>Ga0137415_10001009_pt1 | contig 27734 bp, 26 predicted proteins | sample CZODoug3_1_1_16f_FD_183082 | JGI IMG/M metagenome (GOLD analysis project Ga0137415, IMG submission 183082) | Vadose zone soil fungal communities from Angelo Coast Range Reserve, California, USA - CZODoug3_1_1_16fungal (Hybrid Assembly) | ecosystem: Environmental > Terrestrial > Soil > Vadose...
TGGGGCGGCGGCTGGCTCTCCATGCTCGGCAAGAACCTCGGGCTGGGCCACGGCCACGTCGACTTCGCGGGATCGTCCGTCGTACATATGACGGGCGGAGTGATGGCGTTCGTCACCGCGATCCTGCTGGGCCCGCGGCGGGGGAAATTCAACTCCAACGGGACCGTGAACGCGATCCCGGGCCACAACATCCCGATGGCGCTGGTCGGCACGTTCATCCTCGCCTTCGGGTGGTTCGGGTTCAACGCCGGATCGACGCTGGCGGGCTCTGACCTGCGCATCGGGGTCATCGCGACGAACACGATGCTGGCTGGGGCGGCTGGAGGAATCACGGCAATGATCTACGTGTGGCGCAGGTACGGCAAGCCCGACCCGTCGATGCTCGCGAACGGGACGCTCGCCGGACTCGTCGCCATCACCGCACCGTGCGCGTTCGTGACGGCGCCCGCCGCGGTCCTGATCGGCGGGGTGGCGGGAGTGCTGGTCTGCGCAGCAGTGCTCTTCATCGAGCGGTCGCTCAAGATCGACGATCCCGTTGGCGCCATCTCGGTGCACGGCGTGTGCGGCCTGTGGGGAATTCTGTCAGTCGGCTTGCTCGCGGACGGGACGTATGGGGCCGGATGGAACGGCGTAGACGGGGCGGTGCGCGGGTTGTTCTACGGCGACGCCTCGCAGCTGCTGGCCCAGCTCGTGGGCGGCGTGACCAATTTCGTGGCCGTCGGCACGATGGCGTACGTCGCGTATAAGGTCACCGGCTTGGTGGTGGGCGGTCATCGCGTCTCGGCTCAAGTCGAGGAGCTCGGGCTCGACGTGCCGGAGATGGGTGTGGAGGGTTATACGACCACGCCCGAAGCCGCGACGGTCGTGGTCATCGACGAGCCCGTGACCGCGACTGCCGAACCGGCTTTCGAACCCCAGCCGGAGCCGATCTGATGCGCGCACATCCGATCACGCTTGCGGGTTTGCTGCTGCTCCCCAGCGTGCTCGCCGCGCAGGTCAAACTCACCGGTTTTGCCGAGGCGTCATACGCCTATTCCGGGCATTCAAGCGGCGATTCGATAATCGTCGGACGGTTGTACGACCGGTTTCAGAACCAATTCACGCTCAACGCGCTGGCGGTCGTGCTGGATAAGCCGTACGACGCCGCGAAGCTCAGCGCCGGGTTCCACACGGAGCTGATGTTCGGGCAGAATGCAACCCTGATCAAATCAGCCGGCGCCGACTTCGGCGCCCAAGTCGACGTTCCCCATCTCTACGTCACCCTGAACCTCCCGACGGCCGGTGGCAATGGGGTGCAGCTCAAATTTGGGCGCATCCCCACTCTGCTGGGGCTCGAGGTGATCGAGACAAACGCGAACCCGAACTGGTCGGAGGGGAACCAGTTCATCTACGTCGAGAACTTCACGGGAACGGGCGCGAGTCTCGAAGCCAAGTTGAACCGGTACGTGGATGCGCAGTTCCGCGTGATCAACGGCTGGGACCTCGTCCGCGACAACAACCAGCGCAAGTCGGTGATGGGCCGCGTCGGCCTCTATCCCGACACCGTGACCTCGATCGGCATCGTTGGGTTTTGGGGACCCGAGCAGCCGAACAACGTCGTGGCGAATCGCTACGGCGTGGAAGGACTGGTGTGGCGCAAGTTCGGCAAGGCCGCGGTGTGGGTCCAGGCCGACTACGGCAAGGAACAGAACGTCGCGTGGTCGGCGCTCGGAGGCTGGATGACCTACGACATGAGCGGCACGGTCGGCGTGGCATTACGCGGCGACTATGTGAACGATAAGAACGGCGCGCGGAGCAGCGGGGTCTTGGGCTTTCCCGCCAATACCGGTCAGCGGTTCGGCAGCGCAACCGCCACGCTGAACCTGCGCGCCTGGCCGGGTGCGGTCGTCCGCCCCGAGCTGCGCTACGACCGGTCCACGTTGCATGCGTTCGAGACCAGCAAGGATCAGGTCACGGCCGCACTGGCGGTGGTGTACATCTTCTGACGTTGGCCTGATCGCAGGTTCGAAGGTCTAGTTCTACATCTTCGTCTTCTACATCTTCAACTTCGTGCGCGTTTGACCAGAACGCGCACGAAGGCTTTTATGGAATACATCGGAAAGGTCAGTGAGTTGGGAGCTCGAGAGGTACTTAAGTGTGTACTGACGGTGGCGGTCGGCTTTGGCGGCAGCGCCTGCGACATCCTGCCGCATCCGGGCGACACGCAGGGCGTGCAGCAGGCGGGGCGGTGGGAGCAGCATGGCCGGATCATCGTGCGGCCGGATCCCCGCTACACGCTCGTGCGCCTGGAGGTCGACACGAACGTCGTCGAGCGCCACGACGTGGTGCTGGCGCGGTTCGACTTCAATCCCAGTGACGCCGAGGGCGACGAGTACTCGCTGAGCGTCGCCCTGGATCTCGGCGACGCGCGTCGCCTGTCGGCGAACCATCCCTATTCCCTCGGCGACTCGATTCCCGCCTACGCAACGGTGACGTGTCTGTGCCGGCCGCTACGGCCGGACTCGGTGCGCGGGACGTATGTAATGCAGACGCGGGGGTCGCGGCAGCTCGCCGGACGCATCGACGCGACGCTTTATTTCACGGCGTGGGACAACCCGCACATCCACGCCACCTATCGGCTGCGCCAGCGCATCCATGGGGTGCGGCCGTAATGGCGGTTTGGCGGTTTGGCGGTTGGGCGGTTGGGGTGGTTGCATTGCTAACCGCCCAACCGCTTAACCGCTTAACCGCCCAGACCGATTCTCCGCCGCCCCAGACGATCGACACCATCATCATCGAAAACGGCAACGTCTTCGATCAGCAGGATGGGGCGCCCAACTGGGTTGCGCATCTGGCGAACGGGCTGCACATGCGGACGCGCCAGTGGGTGATCCGCCGGCGCCTGCTCATGAACCGCGGCGATCCGTTCGACCGGGCGCGGATGGAGGAGAGCGAGCGGGCCCTGCGCACCCTCGGCGTGTTTCGCTCGGTGCGGGTGGACACCGTCCGCGCTCAACCGGGCGGGAAGCTCGCGGTTCGGGCCGTGACGGCCGATGGCTGGAGCACACAACCGCAGGTGAGCTTCACGAGCGCCGGCGGCGACAAGACGTGGGACGTCGGCATCATCGAGCGCAATTTTCTCGGGACGGCCACGGAGCTGGCGCTCGTGTACGGCCGCAATCCGGACCGGACCCGTGTCGACTTCGAGTTCATTAACCCGCACTTCTTCGCTCGTCGCACCGCGCTGACGCTGCGCTACAGCGCTCTCTCCGATGGGCATCACGGCGAATGGCAATTCGGGCTGCCGTTCCACGAGACCTTGGCCCGACATTCGCTCGAGACCTACGGCGAACTGGCTGACGAGCGCGTGCTGCGGTTTCGCGACGACGTGCTGCTGGACAGCACGCGCCATAACCTGTTGCGCGTGGGGCTGGTCGGGGGAATCGCCGCGTCTCCCTCCAGCCATCACTACACGCGAGTGTGGGGTGGCTGGGAGTGGCGGCGCGAAGACTTCTCGGACTACGCCGCGGCGCGCGTTCCCTATTCCGTGTTCACCGCGGTGCGCGCGGGGATCGAGCTCGGGTCCGTACGGTTTCGCGTACTGGAGCACTTCAACTCCTACGCGCGGCGCGAGGACGTGGACCTGTCCCCCACGTTTCGCGCCGGCATCGTGCTGCAGTCGGGGATTGGATACGAGGTCAGTGGCCAGACGTCGGCGGTGTGGAAGCGCGGATTTGCGGTACTGCAGATCGCCGCCAACGGGCTGGACTCGACCCGGACGGTGGCGCAGCTCACCGTCGTCAGTCAGAACATTCGGCGCCACACGCTGATCGCCCACGCCGAGGGTGGGATCGTGACCCACCCGACGCCGGGGCGGGAGTTCGATCCGTGGGCCGTACAACGCGGGCCGAGGCTGTTCGGCGTCCACGACTTCACCGGCACACGGATGACCTGGTTCGTGCTCGAGGACCGCATTCTCGTCGCCGACGACGTGCTGGGATTGATGGCGCTGGGCCTCGCGCCGTTTGTCGATTACGGTGGCGCGTGGTATGGCGACGAACGCGCACGACAGGGTGGGGACGCGGGACTGTCGGTGCGGTTCGGTCCGACGCGGGCGGTGCGCGGCGAGGCGGCGGAGCTGGCGTTCGGCTACCGGTTCGGGGACGTGAAGGGGAAGCACTGGGCGTTCACGTTGCGGAAGGGCTTTTCATTCTGAGGTGAAGGAGGCAGCGATGGAGCCGGCTCAGGAGATCTTCGACGTGGTGCGGGCGGGAGACACGGGACGGCTGCAGGCGCTGCTCGACGCGAATCCCGGACTCGCGAACATACGGAACGAGCGGGGCCACTCACCGGTGCTGATCGCGCAGTACCATCACAAACAGGACGCCGTCGCCGTCTTGCTGGCGGCGAAACCGGAGCTCGACTTGTTCGACGCCTGCTCCGTCGGCGCCACGGCCCGCGTGGCGCAGCTGCTCGACCGCGATGCGACGCAGATCAACGCGTACTCGAACGACGGCTTTTATCCGCTCGGATTGGCGGCGTTCTTCGGTCATCCGGATACCGTCAAGCTGCTCCTGGCGCGCGGAGCGGACGTCTCACAGGCGGCGCGCAATCCGATGCGCGTGCAGCCGCTCCATGCCGCCGCCGCGGGGCGCTCGTTCGACGCCGTACGGATGCTCGTCGACGCCGGGGCGCCCGTGAATGGGAAACAGGAGAAGGGTTGGACGCCGCTGCACGAGGCGGTGCGGCAGGACAACGCCGAGATGACCAGCTATCTGTTGTCGCACGGCGCGGACCCGAAGCTGCAGAACGACGAAGGGACGAGCGCGATCGGCCTGGCGGCCAAGGAAGGACGCAACGACATGTTGAAGCTGCTCAAGGGACAGCCATGAGTCGGTTCGACTGGGTCGGTTGGCTGGCGACGGGGGTGTTTCTCGTGTCGTACTTCACCAGGACGCCGACGGGGCTGCGGCGGGTGCAGGGCGTCGCCGCCGGGTTGTGGGCGCTGTACGGGGTGCTGATCCATTCGCTGCCCGTGATCGTCGCAAACATTCTCGTGGCTGGCGTGGCAATCGCGTCGTCTATTAAGTTCCGCCCGTCGGCAAGGGCGCCGTAGCCAAGTGGTAAGGCAGAGGTCTGCAAAACCTCGATTCGTCGGTTCGATTCCGACCGGCGCCTCTCCTCAGTTCGACGCCGAGCTTCCTTAGATAGCCTGACCGAAACAGAGCCGATAGCCGTTGCAATCCTCGATCTCGAAGTCGCGGCAGCCGTAGTGTTGGTTACGCGGGGGCCGCACGATCTTCACGCCCTTCGATTTGAATTCCTTATGTAGCGCATCCGCATTGTCGATCCAGATATAGGCATCCCATGCCCCACCTTGCGGATCGACGAACCGATTGGGCCGGATGGGCCCCGACCGTTCGAACTGCGACAGCATGATGATGATGCCGCTGCGCTTCACCATGCAGAAAGAGGGAGGATCGTTCCACAAGCGCTCGTAGTTGAAGCCGAGCTTGTCGCGATAATAGTTGGCCGCGACGACCACATCATCGACCATGAAGTAGGGCGCGATTCCCCAGCCGCTCATCTCAATGCACTCACTTTCCTCGGTATGTGCTGGCCGTTCTGCGGCGCTGAAATGCACGCCCGAATTTAGTATCTTCTCGCCGCCGTGCTCGTTCCCAAGCTCGTCACCACGCTCAAGGATTACACGCGGGAACAGTTCTCCCGCGATGTGATCGCCGGCGTCATCGTCGGCATCGTGGCACTGCCGCTGGCCATCGCGTTCGCCATCGCCAGCGGGCTCAGCCCCGAGCGCGGGCTCTACACCGCCATCGTGGCCGGCTTTCTCATCTCGCTGCTCGGCGGCTCACGCGTCCAGATCGGCGGCCCCACCGGCGCGTTCGTCGTCATCGTGTCGGGAATCGTGCAACAGCACGGCGTGGATGGGCTCGTCGTGGCGACGCTCATGGCCGGCTTCATTCTTGTAGCGTTCGGGCTGCTCCGCCTCGGCGGGGCGATCAAGTTCATCCCGTATCCGGTGACGATCGGGTTCACGAGCGGCATCGCCCTCATCATCTTCTCGAGCCAGATCCGCGATCTCCTCGGCCTCGAGATGCCGTTGGTGCCGTCCGCGTTCGTGGCGAAATGGGATGCCTACGTCCACGCCTTCGATTCCGTCAATCCCTGGGCGCTGGTCGTCGCCGTCGCGGCGCTGACGATCATCGTGGTCTGGCCGAAGATCTCCACACGCATTCCCGGTCCGTTCGTCGCCCTGATCGTGACGACGGCGCTCGCGCAGCTGCTGCATCTGCCCGTCGAAACCATCGGGGAGCGATTCGGCGCGATCCATGCGGGGCTGCCGCGTCCCGCGATCCCTCACCTGTCGCTGGCGATCATCGGCGCCCTGGCGGGGCCCGCCTTCACGATCGCGCTGCTCGCGGCGATCGAGTCGCTGCTCTCGGCGGTCGTGGCGGACGGCATGATCGGCGGCCGCCACCGCTCCAACATGGAGCTCGTGGCGCAGGGAGTCGCCAACATCGCCTCGCCGCTATTCGGTGGGATGCCGGCCACCGGCGCGATCGCCCGCACTGCGACGAACGTGAAGAACGGCGGCCGGACGCCGGTCGCCGGCATGGTGCATGCGATCACGCTGCTGCTCATCACCCTGTTCTTCGGCCGCTGGGCAGGCCTCATCCCGTTGGCGACGCTAGCGGCGATCCTCGTCGTGGTCGCCTTTCACATGAGCGAATGGCGCACGTTCATATCCGAGTTTCGGGCTCCCAAGAGCGACGTTGCGGTGCTGCTCACCACGTTTCTGCTCACCGTGCTGGTCGACCTGACCGTCGCGATCGAGGTGGGCATGGTGCTCGCCGCGTTCCTCTTCATGCGGCGCATGGCGGAGGTGACGAACATCAGCGTGCTGACGCACGAGTTCACGGACCCGGTGGATGACTTCGAGCACGATCCCAATGCGGTGCGGCGGCGGGTCATTCCGGATGGGGTCCAGGTGTACGAGATCACCGGCCCGTTCTTCTTCGGCGCCGCCGAGATGTTCAAGGATCGGGTGGGGCGCATCGCCGGCAAGCCGAAGGTGTTGATCGTGCGGCTGCGGCATGTGCCCGCGATCGACTCGACCGGCCTGCACGCGCTGCGCGAGCTGATCCAGCGCAGTCAGCGGGAAGGGATGTTGGTGATTCTCTCCGACGTGCACGCGCAACCGGTGGTCGCGCTGGAGCGCTCGGGATTGTACGACGAGCTGACCGAGGAGAACATCCACGGCAACATCGATGACGCGTTGAATCGCGCGCGGCAGTATCTGGGACTCACCCCGCTGCCACCGCCGGAGTTCGCAACACCCACCGTCGCGCGCGAGTCGCGCGCCTAACGGCGCTGCACGCTCCAGCGCCCGGTCTGCTCCGCACCGGAGGGCAGCTGGGTCGTATACGTCCCCGTGATCATGTTGCCGTTCACCTCACCGGTGAACCTGGTGAGCAGCCGCGCACCCGTTTGCGGATCGGCATACGGATCGAGCGTGCCGCTGACGTGGCCGTGCTCGACGCGGACGAACCGGATCGTGAGCACCGTCGACGCCGGCGCCTGGTTGCCCCCGGTCGCGTTCTCCTGACGCCACGGCACGAGCGGCCGACCCCACGCGGCCGGCACCATGACCACATCGCCGAACGCGGAGTCCCCCGTGGCGCGCAGCGTGAAGCTGATGCTGCCACTGCGGCCGGACTCGGCGCTGCTGTAGTCGCCCGACCATTCGCCGGTCAGGGCGGACACATCGGCTGACTGTCCGACGAGGGGTACCGGAGCGCGGGAAGCACCGCACGCGCCGAGCATCAGCGCGAGGAGCAGCGTGGGAAGTGGGAGAGTCAGAGGGCGAACCATACGTAAAGATGCGGGCTATCTTAGAAACGTGCTACGCCGCCAGCTCGGCCTCGTCGCGGTGACCGCGCTCGTCGTCGGCGAGGTCGTTGGGATCGGGATCTTTCTCACCCCCGCCGGCATGGCTCGCTCGCTCGCCTCTCCCTTTTGGCTGCTGATCGTCTGGCTGCTCATGGGGCTGATGGCGCTGAGCGGCGCGCTCTGTTATGGCGAGCTCGCGGCGCGTCGGCCGGAAGCAGGCGGCGGGTACGTCTACCTGCGCGAAGCGTATGGTCCGGCGGTCGCATTTCTCTACGGTTGGAAATGCCTGCTCGTCATGGATCCGGGCATCACGGCGGCCCTCGCGGCAGGTCTCGCGAGCTACATGGGCTACGCGCTGGGGATTTCCGGCGTATGGCTCAAAGGCATCGCGATCGGATCCATCCTGATCATCGCGGCGGTCAATATCGCGGGACTGCGGCTCGGCTCGGGGCTCATGCAGGGACTCACCGCTCTCAAGCTCGGCGCGCTCGCCCTGATTGCGGTGCTGGCGTTCACGCTGCATGCGGGGAGCTGGTCGAACCTGGTGCCCTTCGTCGCGCAGCGCGCCGGCTCGGATCCCCTTCCCGTCGCGCTGGCCGCGGGACTCGTGGGCGCCTTCTTTGCGTTCGGCGGCTGGTGGGAAATCCCCAAATTGGCGGGGGAGGCGCGTGATCCGTCGCGCACGTTGCCGCGTGCGCTCGCGATCGGTGTCGCGATCATCACGGCGATCTACATCATGACGAGCGCCGTCTTCCTGTATCTCGTGCCGCTCGAGCGCGTGACCTCCGGCGAGACGTTCGCCGCGCAAGCCGGCGAGGCGTTGTTCGGACCTGCGGGCGGGCGCGTGTTCTCGGGCGTCGTCATTGTGGCGGTGCTCGGCAGTCTGCTGGGGCTCCTCATGGCGCTGCCGCGCGTGTATTACGCGATGGCCAATGACGGCGTGTTCTTCAAGGCAATCGCCGCGGTGCATCCGCGCTTCGGCACACCGGCCCGTGCGATCGCGATCCAGGCCATTCTCGCGTCCGTGTACGTCGCATCCGGCACGTTCAATCAGATCATCGGGTTTTTCGTCTTCATCACGGTGCTGTTCGTTGCGGCTACCGTGGCAGGCCTATTCCGAATTCGGCGCCGCTCGCCGGACGCCGCATATCGGACCTGGGGCTATCCCGTCACGCCCGTGCTGTTTCTTGTGTTGGCGGCTGTCGTGCTCTTTCTCGTGGCCGCGCGCAGTCCGCTGCAGGCCGCGCTCGGCGTCGGGATCGTGGCGCTGGGCGCGCCAGTGTATTTTTTGATCTTCCGCAAGCCGCTCGTCCTCGAACCTGTAGGATCGGATGACCGGGATTCGCACAGTCCCGCTAACCGAGGCGGATGACAACATGGCCGAGACACGAACCGCGACCGTCGCCTGCCCGTTCTGCGAGACGCTGAACCGCGTGGACCTCAGTCGCATCGGGCAGCACCCGAAGTGCGGCAAGTGCGGCAAGCCGATTCTCCTCGACCGTCCGATTGCCGTGTCCGATGCGTCGTTCGACCGCGTCACCGCCGACACGACGGTTCCCGTGCTGGTCGACTTTTACGCCGACTGGTGCGGCCCGTGCAAAATCATGGCGCCGCTGCTCGATGATGTGGCGCGGCGCAAGAGCGGCGAGGTTCTCGTCACGAAGCTCGATACCGACAAGAACCCCGCCACCGGTATGCGCTTTGGCATTCGCGGCATTCCCACGCTGATTCTGTTCAGGCAAGGAAAGGAAGTCGGCCGGCGTGTCGGCGCGGTTCCCGCCGCCGACATCGAGTCTCTGCTGAACGCGTCTTAACTACGCGGGCGGAGCCGCCATGCGCCGGCGCGCCAGCCGCGACCCGAGCCACGAGCCCAGGCAGGCAGCCGCGAGCAGGCCTGCCATCAGCTCTTCGACCTGCAGCGCCTCCCGGGACGTGAATCCATTCAGCAGCGCGTCGATCCCCAGGACGACCAGCGTCGGCAGGGAAATTCGCAGCCCCCACTCCCACGTGGCGTCTCGTCCCGTGAATGAGAGGAGGCCGGCGGCCAGCGCGTAGAGCGCCAATACCGCGACGACGCGCAGCGCCATCGGCGTCGAGGGCAGGTCGACTGACTGGTAGGAATCGACGAGCACCCAGGCGAAGACGACGACGAGCAGCACGATCCCGATGATTACGGCCAGCACATAGCGGATGGCGAGCCTCGGTGTGCTCACTGCTTCCCGGCGAGCTGGCGCAGCACGTACTCCAGGATGCCGCCGTGCTTGTAGTACTGCTGCTCCTGTGGCGTGTCGATGCGGACGAGCACCTTGAAGCCGGTGACTTTGCCCTCGTCGGAGGTCGCGGTGACGGTCAACTCCTTTGGCGTCTCGGCCAGGCCGAGGATGTCGTAGCGCTCTTTGCCCGTCAGGCCGAGCGTCGCCGGGTTCTGACCGGCGGCGAATTGCAGCGGCAGGATGCCCATCCCAACCAGGTTCGAGCGGTGAATGCGCTCGAAGCTCTCCGCGATCACGGCGCGCACGCCGAGCAGGCGTGGGCCCTTGGCGGCCCAGTCGCGTGACGACCCCGCGCCATACTCTTTCCCCGCCAGGACGATCAGCGGCGTCCCCTCGGCGGCGTACTTGAGCGACGCGTCGTAGATCGTCATCACCTCGCCCTCGGGAAGGTGCGCGGTGAATGGGCCTTCGGTGCCCGGCGCGAGCAGGTTTTTGAGCCGCACGTTGGCGAAGGTGCCGCGCACCATCACTTCATGATTGCCGCGCCGCGCTCCGTACGAATTGAAGTCGAGCGGCTGGACGCCGTGCGCGACGAGATACTGCCCGGCCGGACTCGTCTTCTTGATCGACCCCGCGGGCGAGATGTGGTCGGTCGTGATGCTGTCGCCGAGCAGGCAGAGCACGCGGGCGCCACGGATGTCGCGGATGGGACCCGGCTGTGCCGGCATGCCGTCGAAGTACGGCGCGCGCTTGATGTACGTGGAGGTGGGCTCCCAGGCGAAACGGTCGCCCTCGGGAACCGGCAAACCGCGCCAGCGCTCGTCGCCCTCGAACACCTTGGCATAACTCTTCTGAAACATCGTCGACTTGATCGAGCGCTCGATGAGGTCGGAGACTTCCTTTGCGGACGGCCAGATGTCGCGCAAGAAGACCGGCTTTCCGTCGATGCCGTCGCCGAGCGACTCGTTGTGAAAGTCGATATCGATGCGGCCCGCCAGCGCGTACGCCACGACCAGCGGCGGCGACGCGAGATAATTGGCCCGCACTTCCTGCTGGATCCGGCCCTCGAAGTTGCGGTTGCCCGACAACACCGAGCAGACCACCAGCTCGCATTCGGCGATGGCCGCCGACACGACCTCGGGCAGCGGGCCGGAGTTTCCGATGCATGTCGTGCAGCCGTACCCGACCAGGTGGAACCGGAGCGTCTCGAGCGGCTTCGTCAGTCCCGCCAGATCGAGGTAGTCGGTGACAACCTTGGACCCCGGCGCGAGGCTCGTCTTCACCCACGGCTTGCTCCGGAGCCCGCGTTCGACTGCCTTCTTCGCCATGAGTCCGGCCGCGACCATCACCGAGGGGTTCGACGTGTTGGTGCAGCTCGTGATGGCGGCGATGACGACGGAGCCGTGGCGCAGCACGTGCTCGACGTCGTCGATCTTCAACGTCGCGTGTGACGGGCGCGGCGGAGTGAGTACCGCCTGGCCACCTTCTCCCTCCCACCGTCCCACGGGAACGGCGTTGACCGGCGGGGCCGTGACCGGCTTCAGCAGCGTCGGCAACGCCTCGGCAAACTTGAGGGGCACTTCACGCAGGCCGACGCGATCCTGCGGCCGCCGCGGGCCCGCCATGCTCGGCTCGACCGTCGCGAGGTTCAGCTCGAGCGTGTCACTGTAGACCGGCTCGGCGGCGTCGGGCGTATGAAAGAGCCCCTGTTCCTTCATATAGGCCTCGACCAGCTGCACCAGCTCCGGCGGCCGGCCGGTGAACTCGAGGTAGCGCAGCGTCTCCTGATCGACGGGGAAGATGCCGATGGTCGCGCCGTACTCGGGTGACATGTTGCCGATCGTGGCGCGGTCGGCCAGCGGCAGCGTCGAGACGCCGGGGCCGTAGAACTCGACGAACTTCCCGACGACGCCCTTGGCGCGCAGCATCTGCGTGACGGTGAGCACGAGGTCGGTGGCGGTGGCGCCTTCGGTGAGACGCCCGGTGAGCCGGAATCCGACGACCTGTGGAATGAGCATCGAGACCGGCTGGCCCAGCATCGCCGCTTCCGCTTCGATTCCACCTACGCCCCAGCCCACTACGCCGAGGCCATTGATCATCGTGGTGTGGGAGTCTGTGCCGACGAGCGTATCCGGATATGCCTGCGGTGTCTTCGTGTCGCTCGTGAAGACCACGCGGGCCAAGTACTCCAGATTCACCTGGTGCACGATTCCCGTGTCCGGCGGCACGACCTTGAAACCGGCGAACGTCTTCTGCGCCCAGCGCAGCAATGCGTAGCGTTCGCGATTGCGCTGGAACTCGAGATCGGCGTTCACCTGGAACGCGGTCTTGGTCCCGAACTCATCCACGATCACGGAATGGTCGATCACCAGCTCGGCGGGGAGCAGGGGATTCACCCGCTTGGGATCGCCGCCCATCTTGACCATGGCATCGCGCATCGCCGCGAGATCCACGACGGCGGGGACGCCGGTGAAATCCTGGAGCAGCACGCGCGCCGGCATGAACGCGATTTCCTCATCCGGCACTTTCTTGGGGTCCCAGCGCGCCAGCTTTTCGACGTCTTCGGCCCGAACCACGCGGCCATCTTCGCGCCGCAGCAGGTTTTCGAGCAGGATCTTGAGTGAGTAGGGCAGGCGCGCGATCGACAGGCCGCGGCGCTCGAGCGCATCGAGCCGGTAAATCTCGTAACTGCGCTTGCCGGCCTTCAGCGTCGCGCGGCTGCCGAAACTGTTGGCGCTCATTGCGGCAGCACCTTCACGGCGACCACGAAATACTCCGTCTCGCCGAAGCACGTCGTCGGAATACCCTTGTGCTGCTGATAGGTCAATGCCACGCGTCTGCCGAGTGACGTATTGATGTGTTGCGCGACGTCGTCATCCCGAACGGTGAAGTAGAACTTCTCTGGATTGGTGCCCGGCATCGACACCATCGCGAGCTCTCCCTCCCACGTTTTGCAGAGCCAGCCCTTCTTCGAGAACTTCTGGACAAATCCGGCGCGCTCGCCCTCGGAGTAGCTCCAGTTGAGCGCGGACCAGGTGTACAGCGCAAAGATCAGGATGGGGGTGAGGATAATCCCCGCGATGATCAGTTTGCGCTTGCGCGTGAGCTGGAAATTGAAATTCACGGACGGGAATCTACCTCGTACGTTTCGGTGCGATAAGGCGTGAAGCCGCGGGCGAGGTAATTGGGCAGCGCGTTGGGATGATCCAACGTACAGGTGTGCAGCCATACGCGCCGCGGACCGAGCGCCCAGGCGTCGCGGACAGCGCTGGAGAGGAGATGTTTCCCGAAACCGTGCCCGAACTCGGCGGCGACGATGCCGAAATAGGCGATCTCCACCGAATCGTCCTCGGCGACCCGCCGCAGCTCGTACCAGCCGGCGAGCCTGGCCTTCTTCTTGGTGCTGCCGCGTGTCGCGACGAATAGCTGATTCGCGGGATCTGCCAGGTGCGCGGCGATCTCCTTATTGGTCCAGTCCCAGCGGTCACGCCAGTGGAACGCCTCGCCCACCGTGCGATAGCACATCCGGTAAAGCTCGGGAAGCGGCTTGGAGGCGCGCGCGATCGCGATGGCCGGAAATGCCCCAAACGCGTCCTTGAACTGACCGCGGCTATGCAGCTCGAGATACGTGCGCGTCACCTGCATGGTCGGTATTATTATCGCATGACCTTCAATAAAATGGGGACGCTCCCCCTGCCGCTGGCGCTCCACCTCGCAACGTATACGGTCATCGGTTTGTTCTGCGCCTTTGCGGGCGGTCTCAATCTCATCGATCCGACGAAAATCTTTCCCAACGCGGTCATCTTTCTGGGCCTCGCGGGCTTCAGCTGGGGATATGTGTTCGGCATCCTGATGGCGCGAAAGGAAGTGCTGGGACTCGGCCTCCTCGCGAGCATCGGGTATGTCGTCGCCGGCATCTGGCAGCTCGGCCCGCATTGGCCGCTCGGCGCGCTGCTCCTGGCGATCGGCGTGTACGGGTTGGCCGCCATCGCCCTGTACCGCCGGCAGATTCTCGAAGCCTAGCTCAGCCGATCGCGTTATCCCGGATCGGGGCGGCGGGTAGCTCGACCACGAACCGCGCGCCGCCCAACGCCTCCGAGTCCTCCAGCCAGATGCGCCCCCCCACTTCCGCCACGACCCGCTGACAGATTGAAAGGCCGAGCCCCGACCCCTCATCGGGACTCTTGGTCGTAAAGAATGGATCGAAGATCCGGCCGCGCACCTCGACTGGCACGCCAGGCCCGGAATCTTCGACGGTCAGGCGAACCCAGTCATGGCGTGCTTCGGTGGCGAGCTCGATCACCGCGTGAGGACGCCCGCGCACCGCGTGCTCGGCGTTCGTCATGAGGTTGATGACCACCTGCTGCAGCTCCTGCCCGAGTCCCAGCACCGCTTCCGCGCCCTGATCCATGCGCGTGCGGACCTCGATGTTGTCGGCGCGCAGCACGCGCTGGCGGATTTCCGCCACGTCCCGGACCAGCTCGTTGAGCTGGATGCGAACCGGCGTAATGTCGGCGCGGCGCGCGAGCCGGAGGAGGCTGCGCACGATGCGCGCCGCGCGGTCCACCTCGCGCACGATCGTCGCGGCGGCCGTGCTCGACTCTGGCTCCTGCGTGGAGCGGCCCAGCAGCTCCGCCTCCATGCGAATCGCCGCGAGCGGGTTGTTGACCTCGTGGGCCACGCCGCTCGCGATTTCGCCAACCGTGGCGAGCTTCTCGCGCGCGATCAGCTCGCGCTGGGCGCGCAACTCCTCGGTACGGTCGTAGAGCGCCACCAGCAGATCCTGCGAGCCCAAACCGCGCAGATCGGTGACTGTGCAGTCGCAGATGCGTCGATCGCCGCCCTCCTGCGTGACCAGCACGCGGCCATGCCAGGGCTGGCCCTGCTGCCGGCCTTGCAGCATGAGCCGGACCGTCAGGCCGGCTGGCGAGAGACCCAGCTTTTCGAGATGGCGGCCGACCGCTGCGTCGGTCGTCTTCACGCCGAATACCTGGAGCGCCGCTTCGTTCACCTGTCGTACCGTCCCGGCGGTGTCGACGAGCGCCATGGGCAGCGGGCTCGCATCCACCATCGCGCGGGCGCGATCAGCGGCGGCGCGGGTCGCGGCGACCGCTTCAGAGAGCTCGATTCCGCCGGCAATGTGAGCCGCGACCGCGGATACATAATGAAGATCGTGGAGGCTGAACGGCGGTGGCGCAGTGCTTGCGCCGGCCGCCTGAAAACGGACCAGCCCTACGGCGCCCACCGTCCCCTGCGACGTGCGTAGCGGCGCGATGAGCGCGGCACGCACTCCCTCGGCGAGCTTGTTGGCGATCGGGCTGGCATCCGCTTCCACGCGCAGGTCCGCCGTGATCAGCGCCTCGCCGGTCCGCACCACGCGGCCGGTTGCGCTGGTCCCGAGTCCCATGACCAGTCCTTCGACCGACGCCGCCTCGCCGAGGGCGGGCGAAAGGCGGAGGTTCTCGCCGTCGGGCTGCTTCAGGGCCACGAATGCGCCCTGCGCTTCGACCAGTTCCATCAGACTCTGGAGCGTGTAGCGCAGCAGCAGCTGTGTCTCGGGCGCCGCGAGCAGCCAGCGCGCCAGCTCCACGACGAACGTGCCGAGCTGCCGTTCGCGCTCCAGCGCCGACCGCCGTCCGACCATCACCGCGAGGCGCGAGGCGAATTCGATCGTCGCCTCGAGCTCCGACGCCGGGAGCACGGGGGGTGCGCCCGCCAGGTTGGCTTCGACGTGCCGCCCATCGGGATCGCGCCATTCGGCCGCGAGGTTTTTGCCCGACCGGTCGTCGGTTCCCGCGCTGACGGACCCGCTCTCGTTGATGCCCTGGTAGCGGATGGTCAGACGCGCGCCGCCCGCCCAATCGCTCAAAATGGCGGCGGCCGCACGCCAAAAGTCGGCGGAGCGCTTGGCGTCGCTGGCTTGACGGAGCAGCGCCTGCAAGGCGTCTCGCATCGAGCACGAATATATCGGTTCGGGAACCGCACGGCGTTCCTGAGGCATGAGCACATTTCGTATTCTGGCCGCCAGCGATCTGCACAGCGATCAGCCCGCGGCTGCTGTCCCGCCGTCTCCCAGCGATGACGAGTTGTTGGATGCCTATTCGCGCACGGTCAGTGGAGTCGTCGAGCGCCTGGCACCGGCGGTCGTCAGTGTGGAAGTACAGCACCGGCGCAAAGGCCGGGGCGGGTCCTCGCGGGAAGAGCAGGGCCACGGCTCGGGATTTGTCTTCACGCCGGACGGCTTCGTTCTCACCAACAGTCATGTCGCACACGGAGCGACGAAAACTGACGTCGCGTTTGCCGATGGCCGGCGCCTGCGCGCCGAGCTCGTGGGCGACGACCCCGACACCGACCTCGCTGTGCTGCGCGTCGACGTGTCCTCACAAGTCGCCGCGCCATTGGGTGACTCCGCGGCGCTGCGGGTGGGGCAGGTCGTCATTGCGATCGGAAATCCTTTGGGCTTTCAGAGCACCGTCACCGCGGGAGTCGTGAGTGCGTTGGGGCGGTCGTTCCGATCCGTCTCCGGCCGCTTGATCGACAACGTCATCCAGACTGATGCCGCGCTCAATCCCGGCAACTCGGGGGGCCCGCTGCTCGATTCGCGCGGGAACGTCGTGGGCGTCAATACCGCCGTGATTCTTCCCGCCCAGGGGATCTGCTTCGCCGTCGCCGTGAACACGGTGAAGCTCGTCGTCGGACAACTCATCGCGTTCGGGCACGTACGCCGCGCACGCATTGGTGTCGGCGGGCAGAACGTTTCGCTACCGCGCCTCGCCGTGCGCGCGCACCGACTCATCCAGCCGAGCGGCGTCCTGATCACGACGATCGAAGGTGGAAGTCCTGCGGCGCGCGCGGGCCTGCAGCCCGGTGACATCATCGTCGCGTTCGACAGCAAGCCCGTGCATGGCATCGACGATCTGCATCGTCTGCTCACCGGCGACCGGATTGGTGCAACCACGAACGTCGTCGCGGTGCGGAAGGCGGAGCGGTTGGAGCTGTCCATCACGGCTGCCGAAACGGCACAAACCAAGCCTCAGAGTTGACCGCGGGGCCCGGCATTTGTACTTTGTGCCCATGACGTGCTGCGCCTGCAATCCCAAGATGCTCAACACCGGGAACCCAACCGAACCGGCGGGCGCTAGCTGACGCGATCCAGATGGTCGCAACTCAGACGACGGCCCGCGCCCTGATGGAGCGGGCCTTTTTCGTGTGAGGGATTCAACGAAGGAGATGTGGATGAAGAGGCATTACTTGCTGGCCAGTGACTTCGATCAGACGTTGAGCTTCAACGATTCCGGCATCGTGCTGAGCGAGATGCTGGGCATCGCGGGCTTTCGCGAGCGCGTCGCGGCATTGTCGCAGCTCAATCTCGTACAACAGGGCGCCGAGCTCGCGTACCTGCTCGCGCACGATCCGGAATACGCCCGCGTCACGCGCAACGACCTCCTGGAAGTCGGCAAGCGCGTCCGCCTCAAGCGCAACGTCGAGCTGCTGGCGCAGATGCTGGCGCAGGGGATCGACGGGCACCGCTTCGATTTCTACGTGATCTCGGCGGCCCCCGAGGAGGTCGTGCTGTCAGCGCTCGAAGGGATCGTCCCGGCCGATCACGTCGTCGGGACGCGGTTTCAGTTCCAGCAGGACAGCGGCAAGATCGGCTCGCTCACGCGGGTCGCGGCCGGCTATGGGAAGGTCGCGGCAGTGGAAGAGATCCGCGCACGGCACGTCGTGCCGCGCGATCAGGTCATCTATGTCGGCGACGGACAATCCGACATTCCGGTGATGTTGCACGTGAACCGCGGGGATGGCTTCACGATCGCCGCGTCTGAGGCGCGCGAAATCGCGCAGATCGCCAAGCGCACCGTGATCAGCGACGACGCGCTCTCGGTACTGGTGCCGATTCTCGAGGAGATCGCCGGCTTCGGCCCGAGCCAGATCCGGGCGCTGTTCGAAGACCAGGGGCTCGTGATTCAGGAGTGGGACCGCGTGCGCACCGACTGGCTGACGATTCGCGACGGCGGCGGGGACGGCGTTATCGCCGCCTGAGCTCAGCCGGCACGCCGTTTGGCTTTGGCCTCGGCCCCGGCTTCGGCGGTGAGATCCCGCGGGCCGATCTGGACGCCGACTTTGCCGAGAAACTCACTCGGCGGCATGCCGCCGGCGAAGACCCAGACGTAATCGTTCGGAATCTCTTGCGTCGTTCCAGCCACGTCGAGCCGCACCGCTTTGGGCAGAATCTCGACGGGTTGCGAGTTGAAGACCACCTGCGGCTTCCCGCGTTTGGCGCCTTCCGCGATGCGCTGCGCATTGCGCTCCTTGATGCGGCTGAATTCCTCGCGCCGGTACGAGAGCGTGACGGTGTTGCCGCGCTGGTACGCGAGACCGAGGGCCGCCTCGACCGCGCTGTCGCCGCCGCCGACCACCAGGATGTGCGCATCGGTGTACGCTTCGGCCTCGATCAAGCCGTACATCACCTTGGACAGCTCCTCCCCCGGAACACCCAGCTTGCGCGGCGTGCCGCGCCGGCCGAGTGCGAGGATCACCGTCCAGGCGCGATAGCGGCCCTTGTTCGTCTCGATCACGAATGCGCCGTCCGCATCCTTCTGAATTGTTTCGACTTTTTCGCACGTGTTGACCGTGAGGCCCGCCTGCTTGTGGATCTTCTGCCAGAAGCGGAGGATCTCCTCCTTGGAGATCTTGAGCTTGTTGAACTTGCCGTGTATCGGGAATTCCACCGGGCTCGTCAGGACGAGCTTCTGGCGCGGATACTTGGCCACGGTGCCGCCGAATTCGTCCTGCTCCAGCGTGATGTAGGAGAGCTTGCGCTCGATCGCGCGCAGCGACGCGCTAATGCCGGCCGGTCCCGCGCCCACGATGCAGACGTCGAGGACACCAGGCATAGTCCGGCCCCGCTTGATGCCGAGCACCCGTCCCGCGATGGTGTCCACGCAGTCCCGTCCTTCATTGACTGCGTTCTTGATGAGCGCGAGGCCGCCGAGCTCGCCGGCGATGTAGACGTTGGGAACGCTGGTCTCGTGCTGCGGATTGAGCTGCGGCATGTCGGCGCCCACACTGGGGCTCGCCATCACGATGGTGATCGCGCCGACCGGGCACGCTTCGGCGCAGAGGCCGTGCCCGATGCACTTGTGGGCGTTCACGATCGCGGCTTTGCCCGCGATGACCGCGAGCACATCTCCCTCGGGGCAAACTTCGACGCAGGCGCCGCATCCAATGCATTGCGTGGCATCGATGTGGGGGTGCTGGGCGCGCGGCCCGTCGGAGCGGAGTTTGCCGCGCTCGGCGGCCGCAAGCGCGGCGGCCTCCCTGCGATGCATCTGCCGAACGGCGCGGACGATCGAGAGGACCAGGATCAAGGCAAACGCGACATACATCAGGGTCGAGTCCATCGGCTCCTTCGGCGACAACGCGTAGATTAGTGCCGCTGCGGCACTTGTACGACGGTGCACGTCGGGTGCCCCGTTCGGCGGTGGCCTGCGTCACGGCCCAAGCGCGTCAGAGGAAATAACAACCATGATGGCGCAATCCAGTCCGATGCCCGATCGACGGGCCCAGCCTCCGCCGCTCGGGGTGGAACCACCGGAACGCCCGTCGCTCGCCGCGTTGGCGCCCCCCATCGCCGCGCGCCGGCCGGGGCGTACCGTGCTGGTGCTGTTGCTCGGCGTTCTCACGGCGATTTGTGTCGCGGGCGCGCGGTACTACCTCGCCCCTATGGCCGCACGCGTAAGGAATCCCTGGCACGTTTGGCTCAAGCCTTCGGGCTACATCGGGCAAAGCGCAGGCCTCCTCGCGCTGGCGCTCTTCCTCTTTCTGTGGCTGTACCCGCTCCGCAAGACATTCCGCTGGCTCGCCTTCACCGGGGCGATTTCCCGCTGGCTCAACGCCCACGTACTGGCCGCTCTCGCACTCCCGCTGCTCGTCGCGGTGCACGCTGCCTGGCGCTTTGGCGGCGTGATCGGCCTCGGCTTCTGGTCGATGATGGTCGTGTGGCTCAGCGGCATCGTCGGCCGCTACATCTACGCGCGCATCCCGCGCGGCCGGGCAGGCGTGGAGCTCACTCGGGAGGAGATCGCTCGGCGGCGAGCCGCATTGCTCGTGCAGATCGCGCAGCACAGCGGGCTCGATCTGGCAACAATCCAAGAGATCCTATCGCCTACTCCCGCGGCCCAGCGACCCGGTGTGTGGGGGACGCTAAAACGCATGGTTGCCGACGACTTCGCGCGCCGGGCGGCGGAGCGTCGGTTGCGCCGCTTGTGGGATGCGCGAGGACCGCGGCGGCGCGCAGCGGACCGCGCCGTGATCCGGTCGGTGATGCGGCTCGCGCGCCAGGAAGTCGCGCTGGCGCAGCAGGTGCGCATGCTCGACGCCACGCAGGCCGTGTTTCGCTATTGGCACATATTCCACCGCCCAGTCGCCATCGCCGCGCTCGTGGCCGTGCTCGTGCACGTCGCCGTCGTCGTCGCCCTCGGCGCCACCTGGTTGTGGTGAGGCGTGCGATCGTGGTCCTCGCGCTTTCTCTCGCAGCTTCGGCAACAGCTCGTGCCCAGATCTCGCCCGGCCCGCTGGCCCGCGCGCATGAGCGCCTGAATGGTTCGCTGCAGTGCGTGAAGTGCCACGCCGGTGGTGGTGGGCGGGGCAAGGAGCAGATGACCGGACTGTGCTCGAGCTGCCATAAAGAGATTGCCTGGCTCGTCGAGCGCCAGCGCGGGCTCCACGGCCGCGTGCGGCAGCAGCGCTGCGCCGACTGTCATCCGGAGCATGCCGGCACGGACTTCGCGCTGATCAACTGGCCCGATGGTGGCGCGCCCGAACGATTCGATCACGCCCGAGCCGGTTGGCCGCTCGAGGGAAGCCATGCACGGCAAAAGTGCGCCGACTGTCACAAAGTCACGTTCCGCGTGTCTCAGGCGGCGCGTCTCTCGCAACGACAGCCACCGTACGTTGGCTGGGTTGGGCTCGAACAGCGATGCACGTCCTGCCACGAGGACGCCCATCGCGGCGCGCTCGACAAGAATTGTCTCAAGTGTCACGACGTCGAGCACTGGAAGCCGGCACCACGATTCGACCATGGGAAGACCGACTATCCGTTGACGGGCGCACACGTCACGGTGAAGTGCGCTGACTGCCACGCGAGCCCGCGGCTGCAGCTCACGAGCGACACACGCGGCAACCCTGTCCCACGCTATCGCCCGCTCGAGCACCTGCAATGCTCCGCCTGCCACGCCGACCCGCATCACGGCAAGCTCGGCGCGAGCTGCGACCGCTGCCACACGACGGCGTCGTTCCAGACGATCAACCGCGCGTCCTTCGATCACGATCGCACCCGCTACCCGCTGCGTGGACGGCACGCGCAGGTCTCGTGCGAGAAATGCCACGATTTCTCGGGCGACCACGTTTCGCGCAATCCCAGCTTCGCGACCTGCACGGCTTGTCACACGCCCGATCCGCATGCCGGCACCGCGACGCTGGCGGGGCGGGTTGTGGATTGCGCGTCGTGCCACACGGTCGATGGCTGGCGGCCGTCGAGCTACACGGTCGCGCAGCACAGTCTCACGCGCTATCCGCTCGAGGGGCGGCACAAACAGGCGCGGTGCAGTGGGTGCCACGTGAACACTTCGGGAGCAGCGGTGGTGGCGATGCGCCCGGCGACCGCCGACTGCGTGTCGTGCCACGTGGACCCGCACGACAAGCGGTACGCGCGCTGCACCGATTGCCACAACGTCCGCGGCTTCCGACCCGCGACGATCGACATCGCCGCGCACGGGCGCTTCCGCTTCGCTCTCACAGGGGCGCACCGCGCCGTTCCCTGTCTCGCCTGTCACGGCGAGATGCGGCAGGCGCCGCCCGCTTCAACACTGTCGACCGCGCGTTGGTCGGGTCCGCCACTCCTGTTCGCGGCCCCAAAGGGCGGCTGCGCCGGGTGCCATGCGAATCCGCACGGCAACCAGTTCGCGGCGGGTGTCGGTCGCGGCACGTGCGAGAGCTGTCATGGCGTCGACGCATTCCGCCCGGCGAGCGGTTTCGATCACAATCGCGACGCCGCGTTCTCGCTCAAGGGTGCCCATGCCGGCGTAGCGTGCGAGCGCTGCCACCGTACGGCGCGCGGGGCCGACGGCAAACCCATCGTCATCTACCGCCCTGTGTCAACGGCCTGCGAGGCCTGTCACCGATGAGATCGATCCTGATCATATCCGGCGTGATGGGGGGGGTACTGCTGGCGGCCGCGCCCAGCGCCGCGCAGCAATCCACCACCAATCCGCACGGGCGGCTGCAACAGCCCTGCGCGGTGTGTCACGCTCCGGAGGGCTGGGTCCCCGCGCGGGTCACGGCCGCGTTCGACCACGGGAAAACGGGATTTCCGCTGGCGGGCGCACACGCCCAGGCGACGTGCCGGTCGTGTCACGCGTCGCTCGATTTCAAAGGGGCACCCGCCGAATGCGCGTCCTGCCACCGTGACGTGCACCGCGGTGAGCTCGGCGCTGACTGTGCGCGCTGCCACACACCCCGCAGTTTCCTCGATCGCGCACGCTTGGCACGCATGCATCAGGAGACGCGCTTTCCGTTGACCGGCTCGCATGTCGCGGTCGATTGCGAGCGGTGCCATACGCCCACGGTGCAGGGTCGGCTCACGTTCGTGAACCGCGGAGCGGAGTGCGTGGACTGCCATCGCGCCCAGTACCAGGCGACGACCAACCCGAATCACCAGGCGGGCGGCATCTCGACGAACTGCGTCCAATGCCACGCCACGACCCTGTGGACGCGGGCGCGCTTCAGCCATGCCGGCACGCGCTTCCCGCTGACCGGGGCGCATCGCGCGGTCAGCTGCGCGCAGTGCCACGGCGATGGTGTCTATGCCGGGAAGAACACGGAGTGCGTCTCCTGCCACCAGCAGGCGTACGATGCCACGACGAACCCGAGTCACGTGGCCGCGGCGTTCGCGACGACCTGCCAGGACTGCCACACGACCGCGGGATGGACCGGCGCTGCGTTCAACCACACGTGGTTCCGGATACCGCACCACAGCGCGACTGCGTGCAGCGACTGTCACACCGACCCGTCGAGTTATGCGGTCTTCGTCTGCACGGTCTGCCACACGCAGGCCCAAACCGATCCGCGCCACACGGGCGTCAACGGCTACGTGTGGAACAGCACGAATTGCTACGGATGCCATCACCGTTAGCGATGTGGTCCCGCCCAGCCGGCGTGCTCCTGGGCCTCGCGGTGCTCGCCGCGCCGGTCCGCGCTCAGGATTCGACCTCGGTCCGCACCGCCAAGGTCACGTATCTGACGGGCACCTCGGCGTACATCGACGCGGGACGAGACGCCGGCGTGCGCGAGGGGGCGCTCGTGCAGGTGATTCGGGGCGGAGCGGTGATCGGCGTGCTCAAGGTCGCGTTTCTCGCGTCGCGGCAAGCCGCGTGCGACATCGTGAGTGAATCGACGCCAATCACTGTCGGAGATTCGGTGCGCTTCACGCCCGCGACGCCGGCGCGCGATTCGACCGTCGCTGCTCGGCCAGCGGCGCAGACCGGGCTGTCGCGAACGTCGCTGCGCGGGCGCGCGGGCGCGCATTACCTCACCGTGGGCCAGGGCCCTGGAAGCGGATTTACGCAGCCCTCGTTCGACCTCCGCGTGGATGGGCGTCTCGCTTCCGGCGGGCCGATCGGCCTGTCGCTCGATGTCCGCGCGCGGCGCACGGTGAGCACGCTTGCCGGCGCCACCGCCATCGATGGGCACGCGCGGGCGTATCAGATGGCGTTGTCGTGGAACCCCGCCTCGTCTCCGGGACGCGTCACGCTGGGGCGCCAGCTCGCCCCCGCCCTCGCCGTCGTCGGCTTGTTTGACGGCGTGCTGGCCGAGCTGAACAAGCCGCGAGGGAGCGTCGGAGTCTTCACGGGCAGCCAGCCCGAGCCGCTGAACCTCGGGTTCTCGACGGACATCCTGGAATTGGGCGGGTACGTGCAGCGCCGCAGCCGGCCAGGCGCGCGTCGCCGCTGGTCCACCACGCTCGGGGTGACCGGGTCGTATCAGAATGCGCATGCGAATCGCGAGTTCGCGTTTCTGCAGGGCTCGTTCTCGAGCCCGCGTTTCAGCACGTTCGTATCACAGGAGATCGACTACTACCGCCCCTGGAAGCGAACGGCGGGAGCGGCGTCGATTTCGCCGACCAGCACCTTCGCCACCGCACGCTATCGCGCGAGCAACGGATTGGACATCCACGTCGGTTTCGACAACCGCCGCAACGTCCTCCTGTACCGGGACTTCGTGAACCCGCTCACGACGTTCGACGACGCCTTCCGCCAGGGTGTGTGGGGCGGTGCAGAATTGCGACTGGGGGAAGGCCGGCGCTACTCCATCGGTGTCGACGCCCGCCAAAGCAGTGGTGGGCCGGCAGGCCGGGCGAATTCCTACACCTTGTCGCTCGGCGCCAGCCGGGTCACACCGCTCGAAATCGGTGTGCGGGCGCGCACGACGTACTATCGAAGTCAACGGGTCAGTGGGTGGCTGCAATCGACCGCATTGGCATTCGAGCCCGGGAGCCGGCTGCGCGTCGAACTGTCCGGAGGCGCGCGCGTGGAGCGGGATGCACTGGCGCTGCCGGCGACACAGACGATTCTCTGGGGTGGACTCGATCTCGACGTGAATGTGGCGCGCGCCTGGTACCTGATGCTGTCCGGTAACGCGGAGCGCGGCGGTCCCGAACCCACCAGCCAACTGTACAGCGGCTTCAGCGTGCGCTTCTAGGGCTTTGGCCGGACGTTTCCCCCGTCGGCGACAAACTTCCAGCTGCCATCCTGCTGCCGTTTCCAAACGGTGAGATACTTGCTGTAGTGGTGCAGGCTTTCGATCGTGGCTTCCCCGATCGTGCAACCGAGATCGCCGGATTGCGCGATCTCCGCCCCCAGCGGCCACCAGGACAGCACGGCGCCGGCCGGAAAGCCGTCGAACCCGGCGCCGATCGCCTCCCGTCCCTCACTGAATTGCGTGCCACCGCCGAACGACATCGCTTCTTCCGCGGCAAAGGCGAGGAACGCGGCCTTGGCGCCCTGCGCGCGCGACAGCGCGGCGAACGCGGAGTCCGCGCGCATCAGCTCGCCCGGGTCCGCTCGGCCGCGCGCTGGGGCGCTGAGCCCGCCTGTGCGCATCGCGGGAGTCACCGAGTCCGTCACCGGCAGGGGCCGGTTCATCGCGTACGCCGCGATCCGCCACCGGCCATCTGTCTTCCGCCAGCACGCGAGATACTTGCCTCGCGTCGCTCCTGACCGCGTCCAGCCATACGTATAACCGAGTTGCCCATCGATCGAAACGTCGGCGAATGCCGGCGACCAGCGAAGCGTGGGAACTGAGTCGTTGCCTTGGAGAAACGTGCGGATGTGGCCGGCGCCGCGCAGCAGCGGCGCGCCGGGATAGAGATAGGCGGCGCCATCGAGCAGTGCCGGGGCGAACCCCTGAAGCACGCCGAGCGAGGCGGTCTTGCCGGAGAGCGCGCGATCGGCGGCGAGGAGCGCTTCACGGTCGGACGCTCTGTCGGCGCTGGCAGTGACGACGATGACGGCAAGCAGCAGACGGTGCATGGGTGCCTCCCGTGCCCAATTTGGACGGAGCGTAACGGCCGGCGTAGAGGCGGTGCGTCACCAGTTTGTGAAATTCACACGTTTCTGACCGCCGCCGTCGCCCGCGCCCGCATGCTTCCCGGTAGCATGGTACCATGAGGCTCATGAAGCGGGCAGTGATCGTATTCGGCGCCTGGACGGCGGTCGCGCTGTTGTTCGCGATCCAGATGCATTTCCAGACGAGCAATAGCGCCCCCGCCGAGTCGCGGTCCTGGGGCTGGATCCTCGCCTGGCAGTTCGCCGGCTGGTGGAGCTGGGCCGTGTTCACCGCTCCCGTGTGCGCCTTCGCCGCCTGGGCGGTACGCATTCGCCGGCCCGCGGCGTTGATCGCGGCACATGTGCCGATGGCGCTGGCCACGGCGGTGTTGTGCGCCGGGTTTGAAGGCGGCGTGAAGTGGCTGTTCGGGCTATACCGCACGCCGCACACGCTGTTCACGGGCGTTGGCGACGCCGTCGCCATGTACTGGACGTTCAATCTGCTGGTCTACGCGATGGTGGCCGGGCTCTACCATGCCTGGCGGGCCGCGCGTCTCGAGATGCAGCTCGTGCAGGCGCGGCTCGACGCGCTGGTCGGACAACTCCAGCCGCATTTCCTGTTCAACACGCTGCACACGATCTCGGCGTTCGTCCTGGAAGACCCCAAGCAGGCCAACCGGATGATCACTCGACTTTCGGAGCTGCTGCGGCACTCGTTTAACCGCGAGCGGGGCCCGCTCGTCACGCTGGAGGAGGAGTTGGAGCTGCTGGATCATTACGTCGCGATTCAGGAGGCGCGCTTCGGCGAGCGGCTGCGTGTGACCTTCCGCGTCGACCCGCGCGCCGCCGCGGCCGTCATACCGACGCTGCTGCTGCAGCCGCTGGTCGAGAATGCGATCCGGCACGGCGCCGTCCCCGACGGCGGCGTCGCCGAAGTGGAGATTGCGGCGATCCGCGACGGTGACCGGCTGCACCTCGAGGTGCGCGACAATGGGCCGGGGTTCGGGTCTCGCAACGGCTCCGGCAGCGGCCTCGGCATCTCGAATACGCGAGCGCGGCTGCTGGAGATGTACGGCCCCGGCCACCGGTTCGACTTGACGAACACACCCGCTCCCGGCGGCGGTGCGCTGGCGACGATCGAGATTCCGTACTCCGACCATGCGCGCGATTATCGTTGACGACGAGGCACCGGCCCGGCGGCGGTTGCGCGGCGTGCTGCAACAGATCAGCAGCGTGACGCGCATCGACGAGTGCTCGAGCGGCCGGGACGCCGTCGAGCTGCTGCGTCGCGGCGCGCCCGACCTCGTCTTTCTGGACATCCAGATGCCCGATCTCGACGGCTTTGCGGTGGCCGCCGCGGCGAGCGAGGAGCGGCCGCCGGCGATCGTCTTCGTCACGGCCTACGACGAGCATGCGGTGCACGCATTCGAGATTCAGGCGTTCGACTACCTGCTCAAGCCGTTCGACGATGAGCGCGTGATTGCGACGGTAAAGCGGGCCGAAGACTTCCTCGACTGGGTGCGGCGCGAGGGCGGCGACAGCGCGGATCCTGCGCTGCGCGGTTTCGGCGACGTCACGGTCGATGTCGCGCGCCATCAGGTGCGGCGCGGCGGGCGCACCGCCGAGCTCCGGCCCAAGGAATACGCGCTGCTCGTCGCGCTCCTCAAGCGCGGCGGCCGCGTGGCGAGCCGCCTCGAGCTGTTGCGCGAAGTCTGGGGCTACGCGGAGGACGTGATGAGCCGGACGGTCGACACGCACGTCGCGATGCTGCGCCGCAAGCTCGAGCATGATCCCGCGCACCCTCGGCACATCGTCACCGTGCGGACCTTCGGCTACCGCATCGAGCGCTAGCGGAACAACAATCGGTCGGCGATCCGTTCGGCGATCGCGTCCGGCTCTCCACTCGAGCGATTCGTGAGCACGATCACGGTCAGGCGGCGGCCGGGGAACCGCATGATCGCGTTGTGAAATCCGCTCGTCTCGCCGGTATGGCGCCAGCGCTTCTCGCCGCGATAGGTATCGACAA
>Ga0137415_10001010_pt1 | contig 27731 bp, 19 predicted proteins | sample CZODoug3_1_1_16f_FD_183082 | JGI IMG/M metagenome (GOLD analysis project Ga0137415, IMG submission 183082) | Vadose zone soil fungal communities from Angelo Coast Range Reserve, California, USA - CZODoug3_1_1_16fungal (Hybrid Assembly) | ecosystem: Environmental > Terrestrial > Soil > Vadose...
CGAAGACGAAGCCCGCTTCGCGGCCCTGCGACACTCGCAGACTGCTCCGACCGATGAGACACCGCAACCTTCGCTCGACGCAAGCGTCGAGGTCCCGCAACTTCCGCTCGGCGATATCGCGCGCCGCTATCGAAATGCCAAGCTCGCGTTACAAGCCCCTACAACCTTCCATCTACCTTTCGATGAGCCGACCTTCGCCGCACCGATTATTTCCGCTCCAAACGTGGCACCACCTCGCCCGATCTTTTCGCCCGCGCATTCAAGTCTCGTGCCGGCTCGCCCCAACGTCGTGCCAGCTCCGGCAATCACGGGTCCGGCGCCTCTGCACCGCATAGATCCATTCACGCGGCGTTCCGCCCCGGTCGCGCCTTCCATCGTTCAGATCGCTCCGGCCGCGCAACCCCGCTTCTCGCATCCGGCGCCATCTCCTGAGGTTCCACAGCCAAGCGTCGCCCAGAAGATTGCGGCCCCCAAGTTGGCCGCTCCGAAATTTTCCCCGCTCGCCGCAGAACCGAGCCCAGCCCCTGCGGCGGTCATGACCTCGCCCACCCCGAAGCCGAACGTCGCCGCCGCAATCGCGCCACCATCGCAGCCACTCGCGGCCTCTTCTTCGCCCCTGCACGCCGTCACCGTGCAACCAGGCGTCTCTCTCTGGAAGCTGGCGCAGCAAACCCTCGGCCGAGGCTCCCGTTGGCATGAGCTGTTGGCAGCCAATCCGGGTATAGTCGACCCGACGCATCTCGCGGCCGGCACGAAAATCGTAGTCCCACGCGAAACCTCAACTTTGCGGAGCCGCAACTCGGATACGAAAATCGCCGTCGAGAAGGGCGATACGCTAACGAAAATTGCTCAATCTCAATACCGCAAGGCCGCAGCCTGGCGCTGCATCGTACAAGCCAACCCCGAAATCAAGGACCCCAACCGCATCTACGAAGGCCAGCAACTCCTACTTCTCTTCAACTGCAAGCAATAACCTCGGCCTCGGCCTCCGCCTCTCTGCGTCGTCATTACTCTCGAACGCAACGGGCCAGTTCCCCACCGCCTCTGCCTTGGTGCCTGAGACGTATTGTCGTTTTCGCTTAGCCGTAACGCTATATAAACTCACCTAAACAGCTATAACGCGTTACGTCATTTCGTAAGTTCATTCAGATTTCCGTATCGTATCGGCGAATAGACCAGATTCAATTTCTTCATCCGCCTACTAACCGACTCAATCTGCTGGCTTTTTTTCACCCGTAGGAAATCCTACATCTGGCCCTGAGATTGCCCACTGACCTACGGGCACGCGGTGGTGGCGTTCCCTTTCCAAGACTAGATAAACATGGCAGTTGCGGCTCCCGCAGCCCAGTTCGCGGGCCAACGCACATTTTTATTTATTGCTAATCAGAGGAGAGCACATGATCGTTCAGTTCCGGCCCGTCGCTTTAACACGAGGCATTTCCCAATTCTTTTTGTTCGCCATTCTGCTCATGACCCTGGGAAGCACCGCCGTCATGGCACAGACTACCGCCAGCATCAAGGGAACGGTTACGGACGCCAGTGGGGCGGCCGTAGCAGAGGCGAAGGTTGTCGTCAGGAGTCAAGCCCTGGGCATCGAAAGAACCACGCAAACCAACTCCTCGGGTGACTACGAGGTGCCCGCCCTGCCTCCCGGCATCTACAGTGTGGAAGTACAGGCACAGGGTTTCACCAGCCAAATTGCCAAGTCCCTGACGCTCCAGGTCAGCCAAAACTCCGTTCAAAATTTCGGTCTTAAGGTGGCCAGTTCCGACATCGTTGTGACCGTCGAGAGTTCGCAACCCATTATAGATTCCACCAGCATCACTGTAGGTCAGGTGATCGACAAGAACGTAGTACAAGAAATCCCCCTCAACGGCCGTCACTTTGTGGATTTGGCTTTGTTAGTACCGGGCACCGTAACACCTCCTCAGAGCGGCTTCCTGACGGCGCCTCTGCGCGGCCAGGGGTCGTTTGCGTTCAATTCCGCCGGAGGCCGCGAAGACGCCGTAAACTTCATGATTAACGGCATCAACTTGAACGACATGATTCAAAACCAGGTGACATTCCAACCGACCATCAACACCGTGGCCGAATTCAAAATCGACAACTCGACTTACAGCGCAGAGTCCGGCCGGAATTCCGGCTCGATCGTGAATATCGCCACGCGTTCGGGATCCGACCAGTTCCACGGCGAGGCTTATGACTACTTTCGGAACAATTATCTCGACGCCCGAAACTTCTTCAACCCGACATCCGTACCGCAGTCTGCTCTGAAGCGCAATCAATTCGGGGGTGATATCGGCGGTCCGATCATCAAGGGGAAGACCTTCTTCTTCTTGAGCTACGAGGGGCTGCGGCAACATCAGGGCTTGACGACCACCAGCGCCGTTCTGACCGCCGCCGAAAGAGCGCAAATCCAGAGCACGGGAAGCCCTTCGGCCCAAGGCCTGCTGCAATTCATACCGGCCGCCAACGGGACCCTTAATGGAGCGCCGGCATTTTTCGGCTCCGCGAGCGCGAATGTGAACATCGATCAGGGTACGGTGGACATCAGCCACAATTTCAGTGACAAAGACCGGATTCACGGGTACTACGCGAATCAAGAAGATCTGCGCTTGGAGCCTACACAGGGTGCCAACCTACCGGGCTTTGGTGACACTCGCGCAGGCCGTCGGCAGGTCTTTACCTTGGGCGAGACTCACGTTTTCAGCCCAACCGTTATCAATGAATTTCGCCTTGGCGCGAACCGAGTTCACATCACCTTCACACCGAATAATGCGACCGATCCGGCTTCTGTGGGTCTGGGGGGAGTACTTGGCCCAAACATGACGTTCATTCCGGTGATCTCGATTGCAGACAAGTCCGGGCTGCTGTTCGGTGCCGAACGAAACTTTCCGCAAGGACGCGGAGACCTTACTGCTGTGGTTGGAGACACGTTGAATTATATCCGTGGAGCACATTCGCTGAAGTTCGGCTTTGAGTTCCGCGATTTCCGAAATGACAATTTCGCGACCGACCCTGGCATACTGACCTTCAACACGACGGCGCACTTTATCTCGGGCACGGCAGACTCATCCGCTCGAACGGTGGGAGTAGCGCAAGCCAACCGCATTACTCAGAACGCCCTCGACTTCTTTGCACAGGATAGCTACAAGCTCAAGCCCTATTTCACTCTTGAGCTCGGTTTGCGCTATGCCTGGAACATGACTCCGAATGAGGCGCGCGGTCGCTTCGTGACATTTGACCCGGGATCACTGTCGCTCGTACCCGTCAGCGATCCCTATCACCAGAACAATAAGAACTTCCAACCGCGGGTTGGATTTTCCTGGGACGTTTTCCACACGGGAAAGACAGTTCTGCGTTCCGGCTATGGACTCCAGGTGGACCAGCCGATCACCGGAATCGTTACTGGGTTGAATTCCAATCCACCCTTTGCCGTACCGATCGCAGTCGGAACTGCTCAGTCGCTTACCGCGTTGGGGAGTTTCTATGACCCGAACAATGCAACAAACATCTCCCCCTCGGTCGTGAATCCAAACTTCAAGAACGCCTATGTGCAATCCTGGAACTTGAATATCCAGCAGCAAATCTCCCGCAACACGGGAATCATGATCGGCTACTTTGGATCGAAAGGTACGCACCTCGAGGTCGACCGCAACATCAATCAGCCCACCGTACTGGGTAGCTTTGTGGCTGGCAGCAAGCCTTTCATTGCACTTTCGCCGAGTAGCCCATTTCTGCCGAACAAGACGCTCTCCAACCGAATTACCGAACGCGACAGCAACTCCAATTCCAATTACAACGCGCTATGGATTACGGCGAACCAGCACTTGGCGCATGGGTTGCAGTTCAACGCTTCCTATACCTATTCTCACTCGATCGACGAAGTCTCTCGTAATAATGCCGGGATTATCGTTCAGGACAGCTCGAACATTTTCAGCAGTCGCGGGTCTTCCGATTTTGACGCCCGGCATAGGTTCGTGGCGAATGCCATTTACGACCTGCCCTTCAAAGGCAACCGCCTCGTCGGCGGATGGAAAGTGGCGCCCATCTTGACCATACAGAGCGGGAATCCATTCAACATCGTCCTCGCCACAACCAACACGACGGGTGCTGGCAACACCATTCGCCCGAATCTGATCGGCCCTGTGCAAATCAGCGGGAATCCGGCCCAATGGATTACCAATTCTGCGTCGGCGTTCAGCGTCCCCACCGCTAACACCTTCGGCAATCTGGGCCGCAACGCTTTCTATGGTCCCGGATTTACGAACTTGGATCTGGCGCTGATCAAGAACACCAAAATAACCGAGAGAATCAACGTGCAGTTCCGCGCGGATGCTTTTGATCTCTTTAACCATCCGAATTTTGGAAATCCAGGGGGTGGAAACGGCTTTGTGGTTTTGCCATCGACCTTAAATACAACTACACTCGCCACTTTCACTACGATCACCAGTACGCGTTTCCCCACGGCCGATTCCGGCTCCTCACGCCAATTGCAGCTCGCGCTGAAGTTGCAGTTCTAAGGCGAGTCAGCGTTAGCTTTCCGCCAAGGGGTCGCGACCGGCCTCTTGGCGGAGACTTTTCGCTCCTCGAATCATTTCCGCTTCCACAATCGATTCCTTTCCTTGCCGACGCTCAAGGGCTTCCGCTCTTCGCATGGTCTTTTTCGGTTAGAATGGAACACGTAGTTCTTGAGGAACTGTGTGATTCATCGCCACGTTTTTCACAACGACACGCTGCTGCCCATCGAGAAAGTCCGCCTCTCTTCCGGACAAGCCGGCCTTCTCTGCGGCTGGGGTCTGTTCACCACCGTTCGCATCTCGCGCGGCGCAGCCTTCGCCTACGAACGCCACTGGCGCCGCCTCGAAAAGGATGCCGCCCTCATCCGTCTGCCCATGCCGTACACCGCCGCCAAAGTGCGCGTCCATCTTCACGAAGTCATTCGCGCCAACAATGTCACCGAAGGCTCCGCCCGGATTTATCTCGTCTACAACCAAGTCGGCTTCTGGCAGAGCGATGAGCGGCAGCCCCAAACCGATCTCATCATTTATTCCGCGCCGCTCCCCGAATACCGCGAGCCTGTACGCCTCGGCCTTCGCGCACACGGTCGCCACGCTGCCTCTCCGCTTTCTGGAGTAAAGAGCATTTCGTGGCTGCCCAATGTCTGGGCCGTGGGCGAAGCACAAAGAGAAGGGCTCGATGAAGTTGTCCTGCTCAACGAGCGCGGCGAAGTGGCCGAATGCACCGCCGCCAATATTTTCGCCATCAAGAATGGCAAAATCCACACGCCGCCGCTAAACTCCGGCTGCCTCGAAGGCATCACCCGCGGCATCCTCTTTGAAATCGCCCCCGAAGCCGGAATCGCAATCGTCGAGCACGCGCTCCGCCCCGAAGATCTCTACTCCGCCGACGAAGTCTTCATATCCTCCACGAACCGCAACATCATCGGCGTCGGCGAAATTGCCGGACAAAAAATCGCCTCCGCCCCCGGCAAAATCACGCATCAACTCGAGGAACTTCTCGTCACCCACGTAACGGACTATGTCACGCGCCGCCTCGCGACTGCCTCCCGCTAGCTTGCGTCCTGCATCCATCTATCTTGCGGAAATAACAGGTTCACCTCGACTGGCGCGATATCACAACCTGTGGTGTACTTGTCTTTGCTTTTCGGACCATCTTCGCAAAGTGTCGAATCCTTTCGCAGATAGCACCGCCACGACCACGACCGCAGCACCAGGCTGGTCAACGGATTCTGATTTCCGTTCCTTCGCCGTCGCCGTTCCCCGCCGCCCCTCGGCAAAATCTCTGCTTCTAGCCTGCTGCCTTTTTCTCGTGACCCTTGGCACTTGTCTCGTCGCCGGCACCCATTTCGCAGTCGCCTACGCCCACAACGAAGCCGTTTCCTGGGACGAATTCATCCGCGCCTTCACCCTCGTTTATCGCAACCCGCTCGCGCTAGCCGCTGGACTCCCCTTCGCCCTAACGCTGCTGACGATTCTCCTGGCCCATGAACTCGGCCACTTCTTCGCGTGCCGCCATCACCACATCCATTCCAGCTATCCTTTCTTCATTCCCTTTCCGACACTCATTGGCACGCTCGGCGCCTTCATCCTCATCCGCTCTCCCATTCGCACCACGCGCGCCCTCTTCGACGTCGGAGCCTCCGGCCCTATTGTCGGCTTTCTCGTCGCAGTACCCGCGCTCATCTACGGCGTCCTACACGCCAAGTTGGTCCCGGGTCTGGGCGATCCCGCGAGCGCCGGTATCGTTCTAGGCTCCCCACTCATCCTCAAGCTCCTCGCGCCCATGCTTCATCATGGCGCCAACTCCGCGAATCTCCTGCTCCATCCTGTCGGACGCGCCGCCTGGGTCGGCTTCTTTGCAACCTCGCTCAACCTTCTCCCCGCCGTGCAACTGGATGGTGGCCACATCGTGCGCTCGATCAGCCGGCCCGCTCACCGTGTCTCCTCCATTTTGGTTCCAGCCCTTTTGGTTTTTCTCGGATTCCGCTATTGGGGTGGCTGGTACGTTTGGGCCGCATTGCTCGTGGGCATCCATTTTTTTCGCGTGCTCCCCATCTACAATCCCGAGCCACTAGGCACCAAGCGCTACGCCGCTGCTTTTCTTTCGTTAGTCATTTTCATCCTCTGCTTCATGCCCGCGCCATTCCTTGAGTAGCGCCCATTCTTGCGAGGCAGCCATTCTAGGTGTCGGCGTTGAAATCGCCGCCAACTTCTCATTGACCTCTCACGCCCCCACAGGCACTCTTGTGCTTCCAAAATGCCCGCAACGGTCCCCACAAGCACTGAAACTCCTTCCACAACGGCCCACGCTTCTCTCCTCCGCACCCTTCGCCAACGCGACCTCTTCCTCCTCTTCATCGGCTCCGTGATCGGCTCCGGCGTCTTCCTAACTCCCGGCCTGATCCTCCGCCTGCTCAACGGGTCCGTCGGCTACTCCTCCCTCGTGTGGATAATCGGCGGCATACTCTCTCTCCTTGGTGCACTCACCTACGCCGAACTAGCCGCCGCCAACCCCGAAGCGGGCGGCCTTTACGTTTTCATTCGCGACGGCTTCGGCCGCATGCCCGCATTCCTCTACGGCTGGTGTCTCTTCCTCGTGATCGCCAGCGGCTCCGTCGCAGCTCTAGCCCGCGCCTTCACGCGTTATCTTCACGAAATCATTCCCCTGAATTCGATCGAGGCCACGATCGTCTCCGTCGCAATGATCGCCGTAGTCACCGCCGTCAACGTCTGGGGCACCCGCAAAAGCTCCGACCTGCAAAACTGGACCACGCTCATCAAAGTCGGAATCATCGTAATCCTCAGCGCCGTTCTGCTCTCCCTCGGCCATCACATCCGCGAAATTCCAGCCGCGCTGGGCTCCTCGCAATCCGGATTTTCCCTCGTCTCAAGTTTCGGCCTAGCTATGATCCCCGTCCTTTGGGCCTACGAAGGCTGGCAGTTCGGCACCTACAGCGCGGGAGAAGTTGTCGATCCGCAGAAAGCATTCCCCCGCGCCTTCCTGCTAGGCTCGCTCACACTCACAGCTCTGTACCTCATCGCCATCGTCGCCTACCTAAACGCCCTGGGCCCCGCTAAAGCGACCGAAAGCGAAGCCATCGCCGCCACGGCCGCAGCCGCGGTCCTCGGTCCATGGGCTGGACGCGCCATAGCGTTCACCATCCTCATCTCCACCTTCAGCGCTGCCAACAGCGTCATCCTTACCGCTCCGCGCGTCTTCTACGCCATGGCCAGTGATAATCTGTTTTTCAAAAAATTAGCCGAGGTCCACCCACGTTTTCACACGCCGGCCGCCGCAGTAATCGCTCTCGGCATCTGGTCCGCCGTCCTGGCTTGCGCCGGCAAATTCGCTGAGCTAATCGGCGGCGTAATCTTCATTGGTTGGATATTCTACGGACTAGGCGCAGCCGCCATCTTCCCCCTGCGCCGCGCCTCGCAAGGCAAGTCTCTCCCCTACCAAGTCCCCGGCTATCCCTGGACTCCGCTACTCTTCGTGCTGGCAGCCGCCGCCATCGTAGCGAACGCTATCTATCTCGCCTTCCACGACCCCGGCCAATTCCGCAACTTGGCCGTCGCCATCATTCTCTTCGCCCTGGGCCTACCCGCCTATTTTTTTTGGCGCCGCCGCTCATCCCCATCAGCCCAATAATGGGAGCCCTTTAATGTTCAGCCGGCCTTACAGGCGTCCACGCCACCTCAGTCCTTCTTCCGTCCCCTGCATCTAATCTGCACACGTCAATTCTTTCTCGGGAGGCGAATCAACGGTGCCGAGATCAATTTTGCTCGTTGACGATCACGAAGTCATCCGTCGCCAACTCCGCTCGCTTTTCAATTCCTATCCTGAATTCACTGTTTGTGGCGAAGCCGTTCACGGAGTGGACGCTATCGAAAAAGCCCAGCAACTCTCCCCCGACCTGATCATTCTCGATCTCTCCATGCCTGAAATGAACGGCCTGGAAGCCGCCTCCGCTCTGCGCTACATCATGCCCGATGTTCCCCTTTTCCTCCTCACCGCGCACTACAGCCGGGAACTGGAGCTGACCGCGTTCGGTTCCGGTATCTGTGCCGTATTTTCCAAGCACGACGATTTGGATTCCCTGGTGACAAGAGCGCGTCTAGAGCTAAAGCTGCAAGAAAGCAGTAACGGCGAATCCAGCACGCAAAGTAAAGCCTAGCATCTCCGCTTCCCCGGGAACGCCAATCTCCTGATTGGCATCCCGCCGACATAAGCATGCCCCCCCTCACTCCTGACCTTGTAGCCCGCCGATGTGCGGGCAGAAACTTTCACGTTCTAACATAAGTGCTGCCTCGCCGATGAACCAATCGGTATTTCCTGGCCAAAAAAGCAGGTAACCACTGGATGGAGCTAAGGCCGCTACCATGTTTTCATCTAGGGGCCGTTACCGGTTTAGCGGACTGAAACCGGACCTTCACCCAGGCGACCGTAGTCCGGAGGCGTATTTTTAATGCAATACCCCACAGTTGCCAACATCGATCGCCGTCACGAACTCCCCTACGAGCAGTTTGCCGAGGAATATCTCTTCCCGAATAAGCCCGTAATCATCAGCGGCGCCATGGAAGGCTGGAGAGCCGTGGACAATTGGACGCCCGAATATTTCAAGACAAAATACGGCTCGATCAGTCTTTGTATCGACGGGAAGAATTACACCATGGCTGATTTCATCGATCGCGTGACTTCTTCCACGTCAGCGAATCCCGCACCATACCTGCGCAACGAAATTATCGAACAATTCTTGCCCGAGCTGCTCGCTGACATTTCCCCGCTGCCCCGCTACTTCTTTCCGAATTGGCTCGATGGTAGGCTCTCCCGTGTGCTCCGCTCCCGCCTGCACAGCGGCTCTCCCGAGCTTTATATCGGTGGCAGCGGAGCAAAATTCCCCTTTCTTCATTTCGATAGCTATCACACCCACGCCTTCCTCGCTCAAATCTACGGCACGAAGGAGTACACCGCCTTCTCCGCGGACCAGACTCCCTATATCTATGTGAGCCCGAAGCAATACAATGCATCGCAAATACCCGATATCGAGAATCCCGACCTCAACCAATTCCCGCTCTTCGCCAACGCCGTGCCCATGCGCTTCCGCCTCCATCCCGGAGAAATTCTCTTCATCCCCGGCGGCCTATGGCACACCGCCAAGATGCTAACGCCATCCATCTCCGTGTCCGTCAACCGCGCCAACGCCTCTAACTGGGCAAAGCTCACTCACGATATGTGCCGCAACGCTCCGTTACACATGAAACCAATCGCCGCCGCCTACCTGACAGGCCTGCGCGCCTACCGCACCCTAAGCGGCTCATAGTTCGCGAGCGAATCGCGCCCAATGTGTACGTTGACGCCTTGCTGGCGCGGGCCCATCTCCTTTCATTCTGGCGTTTTCCGCAACGCCCGACGTCCGCGGCGCTGCTCCCCCTGTGACGGCCGTCACCCTACCTCGTAATCGTAATCACAGACTAACTCTTTCGCTCCAACCATATTTGGACTTGCGTGGGAGGTGCGAAAATGCAAAAAGACGAACGCGATCTCTTGGAGGTTCTGAAATCGGAACTCGAATTCCTCGAAACCGGCGGCTATCGCAGCTGGCCGGAGACCGCCTGGCGCCCGAAATGTATTTTCGAGGACTCCCCCAGCTGCATTAATTATTATTCCGAGGGGAATCCGCGCCCCTGTACGGATTGCGCCTTGATTTATCTTGTCCCGCCCGCGCTTCGCTCCGCCAAATTCCCGTGCCGCCACATTCCGCTTAATGAACCCGGCGATACGCTGGATTCTCTCTATCGTTACCGCGATCAAAGCGAGATCGAAAGCACTGTCGTAACTTGGCTCCGTGCTGCGATTACACGCTTAGAAGAAGAGCGGGCCGCGGTCAAGGTTTCGCACAATAGCTCCTTCCTGAAAGGAACGCCGCTCTACAATAAGCAACATCCCAAGTGTGCAAACCCCGCGTGTTCAACTGCCTTTCATTGGACCGGAGGCGGCAAATTCTTTCGGTTTCGACCCGAACCCCAAGCCGCAATCAATAGCTGCTCGGCAGCTGACACGCCAGGAGGGGTCCACGGTGTGAGGCACTATTGGCTGTGCGAGCGCTGCGCACACATTTTCACTCTGGTATACGACCAAGCATCCGGCGTCGTCATCAAGCCGCTATGGCCCGAACTCGCTGGCGAGCCTCAGCAGAAGGCGTCCGCAGCCTAGCAGACCTGGCGCTTGTGAGTCCCTCGCTGGATCTCGCTCTCCCCAATCTGGCTTTTCGCTTAGAGCCTTATGCTCGCATTCCGGTCAGACATTAGGAAAATCCTTGTTATAGCCTGTTCAAATGGTCCGCGATAAAATTCCTTGACCTCGATGAGAGGGCCCGGCCGACGATCAGCGATCCCCTTCCTCCGGAGGACACCAACATGGCTTCGCCATCACTCACCGGCTCCGCAAAGCCTCAAGAGTCCAAGCAGCCTCTCTCTCAAGAAGAGCTCCGCAAAATGCACGCCTACTGGCGCGCGGCAAACTATCTCTCGGTTGGCCAAATCTATCTCTATGCCAATCCTCTGCTCCAGGAACCACTAAAACTCGAGCACATTAAGCCGCGCTTGTTAGGCCATTGGGGTACGACGCCGGGGCTCAATTTCATCTACGTACATTTCAACCGGCTGATCAAAAAATATGATCTCGACGTCATCTATGTAACTGGCCCGGGACACGGAGGACCCGGACTTGTGGCCAACACCTATCTCGAGGGCACCTACAGCGAAATTTACCCGCACATCTCTCAAACTGTCGACGGGATGAGAAGGCTCTTCAAGCAATTCTCATTTCCGGGAGGTATTCCCAGCCACGTGGCTCCCGAAACGCCCGGCTCGATTCACGAAGGCGGCGAACTCGGATACTCCATTGCGCACGCTTATGGCGCTGCGTTCGACAATCCTGACTTGCTTGTTTGCTGCGTTGTAGGCGATGGCGAGGCGGAGACCGGACCGCTCGCCGCGAGTTGGCACTCCAACAAATTTCTGAATCCAGCCCGCGACGGCGCTGTTCTTTCCCTTCTGCATCTCAACGGCTACAAGATTGCCAACCCCACTGTCCTCGGTCGTCTAAGTGACACAGACCTGACTCAGCTTTTCACCGGCTACGGCTACAAGCCTTATTTCGTCGAAGGTCACGAACCGGAAGGTATGCACCAACTCATGGCCTCCACGCTCGACACCATCGTCGACGAAATCAGAGCCATCCAACAAAACGCTCGCACCGGCCACCTTGACGGCGAACCAATCTGGCCGATGATCATCTTACGCACGCCGAAAGGCTGGACAGGACCAAAAGTCGTTGACGGGAAGCCCGTCGAAGGCACTTGGCGCGCGCACCAAGTCCCTGTCACCGACCTCTCGAAACCGGAGCACTTGAAAATCCTACAAAACTGGATGAAGAGCTATCAGGCGCACGAACTGTTCGACACTGACGGCAAACTCATTCGGGATTTGAAGGAATTAGCGCCACGCGGGAATCGCAGGATGGGCGCAAACCCTCACGCGAACGGTGGCGTGCTGCTCAAAGATCTAGTCATGCCGGACTTTCGCGACTATGCCCTGAAAGTATCCAAGCCGGGCACCGGCCTTGCCGAAGCCACTCGCGTGTTGGGCACTTTTCTCCGCGACGTCATGAAGCAGAATGCAGACACCAGAAATTTTCGTGTATTCGGCCCGGATGAAACCGCTTCGAATCGGCTTGACGCATTATTTGAAGTCACCAACAAAATCACCATGGAGCCGATCGAGCCCACCGACGAACACCTCTCACGAGACGGTCGCGTAATGGAAGTCCTCAGCGAGCACATGTGCCAGGGCTGGCTGGAAGGCTATCTGCTCACCGGGCGCCATGGCTTCTTCTCCTGCTACGAAGCCTTCATCCACATCGTGGATTCCATGTTCAATCAGCACGCAAAATGGCTGAAAGTCACGCGCGACATCCCATGGCGCCGCCCGATCGCTTCTCTGAATTACCTGCTGACCTCACACGTCTGGCGACAGGATCACAACGGATTCACCCACCAGGACCCCGGCTTCATCGACCACGTCGTGAACAAGAAAGCAGACATCGTTCGCGTGTACCTGCCTCCCGACGCCAACACCCTTCTCTCCGTTGCCGATCACTGCCTTCGCAGCCGCGATTACGTCAACGTAATCGTTGCCGGAAAGCAGCCGGCTCTGCAGTTTCTCGATATGGAATCCGCCATCCAGCACTGCACCGCCGGGCTCGGCATTTGGGACTGGGCTTCCACCGATCAGGGCGCCGAACCCGATGTAGTAATGGCCTGTGCAGGCGATATTCCGACTCTCGAAACACTTGCCGCGGTGGACTTGCTCCGCCGTCATTTTTCCGACATCAAAATCCGCGTCGTCAATGTCGTTGACTTGATGACTATTCAGCCCTCAACCGAACATCCTCACGGCCTCTCCGACCGTGAGTTCGACTCCATCTTCACGACGGACAAGCCGGTGATCTTTGCGTATCACGGTTATCCGTGGCTGATTCACCGCCTCACCTATCGCCGCACGAACCACGACAATTTCCACGTCCGCGGCTACAAAGAAGAAGGAACCACAACAACTCCGTTCGACATGACTGTCTTAAACGATTTGGATCGCTTCCACCTTGCAGGCGACGTCATCGATCGCGTTCCTCGCCTGCAACGCGTTGGAGCTCACTTCAAACAGTTTCTGCGCAACAAACTCGTCAACCACAGACAATACATCCGCGAACATGGCGACGATATGCCGGAAATCCGCGATTGGAAATGGCCGCATTAGGCCATGAAAATCCTCGTCCTCAATTCGGGCTCTAGCAGCCAGAAGAGTGCGCTGTATGAAATCTCCGGGATGCTTCCAGAGCATCCGCCCCAGCCAGCGTGGCAAGGCAAAATCGAATGGGACGGCGATCAAGCTGACATCGAGGCGCAAAATTCGCAGGGAGCCAAGCACGAAGCTCGCGTCCAGGTAGCGTCACGCTCAAACGCCATCGGGCAACTCCTGGACACATTATGGCACGGGCAGGTCCGCGCCGTTTCCGCTCCTTTGGAAATCGACATGGTCGGCCATCGCATCGTTCACGGCGGCCAGGAATTCGAAGAAGCAACGGTCGTCACACCGCAAGTGAAGTCCGCCATCGCGCGCATGGCTGTTTTCGCGCCCCTCCACAATCGCGCCGAACTGGAAGGGATTGAGCTGATCGAAAAATGTCTAGGCGATGTTCCTCAGGTGGCGGTGTTCGACACAGGTTTTCACAGCCATCTGCCGGAAGCGGCCGCAGTCTATCCCGGCCCTTACGAATGGCTCGCCCAAGGAATCCGGCGATACGGCTTCCACGGAATCAATCATCAATATTGCGCGCAGCGCGCTGCGCAGCTTCTCAACCGCGAACTGGACTCTCTAAAGCTCGTAACTTGCCATCTCGGCAATGGCTGCTCTCTCGCAGCGATTCGCGAGGGCCGCAGCATCGATACCACCATGGGGTTTACCCCGCTCGACGGCCTGATGATGGGTACGAGATCCGGCTCGCTCGATCCGGGAATTCTCACGTATTTGATGCGCGAAGAAAGATTCTCCGGCAAGCAGCTCGACGATTTGCTAAACACGAAATCAGGTCTCCTGGGAATTTCCGGAATTTCCGGCGACATGCGGCAGATTGTCGCATCCATGAAAGAAGGAAACCCGCGAGCCAAGCTGGCGTTCGACATGTTCGTGCATCACCTTCAATCTGGCATCGGGGCGATGATTGCCAGCCTCGGAGGAATGGATGCATTGGTCTTCACCGCAGGCATAGGTGAAAATTCGCCTGAACTGCGAGCCGCGGCATGCGCCAATTTCGCCTTTCTTGGCCTCAAGCTCAATGCTGCAAAGAACATTCCGCATTCAGCAGACCAGGATATTTCCCTACCTCACTCAACCGTTCGAGTCCTTCTCATTCGCGCCCAGGAGGATTGGGCCATCGCGCGCGATTGCTGGCGCCTGGCGTCGGCAAAAAACACCGGCCGCGCCAACCCCAACTGACGCGATTTCGCCTTCCGTACCTAGCGCTTCTCCGTGGTCTTAGCTTTCCAGGCTTTTTGCCCTTTTAGAATTTCCTTGTACGGGCACGGTTGTGGTGCCAGCGCTTACGACGGCGGTTTTCGCGTCGGAGCAACAGTAGGTGGCCCTTCACATCAGGCTCAGCGGATCCATGTCGACCAAGACGGCTGTCTCGGGAATTTCCTTCCGCTCGAGGAATGTCATGGCGCCGCCGAGGATTTTCGATAGGAGCGAGCGCTTTGGGGACTTTAACAGGAACTGGAAGCGATGCTCCCGTTTGAGGCGGGCCAGCGGGGCCGTGGCTGGACCCAGGATGCGCAGTCCTTTGCCGTCGTGCGGAGAAAAATATTCGGAGAGCTGCCGCGACCAGCGGATGGCTTTCTCCAGGTCCGTGTCGCGCACGATGATGTTCGCCAGCGAGGTAAACGGCGGATAGGCCATGGCGCGACGGAACTGCGTTTCGCGTTCATAAAATGCCGGGTAATCCTGCTTCACGGCGTCCTGAATGGCGTAATGCTCGGGATAAAATGTCTGAATCAGGACGCGACCCGGCAGATCGCCGCGGCCGGCGCGACCGGCGACTTGCGTCAGCAACTGGAACGTGCGCTCGGCGGCGCGAAAATCCGGCAGGCTTAGCGAGGAATCAGCGCTGATCACGCCTACGAGCGTGACGCGGTGAAAATCGTGGCCTTTGGCGAGCATTTGCGTGCCGACCAGAATATCGAGCGCGCCGGCGGCGAATGCGCCGAGCGTTTCCTGATATTGCCGCTTGGTTCGCGCGGTATCGCGATCGAGCCGCGCGATTCGCGCGCCGGGAAATTCTTTTCGCAGGCGCTCCTCCAGGTGCTCGGAGCCTTCGCCGAAGAAATAGACGTATTTGGACTGGCACTTCGGACATTGTTTCGGAATTTGTTGGATCGAGCCGCAGTAATGGCATTCGAGGCGGTTGCGCTGCTTGTGATGCGTCATGGAAATGCTGCAGTTTTCGCATTGCACGGAAGCGCCGCAGCTTCGGCATAGCACGGACCAGGAGTAGCCTCGGCGGTTGATGAGCACGAGAGCTTGCGTTTTTTGCGCGAGACATTCCTGAATGCCGGCGTGCAGCGCGGCGCTGATGGGGCTGGTCTGATGCGTTTTCGCGAAGTCTTCGCGCAGGTCGACAATTTCGACGCTGGCCATGGCGCGCCTTTCCACGCGCGAAGCCAGCGTCAGGAGTTCGTATTTTCCGCTGCGCGCGTGATGATACGTTTCGAGCGAGGGAGTGGCCGAGCCGAGCAGCGCGGCTGCGTTTTCCATTTTTGCTCGCACGATGGCGACGTCGCGGCCGTGATAGCGCGGTGTTTCTTCCTGCTTGTAGCTGCTCTCTTGCTCTTCATCGACGATGATCAGGCCGAGATTTTCCAGTGGCGCAAAAATCGCGGAACGCGTGCCAACCACGACGCGGGCTTCGCCATTACGCACGCGCCACCATTCGCGGGCGCGCTCCACGTCGCTGAGAGCGGAATGCAAGACGGCGACACCTTCGAAGCGTGCGCCAAACCATGCGCGGCACTGGCGGCCGATCCAAAGGGTTAGCGCGATTTCGGGAACCAGGATGATCGCGGTTTTGCCGCGCGCCAGCGTTTCCTGGACGGCGCGCATGTAGACTTCCGTCTTGCCGCTGCCGGTCACACCGTGCAGCAGGAGGACGCCGAATTCGCCGAGTTCGAATCGCGCGCGAATTAATTTCAGGGCACTCTCCTGCTCGGCGTTGAGCTCGTGAGCGGGCGGAACGTATCCCACGTCGAATGGGTCTTCGGCCGGATCGATACGCTCGTCCCAACTTTCGAGGAAGCCATCGTGGAGCATCCGCTCTATCACGCTGCGCGACACGTGCGCCACACGGAGTAATTGCGCCAACGGCAATGGGCCTCGTGCTTCCAGCGCTGCCCTCACACTGTTGATTTTCTCAGCTAGCGCTTGGGCTCGGCTGGCTTTCTCTTCGCCCTTGTTTAGCTGCACGCTTTGCGTTTCTCTTCCCTGAGCATTCTCTTTCCATGCGATGACGCGCTGCGTCTTTGCTTTTCGCCCAAGCATCGATTCAGGGATTTCGATCAGAGCTGCCCGGCGCAAGCGCTGGAGAGATGCTTCGTCGAAGCCGAGTTTGGCGGCTGATGCGAACGGCATAACGCCGCCCTTGTCACGCAGCCGGCAAAGGAATTCGCGCTGCGCATCTGCGGAGCGCATTGCTTCCTTTTGCGTCGTGTGCACTGCCCGTGCAGCTTCTTCTTCAATCGCGGCGCGGCCCGAATCGGTCAGCACGATTTGGCGCTCGGTTCGCAGTTCGGTTACCGGCGGAAGCATAGCGCGAAAGATTTCGCCGACTGGGGCGAGGTAGTAGCCGGCGATCCAGTGCGCTAATTCGATGAGCTTCGGGGTTAGCGCCGGCAGAAAATCCATGAGCTTCGTGATTTCGCGGATCTTTGTGCCTGGCGGGGCTTGTTGAACGCACTCAACAACGACGCCAACGAGCGACTTGTTGCGAAAGGGCACGAGGACGCGGCTGCCCGGCCGCACGGAATCGCGCATGGCGTCGGGAATCGCGTAAGTAAATGTATTGCGCAGCGGGACCGCCAGCGCGACATTGCAAAACGGGAGGCTCATGCCGGCGTGTAGTGTATCAGGGGCGCGTATCGAGGCCGCTGAGGGCGACTGGCACTCACCGGCTCATTAGATAGATGCCGGAGAAGATTGCGGCTATGCCGACACATTGCCAGCGTGAGACGTGTTCGCGCAGAACTACGGCGGCTAGCGCAACTGTCACGGCGCCGTAGAGGGAGCCGAGGACGCTGACTACGGCGACCTGCTCGAGTTGCATAGCGCGATTGCTGAGCACGAAGGCGCTGGTATCTCCCGCGCCCATACCGAGGGAAAACAGTCGTGAGTTGCGGGGCAGCCGGATGGGTTGCCGCGCGATGAGAATCATGGCGGCAGCGATCACCGTGCAGGTCATGCGAATCATCCAGACGGTTTGGGGGGCACCGACACGGGGAATGACGCGAAGGTCCAGGAGCCAGAACAGCACGCCAAACCCTAAGGCGGACGCAAGCGCCCAGCCGATTCCCTTTCCGCTGCGACGGACGGCGTCGGTGTTATTGGCGTCCGGCGCTTTCTCTCCGCCAGCGACAAGCAAGACGCCAAGCATGGTGCAAAGGATTCCGGCGGCGCGGATTGCGCTAAGGTGCTGCCCCGAAAGAAGCGACAGTGTAACCGTCAACGCCGGATAACTCGCAGAGAGTGGCGCCACGACGGCCATTTTTCCGACTTCGAACGAACGGTAAAGGCCGAGCGTGGAGAACGCATTGACGCAGCCGGCCAGAACTCCCCAGGCCCACGGTTGCCAGCCGGAGCCGTCCGCGAGGTGTCCCCAGCCGCCCAGCCAGGGCAGGGCTATGGTCAGCAAAATAAATCCGATCAATTGCATGTACAGCAAGGTGCGCAGCGTGCCCATGCGCTCGGTGGTAAAGCGCGCGAGGAAATCCGAGCCGCCCCAGGTCAGCGCGGTCAAAATGCCTAGAAGAATTCCCATGCGGGGTTAGGAGGACTTTCCCGTGGACTGTCCCGCCCCGGCGGACGAGCCCTTTTTGACTTGCAAACCGAGGACGGCCATGACTTTTTGCAAATCTTTCCAGACTTCGCCTTTTGCGCCGGGATTGCGCAGCAAGTATGCGGGGTGATAGGTGGCCAAAAGTTTTCTCCCGCGGAAATCGAGCCACTCTCCTCGAAAATGCGAAATGCCGCGATTGGTTTGCAGCAGAGTTTGCGCGGCGACGCTTCCGAGGCAGACGATGACCTTTGGCGCGATGGCGTCGAGCTGGCGCAGCAAAAACGGCGAGCAGGTCTCGACTTCGTCTTTTTCCGGCGTGCGATTCTCCGGCGGCCGGCATTTCACTACGTTGCAGATGTAAACATCTTTTCGTTGCAGGCCCATGGCTTCGATCATTTGCGTGAGCAATTTCCCAGCCCGTCCCACGAACGGCAGTCCTTGCGCATCTTCGTCGCGGCCAGGGCCTTCGCCGACGAAGACAAGCTCGGCCTTGGGATTGCCGTCGCCGAAGACCAGTTTGGTGCGGCCGCGATGCAGTTTGCAGCGGGTGCACTCGCCAATATCGGCGAGAATCTTGGGCAGCGAATCGCCGGCGATCTTGTTCATCGGTTCGAACAGCGAAACGCCGGGCGATACGGGAAGCACGTCGAGTTTGCGGGCCGCCGGCGACATTGGAGCTGTTGCTTTCGCGGGCTGCGCCTTTTGAGCGGGCTTGGGCAATGTGATTTCCTCGGTGACACTTGCGTATTGCTGTGGAAAGCGGTCGCGATAAAAAAGCTCGATGCCGATGTCCTGATAAAAGGATAACCGCGATCTGAATTTTTCTTCGAGAGCTGCAGGGATGCGCTCGGCCATGGTTCAGACAGCAGAGCCTTGCGCGGTGGGGGATTTGGAGCGGAGGCGGACGACTTCATCCAGAATGCGTTGTGCGACTTCGTATTTGCTCATGCGGGGGAGCGGGAGATCGCGGCCATCACGCGCGAAGAGCGTGACGATGTTGGTGTCGTGGTTGAACCCGGCACCTTCCGCTGTGACGTCGTTGGCGACGATCAGATCGGCGTTTTTAGCGGCGAGTTTTTTTCTAGCGTTTTCCGCAACGTGCTCGGTTTCCGCGGCAAATCCGACGATGAATCGATCACCCTTGGTTCGCGTGACGCTGGCGAGAATATCGGGTGTGGGCTCGAGTGAGAGAGTCATGAGTTCTTTGTTGCGTTTGATTTTCTGGCCGTTAGGCTCGGCGGGCCGATAGTCACTCACCGCAGCGGCAAAAAAGGCGATGGAGCAGTCTGTTATTTTCTCCCGGACAGCGCCGTGCATTTCTTCCGCAGTTTGCACATCAATGCGTTCAACACCTGCCGGCGTTTCCAGGGAGGTGGGTCCGCTCACCAGGATTACATGCGCCCCGCGTTTGGCTGCGGCTTCGGCAACTGCATAACCCATTTTGCCCGAAGAGCGATTCGTGAGGTAACGGACTGGATCCAGACTTTCGCGAGTGGGACCGGCAGTAACGAGTATTTTTTCACCGGCAAGATCGCGGACCGCGTGCAGGGCTTCGTGCACGGCAGCAACGATCGCTTGCTGGCCGGCGAGCCTACCGGCGCCCGTCATGCCGCAGGCTAGATAGCCTTCGTCCGGGTCGACAATTCTGACGCCGCGCGCCCTCAGCATCTCAACATTTTCTTGTGTTGCTGCGTGATTCCACATATTCACGTTCATGGCGGGCGCGACAACGACGGGCGCCGTGCTCGCGAGGTAGAGTGTAGTCAGGAAATCATCAGCTATGCCGCGGGCGAATTTTGCGAGGATATCGGCGGTGGCAGGCGCGACCAGGAGCAAATCTGTACGCTGGGCGACGGCTATATGTTCGATGGCGCTTTCGAGATTGGCTTCGCCACCGGATTCGGCGAAAAGGTCAGTGATCACTTTTTGCCCTGTCAGGGCGGCAAAGGTCAGTGGCGTGATGAACTCGCGGGCGCCACGGGTCATTACGACCTGGACGGTGAAGGCGTCTTGTTGCAGGCGGCGCACAAGCTCCGCGGCTTTGTATGCCGCTACTCCGCCGGTTACGCCTAAGGTGATTCGCATGTTGATCTCTACAACTTCAGGGCTAAAGCTTATTTTGCAGCCAGACAAACGGCGTCCCAGCTCTTAAGAGAAATCCTTTGAGAGAAAGCCTCGCCGGAAAACCTGGGTCGCTGGGTCGCGCTAAAGCACGCCCCTACAACGGATGCGGGCCCAGACCGGCACCTTGCTACTTGCGGCGCTTGTTGCCGTCTTTGTCTTCGTCGATCGAGTCGGGTTCGGTGAAGTCGTATTCCACCAGGCCGTGCTCGAGCTCTTCACAGGCAATGCGCGTAGGTTTCAGAGTTCTGGGATTTTCGAGCATCGGCGGTGCTCCCGCCATGATCTGGCGCGCGCGGCGGGCCGCAAGCACCACGTATGCAAACTGGCTCTCCGGAGCTTTCGTCAGAACATTCATCTCAGTCATTTCCCTCCAAACGATGCCAGAAGTTTCTCAACGCGTCCACGCCGCCGGGCACTGGAGCAGCGTAGCGCGGTCACTATGGCCTGTACCTCGTTCCCAGCGCGTGCGACGTCATCATTCACGACACAATAATCGTAGTACTTACCGAATTCCGCAATCTCGTCGCGCGCCCTAGCCAGGCGCCGCGCAATTTCTTCGTCGGAATCCTGGCCGCGGCTGCGCAGCCGGCGCTCCAATTCTTCACGCGAGGGCGGCAAAATAAAAATGGCCACGGACTCGGGAAGTTTTTGTTTTATTTGAGCGGCTCCCTGGACATCGATCTCCAGCACGAGGTCGACTCCCTTTTTTCGGGATTCCTCCAGCCACTTTTTTGGAGTGCCGTAGGAATGCTTGCCGAAGACTTGCGCGTACTCCAAGAATTCGCCGCGTTGGACCATGGCCCCGAATTCCTTGTCGGTAACAAAATCATAACATTTCCCGCTAGCCTCGGTCGCGCGGCGCGGCCTAGTGGTACAGGAGACTGAGGGCATCGTTCCGGGCAGCTCCAAAATTTTTTGCACCAACGTCGACTTCCCCGAACCTGAAGGGCCGGACACGATCAGCACCAGAGGTGCAACGTCATTGGGCGCGGTCATTCGATGTTCTGCACCTGTTCACGCAGCTTTTCAATTTCCGCGCGGATTTCCAGGGACAGCCCGGTGATGGCCAGCGCTTCGGCTTCGACGCCGGGCGTCTTCGAAAGCATGGTGTTTGCCTCGCGGTGCATTTCTTGCAGCAGAAAATCCAATTTCTTGCCAAGCTCGCCAGCGCCGTCCAAAAGCTTGGCGAACTGCTGCAGGTGACTGCGGAGGCGGTCGAGCTCTTCGCTAATGTCACTGCGCTCGGCAAGCAGAGCAGCTTCTTGCGCGAGACGCGCGGGCTCGATACCGGTGCCATTGAGCAATTCTTTAAGGCGCGTCTGTAAACGGCGCGCGAAGGCTGGAGTAAGTGTCTGGGCAAGATCACGTACCTGGTCGGCTTGTTGGCCGATGCGGGCCACACGCGTGCGCAATTCCTCCGCGAGATGACGGCCTTCGGTATGGCGCATGTCGTCGAGCTTGATTAACGCCTCGCGCAAGCATGCGTCCAGAGCTTTGCCGAGCTGATCCTGCTCTTCGTCGGTTTCGGGCAGCGGCGGCGCGAGTCCGCCGATTACGCCAGGCAAACGCAACAGAGAGACAACGTCGAGACCGGAGTCTGTTCCCAACTGGCGGCGAAGCTCTTCCGCGGACTGCGCGTAGGCTTGCAGCAAATCGCGATTCACCTGGACCGGAACGGCGGCTCCGGGCTGCACGTTCAGGTTCACGTCGATATGGCCGCGGTGAATTCGCTCGCGCACGATTTGACGGAGGCGCAGCTCGTAGACGTCGAAGCCTTCGGGCAATCGGAACCGCACGTCGAGAAAGCGGTGGTTTACGCTCTTGACGCTGACACGAAGGGCCCAGCCGCTTTGCTCGCCTCGTGCTTGCGCGTAGCCGGTCATGGAAACGCATTCCGGCTTAGTAGCCACAGTTTGGCTGGCGTGAGCTTTTTGACTCATAGGGGTTCACTCGCGGTAGATCCATTTTGCTGGAAATTTTGCGTAGACGCCAACATGTCGTCGTCCGCGAACTGCAAGTCATGCAAACGAGCATACGTTCCGCCGCGAGCCATCAACTCGGAATGCTTGCCGCGCTCGCGAATCTGACCATCCTCCAGCACAAGAATAATATCGGCGCGGCGAATGGTGGCCAAACGATGCGCTATGACAAACGTGGTGCGCCCGACCATTAGATTACCAAGCGCGCGCTGAACGTTCATTTCCGACTCGGCATCCAGTTCGGAGGTGGCTTCATCGAGAATCAGGATGGGGGAATTTTTCAGGATAGCGCGAGCGATGGCGATGCGTTGACGCTGGCCGCCGCTGAGCCGAGTGCCGCGTTCGCCGATAAGCGTGTGGTAGGTCTGCGGAAGCTCCATGATGAAATCGTGCGCCAGGGCCGCCTTGGCCGCGGCGATCACTCGCTCCTCGGAAACATTGCTCAAGCCGTAGCTGATGTTGTTCCACACCGTGTCGTGAAACAGTATATTTTCCTGCGTTACCATTGCAATCTGCTCGCGGAGGGAACGGAGGGTGACCTCGCGAATATCCACTCCGTCGATGTAAATCGCACCGGAACTAAGTTCGTAAAAGCGCGGGAGCAAATTGACAAGAGTTGTTTTCCCGGCGCCACTGGAGCCTACCAGGGCGATTACTTCACCTTTTCGCGCCTCAAAATTGATTTCACGGAGGACCGGGGTCGGATCGTAAGAAAAGCTGACATGCTCAAACACGACTTCCCTCGAGAAAGGGGGAAGCGGCCTGGCATTGGACGCGTCGTGCTCTTCCTCCGCAAGGTCCAGATATAAGAACACTTGCGTGGTGGCGCCTTGCGCCTGCTGAAACTGCTGGTAAATCGCGCCCATGCGCTTGACCGGCTCGTAAGACTTAAATAGCGCATAGACAAAAGCCACGAAGAGGCCGATCGTGAGCTCGTGCAAACGGATTCTTTGACGCGCATAGAGCAGCAAGAGCGCGATGACCACGGGCTGCAACAAATCCATCAATGGAGAACTGAGCGCATTAGCCCGCACCCAGCGCAAGGTCTCCCGCAACAGGCGCTGAGCCGCGGCGCGGAACTTGCGAATTTCAAAGTCCTCCATGCCGAATGCTTTGACCACGCGATTGCCGCTGACGGTCTCTTGCAGAATCTGGCTCAATTCGCCCAGGCGGTCCTGGCTTTTTGCTACGGATTGGCGAATCCTTCGGCCCAGTTTGCCGACCGGCCAAACCACCATGGGAAGGAGAAAGATGGAGCCGAGAGCCAACCTCCAATCGATCTTGAAGAGCACGGCGAGAAAAACGAGTAGACCAAAGCCTTGGCGGAAGACGTCGGCAAGGTACTCGGAGACCGCCAGTCGCGCACGCTCAACGTCGTTGATGACAGTGGAAATCAGACGTCCCGCAGGTTGGTGCTGGAAAAACCCGATGGGCTGACGGATGAGCTTGGCGTAGAGCTGATTGCGGAGATCGGTGATGGCTGAATGCCCGATGGCCTGAATCAAAAAACTGCCCCCAAATTCCGCGACGGCCTTGGCAAAGAAGACGACAAGGAGCGTGATGGAGACAACCGTCCAAACATTGTGGATCGTTGGCGGAAAGAATTGATTAAGATAAATCGAACGGTCGCTGAACGGTATTTTGAACAGCTCCAGTCGTGAATCGCTCGCGGCAGGACTCAGAACGCGATCGAAGATGGGGGCAATTACTAGTGCGACGAGACCCTCGGCGACAGCGACGAACGCAAACAAGACCACGCCGAAGAACATTCTGAACCGGTACGGCCGGACATAACCGAGCAGCCTTCTTAATTGTGGTGAGAAAAAACGCGTCACGCAAAAGTCCCCTGCTTATTCCACTTGGTACGCTATTGCGCTGCCTTGGGGTGTGTCAAGTTTTCGAGAGCGGAATCGACAACAAAGAAAAGGAAGAACGCATAAGGAGAGCTCGTGCTTCGATGACGCTGATACAGAACGCACTTAGATTTGCGGGCGCGCTTCAGATTGAAATGAAGTTACAAACAGGTACGCGAATAGCGTTGTTAATCACCAGGAATAAAATTTAAGGTAATATAGATTTGATGCTACAAAATCAAAAGCTTGCTCCCATGCACGGCAGCCCGAGGGAGCTCTCCTCTACACCGGTTGATATTGCGTTCATAACGGTCAACCACAACACCCTCGAGTGCGTAAGTCAGCTGACCAATTTCTTCAACGGGCTCGATGTGCCGTTTACGTTCACCTTCACCGTTGTGGACAATGATTCCCGGGACGGATCGCGCGAATTCCTGCAATCTCGCAGGGAAATTGTCTATCTTCAAACCGACGAAAATATTGGTTACGGGCGTGGCATCAACCGGGGCGTGGCTGCTACTGCCAGCAAATACATCTGCGTGCTAAATACGGATGTTATCCTCAACCGAGAGGCGTTAATCAAACTTTGGCACTTCCTGGAAGAATGGCGCGATGTCGGAGTCTGCGCCCCGCGGATCACTTATGCGGATGGACGCGATCAGGGAATGATATTCCAACTTTCTCTTTTTTCACATTACGCTAATTGGTTTGCTAAAACTCTAGCTAGATACTCGAAGCTGAAACTAGCCAAGGCAACCGCGCCACTGAGGGTCGATGGCGTGATGGGCGCGTTTTTCCTGATACGGCGATCCGTGATACCACCGACAGCACTCTTCGACGAGGAGTTTTTCTTTTTTTTCGAGGATACGGCGCTTGCCCACACCTTAAGGAATCAGGGCACACCGTGCTTTATTCTTCCTGGCGCAATCATTATCCATATCGGCGGCAAATCACGATCAGCAAGTTCCATTTCGTTCTTCTATGCAAGTAAATATCTTTACTTAAAAAAATTCTACGGGTCGCTTCACTCCAAAGGCGTCTACTTCATGGACCGTGTGCGAATACTTCGTAAATGGTCACTGTATTCGTTATTTTCGCTGGTATCCGCTTCCGAGCGCGTTAAGTTCAAGCAACGCTATTACAAAATTGCCTGGGACACCGCTCGTTTGAGATGAAAGGGTTGCGAGGGCGCGTTCCATTTATTGGTCGATCCGATGATGAGTCTATCGTAACGTCCACGTAGTACTACTTGTCGATGTCGCGGTGCACTACCTTAGCGGAATAGGAATGCTTTTCCAGTGCTTTCTTTATAGCTTCGCCGAGCATTACCGAGCGGTGCTTCCCTCCGGTGCATCCGATCGCAATCGTGAGATAGCTTTTCCCTTCCCGGATGTAATGCGGAATCAAATAGATGAGCAAGCCTTCGATCCGCTTCAGGAATTCGCCGGTTTGCGGGAATGAGCGAATGTAACGGCGAACCTTTGGATCTTTGCCGGTGAAGCGCCGCAGCCCGGGAACGAAATGCGGGTTGGGAAGAAAGCGGACGTCGAAAACCAAATCGGCGTCGGTGGGCACGCCGTAGCGATAGCCGAAGCTTACGACGGAGACGAGCATCGGTCGCTTATCGGGATTTTTGAAGCGCTCGGTGACGAAGTGCCGGAGTTCGTGAACGTTAAATTGCGAAGTATCAATCACAACGTCGGCGAGCTTGCGGATAGGCTCCATCAAGTGACGTTCCTGGCGGAGGCTCTCGCGCACGGAAACGTCCTTACCCAGCGGATGGGGGCGGCGGGTCTCGCTGTAGCGGCGGAGTAGTGAATCTTCGGTAGCGTCGATGAACACCAGAGCGATGGGATGATCTTTGCGCAGGTGCTTGAGAAGCGTTGGCAGTTTTTCAAGCTGCGCGCCCTCGCGAGCGTCGACTAGCAAGGCGGCGCGAGCGAAGTCGCCTTCTCCCGCGGAATGCAGCTCGGCGAAAATCGGAATTAGATCGACGGGAAGATTATCGACGCAGTAGAAGCCCATGTCTTCGAAGGCCTTGAGCACGGTGCTTTTGCCGGAGCCGGAAAGCCCGGTGAGGATGACGAGCTGGCGCGCTTCGCGTCTCGCTGTCTGTTTCACAGGGCGGCGCCGCTCAGTTTTTTACCCGGCGCTGATGCGTGCTGGGGATGCGCATATCTTCGCGATATTTCGCCACCGTGCGACGCGTAACGTGAATGCCTGCGTCGTCGAGTTTCTTGGCGATTTGATCGTCGGTTAACGGCTTGGTGCCATCTTCTTCTTCGATCATTTTCTTCACCAGACGTTTCAGCGTAAGCAGCGACATACCGCTGCCTTCCGGGCCGTTGACGGATTCGCTAAAGAACGAGCGTAACTCGAGAACACCCTGCGATGTGTGTGCGTACTTGCTGGCCACGGCGCGGCTCACGGTGGAGGGATGCACGCCGACTTCCTCGGCGACTTCCTTGATCATCATGGGCTTCAGCGCATCGGGACCGTGATCGAGGAATTCTCCTTGGCGGGCAATGATGGACTGGCAGACGCGCAGAATGGTGTGCTTGCGCTGCTCGATATTTTTCATTAGCTGGATGGCAGCCGTAAAGCGTTCCTTGACGTAGTTGCGCACGTCGCGGTCGGCGGCATCGCGCACGAGCAGGCGGCGATACGTGGGACTCAGGCGGAGCTGCGGCATGTCGTCTTCATTGAGGAAGGCTTGCCACTGGTCATCGACTTTACGGAAATAAACGTCAGGCTCGACGAGGCGCGGCTCGGTCTTGTTGTAGCGAAGGCCGGGGCGCGGATCGAGCTTCTTGATTACATCGAGAGCGCGCTTTACGACCTCGAGCGGGCGGTTCAGGGCACGCGCGATTTCTTTCAATTGATTGGACTGAACTTGCTTCAAGTGTTCGGAGACGATCTGCTGCGCAAGAATGTTCTGCGGATCAAAGGCTTTGAGTTGCAACAGGAGGCACTCGCGCAAATCCTTAGCGCCCACGCCAATGGGATCGAAATCCTGCACGACCGCGAGCGCGTCGTCCAAGTCGTCCGGCGAATACTTGCCGCTCTGCATCAGCTCTTCTACGGAGGCGGTCAGATAGCCGTTTTCGTCGAGGTTGCCGATGATGCTCTCCGCCAACTCGCGCACCGCATCGGAGCAAATCGTCACACTCAATTGCCAGGCGAGATGATCGGTGAGACCGGCGGCTGAGGAAAGGAACTTCTCGAAGGAGGGCCGCTCGGAAATTTCACGCTCCTGCGAACGGCCGCCGTCTCCGCCGGAGTCGAGGTATTGATTGAAGAATGTGCCGACATCGAACTCGTCAAAAGGATTGGCTTCGGGCTTCTCTGGAACTTTTTCAGTTTCGGCCTTGAGGAAGGTCTCGTCGCTGTAATTATCGGACTGCGTTGGTTCTTCGCTCTGCTCTTCCAGAACGGGATTAGCGATCATCTCCTGGTTGATCATCTCGCGAAGCTCGAGCCGGTTGAGCGCGAGCACGCTGACCATCTGAACCAGACCGGGCGTCAGAATCTGCTTCTGCGCCACCTTCAGATTCAGTTTGAGCCCTTGCCACGCCATGGTTTTTGTCTGTTC
>Ga0137415_10001011_pt1 | contig 27730 bp, 26 predicted proteins | sample CZODoug3_1_1_16f_FD_183082 | JGI IMG/M metagenome (GOLD analysis project Ga0137415, IMG submission 183082) | Vadose zone soil fungal communities from Angelo Coast Range Reserve, California, USA - CZODoug3_1_1_16fungal (Hybrid Assembly) | ecosystem: Environmental > Terrestrial > Soil > Vadose...
CGCGGCCTCGGCGTGTACCACGGCAAACGCGGCTGGGGCGTGTCCGTGGAGTTCGACGTGACCCCGGGGCCGGTGACCACCTGCGGGCTCGGCCAGCGCCGGGACGGCCGGTACGTGCTGGTCGCCGCCGAGGGCGAGGTGGTGCCCGGCCCGCTGCTGCGGATCGGCAACACCACCTCGCGCGTCGACTTCGGCGCCGACCCCGGCGAGTGGACGGACGCCTGGAGCGCCTCCGGCGTCAACCACCACTGGGCGCTGGGCACCGGCCACCGCGCCGCCGAGCTGGCCGCCGTCGCCGAGCTGCTCGGCGTGGAGTTCCGCGAGGTCCGGGTCGGCCGCTGAGCTTCGCCGAGCCTGGCGGGACACGGTTCGCGCTGGCGCACAGCCTTCGCCCGTGGCACACGGGTTGGGGCGCTGGGACACCGCCTTCCGACGTCACACACGAGTTCGAACTCGTGTGCCACCACCTCAGTCAATGTGTCCGCGCGCGAACCTGTGTGCCAGCCCGACCCGGCATGTCCGCGCGAACCCGTGTGCCAGCGCGCGAACCCGTGTGCCAGCGCGCGAACCTGTGTGCCAGCGCGCGAACCTGTGTGCCAGCGCGCGAACCCCTCCCCTCTGCCCGCGCGAGCCGCCTCCCAGCGCAGGGACCGGTACACCACCACCCCTTCCCGACTTGTCGCTGCAAATAGGCACGACAGGTGGCTCTTGTCGTGGCAAGTAGACACGACAAGTCAGCGCTGTCGCGGGAATGGACTCCGGCCTGCCCGACCGGTCCCGGCCCAGCCCACCGCTGACCGGGTCAGCGCTCGGCGAGCACCGCGCGCAGCCGGGTGGCGAACCCGGCCGGGTCCTCGACGAAGCCGATGTGCCCGCCGGGGAACCGGGTGGGCTCGAGGCCGAGCGCGGCGGCCAGGGCGGTCGAGGTGTGGTCGCAGAGCTCGCCGGCCGAGTGCTCGCCGATGCCGACCACCACGCGGGCGGCCAGCGGGCGCAGTGCGGCCAGGTCGGGCCGCCAGCCGGCCGTCGCGCGCATCTCGTGCGCGAACCAGTGGTACTCGTCGGCGGCCTGGGCCGGCTCGCGCGGGCCGCCGAACATCTGCTGGAAGACCTCCTCGGGCATGGCGACGTTCGCCTGCGCCAGGAACTTGCGCCAGGCGCCGACGCGGTCGCCGTCGAGGTAGGTGGCGATCAGGTCCTCGGTGCCAGCGCGCAGCTGGTCGCGGTCGGAGAGCAGCTCGGTCAGCGGCGGCTCGTGCGCGATCACGGTGTCGACCTGCTCGGGGTGCGCCTGCGCCCACGCCAGCGCGGTGACCGCGCCGCCGCTGGAGCCGAGCACCGTGGCCGGGCCGGCGTCCAGCGCGGTGAGCAGCCGGGACAGGTCGTCGGCGCGCAGCTCCGGCGTCGAGTCGGCGTCCGGGTCGTCGACCGGGCTGCGGCCCACGCCCCTCGGGTCCGTGGTCAGCACGGTGTGGTCGGCGGCGAGCAGGTCGGCCAGCGGGGCGAACGACGTGGCATACATCGGTGCGCCGACCAGCGCCACGAGCGGGCCGCGGCCGCGCACCTCGTAGTGCAGGCGCGCGCCGGGCACCTCGAGGGTCGCGGCGGTGGCGGGAACGGTCGATGTGGGGGTCATCGCGGGCCTTTCGGTGCGGGGTGTCGGCTTATTCGGAGACTGGGACTCCGCCGCCGCGGCAGACTCATCGCTCGTGAGTGAAACTTCCGCGCGAACCGCGGCTCCGACCGCGACCGAGCCGGTCGAGGCGGACCTGGCCATGGCCCGGGCCGGCGACGCGGCCGCGTTCACCCGCCTCGTCGAGCCGCTGCGCCGTCAGCTGCACGCGCACTGCTACCGGATGCTCGGCTCGACCTACGACGCGGACGACGCCCTGCAGGACGCGCTGTTGCGGGCCTGGCGCGGGTTCGCGCGCTTCGAAGGGCGGGCCTCGCTGCGCTCCTGGCTGTACACGGTGGCCACGAACGCCTGCCTGGACAGCGTGGCCCGCCGGGGCCGCCGCGCCCTGCCGGTCGACCTCGGGCCGGCCAGCGAGCGCGCGGTGCTCGGCGACCGGCCGAACACCGAGGTCGCCTGGCTGGGGCCGTATCCGGACGCCGGCCTGACCGACGACGTGGCCGGCCCGGCCGGCCCGAGCGCGCGCTACGAGCAGCGCGAGGCCGTCGAGCTGGCGTTCGTCGCGGCGTGCCAGCACCTGCCGGGCAACCAGCGGGCTGCGCTGCTGCTGTTCGAGGTGCTCGGCTTCTCGGCCGCCGAGATCGCCGCCGCGATGGCCACCTCGACCGCGTCGGTGAACAGCGCCCTGCAGCGGGCCAGGGTGACGGTGGCCCAGAAGGTGCCCTCGGTGACCCAGCAGCAGACCCTGCGCACGATCGAGGACGTGCGGCTGCGGGAGATCGTGGCCGGTTACTGCGGCGCGCTGGAACGCGGCGACGCCGACGCGCTGGTGGCCCTGCTCACCGAGGACGTCACGTGGTCGATGCCGCCGCTGCCGCACTGGTACCGGGGGTTGGCGTCCGTCACCGACTTCGCCGTGCGGGTGCCGCTGACGGGGTGCGGGTCCTGGCGACACATCCCGATCAGCGCCAACGGCCAGCCGGCGGTCGCCGCCTACCTGCGGAACGACGATGCCGGCGCGCACGACTTCTGGTCGATCAACGTGCTGACCCTGCGTGGCGAGCGGATCGCCGAGGTCACCTCGTTCATCGGCGCCGAGCACATCGCGGCATTCGGGCTGCCCGCCGCGCTGCCCTGAGCCGGCCGCCGCCGGCGTGCGCGCGGGCCGGCGTGGGCAGTGCCACGTTCCGACTGGGTTACCGATTGCGCGGCGCTGGTGCCGATCGCGCTGGTCACCGCTAGTCTGGTCGGGTAGTCGCCGATCCCACGCGGGAGAGCTCGACCGCCACCAGCGGTGCGGGCGCCGAAGGAGCAAATCCTCCCCGGAACCTCTCAGGCACCTGGACCGCGTGGGCGAGACGCCTCTGGAAAGAGTGGCGCGAGCCGCTCGCCGACGGGGAAAACCCGGTGTGACCGGGCGAATCTCTCAGGCGCCCCTTTGGGGCACGGACAGAGGGGGAGGGCAGGCCGTACCCTGCCCGGACCCGGAGGCGACATGACCGCAGCACACACCACCCCGCGCCGCACGCTCGCCGAGCTCGAGCGCGGCATCCCCTTCGTCGACCGGCACATCGGGCCGGATGACGGCGAGCTGGCCACGATGGCCGCCGCGATCGGCATCGAGTCGCTGGACGAGCTCGCCGACCGGGCGCTGCCGCCCGGCATCCGCATCGCGCTGGGCCGCCCGTCCAGCCTGCCGGCGCCGGCCACCGAGTCGGAGTCGCTGGCCGAGCTGCGCGCGCTGGCCGCCCGCAACAACCTGACCGTGCCGATGATCGGGCTCGGGTACCACGGCACCGTCACCCCGCCGGTGATCCGCCGCTCGGTGCTGGAGAACCCGGCCTGGTACACCGCCTATACGCCGTACCAGCCGGAGATCAGCCAGGGCCGGCTCGAGGCGCTGCTGAACTTCCAGACGGTGGTGTCCGACCTGACCGGGCTGCCGGTGGCCGGCGCCTCGGTGCTGGACGAGGCGACCGCGGCCGCCGAGGCGATGACCCTCCTCCGGCGGGCCGGCCGGCCGCGCAGCACCCGGTTCGTGGTCGACGCCGACACGCTGCCGCGCACCCTCGCCGTGCTGCGCACCCGGGCCGAGCCGCTGGGTATCGAGATCATCGAGGCGGACCTGAGCGGCGGGCTCCCGGACGGTGAGTTCTTCGGCCTGCTGCTGAGCTACCCGGGCGCCTCCGGTGCGGTCGTCGACCACGCTTCTGTCATCGAGAAGGCGCACGAGCGGGGCGCCAAGGTGGTCGTCGCCGCCGACCCGCTGGCGCTGACCCTGCTGCGCCCGCCCGGCGAGATCGGCGCCGACGCGGCGGTCGGCAGCACCCAGCGCTTCGGCGTGCCGCTCGGCTTCGGCGGCCCGCACGCCGGCTACCTCGCGGTCCGCGACGACCTGCGCCGCCAGCTGCCGGGGCGGCTGGTCGGGGTGTCGGTGGATGCCGACGGCGCCCCCGCGCTGCGGCTCGCGCTGCAGACCCGCGAGCAGCACATCCGCCGGGAGAAGGCGACCAGCAACATCTGCACCGCGCAGGTGCTGCTGGCCGTGGTGGCCTCGATGTACGCCGTCTACCACGGTCCGGACGGGCTGCGCGCGATCGCCGGCCGGGCGCACCGGATGGCCGCCGTACTGGCCGCCGCGCTGCGCTCCGGCGGCGTGTCGACCGGCCCGCACGGGTTCTTCGACACCGTGCTCGCCGAGGTGCCCGGCCGCGCCGACGCGGTGCTGGCCGCCGCGCACGACGCCGGCATCGCGCTGCGCCGGGTGGACGCCGACCACGTCGGGGTGTCCTGCTCGGAGCTGACCACCCGGGAGCACCTGGTGGCGGTGTGCGCGGCCTTCGGCGTCACCGTGGACGGCGCCGGGCTGGACGCGCTGGACGCGGCGACCCCGGACGCGCTGCCGGCCGAGCTGCGCCGGGAGTCCGAGTTCCTCAGCCACCCGGTGTTCCACCGCTACCGGTCGGAGACCGCGCTGCTGCGCTACCTGCGGCGGCTCTCGGACTCCGACCTGGCGCTGGACCGGGGCATGATCCCGCTCGGCTCGTGCACGATGAAGCTCAACGCCACCGCCGAGATGGAGCCGATCAGCTGGCCCGGCTTCGCCGACCTGCACCCGCTGGCGCCGGTGGGTGACGCGGCCGGGACGCTCGAGCTGGTCGCCGACCTGGAGCGCTGGCTGGCCGAGCTGACCGGCTACGCGGCGGTGTCGCTGCAGCCCAACGCCGGCAGCCAGGGCGAGCTCGCCGGGCTGCTGGCCATCCGTGGCTACCACCGCGACCGGGGCGAGGGCCACCGCGACGTCTGCCTGATCCCGGCCAGCGCGCACGGCACCAACGCGGCGTCGGCGGTGATGGCCGGCATGCGGGTGGTCGTGGTGGCCTGCGACGACGCCGGCGACGTCGACCTGGCCGACTTGCGGGCGAAGATCACCCAGCACGGCTCGGCGCTGGCCGCCCTGATGATCACCTACCCGTCCACCCACGGGGTGTACGAGGCCGGCGTCGGCGAGGTGTGCGCGGCGGTGCACGAGGCTGGCGGCCAGGTGTACGTGGACGGCGCCAACCTGAACGCGCTGCTCGGGCTGGCCAAGCCCGGTGAGTTCGGCGGCGACGTGAGCCACCTGAACCTGCACAAGACGTTCTGCATCCCGCACGGCGGCGGCGGGCCGGGCGTCGGGCCGGTCGCGGTCCGCGAACACCTCGCCCCGTACCTGCCCGACCGAGGCGCCGGCCCGGTGTCCGGCGCCGAGTACGGCAGCGCCGGCGTGCTGCCGATCTCCTGGGCATACCTGCGGATGATGGGCGTGGACGGGCTGCGCCGGGCCACCCTGGTCGCGGTGGTGGCGGCGAACTACGTGGCCTGCCGGCTGTCCGCGCACTACCCAGTGCTCTACACGGGCCCCGGTGGGTTCGTCGCCCACGAGTGCATCCTCGACCTGCGCCCGCTGACCTCGTCGACCGGCGTGACGGTGGACGACGTGGCCAAGCGGCTGGCCGACTACGGGCTGCACGCGCCGACCATGTCGTTCCCGGTGGCCGGCACGCTGATGGTGGAGCCGACGGAGAGCGAGAACCTGGCCGAGCTGGACCGGTTCTGCGATGCGATGATCTCCATCCGAGGCGAGATCGACCGGGTCGCGGCCGGGGAGTGGCCGGTGGAGGACAACCCGCTGCGCGGCGCGCCGCACACCGCCGCCTGCCTGACCGACAAGTGGGACCACCCCTACTCGCGCGACCTGGCCGCCTACCCGACCGGCGACACGGCGGGCAAGGTCTGGCCGCCGGTGCGCCGGATCGACGGTGCCTACGGCGACCGCAACCTGGTCTGCTCCTGCCCACCTCTGGACGCCTACTCGTCGTGACCCCGGCGCGGCCTGGCGCTGGTGGCGCGGTGGCGCGGTGGCGCGGTGGCGCGGTGGCGCTGGAGGGTCCCCTTCGTCCGACTTGTCGTGGGAAATAGGCACGACAAGTCGGACTTGTCGTGCCCAATAGACGCGACAAGTCGGACGGTGCGAGCTGGGTGGCCGAACGCCGCGAGTGCGCCGCTAGTGCGGGGCTAGCTCGGCGACCGCGTCGAGGATCTCGTTGCCGTCCAGCAGGACCTGGTCGTTGTGGTCCGCGCCGGCCAGCCGGAGTGTGCGGACCAGCTCGGGGGCGGCGTCCGCCACCGTCTGGCTCAGCTCCGGGGGCACGACCCGGTCCGCGCCGCCGTAGGCCACGATGGTGGGCGCGTGCACCCGCTGCATCGCGCCGACCACGTCGAACCGGTCCCGTAGCAGGAGCCGCACCGGCAGGAACGGGTAGTGCCGCTGGCCGACCGAGGCCAGGTCGGTGAACGGTGAGCGCAGCAGCAGCCCAGCCGGTGGATGGCTGACCGCCAGCCCGGTGACCACCGCCGAGCCCAGGCTCTCCCCGAAGTAGAGCAGCCGATCCGGCCGGGCGCCGGCGTGCTCCACCAGGAACCGCTGCGCCGCGCGGGCGTCCCGGGCCAGCCCTTCCTCCGACGGGCTGCCCGGGTTGCCGCCGAACCCCCGGTATTCCAGCAGCAGCACGGTGAACCCGTCGGCCGCCAACCGGCGCGCCAGCCCCGCCCGGTATCCCCGGTGCCCGGCGTTTCCCGGCGCAAACAGCACGTGCACCCGGCGGTCCGCACCGGTCGGCCCGATCAGCCAGGCGCGCAGCTCGAGGCCGTCCTCGGTGCTCAGCCGGACCTCGCGCGCGGTCGGCCCGACCACCGCCGTCGCCGCCCCCGGGTCCCCGTCCGGCAGGAAGATCAGCCGCCGCTGCGCCGCCCACAGCAACGCCAGCAACAGCACCACCACCCCGGCGAGCACCAGCACCGTCCTGGCCACCAGCACAGTGTGCCGGCCGGCGTGACCTCGGCGCACGGAACTGCGCAATCAACGGGGCAGGACCTCGGCGGCCGACCCGCGACGCGGGCCGCTAGCGTCGTGGGGTGAGTTCGACGCGGCCGTACGTGCTGTTGTCCGCCGCCATGTCGATCGACGGGTACCTCGACGACACCAGCTCAGACCGGCTGCTGCTGTCCTCGCCGGAGGACTTCGCCGAGGTCGACGAGGTGCGCGCCGGCGTGGACGCGATCCTGGTCGGCGCCAACACGGTGCGCGCGGACAACCCTCGGCTGCTGGTGCGCTCGGCGGAGCACCGGCGGCGCCGTGTAGCGCGCGGGCTGCCGGAGAACCCGACCAAGGTCGCCCTGAGCGGCGGTGGCCAGCTCGACCTGGCCGCCGCGTTCTTCACCGCCGGCGATACCGAGCGGCTGGTCTACGTGCCCGGCGCGGCGCTGCCGGCGGCCACCGCGCGGCTGGGTGCCGTGGCCACCGTGGTCGGCGCCGGCGACCCGCTGAGCGTCACCGCGCTGCTGGCCGACCTGGCCGGGCGCGGGGTAGCCCGGCTGCTGGTGGAGGGCGGCGGCACGGTGCATACGCTGTTCCTGACCGCCGGCGTGGTCGACGAATTGCGCCTGGCGGTGGCGCCGATCTTCGTCGGTGACCCCGCCGCGCCCCGGCTGGTCGGCGCGGGGGAGTTCCCGTGGCGGGGGGAGCGGCGGATGCGGCTGGCCGGCGTCCGTTCGCTCGGCGACACCGCCGTGCTCCGCTACCTGGCCGGCTGAGGGCGCTACCTGGCCTGCTCCGCTACCTGGCCGACTGAGGGCCGCTACCTGGCCGGCTGAGGGCGCTACCTGGCCAGCTGAGCCGGGCTGCCGGCGGCGACCTGCTCGGCCACCGCGATCAACCGGTCGCGCAGCGGCCCGGCCCGGTCGGCGAAACCGGCCTGCGCCTTGGCGTACTCGGCCCGCCCGGCCGGCGTCTCGATCGGCACCGCCGAGTAGCCCAGCGCGGTCAGGTCGTACGGGCTGGCCCGCATGTCCAGCTCGCGGACCGCCTCGGCCAGCTCGAAGCAGTCGGCGACCAGCTCCGACGGCGTGGCCGGAGCCAGCTTGTAGGCCCACTTGTAGAGGTCCATGGTGGCGTGCAGGCAGCCTGGCTGCTCGGCGTGCACCTGGTCGGCCCTGGTCGGCGTGGTCTCGTTGCGCGGGCGGGCGGCCGGGGTGAAGAACCGGAACGCGTCGTGGTGAGTGCAGCGCAGCGGCATCGACTCGACCACGGCGTCCGTGCCGGCCGCGCCGAGGCGCAGCGGGACCTGCCCGTGCCGGGGCCGGTCGTCGCGGTACACCATCGCCCACTCGTGCAGGCCGAAGCAGCCCAGCCGGGCCGGCCTGGCCTGTGTCGCGCGCAGCAGCCGGAGTACGAACTCGCCGGTCGCGCGCCGCTCGGCGGGCAGCCCGGCAGGGTCGAAGAACACCCCGTCGGGCCCCTGCCGGTAGCCGGGCCAGCGCAGGAACGCCGACGTGTCACCGGCCAGCGCCACCCCCGGGCCGGGGTGCCAGCGCTCCAACCGGGTCGGCCGGTAGCTGTAGTAGGTGAACAGGAAGTCCAGCACCGGGTGGGCGGTGCCGGTGCGGCGGCGTTCCCGGTGCGGCCGCGTCCAGCGGGCCACCCGCTCGCGGTGCGCCCGCTCGCGGTCCCGCCAGGTGTCCTCGTCCCAGCTCAGCATCGGGTCCGAGTCTAGATACCCGGTCAGCCCCGGGCTGGCGCCGAGGTGGGCTCCCCGGTGGGCTCAGTGCTGGGCTCCGGCACCGGGATGGTCACCGGCGGGACCGGCAGGCCGGGCACGCTCGCCCGGGTGCGCAGCACGCTGCCGCCGGGCTTCCCGTTGTCGGTCTGGTCGGACGTGGTGACGATCAGGTCGGTGCGGTCGTCGCCGGCGAAGCAGACGCTGCTGACGAACGCGGCCGGCACCTCCAGGACGTGGTCGAGAATGCCGTCCGGACCGATCCGGGCCACCCCGGCGCCGGTGCCCAGCGCGACGAGCACGCCGCCGGCCTCATCCACGGCCAGTCCGTCGGCCTGCCCGCTCGGGCTGGACCACCACGGCTGCAGCCGGGGCGGGGCGTCCAAGACCGGCACTGACCAGCGGCCGCGCAGCACGGTGCCGGTGTCGTAGTCGGCGGCGTACACCCAGCCGTCCGCGCTGACCGCCAGCCCGTTCGGCCAGTTCAGCTCGGCCTCGAACGCGACCCGGCCACCGTCGGCGCCGAGGTACCAGATCGCGCCGGGCCGGGCCGCCTCGCCGCGCAGCGGCCGGTAGCGCAGCACGCCGACCAGCAGCTCGCCGCCCGGACCGACACCGAGGTCGTTGAACCCGGTGGCCGCCGCGTCGGCCAGCACCGGGCGCACCTGCTCGCCGTCCAGCAGCACGACGTCGCGGCCGCTGGCCAGCAGCCCGCCGCCGGTGTGCAGCGCGAGCCCGCCGATGCCGCGCCGCCCGGCCAGCAGATGCTGCTCGCCGCCGTCGGGGTCGAGCCGGCGTACCCCGCCGAGCAGCGCGTCCGACACGTACAGCACGCCACCCGGGCCGGCGGTCGGCCCCTCGGCGAGGCCGAAGCCGGTGGCCAGGACATCAAAGCTCACGAATTGGCTCCCGGGTCACTCGACGGTCGGCGGGCGCCCGCACCGCGCCGACGTAGTACTGGACGAGGTCGTCCATCGACACGACGCCGACGGTCTCTCCGCCTCGGTTCGCCACCACCCTGGCCAGATGCGCGGCCGAGCGGCGCAGCGCGGCCAGCGCATCGTCCAGCCGGGCGTCGCAGGGAATCTCCGGCAGGCCCCGGACCCGGCTGGCCGGCACCGGCGCGGCCGGGTCGTCCGCCTGCTCCAGCACGTCCTTGACGTGCAGGTAGCCGACCAGGCGACCGGACTCCTCGCGCACCGGGAACCGGGACACCCCGAAAGTGGCCACCGCCGAGGCGACGTCGCCGACCGTCGCCGCCACCGGCAGGGTGACGACCCGCTCCAGCGGCACCATCACGTCGGCCACGGTGCGCCCGGCCGAGCCGAGGGTCCGGGTCAACCGGCTGCTCTCGTGCTCGTCGAGCAGGCCCTCCCGCCGCGAGTCGGAGATCATCTCGGCCAGCTCGGCGCCGGTGTACGCGCTGTCCAGCTCGTCCCTCGGCGTCACGTGGAACAGCTTCAGCACGACCGTCGCGGTCGCGGTGAACAGGGTCAGCAGCGGTCGGGCGACCCGGCAGAACGCGTAGTGCGCCGGCACAAGGATCACCGCGACCCGCTCCGGGCCGGCGATCGCCAGGTTCTTCGGCACCATCTCGCCGAGCACCGTGTGCAGCATCGCGACCAGGCCGAGGGCCAGCGTGAACCCCACCGGGTGCAGGATCTCCGGCGGCGCCCCGATGGCTTCGAACGGCCGCTCCAGCAGACCGGCCACCGCCGGCTCGGCGAGCAGCCCGAGCCCCAGCGAGCACAGCGTGATGCCCAGCTGCGCGCCCGCGATGAGCAGCGGCAACTGCTCGCCGGCCCGCAGGGTGGCCCTGGCGCTGAGGCTGCCGTCCTCGGCGAGCGCGGTCAGCCGGTCCCGCCGGGAGGTGATGATGGCGAACTCGGCGCCGACGAAGAACGCGTTGCCGGCGAGCAGCAGCACCGAGACGACGAGTGCGATGGCCTCGTTCACCGGTCCACCTCCGCCGGGCCGCTGCCGGTGCCGGTGACAGGTCCGGTGCCGGTGCCGTTGCTTGCGGTGTGCGAGAGCAGCAGCTCGGCGATCCGGTTGCGCTCGCGGCGCATCACGGTGAGCCGCCAGCCGTCCAGGTCGAGCACGTCGCCGACGTCCGGGATCCGGCCGAGCTGCGCCAGCACCAGGCCGGCGAGCGTTTCGTAGTCACCCTCGGGCGGCACGAACCCAGTGGCCTCGGCCAGCTCGTCGGCGCGCAGCAGCCCGGACACCAGCCAGCTGTCCGCGCCGAGCGGGCGGACCGGGCTGGGGCCGGCCTGGTCGTGCTCGTCGCGCACCTCGCCGACGATCTCCTCGACCAGGTCCTCCAGCGTGACGATGCCCGCGGTGCCGCCGTACTCGTCGACCACCACGGACAGCTGCGACTCCGAGGCGCGCAGCCGGCTCAGCAGCGCGTCCCCGTCCAGCGACTCCGGCACGGTCAGCACCGGGCGGGCCAGCTCGGCCATCGTCGTACCCGCGCGCTCCGGCACCGGCACCGCGAACGCCTGTTTGACGTGCACGACGCCGTGCACCTCGTCCAGGTCGCGGCCGTACACCGGGAACCGGGAGAAGCCGGTGCGCAGCGAGGTGGCCACCAGCTCGACCACCGACGCCGTCGCGGGCAGCGCCCTGACCTGCACCCGAGGCGTCATCAGGTCCTCGGCGACCCGGTCGGTGAACCGGATGGCCCTGGTCAGCAGGGTGGCGGTGCCCTGGTCCAGGGTGCCGTGCGCGGCGCTGGAGGAGACCAGCGCGCGCAGCTCGTCCGGCGACCGGGCGGAGCGCAGCTCCTGGGCCGGCTCGACGCCCATGCCGCGCACGATCCAGTTCGCCGACGAGTTCAGTCCGTTGATCAGCCAGCGGAACACCCGGCTGAACATCGCCTGCAGGCCGGCCACCGCCCGCGCGGTGGGCAGCGGCCGGGCGATCGCCAGGTTCTTCGGCACCAGCTCGCCGAACACCACCGACAGCGCGGTGGCCAGTGCCAGTGCGATGGCCAGCGCGATGCCGGCCGACCAGGCAGTCGGCAGGCCGGTCGCGCGCAGCGGCGGTTCGAGCAGGTCCGCCAGCGCCGGCTGCGCGATGTAGCCGGTGACCAGCGTGGTGATGGTGATGCCCAGCTGCGCGCCGGAGAGCTGGAAGGACAGCGTGCGGTGGGCCCGCTGTACCTGCCGGGCGCGCCGGTCACCGACGGCGTTGACGTGTGAGTCGATCTGGCTGCGTTCGAGCGTGGTGAGCGAGAACTCGGCGGCGACGAACACCGCCGCCGCGAAGGTCAGCGCGAGCACGGCGAGCACGCCGAGCACCGACCACAGCGTGTTCACCGGGCACCTGAAAGGGAGTGGGCGCCCGATCGCGGGCGCGGGAAGCCGGGCAGCTCGCCCGGCTGTCTACTGCAGCCCGGGTCGGCGGCGGGCGGGGGACAGGCAGTGGGCACGAAAGTGCGAACCTCCTCGAGGAGGTCGCCATTCTACGGTCCTCAGGACGGCGCGTGTTCAGGTGGGAAGCCTCCGGTGGCGATCGGCCCCCAGCGCTGCACGGTCAGCCGGATCAGGCACTTGCCCTGGCGCGCCATGGCCGCCCGGTACTCGTCCCAGTCCGGGTGCTCGCCGGCGATGCCCCGGAAGTAGTCGACCAGCCCGTCGAGCGCCTCGGGCAGGTCCAGCACCTCGGCCGGGCCCTCCACCTGTACCCACGGCCCGTCCCAGTCGTCGGACAGCACACAGGCCGTGGCCCGGCCGCTGGCCCGGATGTTGGTCACCTTGGCGCGGGCCGGGTAGGTGGACACCACGATGCGCCCCTCGCCGTCCACCCCGCAGGTCACCGGGGAGGTCTGCACCCCGCCGTCCTTGCGGTCGGTGATCAGCAGGGCGTGGTGTCGGCCGGACAGGAACTCGGTCAGCTCGGCGCGGTCCACTCGGTCCGCGCGCGCGATATTCGGCGCCATGCCCGCAGCGTAGGCCCGCGCCCCCACCCGCGCGCGCCCGCCGCCGTCCGGCCAGCCGGGCCGGCCTGTTGTTACCGAGCTGCACAGCGGGCAGGTTTGTGGCGCCGAAAACCTGCCTCTGGTGCAGCTCGGTAACAGGCCGAGGCACGGATCAGGGGCGGCGGCCCGTGAGGGCCAGGAGGCGCTGGCGCGGGGTCGCGTCGGTCGGCGTCTCCACGGCGGGGCCGAACACGCCCCAGGTCCGCCACTGCTCGGCGACCGGGGCCAGCATCTCGGCGAGGCCGGTGACCAGCTCGTCGCTCAGCGGGTCGGCCAGGTCGAGCGCGCCGGCGAGGTCCCAGGCCTGCAGGGCGCGGTAGGTGATGATCTGTTGCAGGTAGTCGCGCGCGGAGAAGTCGCCGTGCGCGCCGAACGAGAGGTGCACCGGGCGGTCCGGGTCGTCCAGCGCGAGGGCGGCCACGCGGGCCCGTTCGCTGATCTCCCGCCAGCCGGCCAGCAGCTTGGCCGGCTCGAGATCGGCGAGCGGCTGCTCCGGGAACAGCGGCTTGCCGTCCTCGATCGTGCCGCCGGCCAGCGTGTGGCCGACCCACTGGTTGTCCCGGGCGTGCGCGGTCACCACGTCCCGTGCGGTGCCGCCGGACATGGCGCCCTCGGCCGCGATCGGCCGCTCCCAGCCGTCCCGCTCGGACTGGCCGACCTGCTCGAAGACACCGCTGATGGCCTGCTCGGCGAGGATGAAGAGGTGCTGCTCGGGGATGCTCATGCGGCCAGCTTCGCGGTAGAAGCTGACATCTTCTGTCAGGTAGCGGCACACTGGTCGGATGCGCGCGAGCCGGCTGCTGTCCCTGCTGCTGCTGTTGCAGAACCGCGGCCGGATGACGGCGCAGGCATTGGCCGACGAGCTGGAGGTGTCGGTCCGCACGGTGTACCGGGACGTGGAGTCGCTCGGCGCGGCCGGCGTGCCCATCTACGCCGACCGAGGTCCGGCCGGCGGTTACCAGCTGCTGGACGGCTACCGCACCCGGCTGACCGGGCTGACCTCCGAGGAGGCCGACAGCCTCTTCCTGGCCGGCGTGCCCGGCCCGGCCGCCGACCTCGGCCTCGGCGGCGCGCTGGCGGCCGCCCAGCTCAAGCTCACCGCGGCGCTGCCGGCCGAGCTGCGCGACCGGGCGTCCCGGGTGTCGGACCGGTTCCACCTGGACGCCCCCGGCTGGTTCCGGGACACCGAGCAGACCCCGTTCCTGTCCGACATCGCCGCCGCGCTGTGGCGCGACCGCCGGCTCGCGGTCCGCTACCGGCGCTGGGGCAACGAGGAGGTGGACCGCGAGCTTGACCCGCTCGGGCTCGTGCTCAAGGCGGGCGTCTGGTACCTCGTCGCCGTCGGCCGGGCTCCCCAGGTGGCCGAAACCCCCGACCCGCGTGGGCCTGTCGGGCAGCCCCGGACCTACCGGGTGTCCCGGGTGCTGGCGTTGCGCGAGTGCCCGGGGCAGGTGCGCCGGCCCGAGGGCTTCGAGCTGGCCGAGTTCTGGCGGTGGCGTTCGGCGGAGCTGTCGGCGGCGCTCTGGCGGGAGGTCGCCACGGTCCGGCTGTCGCCGAGGGGCCGGGAGCTGGTGCCCCTGCTGCTCGGCGCGGTGGAGGCCCGCGCGGTCGCCGAGTCGGTCGCCGGGGCAGGTACGGGGGCAGCCGCGGCGCCGGACGCCGAGGGCTGGCTGACCGTGACGCTGCCGGTCGAGTCGACCCGGCACGCCGAGGCGGCGCTGCTGCGCCTCGGCGCCGAGGTCGAGGTGCTCGCGCCGGCGGAGCTGCGCGCCCGGATGGCACACACCGCACAGGCCCTGGCCGCCCGCTACGCCTGACGGCACACCCTCTTCGGTCGCCGCGCAGCCACTGCAGCGGGTGCGCGGCGACCGAAGAGGGTGTGCGGCGTGGGTGACGATCCGGGAGCGCTCCCAGCCGGCCGGTGACCAAGGTCGCGGTTGAGCCACGATTACTCGCTGGATCAGGGTAACTACACGCCGCTATCGGCGTGTCTACCGAAGTCTCAACACTCACGTGAGTACCCAGTGAGGTCATGCCCGGTAGCTCCGGTAACCTCCACCTCATGGGATCCGAGCGGATAACGGTCACCCTGCCGCCCGAGCTGGTGGCCAACGCTCGAATTGCGGTGCGCAGTGGCGCCGCGGCGAGTCTCTCCGCCTTCGTCGCCGATGCACTTCGGGGTCAGCTGGAGCGGAATCAGGCGCTGGGTGAGCTGGAGCGTGTCCTCGGAGGACGGCCGCCGCGCGAGGCACTGGAAGCGGTTCGCCGCGACTTGGGTCTTCCCCCGGCAGGTCAGCAGGTCGCGTGATTGGGGGGCGAGTCCTCGACGCCTCCGCGGTGATGGCCTTCGCTTCCCAGCGCTCGGTCTATGCGGCCGCGCTGGTGTGGACTGTGGTCGAGGAGCACATGGTGCTGGTACTTCCGTCGGCCGCCGTCGCGGCGGCGTGGTCCCAGCTGGAGGTCAAGTACCACCCGGTGCTGGAGGTATTGCTCCGGCTGCCGAACACGGTGATCGACGACCTGGACGCGGACCGCGCCCGTGCCGTGGGCCAGTTGGAGCCCGGTGACCTGGAGGCGGCGCACGCGGTGGCCTGTGCGCAGCGCCGCGGCTGGCCGTTGGTGACCACCAACGCCGCCCGGTACAAGGAGTTCAACGTCGAGGTGCCGGCCGAGGAGATCCCCTAGGAGCGCCCCTCCGCCCGGTTGGTCGGCGGGTGCCGGCTGGGGTCAGCCGGTGCGGCGTCGCGGAGGTAGGTTGCCGCCATGGCGGGGCTATTGCGAGGCCGGCGGCTCCTGGTGACCGGTGCCTCGGCGGGCATCGGTGCCGCGGTGGCGCGGGCCGCCGTCGCGGCTGGTGCGCGGGTTGCGCTGCTGGCCCGCAACACTGCCCGGCTGGGCCACCTGGCTACTGAGCTCGGACCCGCTGCGGTGCCCGTGACCTGCGATATCACGGACGACCACGCGGTTCCCGGCGCGGTGGGCGACGCCGTGGAGCGGCTCGGCGGCGGCCTGGACGGCCTGGTCAATGCCGCCGGCGTGTTCCATCCCGGGCCGCTTTCGGACACCGATCCGGCCGCCTGGCGGGGCATGTTCGAGGTCAATGTGTTGGGTCTGCTCGCCGTCACCAAGGCCGCCGTGCCGCACCTACGCGCCGGTAACGCGCCCAGCGTGGTGAACGTCTCATCCATGTCCGGGCGGCGGGTGCCGAGGTTCGAGTCGGGGGTTTACTCGGCCACCAAGTTCGCGGTGCACGCGCTCGGTGAGTCGCTTCGCCTCGAGCTGGTGCCGCAGGGCATCCGGGTCAGCACGGTGGCGCCCGGCCTGGTGGACACCGGGATCGCGGACGGCTGGCCGGACGGCGAGTTCGCCGACGAGTTCCGGGAGCGGCTGCGCGGCGACGGCCTGCCGGCGGCGGCGGTCGCCGATGCGGTGGTGCATGTGTTGGGTACGCCGGCTGGGGTCAACGTGATGGAGTACGCGGTGCTGTCGGTGCGGCAATGAGCGAGCTGGCGAGCGAATCATCGGCTCTGGGCGAGCTGGTCGAGCGAGGGAGAGCGATGAGCGAGCTGGCGGCGGCGCGGTCCCCCCAGGCGGGTCCGGTTGCCCATACGGGCCTGTCCCGGTCGTCCTCGCCGTTCGTCGACTTCGACCGCGCGTCCTGGGCCCGGCTGGGGGAGTCGATCGCGCTGCCGTTGACCGCCGCCGAGCTGGCCCAGATCCGCAGCCTCGGTGACGAGGTGGACCTGGACGAGGTGCGCCAGGTGTACCTGCCGCTGTCGCGGCTGCTGAACCTGCACGTGCAGGAGGGCGGCCGGCTGTACCGGGCGTACCGGACGTTCCTGGGTGACCAGCCGGCCCGCACGCCGTTCGTGATCGGCATCGCCGGCTCGGTCTCGGTCGGCAAGTCGACCACCGCCCGGCTGCTGCGCACGCTGCTGGCGCGGTGGCCGCACCACCCGAGGGTGGAGCTGATCACCACCGACGGCTTTCTCTACCCGAACGCCCAGCTGGAGGCGCGCGGGTTGATGCTGCGCAAGGGGTTCCCGGAGTCCTACGACCGGCGGGCCCTGCTGCGCTTCGTCACCGAGGTCAAGGGCGGCAAGGACGAGGTGCGCGCCCCGGTCTACTCCCACCTGACCTACGACATCGTGTCGGACCAGAGCGTGACGGTGCGCCGCCCGGACATCCTGCTGCTGGAGGGGCTGAACGTGCTGCAGCCGGCCGGGCCGGGTCGGGACGGCCAGGGCAGCAGCCTCGCGGTGAGCGACTTCATCGACTTCTCGGTGTACGTCGACGCGCCGCCGGAGGAGGTGCGCAGCTGGTACATCAGCCGGTTCCTGCGGCTGCGGGAGACGGCGTTCCGCGACCCGGCGTCCTACTTCCGCCGCTACGCCGACCTGGACCAGCCGTCCGCCACCCGCCGGGCCGAGCAGCTGTGGGACGAGATCAACGGGCCCAACCTGCGGAACAACATCGCGCCGACCCGCAGCCGGGCCTCGCTGGTGCTGACCAAAGGCCGGGACCACGCGGTGACCCGGATCCGGCTGCGCAAGCTCTGAGCTGGTTCCGGCCGCTGATCGGCTCCCGGTACGACCCGCGCCTCGGCCGACCGGGATGATGTCGTGGTGACCGGGCCAACCGCGACCTCGAGGCGCGTCGGCGCGCTGCTGGTGATCTCGAACGGTTTCGTCGACGCCTACACCTACCTCGGGCACGGCGGGGTGTTCGCCAACGCGCAGACCGGCAACGTGATCCTCTTCGGCGTGGGGCTGGCCAGGCCGGACCAGGTCGACGCGCTGACCCACCTGTGGCCGGTACTCGCGTTCGTGGTCGGCGTCGTGGTGGCGCACCTGTTCCGCGGCGAGGCTGCCGCCCGCCAGCTGCACTACCCGCTGCGCTACGTGCTCGGGTTGCAGGCGCTGGTGCTGGTCGCGGTCGGGCTGCTGCCGGCGAGCGCGCCCGAGCCGAGCATCACCACGAGCATCGGGTTCGTGGCGGCGCTGCAGTTCTCCCTGTTCCGCTCGGTGCGCACGGCCACCGTGGTGCCGGTGGCGATGACCGGCAACCTGATGCGGACCACCGATGCGCTGCTCGCCGCGCTGCGCGGGCGCCGCCGCGAGGACGCCGTGCTCGCCGCGCTGTACGTGTCGCTGGTGCTCGGGTTCGCGGCCGGCGCGGTGGTCGGGGCGCTGGTCACCGGGGTGGTCGGCACCCGCGCGGTGTGGATACCGGCCGCCATGATCGTGGTCGCGCTGGTGTTGTTCTTCGTCGACGAACCGCGCCATCCCGCCGTGTCCGAAGACGGCGCGCCGGACTGAGCTCAGGGAGCCGTCGTGACCTCGTCCACCCGGTAGAAGGTGACCCGGCCGCCGTCGGAGGGGTTGTCGCTGTTCTTGGCCTGCTGGTAGTCGCCGACCTGGAAGCGCACGGTCGCGCCCGTGAACGTGGCCGGGATCGGGGCGGTGACCCGCTGGGTCTGCGTGCCGTAGCTCGCGGCGAAGACCATGTTGCCGTTGCCGAGGTCGCTGATCGTGAAGTCGAACCGCTGGCCGAGCGGCACGCCGGAGATCAGCGGGTAGGTCAGCGCGCTGTTGCCGTCCTGCACGGTCTTGACCACGACCCGCAGGTTGCCGGCCTGGTAGTGCAGCATCACGTACGGCACCGAGCTGATGTCGTCGGCGCCGTGGATCTGGCCGAGGATGATGTCCTTGGTGTCGCTGGGCACCTGGGCCACCGACGCGGTGGTGTTCAGGGTGTGCGGCCCGCTGCCGGCGGCGAAGTTGTTGAGGCTGACCAGCTCGGTGCGCGGGTGCTGGGAGTTCTTGGTGGTGGCTCCGACGGCCGGCGCCCAGAAGGTGAGGCTGCCGTCGGGGTTGTCGACCAGCCACGGCGGGGAGGTCTCGGCCGGCTGGATGATCGCCGCGTTGCCGTTCTTGCCCGCCTCCGGGATGGTCAGCTTCCAGCCGCCAAGGCTGATCGCGCCGGCCGCACCGGGCTGGCTGGGGGCCGCCGGTGGCGGAGCCGCGGTGGGCGGCTGCGCCCGGTGCACCTGTTGGCGGGTCGCCAGGCCGAGCCAGAGCCCGCCGCCGAGCAGCAGCAGGATCACCACGGCGATGGTCAGGTGGCGCCGGCCGCGCACCGTCGGCTGCTCGCCCGGCCCCCCGCGTTGCTTCACACCATTCAAGGTAGCGCGCCGCGGCACCCCGCCCGCCAGTGGAATATCCCGCGCGGGCGGTGATCAACAGCGCCGCAGGTCAGCAGCAGTGCTGGCCTCGCCAGGCGTCCCGGCCCTCCTTGAGCGCGACCGCGGCGATCACCAACGCGGCGATCGGGTCGGCCCCCGACCAGCCGAAGAGGTGGTTGACCAGCAGCCCGGCCAGCAGGACGGCGGACAGGTAGGTGCACAGCAGCGTCTGGTGCGAGTCGGCGACGGCGCTGGCCGAGCTCAGCTCGCGGCCGGCCCTGCGCTGGGCGTGCGAGAGCACCGGCATGACCACCAGGGACAGCGCGGCGAGCGCGATGCCGACGGTGGACGGTGCGGCGTGCCCCGCCCCGGCCAGCGCCCGGACCGACTCGACGCCGACGTAGGCGGCGAGCGCGAAGAAGGACAGCGCGATCACCCGCAGCGCGGCGCGTTCCCTGGCGTGCGGGTCGCGCCCGCTGAACTGCCAGGCGATCGCCGCTGCCGAGGCGACCTCGATCACCGAGTCCAGCCCGAACCCGATCAGCGCGGTCGACGAGGCCGCGGTGCCGGCGGTGATCGCCACTACCGCCTCGATCACGTTGTAGCCGATCGTGGCCGCCACCAGGTAGCGGACCCGGCGGACCAGCACCTGCTGCCGGTCGGCCGGGATATCGGGCCGGCTGGTGGCAGGTCCGCTGGCGGTAGGTCCGCTGGCGGCGGGTCCGCTGGTGGCAGGGCCGCAGCAGCCGTCCGCGCAGTCGGTCAGCGTCGGCGCGCAATCGGCGTCCGGAGTCGGTGAGGTCGGCGCGGAGTCGGCCATCAGCAGCAGCCCTGCTCGTCGGGCGCCGGGCAGGCGACCGGATCGGTGACCAGTACCAGCTCGAGCAGGTCACCGAGGGCGTGTGCCAGGCGCGGGTCGGCGAGCTCGTAGCGGGACCGTCGGCCCTCCGGCACGACGACCACCAGGCCGCAGCCGCGCAGGCAGCTCAGGTGGTTGGACAGGTTCTGCCGGGTCACCCCGAGCAGCTCGGCGAGCTGGGCGGGGTAGCCGGGCGCCTCGCGCAGCGCGAGCAGCAACCGGGCTCGGGTCGGGTCGGACAGGGCGTGCCCGAACCGGGCCAGTACCTGGCCGTAGGTTAATGTCGCCACGCCGCCGCACAGTACACCAATCACTGTATCCAGTCGATGCTGTATTCAGTTTCGGCTGTACCGGTTGGCTCGAACGGGGGTGCGCCGCGATGGGTGGATCGACCGTGCTGGTCGGCTGGGGCCTCGCGGTGGCCCTGGTGCTGCTGCTGCTCATCGCGGCGAGTACGGCGCTGGCGCTACACCTGGGCCTGAGTCGCCAGGTGGTGGTCGCGGCGGTGCGCGCGGTGGTTCAGCTCACGGCGGTCTCCTCGGTGATCGTCGTGGTAGCCCGTTCGCTGTGGCTGAGCGCGCTGTTCGTGCTGGTCATGTTCACGGTGGCGTCCTGGACCTCGGCCAGGCGGGTGGCTGCTGCCGGCGGTGCGTCGGCCACCTGGCTGCCGATCGCGGCGGGCGTGGTGCCGGTGCTCGCGGTCGTGCTCGGCTGCCGCGCGGTGCCGCTGACCGGGATCGCGGTGGTGCCGATCGCCGGCATCATCATCGGCGGCGCGATGACCGCGACCTCATTGGCCGGCCGCCGCGCCCTGGACGAGCTCGACACGCGGCACGGCGAGTACGAGGCCGGGCTCTCGCTCGGGCTGCTGGAGCGGGACGCGGCGCTGGAGATCTGCCGGCCGGCCGCCACCCAGGCGCTGGTGCCGCCGCTGGACCAGACCCGCACGGTCGGGCTGGTCACGCTGCCCGGCGCGTTCGTCGGCGTGCTGATCGGCAGTGGCAGCCCGGTGCAGGCCGGCGCCGCGCAGCTGCTGGTGCTGATCGGGCTGCTGGCCGCCGAGGTGATCGCGGTGCTGGTGACGGTCGAGCTGGTGGCCAGGGGGCGGCTCGGCCGCCGCCCCGCGCGCCCGTCGGCTCGCCGGTGGGGGCGGCGCGCGCTCAGGTAGCGGCCAGCATCTTGCGCGTCATGGCGGTGTAGCGCGCGACGACGTCGTTCAGGCTGAGCGCCCCGGAGTGCCGGAACCAGGCCCGCACGCCGTTCAGCATGTCCAGCAGGGCCATCGTGGCCAGGTCCACGTCGTCGGTGGCGAACTCGCCGGCCGCGCGCCCCTCTTCGATCACGTGCTTCACCGCGTCCTGGTAGGCCCACTGCAGCCGAGTCAGCTCGCGGACCTGCGCCTCGTCCAGCGAGGCCCGGATGTGGTTGACCCGCAGCAGCTCGGCGCGCCGGGCGTCGCTGATCTCCAGGTGCAGCCGGACCGCCTCGTCCAGCCGCTGGGCGGGGGAGCGCTGGGCGTCCCGGAGGGTCGGGATGATCGCGACATTGAAGGCGCGCATGAAGCGGTGCACCACCGCGTAGAGGATCTCCTGCTTGTTCAGGTAGTGGTGGTAGAGCGTCGAGGACGAGATGCCGGTCGCCTCCGCCAGGTCCCGGATCGAGGTGGCGCCGTAGCCGCGCTCGTAGAACAGCACCGCGGCCCGGTCCAGGATCTGCTCGGCGACGTCCTGGTCGCCGTCCAGTGATCGCTTGCGAGCCACGGCGGGCTCCTTCCCTCGGCGACCCAGCGCCCAATCGTGTCGATCGCTGAGATCGAATAGAACTCTGTCAGGACGCTGGCAAGGAAATATAGTAACGTGAACGTGTCGATCGAGCGATCGACACTCGAACGATCGACACTGCGTGCAAGGAGGCGGTGGGATGACTGGCACAGCGGGGGAGGCCGGCGCGGTGGGAGACCCGCTGGGGCACCTCGGCGCCGAGGCCACGCTCGTCGAGGCGTTTCAGGCGACCGCGGCCGAGCGTCCCGGGCAGGTCGCGCTGCGGACGTCGGATGGCGCCGTCAGCCTGACCTGGGCGGAGTGCGCCGAGCGGGTGCGGCGGCTGGCCGGCGGGCTGGCCGGGCTGGGCGTGCGGGCCGGCGACACGGTGGCGCTGATGACGTCCAACCGCCCGGAGTTCAACCTGGTGGACACCGCCGCGCTGCATCTCGGCGCGGTGCCGTGGTCGATCTACCTGACCTCCGCACCGAGCCAGCTCCAGTTCGTCCTGGCCGGCGCGGGCAGCAGGGTCGTGGTCTGCGAGCGTGCGTTCCTCGACCGGGTCCGGGCCGCGCTGGCGGGCACCGCCGTCGAGCACGTGGTGGCGGTCGAGGAGCTCGACACGCTGCCCGAGGCGCCCCCGGGCTTCGACTTCCAGGCGAGCTGGCGCGCGGTCCACGCCGACGGGGTGCTGACCATCATCTGGACCTCCGGCACCACCGGTGAGCCGAAGCCGGTCGAGCTGACCCACCGGGGCATGCTCGCGATGCTCCGGTCGTACACCGCGCTCGCCGGGCTGCCCCGGGGCGGGCGGGGGACGTCATACCTGCCGAACGCGCACGTCGGAGACCGCTGGTCGGCGCACTACTGGTGGATGGTGCTGGGCTTCGAGATCACCTGTGTGCACGACCCGACCCAGGTCGTGGCGGTGCTGCCCTCGGTGCGGCCCACCGTGTGGGGCTCCGTGCCCCGGGTGTGGGAGAAGCTGCGCGCCGCGCTGCAGGCCCAGGGCATCACCGACCCGGCGCAACTCCCACCGGCGGTCGCGGCCGGACTGCGGGAGAAGCTGGGGCTGGACCAGGTCAGGTTCCTGATCGTCGGCGCTGCGCCGCTGCCGGCCGAGACGTTGCGCTACTTCGCCGCGCTGGGCCTGCCGGTCTCGGAGGTCTGGGGCATGTCGGAGACCTGCGGGATCCTCACCGCGAACCCGCCAGGTGACCTGCGCTACGGAACCGTTGGCCAGCCCCTGCCCGGCGTTGAGCTGCGCATCGCCGACGACGGCGAGGTGCTGGCGAAGGGCCCGCAGCTCATGCGCGGCTACCGCGGCCGTCCCGACCTGACGGCGGCGGCGATCGTCGACGGCTGGCTGCACACCGGCGACATCGGCCGCCTCGACGCGGACGGCTACCTGAGCATCGTCGACCGCAAGAAGGAGCTGATCATCAACGCGGCCGGCAAGAACATGTCCCCGCTGGCGATCGAGCTGGCGCTGAAGACGGCCGGCCCGCTCATCGGGCAGGCCTGCGCCATCGGCGACCGCCGGCCCTACACCGTGGCGCTGCTGGTCCTCGACCCGGACGGGGCCCGCGCCTGGGCCGCCGGGCGCAGCTGTGCCGACACCGAACACGCCGACACCGAACACGCCGACACCGAATACGCCGCGCTCGCCGCCGACCCGGATCTCCTCGCCGACATTGGGGCCGAGGTGGCGGCCGCCAACGCGGAGCTGTCCCGAGTCGAGCAGATCAAGTACTGGCGGCTGCTGCCCGCCGACTGGCTGCCCGACGGCGACGAGCTGACGCCGACCCTGAAGATGCGCCGCCGAGTCATCGCGTCGAAGTACGCGGCCACGATCGAGGAGATGTACCCATGACAGCCCGCACCGCACTCGTGACCGGCGCCAACGGTGGCATCGGCGCGGCCATCACCGACCGGCTGCGCGCCGACGGGTTCGACGTGCTCACCCTGGACGTGGTCGGGCCGTGTGACCTCCAGCTGGACATCGTGGCGGACCCATTGCCGCCCGACGTGCTGTCCAGGGTCGACGTCTGCGTGTCCAACGCGGCCATCGTGGACACCATCGCCCGGACGCACCGGATGACCGGCGAGCAGTGGCGCCGGGACATCGACGTCAACCTGACCGGGGCGTTCCGGGTGATCCAGGCGTGCATCGGCGGCATGCGGGAGCGCCACTGGGGACGGATCGTGGCGATCTCCAGTGTGGCCGGCCACGCCGGTGCGCCCGGCCAGATCGCCTACGCGGCCTCCAAGGCGGGGTTGCACGGCATGATGCGCACGATCGCCAGCGAGAACGCCCGGTACGGGATCACCGCCAACTGCGTGCTGCCCGGCATGGTGGCCACCCCCAAGGCGCTGGCCATGCCGGAGTTGGTGCGGGACCGGATCCTGCCGCTGATCCCGATGGGTCGCTTCGCCGAGCCGGCCGAGATCGCCGGCCTGGTCGGCTACCTGGCCGGGGAGAACGCCGGCTACCTGACCGCGCAGGAGATCGAGGTACACGGCGGGCTCGGGCTGAACATGATGACCCTCGGCAGTGCCCTGTGACCCTGACCAGCCGCGACCCCAGTCCGGAGGTCGCGACCGAGCGGCCCGACCTGGCCCAGGTCGACGTGCTGATCATCGGCGCGGGCTTCAGCGGGCTGTGCGTGGCCCGAGGGCTGCGCCGGCGCGGCTTCAGCTTCCGGATCCTGGAACGGGCCGGTGACGTCGGCGGCACCTGGCGGGACAACACCTACCCGGGCTGCGCCTGCGATATCCCGTCCCCCCTGTACTCGTTCTCGTTCGCCCAGCGCGCGGGCTGGACCAGGCTGTTCCCCCGCCAGCCGGAGATCCTGGACTACCTGCGGGACTTCGCCGCCCGGCGCCGGCTGCTCGAGCACATCCGGTTCGGCGCCGAGGTCACCGGCGCGCGCTGGGACGAGCGCTCCGGCACCTGGTCGGTCACCGAGGCGGACGGCAGCCGGCACGTGGCCCGCGCGGTGGTCTCGGCGATCGGCGCGCTGGCGGTGCCCTCGGTGCCCCGGCTGCCCGGGCTGGACACGTTCGCCGGCCCCACCATGCACTCCGCCACCTGGGACCACGACCTCGACCTGCGCGGCAAGCGGGTCGCGGTGATCGGCACCGGGGCCAGCGCCATCCAGTTCGTGCCCCAGATCGTGGACCGCGTGGCGCACCTGACGCTGGTGCAGCGCACGCCGCCCTGGATCGTGCCGAAGCTCGACCTGCCGTTCAGCGACCGGCGGCGGCTGTGGCGCCGGTTCCCGCCCTACCGCTGGTACGACCGGGCCCGGATGTTCTGGATCCACGAGGCCCGGCGCAAGGGCTTCACCGACGCCGCGGCCAGCTCGCCGGCCGCTTCCGGACCGGCCGCTTCCGGACCGGCCGCGAAGGGCGAGGCAAGCATGGTGGTGGCCGAGCGGCTGGCCCGCGCCCAGCTGCGCCGCCAGCTGCCGGACCCGGTGCTGCGCGCCGCGCTCACCCCGGACTACGCGATCGGCTGCAAGCGGCTGCTCATCTCCAGCGACTACTACCCGGCGCTGAGCAGGTCGAACGTCACGGTGGCGACCAGCGGGATCAGGGCCGTGCGCCCGGACCGGATCGTCACCGAGGACGGCGCCGAGCACCCGGTCGACGTGATCATCTTCGCCACCGGGTTCGACACCCAGCACGGACTGGCCGCGGTGCCGGTGGTCGGCCGGGACGGTCTGGACCTGGAGCGGCGCTGGCGGGACGGCCTGGAGGCGTACCTGGGCACCACCGTCTCCGGCTTCCCGAACTACTTCGTGATGATGGGGCCGAACTCCGGGCTCGGGCACAACTCGCAGATCTTCATGATCGAGGCGCAGGCCCGGTACACGGTCAGCTGCCTGGCCGCGATGCGCCGCCGCCGGGTCCGCTCCGTGGAGGTGCGCCCCGAGGTGGAACGCGCGTACAACACGTGGGTGCAGAACCGGCTGGCCGGTTCGGTCTGGCAGGCCGGCGGCTGCCGCAGCTGGTACCAGCACGCGCGGACCGGCCGCAACACCCTGCTCTGGCCGTCCTCCACGATCGAGTTCTGGCGGCGCACGCACCGGGCCCGGCTGTCCGACTATCACCGCGATGTTGCCGGATCGTTGGGAAAAACGTAATTCGCCCACGTTCTGTCCGGCTTCCAGCTTGTAAGCTGCGGCAGTGAAGGGTGACGGTCCGCGCCTCGGCCTGCGCGAGCGCAAGAAGCTGATGACCCGGGGCGCCATCCTGGAGGCCGCGCACGCGATGTTCGCCGAGCGCGGCTTCGACCACGTGACGGTCGCGGAGATCGCCGACGCGGTGAACGTCTCGCCGAAGACCGTGTTCGTGTACTTCCCCGCCAAGGAGGACCTGGTCTTCGACGGCGAGGCCGAGATGCGCGAGCGACTCGTCGACCGGATCCGCGCCAGGGCCCCTGGGGAGACCCCGCTGGAGGCGATGGGGTCGCTGCTGCGCGAGCTGCTGGCCGCGCACGACCCACCGGCCGTGACCGGGCTGGACCGGCTGCGCCGCATCGTCGGCGACAGTGCCGTGCTGAAGGCCCGGATGCGGTTGATGTGGGAGCACTTCGAGGACGCGCTGGCGGTCGTGCTGGCCGAGGAGGCCGGCGAGGACCGGCACGCCCCCCGGTCGAGGGTGGCGGCCGCCCAGCTCGTCCTGGTGTTCCGGCTGATGGCCTCGCAGGACCTGCTCGAGTACGTGCTCGCGCACCCGGAGTCGGCGCGCCCCGCCGCGCTGGACACCTGGCTCGAGCTGTCCCTGCGGCTGGTCGCGGACGGTATCGACAGCTTCGCGCCGCGCGCCGTGCCGCTCGCCGGCGAGCAGCCCGCACACTCCGGCTGACGGCCCGCTGACCCTCGCTGACCTGCGCTGACCGGCGATATATCGATCGGTCGGAGCTGGGTCCCCCTCCTTTCGGGTGACCGCTGTGAGCAGTATCATCGGTCAGAACCATTGGCCTTCCTACGATCGGACATCACACTAGTTAGGCTGACTGGTGAGCAGAGGAGTGCCACGATGGCCGAGCTGCATGTACCGACCCACCCCGTGCGATTCGTCACGGCGGCGAGCCTGTTCGACGGGCACGACGCGGCGATCAACATCATGCGGCGCATCCTGCAGCGCCAGGGCGCCGAGGTCGTCCACCTGGGGCACAACCGCTCGGTGGACGAGGTGGTCGCGGCGGCCATCCAGGAGGACGTGCAGGGCGTCGCGATCAGCTCCTACCAGGGCGGGCACGTCGAGTACTTCAGCTACCTGGTGGAGCTGCTGCGCGAGCGCGGCGCCGGGCACGTCAAGGTCTACGGCGGCGGTGGCGGCGTCATCGTGCCCGAGGAGATCAAGCTGCTGCACTCGCGCGGCGTCTCCCGCATCTTCTCCCCGGAGGACGGCCAGAAGCTCGGCCTGCCCGGGATGATCAACATCATGATCCGCGAGTGCGACGTGGACCTGACCGCCGAACCCCCCGCGTCCTACGACGGCGTGTTCTCCGGCGAGACCGCCACCCTGGCCCGAGCGCTCACCTTCGCCGAGGCCGGCCGGCTGCCCGACGAGGTCCGGGAGCGGATCAGCCAGGCCGTCGAGCAGCACCCCGTCCCGGTCCTCGGTATCACCGGCACCGGCGGTTCCGGCAAGTCGTCGCTCACCGACGAGCTGGTCCGCCGTTTCCGGCTGGACCAGGAGGACAAGCTGCGGATCGCTGTGCTCGCGGTCGACCCGACCCGGCGCAAGGGTGGCGGCGCGCTGCTCGGCGACCGGATCCGGATGAACTCCCTGGTCGGCGAGCAGGTGTTCTTCCGCTCGATGGCCACCCGGGGCAGCGACGGCGGGCTGCCCGAGCGCCTCGGCGACGCGATCGACGTGCTCAAGGCCTCCGGGTTCGACCTGGTGATCGTGGAGACCCCCGGCATCGGCCAGGGCGACGCGGGCATCGTGCCGTTCGCGGACCGCTCGCTGTACGTGATGACGCCGGAGTTCGGCGCCGCGTCGCAGCTCGAGAAGATCGACATGCTGGACTTCGCGGACGTCGTGGCGATCAACAAGTTCGAGCGAAGGGGCGCCGAGGACGCGCGCCGCGACGTGGGCCGCCAGCTGGTCCGCAACCGTGAGGCGTTCGGCGAGACCTGGGAGGACATGCCGGTCTACGGCACCTCCGCCGCCACCTTCAACGACGACGGCGTCAC
>Ga0137415_10001013_pt1 | contig 27710 bp, 28 predicted proteins | sample CZODoug3_1_1_16f_FD_183082 | JGI IMG/M metagenome (GOLD analysis project Ga0137415, IMG submission 183082) | Vadose zone soil fungal communities from Angelo Coast Range Reserve, California, USA - CZODoug3_1_1_16fungal (Hybrid Assembly) | ecosystem: Environmental > Terrestrial > Soil > Vadose...
CGGCCGCCGAGAGCATGTCCTAGCCCGGCCGGACCCGCTTGTCCCGGACCAGCTCGGTGAGGAAGTCGGCCATCGCGGCGCCGGCAGCCGCCCGCTGCTCGATCGGCGCCGCCGAGAGCAGCGTGTTGGACCAGCCCCGGAAGTCGTTGCGCCGCTCCCCCGGCACGCCGAGGATCTCGCAGATCACGGTCATGGGCAGCGGGAAGGCGAACTCGTCGATCAGATCCAGGGTGCCCTCGGCGGCCAGCCGCGCGGCGAGCGACTCGGCCAGCTCCGCCGCGAGCTGCTCGATCCGGGGCCGCAGCAGGCCGATGGCCCTCGGCGTGAACCCCCGGCTGACCAGCTTCCGCAGCCGGGTGTGGTCCGGCGGGTCCGAGTTGAGCATGTGCGCGCTGAGCTCCTGGGCCCACCGAACCCGCTGCGGCCCATCCACGGCGCGGCGGTCGAACACCTCGGAAAGGCCAGCGCTGTCCTTGGCCAGCCGGGCGTCGACCAGCGCGGCCCGCACGTCCGCGTAGCGGGTGATCAGCCAGATCCGCATGCCCTGCGGCATTCTCGCCTGGGTCACCGGCCGCTCCCGGCGCAGCATCTCGTACAGCGCGTGCGGGTCGGCCATGAAGCTCTCGTCGAGCTGGACCAGCAGGTCGGCGTGATCGACGGCGGTACCGGTCATCGAAGGGACCCCTCCTCGGCGCACACCAGCGGGCAAACCAACGGCATACCCACGGTACGGCGAAACGGCCACCCCGGCGAGACCATTGGGCCGCCGCCGGCCCGGGCCCGGGCCCGGCGCTACCCGACGGCGCCCGGCTCGCCGCCCGAGTACCAGGCGTAGAGCTCCCACAGCTCCTGGTCGGGGCCGGTGAAGTAGGCGCAGCGGGCGTTCCAGGGGTAGTCCGCCGGCGGAGTGGTGAACCGGACCCCGGCCCGGCGCAGCGACTCGTACCGGGCGTCCACCTCGGCCGGCGAGGACAGCCGCACCGCGATCATCACCGCCGGGCCGGAGCCGGCCGGGGACGCCGGCACCCCGGTGTGCGCCCGCAGGTGGTCGGCCTGCCAGACGGCCAGCGCAATGCCCATGCCCCGGAAGTCGGCGAAGCCCTCCATCCGGTGGTCCAGGGTCAGCCCCAGCGGGCCGGTGTAGAACTCGATCGCCCGAGCCAGGTCCCGGGTGATCACGCAGACGTCGGTGATCGGCGTCATCGCGGCCCCGCCCCGGCCGCGCCCGGCGCACCCGCCGCAGCACCGCCGGCCGCGCCGGAGCCGGTACCGAGCGCCGGGGCGGCCACCGTCCAGTCCGTCTCTTCGGCGCGCAGCCAGGGCATCGGCAGCAGCTCGGCCAACCGCGCCTTGCGCACCGTGCCGCGCACGTCCAGCAGCACGCTCGCGTCCGGGCAGTAGCCGCCGAGCAGCTCCCGGCACACCCCGCACGGGTTGGTCACCTGCGCGGTGCCGGCCGCGCCGAGGCAGACCGCGACCACCGTGCTGATCCGCGACTCACCGGCGATGCACGCGCTGGCCAGTGCCGACGACTCGGCGCACACGTTGATCCGGCGCGAGCCGACATGCAGTCCGACGTACACCGCGCCGGACCCGCCGAGCATGGCGGCGGCCACCTGGTGGCGGCTCGGGTGGTGCGCGGCGGCCAGTACCTGCGCGGCGCGGTCGAACAGGGCCAGGTCGGCGGCTTCGAGGTCGGTCAGCTGCACGCTCGTCAGTCCTCCAGGGTCGGGGTGAGGATGCGGGACTCGGCGACCCGGGAGCGCCGGGACAGCACCACCAGCCCGCCGAAGGCCACCAGGTAGGGCAACATCTGGGCGAACTGCGGCGGCAGCACCGCGGTGTCCAGCCGCACCGACAGCGCCGAGGCCAGCCCGAACGCCGCCGACATGGCCACCAGCAGCGCCGCGCTGCCCCGGCAGAAGATCACCACCGCCAGCGCAACGAAGCCGAGCCCGCTCGTCATGCCCTCGGTGAACAGGGTCAGCTGGCCGAGGCTGAGCTGCAGCCCGGCCAGCGCGCACAGCGTGAAGCACCAGGCCTGGGCCAGGATCCGCACCCGGGTCACGTTGCCGCCGGCGACCCGCAGCGCCTCCGGGTGCTCGCCGGCCGCCTTGAGGTGGCGGACGAGCACGGTGTGCCGGGACGCCCAGGCGAGCACGCCGACCAGCAGCCAGGCCGCGTAGGTCAGCGGCGACTGGCCGGACAGCACCGGGCCGAGCAGCGGGAGGTGCGAAAGGCCGGGCAGCTCGACGGCCGCCAAGGCGGGGATCCGAGGCGAGCTGAACGCGCCCTTGACCCCGAACCAGGACCGCAGCAGGTACACGGTCAGCCCGCCGGCCAGCACGTTCAGCGCGGTGCCGACCACGAACGCGCTGGCCCGCAGCCAGGTGACCAGCGCGCCGAAGGCCACGCCAAGCGCCGCGCCGAGGGCAGCCGTGGCCAGCACCGCCACCCCGGCCGAGCCGGCGGCGTAGCCGGTCACCACGCCGAAGAACGCGCCGAACAGCATGGCGCCCTCCAGCCCGACGTTCAGGTCCCTGGTCCACCTGGTCGGCAGGCAACCCAGCGCGGCGAGCAGGATCGGCGTGCTGAACCGGATCCCGGAGGCCAGGAACGCCTCGAGGGCGGTCACCGCCGCACTCCCGCCGGTGCACTCCGGCGGCGCGCCCGGTCCGGCCCGCCCCAGCGGCGCAGCCGGTCGGCCAGCACCGCGAGCAGCCCGTTCCGGGCGGCCGCCGCGATGATGATCACCGCGATCAGCACCGAGGAGAGCTCGGCCGGGATGCCGGTGGCCTGCTCGACGCCCCGCGCGGACGCCCGCAGTACGCAGTAGCCGGCCGCCCAGGCCAGCACGCCGACCGGCCGGGCCCGGCCGACCAGGGCGAGCAGCACGGCGTCCCAGCCGATGCCGGTGCCGATCCCGGTCCAGAACCGGCCCTGCGAGGTCATCACCAGCAGCGCGCCGCCGACGCCGCACAGCGCGCCACTGACCGCCATCGCCGAGATCCGCGCACCGGCCACGTCGATGCCGACGGCGGCCGCGAACCCCGGGCTGGCGCCGGTCATCCGCCACCGGTAGCCGGCCACCGAGCGCTCGGCCAGCCACCAGCAGAACCCGGCCAGCGCGAGCACCAGGAAGAGCGCGGCGGTCAGCTCGGTGTGCGGCAGGATCACCGGGAACATCGCGGTGTCGGCCACGTTGCGGGTGCTGCCGCTCTGCCGGGTGGGGTCGCGCAGCGGCCCGTTCGCCAGGTAGGTGCACAGCAGGATCAGCAGGTAGTTGGACAGCAGCGAGGACAGCACCTCGTCGACGCCCCAGTGCGCCCGCAGCCAGCCGAGCCCACCGGCGATCGCGCCACCGGCGACGGACGCGGCCAGCAGGCAGAGCAGCAGGTGCAGCCCGGACAGCAGCGGCCCCAGGTACGCCCCGACCACCGCGGCGGCCAGCGCACCGGAGTAGACCTGCCCCTCGGCGCCGATGTTGAACATGCCGCCCCGGAAGCCCTGCGCCACCCCGAGCGCCGCGACCAGCAGCGGCAGCCCCCAGGCGAACGTGGCCGCGATCCGGCTCGGGTCACCCAGCGCGTAGCGCAGCCCGGCCAGCACGGTCGGCAGCGGCGCGAACCCCTGCAGCCGGATCAGCAGCAGTGCCAGCAGCACGGCCACCACCGCGGCGAACCCGGACCGGCCGAGCCGACGCCCCACCAGCGCGACCACCGAGGGCCGCGTCATCCGGCCAGTCCCATCATGTGGCCGCCGACCTCGTCGCGGGTGGTGGCCCGGGTGTCCAGCTCGGCGACGGCGCGCCCCTTGAACAGCACTACGACCCGGTCGGAGAGCCGGAAAATCTCGTCCAGGTCGGCGGAGATGAGCAGTACCGCGCAGCCGCGCGCGGTGGCCTGGGCGACCTTGCCGTACAGGTACTCGATCGCGCCGATGTCCACGCCCCGGGTGGGTTGGGCCAGCACCAGGCAGGCCGGCGTCTCCTCCAGCTCGCGGGCCAGCACGATCTTCTGCTGGTTGCCGCCGGACATCGCCCGGCAGGCGGCGTCGATGTCGGGCACCGCGATGGCGTAGCCGCGCACCGTGTCCCTGGCCCAGTCGCGCACCGCGGCGGGCAGCGCGGCCGACAGCAAGCGCAGCCGACCGGTCCGCCGGATCCGGCCCGCCGCGAGGCCCTCGGCGGCGGTGCCGTGCAGCGGGATGCCCTGCAGATGCCGGTCCTCCGGGACGAAGCCGAGGCCGAGGTCGCGCCGCTCGCGCACGCTGTCCGCGCTGATCTCGGCGCCGTTCAAGGTGATCCGGCCGGCCCGCGCGGCCCGCAGCCCGACCAGCGACTCGGCCAGCGCGGTCTGCCCGTTGCCGTCCACGCCGGCCACCCCGACGATCTCGCCGGCCCGCACCCGCAGCGACACCGAGTCCAGGCCGCAGTCGGTGCCGCCGTTCGTGCCGCCGTTCGTGCCCGCCGGGTCGGTGCACAGCCCGTCCACCAGCAGTACCGTCGGCGCGTCGGCCACCGGTGCCCGGTCCACCCGCCCCAGGTGCACGTCGGACCGGCCCGTCATGGCAGTGACCACCGCCTCGGTGGACAGCTCCGCGGTGCGGCGGGACAACACCGTCCGGCCCTGCCGCAGCACGGTGACCCGGTCGGCGACGGCGAACACCTCGGGCAGCTTGTGCGAGATGAACACGACGCCGGTGCCGCCCTCGGCCAGCGAACGCAGCAGCGCGAACAGCTCGCGCGTCTCGCTCGGGGTGAGCACCGCGGTCGGCTCGTCCAGGATCAGAATCCGGGCGCCCCGGTAGAGCACCTTGAGGATCTCCACCTTCTGCTGCGTGGCGACCGTCAGGCCGCCGGTGACCGCGGCCGGGTCGAGGTCCAGCTCGAGGCGGGCCATCACCTCGCGGGTGCGCCGGGCGGCCAGCGCGGCGCGGTACAGCACCCGGCCGCCCGGCTCGTTGCCAAGCGTGACGTTCTCCGCGACGGTGAAGCTGGGCACCAGCATGAAGTGCTGGTGCACCATGCCGATGCCATGGCCGATCGCGCGGGCCGGCGAGGACAGCACGGCCGGCGCGCCGTCGATCTCGATGTCACCGGCGTCCGGCCGGTGCAGCCCGTAGAGCACCCGCATCAGCGTCGTCTTGCCGGCCCCGTTCTCGCCGACCAGCGCGTGTACCTCACCGGCGGCCAGCTCGAAGTCGACCGAGTCGTTGGCCAGCACCGGGCCGAACGACTTGCGGATGCCCCGCAGCCGGAGCAGCTGCTCGCCGCTCATCCCGTGCCAGGGTCGCTGACCGGGAGCGTGCCGGCCTCGATCTGGTGCTGCACGCCGTCCAGGGTCGCTCGGGTGGCCGGGTCGACCAGGTGGTCGTCGTAGACCATCCGCCAGCCGCCGTCGGCCAGCCCGAAGTCGAGCGTCTGGCCCTTGTGCAGCTGGCCCTGCCCGAAGCTGCGCGCCAGGTTCAGGATCACGCTGTCCACCCGCATGGTCAGGCTGCCAGGGACCTTGCCGGGGGCCAGGCCGCTCTTGTCGGCCACCACGCCGATCGGCGCGATCGGGGCGCCCGCCCTGGCCGCGTCGAAGCCGCCGGCGCCGGACAGTCCCGCGTAGGAGAACACCGCGTAGGCGCCCTGCTCGGCGAGCGACAGCGCGATCTCCTTGCCCTTGGCCGGGTCGGTGAACGAGCCGACGAACTGGGGCAGCACCCGCATGCCGGGGGGCCAGCTTCGCCACGCCCTGGTCGAAGCCGGCCTGGCAGCGGCGGACCACCGGGGCGTCCACCCCGCCGATGAACCCGGTGGCCGCCGGCAGCTGGCCGGCCCGCCTGGTCACCGCGGCGAGCGCGCCGGCCATGAAGCAGCCCTCGGCGGTGCGGAACCGGGCGGACACCACGTCCCCGCCGTCCACCACGCCGTCGACGAACACGAACGTCGTACCCGGGCTGTCGTTGGCGACCTTCTTCAGCGCGTCGATCGCCTCGAAGCCGAGCACGAAGACCAGCGTGTTGGCGCCGGCCGCGTCCCGCAGCAGCGGTTCGAAGTTCTGCGCCTCCAGCCGCCCCTCGTAGGTGGTGACCTTCGCGCCGAGCTCGCTGCGCAGCGGGGCCGCCGCCGCGCCGCCCTGGTCCATGAAGTCGCCGTCGCCGAACGCGTCGTCGACGAAGATCCCGATCGACGGCCCGGCGTTGGCGGCGGCGGTATTGGGGGCAGGGGTGTTGGGCGCGGCGCCACCACAGGCGGCCACCGCGCACAGCAGGGCCGCCGAGCAGATGGCGACCGTCCAGTTCCGGGCCTTCGGGTGCATATGCGGATTCCTTGCCTGGTCAGGCGGTGGGCTAGAACGTGGGAGGGGTCACCACCCAGAGCGCGTGGACCGTCTCCGGGCCGGGGTTGCGGTACCAGTGCGGGGTGAGGCACTGGTAGGTGATGGAGTCGCCGGCCTCGAGCACGTGGCACACCCCGTCCAGCCAGACCTCGTGCCGGCCGGCGAGCACCGTGCCGAAGCCCTCCCCCGGGTGGGAGAACGGCGTCGCCGAGGTGTCGTAGCCCGGCGGCGCGGTCACCCAGACGACTTCCAGGGCACCGCGCAGCGACGGGGTGAGGATTTCCAGCCGGGCATCGCCGGCCACCCCGGAACGCCCGTCCAGGGTGCGCCGGTCGGCCTTGCGGACCACCGGGCTGTGCTGCTCGGGGACGTGGAACAGGTGCCCGACCGAGATGTTCAGCGCGTGCGCCAGCTGGACCAGCGTGTTGATCGACGGGTTGCCGATGCCGCGCTCGATCTCGCTGACCACGCCGATGGACACCCCGGAGCGCTCGCTGAGCGCCTGCAGCGACAGCTTGTGCTGGCCCCGCAGCTCGCGCAGCTTCGCCCCGACCTTGCGCAGCAGGTCGTGGTCCTGCCCGACGGCCGTGGCCGCTCCACCCCAGGCAGCACTGCGCACCACGGTCGACTCCTCACGTCGTCTGCCCGGAGGTTGTCGCTCAGTCCGGGCCTTCTTCGATTTGCCGAACTTTTTCGACGTGTCGAAGGTTAGCCGCGGCCTGATGCCGCGCGCGTCTCGCGAACGTGTCGTTGTCGTAAACCGTTCGGCGGCATCGCGCGGCGGGCCGGCGCTCGCGAACCAGCCCCGGAACGGGACGTTCCGGGGCTGGTTCGGCGCTTCGACCGGCCGGTTTCACGGGCCGGCGGGGTCAGCCCGCGGCGGCGACCTCGGCCACCGGGTCGAGGTGGCGCGGCTGCCAGTCCAGCTGCTGGCGGGCCCGCGCGCCGGTGAGCCGCTGGTCCAGCACGAACGCGTCGGCGATCGGGCCCATCCTGTCGCGGGCCTGGTCCAGGGTCAGGGTGCCGGTCCGGCCCGGGATACCGAGCGAGCTGGCCACCGCGGCGAGGACCTCGGCCTGCGTCGGGTACCGGTCGATGACCCCGGCGTAGACCGCGCCGGCCGGGGCGCGCAGCGCCGCCACGTACAGCTCGGCGATGTCCGCCACGTGGACCATCGACCAGTGGTTGGAGCCGTCGCCGACGGACCGCACCAGGCCCTCGGCGCGCGCCGGATCGGCGTAGAACGCCTCGAGCAGCCCCGCGGCGCCGCCGTAGACCACACCGGGCATCACCAGCACCGGGTTGGCGCCGTCCGCCGCGCTGGCCAGTACGCGCTTCTCGTTCTCCGCCCGCCAGGCCACGATCGGCGGCGGGCTCATCGGCGCGTCCTCGTCGACCACCCCGGCGGTGTCGCCGTAGACCCAGACGCCGCCGGTGTGCACATAGGCGCCGCGGCTGCCGAGCCCGGCCACCATGGCCTCGCTGGCGACCCGGTCGATGTCGGCGGTGTCCGCGCCGCGATGCTGGCCGAGGTGGATCACCCCGTCCGCATCGGCCGCCGCGGCGCGCAGCACCGCCACATCGGTCAGCTCGCCGCGCACCGGGGTGGCGCCCAGCCCGGCCACGACCCGGGCCGACTGGTCACCCTGGACCAACGCCGACACCTCGATGTCCCGGCGGCGCAACGCCGCGATGGTGGGCCGCCCGATGTACCCCGAACCGCCTGTCACGAACACCCGCATGATGGACCAGCCCCTTCCGCTGCCGTGCAGAACTCTCGAGATCCACTGTGCGATTCGCGGGCACTGGCCGTCCAAGACCTGTTCGGTCCACCCTGATACCCCCCAGGCATCACGCCGCACGGCCCACACCGGGAGCGGGGTATCTCGCCTGTTCCGGCGCGAGGCCGTAGGGTTCTCCAGCGCACTGTCCGGGCACCCCCGGACCAGGGGAACAGGAGCGATCATGGGCTCGACGGTGACCGTGAACGGCGGCCAACGGCTGCACTTCGTGGACTACGGCGGCGCCGGCACCCCGGTCGTGCTGCTGCACAGCTTCCTGATGGACCTGGAGATGTTCGCCCCGCAGGTCGCCGCGCTGGGCGGCGAGTTCCGGCTGATCGCGGTCGACGAGCGCGGCCACGGCGGCACGCCGGCGGACCGGCCGTTCGACTACTGGGACGTGGCCAGCGACGTGCTCGCCCTGCTGGACCAGCTCGGCATCACCCGGGCCGCCGTGGTCGGCACCAGCCAGGGCGGCTTTATCGGCCTGCGGATGGCCCTCACCGCGCCGGACCGGATCACCGCGCTGGCCGTGCTCGGCACGTCGGCGGCGGCCGAGGACGCCAAGATCGCCGCCGGCTACCGGGAGCTCGCCTCCTCCTGGGCGGCCAGTGGGCCGGCCGACCAGCTCGTCGACATGATCGCCACGATCTGCCTCGGCGACACCGACGCCGAGGTCTGGAAGGCGAAGTGGCGCGAGGTGCCGGCCAGCCTGTTCTCCCGGATCATGGAGACGCTGGCGGGGCGCGACGGGCTGCTCACCCGGCTGGGCGACGTGCACTGTCCGGTGCTGACCCTGCACGGCTCCGCCGACAAGGCTTACCCGATCTGCCGGGGCGCGGAGATCGTCGAGGGCGTGCCGCACGCCGAGCCGCTCGTTGTGGTGGACGGCGGCGCGCACTTCCTGAGCCTCACCGACCCCGACGCGGTCAACCCGCACCTGCGCAAGTTCCTGGCCGACTACGCCTGAGTCCCGAAGGCGGAACTCCGCGGTCGGGTGAGCTTTAACGCACAGCACGCGGCCGCCCGAGCCATGGCGGACGTAACCTGAGAGAGTGACCCAGGCCAATCGTTTGAGTGAATCGGTCGGGGCCACCACCCAACCTCGGTCAGCGCCCGCCCAGCGGTCCGGCCGCCGCCTGCCGACCTCGATTGCGTTCACGGTCGCCGCGGTCACGTTCACCTCGGTACTGGCCGCCGCCGGCACGCCGGCCCCGCTGTACGTCGTCTACCAGCAGCGTTTCCACATCCCGGACGCCGGGCTGACCGCCGCGTTCGCCATCTACATCCTGCCGGTGGTCGCGGTACTGCTGTGCGGTGGCCGACTGTCCGACCACATCGGCCGACGCCCGGTCGCCGTGCTGGCGCCGCTGCTCGGGCTGGCCGCCTGCCTCGTGCTGATGAACGTGCAGGGGCTCGGCGCGCTGCTGCTCGGGCGCGGCCTGCAGGGGCTGGCCACCGGGCTGGGCACCAGCGCGCTAGCCGCATTCCTGCTCGACCTGCACCCGCCGGGCCGGCTGCTGCTCGCCGCCTCTGTGACGAGCGCCGGCCCGAGTGCCGGGGTGGCCGCCGGCGCTGTGCTGTCCGGCGCGCTGGTGCAGTACGCGCCGCACCCGAACACGCTGGTCTACGTGATCTTCGCGGCGCTGCTCGGGCTCTGCGCGGTCGGGCTCGCGCTGGCCCCGGAGACCAGTCCGCGCCGGCCCGGCGCGCTGCGCTCGCTGCGCCCGGTGCTGCGGGTGCCGGCCTCAGTGCGTCCGGTGTTCCTGGCCGCCATCTCCTGCTTCCTCGCGGCCTGGGCGCTGGGCGGCTTCTACCAGGCGCTGGCGCCGTCCTTGGCCGCCCAGGTGCTGCACCACCCCGACCACCTCGTCGGCGGGCTCGCGGTGGCGTCGCTGATCGGCACGAGCGCGCTGGGCGGCCCGCTCACCGGCATGCTGCGCCCGCGCATCGCGATGGTCGGCGGAGCCGCGGTGATGGCGGTGGGCACAGCGGCGGTACTGGGCGCCCTCCAGCTGGCGAGCACCGCGGGCTTCTTCGCGGCCAGCGTGCTGACCGGGCTCGGCTTCGGCGCCACGTTCCTCGGCGCCCTCCGCACGCTGATGGTGGACACCGTGCCCGCCGACCGGGCCGGCCTGCTGTCCGCGTCGTACCTGATCGCGTACCTCGGGGCGGCGATCCCCAGCTTCCTGGCCGGCGTGGCGTCGCCGTACTGGGGCCTGGGCACGGTGACCAACATCTACGGCGCCCTGGTGATCACTCTCGGCCTGCTCGCCATCGGCGCCACCCTGCTCCGCTCGAGGTCGTCGAACCCGGCGTGACCCGACGTGACCGGGTGGGGCGGCTGGGGCGACAATGCGGCGGTGGAGCTGCGGCAGCTGCGCTACTTCGTCACGGTGGCCGAGGAGCTGCACTTCGGCCGGGCCGCCGAGCGGTTGGCCATCGTGCAGCCCGCCGTCAGCCAGCAGATCCGCCGCCTGGAGCGCGAGCTCGGCGTCGAGCTGTTCGACCGGTCGCCCCGCCACGTCCGGCTGACTCCCGCCGGCGAGCGGTTCCTGCCCGAGGCCAGGGCCACCCTCAGCGCGGCGGAGCGGGCCCGTGCCTCGGTGTCCGGGCAGGTCGCGGTGAAGATCAGAGTGGGCACCAGCGAGGGGTTGGGTGACCGGCTGGACCGCGTGCTCGGGGCGCTCGCCGACCTCGTCCCCGGGCTCACCGTCGAGCTGGAGTACGCCCGTACCCAGGCCAGGCTGGACCGGGTACGCGGCGGCCAGCTGCACGCGACCTTCGTGCGTGGCATCGCGGCCAGCCCTGAGCTGCGGATGGTCCCCGTCTGGGAGGACCGCATCCTGGCCGCGCTGCCGGCCGGTCACGGGCTCGCCGCGAGCGGGGACGCCGTCGACATCGCCGGGTTGGCCCCGCTGTCGCTGCGCCTCGCGGACCGGCCGGTGAACCCGCCGCTGTTCGACCAGGTGATGACCGCCTGCCACGACTCCGGCTTCAGCCCGACACTCGGCCCGCCCGCGGACAGCCTGCAGAACACGCTCGCGCTGATCGGAGCCGGCCAGCCGTCCTGGACACCGGTGTACGAGTCGCACAGCCGCGTGCTGCGCCACCCGAGGGTCGAGTTCCGGCCGACCCGCCCTGCGCTGGCGATGACCACCTACCTGGCGGTGCCGGCCGAGGGACGGGCCGCCTGGCTCAACCCGCTCATCCAGGTGTGCCGCGATCAGGATTCGTGATCGCTGCAGGTCCGGACTGCGTCTTGGTCGGACCCGCCACGCGCGGTGGACTGGATCCCGTCAGCGCAACCGCGAACTCCGGGAGTGGAAATGCCGATCGTGACCATCCAGCAGGGACCGCGCAGCATCGAGCTCAAGCGCGAGCTGGTCAAGCAGATCACCGAGTCGTTCGTCAACGCCCTGTCCGTCCCCGCCGAGAGCGTGCAGGTATGGATCCACGAGGTGCCGACCGACAGCTGGGGCGCGGCCGGCAAGCTCATCGCCGACAAGTGACCGGCGCCGGTGGCGCGGCGGCTCAGGTACAGGCAGAGCCGACGCGCCACCGGGCCGCCCTGCCTGTGGTTACCGAACTCCACAGGAGACAGGAATTCAGCGCCGAAAACCTGCTTGGTGTGCAGCTCGGTAACAAGGGGCAGGCGCGGGGGGCACGCTGGGATGGCCCGAGCTGGTGAGGGGTCAGGCCGCGGCGGCCAGTGCGCGGCGAACGTTGAGCGCCATGGCGTCCGGGGTCCGGAGCACGTCGTCGGACGTGACTCGCAGGACCGTCCAACGCGCCGCGAGCAGCAGATTGTGGCGTTCGTTGTCGAGCCGCAGCGCCTCTCGCGACCGGTGGCCCGCGCCGTCGTACTCGATACCAACGTGTCGGTCCGGGTACGCCAGGTCGAGGTGGAGCGGCCGGTCCAGACCCGGCACGATGACCGGGAACTGGGTCCGCGGCTTCGGCAGTCCACGCAGTACCAAGGCGAGCCGGCAGCGTGACTCCATCGCGGACTGGGCGCCGGCATCGCTCAACTCGAGAACCCCGCGCAGCCGGGAGCGCCATCTCGCACCTGGGTAGCGACGGTCAACCGCGAGGATCGCATCCAGGCTGACGTCGGTACTCCAGCGCAGCGCATCGACCGCCGGCACGGCGTCAGTGAGCGCGAGCCAGCGCGCGAGGTCATAAGCGGTACGCGCCGGCGTGGTAAGCAGGACGCCGTCAAGATCCGTGAGCTCCCGGTCGGCCAGTCGATCGCGGTGCACCCGCAGCCCCGGCCGCTCGCGGAAGTTCCGGCGCGGCACGATGACCTCGGCGTCGGCATCCGCCGGAGCACACCGCGCGCCGAGCAGCTCGGCCGCCGAGTAGCCCGCGAGCGCGCCGTACTCCGCGACCAGCAGGTATGCCGCGCGCGACCGGCTGGCCAGGGTGAACGGGGCGCCGGCCGGCAGGTACACGTTGGGAAAGACCTGTCGATAGCGCGGCCCGGCCAGCCCAGCACGGGTCACCAGCCCGCGCTCGCGGGCCAGGTCGCCACGGAACGGTCCACTGAGGTCCATACGCCCAAAGACGAGACCGAGACCGCCGCGGTTCCACCACTCACGTCTGCACACAGCCTGTGGTTACCGAACTCCACAACAGGCAGGTAGCCGCGCCCCGGCGGCAAACCCCCAACCTGTCTGTAGTTACCGAGCTCCACAGGAGGCAGCATTTCGGCGCCAAAAACCTGCCTGCTGTGCAGCTCGGTAACAACAGGCAGGGCAGGCCCGCCGCCCCGGCGAGCCGCCCCGCCATCGGGCCACGCCGCGGCACCGGCCCACACCGGCCGCCCCGGCGAGCCGGCCACGCCGCGGCACCGGCCCACACTGGCCCGCCGCCACCACAGCGTCAGAGGCGGCCGCCGCCGGAGGTGCCGCCGGACAGGCGCTGCGCCAGGTACACGGGCACCGTCGAGACGACCACGAGGACGGCGGCGACGACGTTCACGACGGGTGCCTGGTTCGGCCGGAACAGGTTGTTCAGGATCCAGATGGGCAGCGTCTCCAGGCCGGCGCCGAGGGTGAACGTCGTCACGATGATCTCGTCGAAGGACAGCGCGAAGGCCAGCAGCCCGCCGGCCAACAGCGCCGAGCGCAGCATCGGGAAGGTGACCAGCCGGAACGTGGTGATGCCGTCGGCGCCGAGGTCCATGGACGCCTCCTCCAGGCTGCTGCCCATCCGGCGCAACCGGGCCACCACGTTGTTGAACACCACCACGATGCAGAAGGTGGCGTGCGCGACGATCGCGGTGAACAGCCCGAGCCCCAAGCCGAGGATCGTCCGGAAAGCGTTGTTCAGCGCGATACCGGTGACGATGCCGGGCAGCGCGATCGGCAGCACCAGCAGCAGCGACACCGAGTTCCGCCCGTAGAACCGGTAGCGCTGCAGCGCGAAGGCGGCCATCGTGCCGAGCACCAGCGCGATCACGGTGGCCGCCACCCCGGCCCGCACGCTGGTCCACAGTGCGCTCAGCGCGCCAGCATTGCCGGTCACCCTGGTCCACCACTCCAGGGTGAGCGACGAGGGCGGCCAGCCGAACGAGGTGTCCGCGTTGAACGAGTTGAGCAGCACCAGCAGCAGCGGGAAGTAGATCACCGCCAGCCCCACCCCGAGCGCGCCCCAGAGCAGCAGCCGGGTCGTCCTGGAAACCGTCACCACACACCCCTACAGGTTGTCCAGCGCACCGGTGCGGCGCACCGCGGCCAGATAGACCAGCATGATCACGACGGGCACCAGCGCCACGGTGGCCGCGAACGGCAGGTTGTTCGCCGCGCCGATGTTGCTGTAGACCACGTTGCCGAGCATCTGGCTGGTGCCGCCCACGATGGTCACCGCGATGTAGTCGCCGAGCGACAGCGAGAACGTGAAGATCGAGCCGGCCACCACCGCCGGGAAGGCCAGCGGCAGCACCACCGAGCGGAAGGTGCGCAGCGGCCGCGCCCCCAGGTCGCCGGACGCGGACAGCAGCGAGTCCGGCAGCCGCTCCAGGCCGGCGTAGATCGGCAGGATCATGTACGGCAGCCACAGGTAGGCCAGCGTGATCACCACGGCGGCCAGCCCGTAGCCCGGTGAGCTCAGCCCGAACGGCGCCAGCAGCCAGTTCAGGAACCCGTTGCCGGACAGCATGGTCCGCCACGCGTACGCCTTCACCAGGTAGCTGGCCCACAGCGGGGTGAGCACCGCGATCACCAGGATCCGCTGCGTGGCCGGCGAGGTGAACTTGGCCATGCAGAACGCCATCGGGAACGCGATCACCGCGTCGATCAGGGTGACCAGCACCGCGATCCCGACGGTCCGCAAGGTGATCGTCCGGTACACCGAGTCGCTGAACAACGACACGAAGTTGTGCAACGACCAGCTCACCTGGACCTGGCCGGTGAAGCTGTCCACCGACCAGAACGCGGTGATGAACAGCGCCGCGAGCGCCCCCAGGTACGCGAGCCCGAGCCAGAGCAGCGGCGCCGAGAGCAGCATGCTCAGCCGGATCGCGGGCCTGCGGTAGAGGTAGGCCGCGACAGAGTGTCTGAGCTGTCGCGGCGCGCTCGCGGTGCTGGTCATCCCCTGGTCATCCCCTGCTCATCCCCTGCTCAGCGCCCGATCAGCCCTTGATCTCGGTCCACGCCCTGGTCCACTCGGAGTAGTCGGTGCACTGGGTGTCGGTGCGCCCGTCCAGGCACTGGGAGATCGGCGTGGTCCAGTAGAAGATCTTCGAGGCGAAGTCCGCGTCGTTGGCGTGGTAGCTATCGCAGAAGGTCTTGTCGGTGGTCAGGGTGCACGCCTTGGTGTTCGCCGGGGCCTCGCCGAAGTACTCCGCGACCTCGGCGTTCACCTTCGGGCTGACGATGTAGTTCATCCAGTCGTACGCGCACGTCTTGTGGGTGGACTTGCTCGCCACCATCCACGTGTCCGACCATCCGGTGGCGCCCTCGCTGGGCAGCACCGAGTCGACCGGGCCGCCGTCGTGCTTGACCTGGTTCACCGTGACCTGCCAGGCCGTGCCGACCACCGCGTCACCGTTCTTCAGCGACTGCGCTTCCTTGAGGTAGTCCGACCAGTACTCGCTGACCATGCCGCGCTGCTGCTTGAGCAGGTCCACGGACGCCTGGAACTGCTTCTGGTCCAGGGCGTACGGGTTCTTGATGCCCAGGTCGGGCTGGTGGCGCATCAGGTAGAGCGCGGCGTCCGCGATGTAGATCGGCGAGTCGTAGGCGATGATCTTGCCCTTGTACCGCGAGCTCGGGTCGAACATCACCGACCAGGACGTCGGCGCCGGGGTCACGAGGTCGGTGCGCCAGGTCAGCAGGTTGGCGCCCCAGCCGTGCGGGATGCCGTATGGCACGCCGTTCACGCTGTTCCACGGCTGGTTCTTGAGGAAGAGCTGGACGTCGGCGTAGTTCTGCACCAGCGAGGTGTTCACCGGCTCGACGTCACCGGAGGCGATCAGCCGCAGCGAGGCGTCACCGGACGCGGACACCACGTCGTACTGGCCGGTCTTCATCAGGCTCAGCGCCTCGTCGGAGGTGCCGAAGGTCTTCACGTTGACCTTGCAGCCGGTCTGCTGCTCAAACGGGCTGACCCAGTTGACCTTCGGGTCATTGGAGCCGTTCTCCGCGTAGCCCGGCCAGGCCAGCACGTTGAGCTGGCCCTCCGGCTGGCCCAGCTTCTCCAGCGCGGGCAGGTTGGGCGGGGTGAAGCCCTGCGGGTTCGGCGCGGTGGAGCCGGCACCCCCTCCGCCACCACCACCGGAGGAGGTCCCACAGGCGGCCGCCAGGAGCGCGGCGCACAGCACGCCGGCGAGCAGCAGTTTCCGATTTCTCATGACAGGCCTTTCAGTGCGGAGCATCAGGTCCCTACCGCTCGTCCGGAACCCGGACGTTGTGTTCATGGCGCCAGCTCAACCGCACCCGCCCCTCGGTGCGGAACGCATCGCCCGACGTGTTCGGCCGGACGACCGCGAGCTGGCCGCCGGCGTCCAGCGAGACCTCGTAGCGCATCGTCGCGCCGGCGTAGACCACGTCGGTGATCGTGCCAGTGGCACTGGTCTCGCCGTCGCCGGCGGGTTGCGAGAGGTCGCCGTCCAGCTCGATCTTCTCCGGCCGGATGCTGAACACCCCGGGCCGGCCGATCACCGCTTCGGCGGCGTGCCCGCTGACCAGGTTCGAGGTGCCGACGAAGCCGGCTACGAACGCGCTGGCGGGATTCTCGTACACCTCTTGCGGGGTGCCGACCTGCTCGATCCGGCCGTCGTTGAACACGGCGATCCGGTCGCTCATGGTGAGCGCCTCGTCCTGATCATGGGTAACGAAGATAAAGGTGATCCCGACCTCGCGCTGCAACGCTTTGAGCTCGGTTTGCATGGCCAGCCGCAGTTTCAGGTCGAGCGCGCCGAGCGGTTCGTCCAGCAGCAGCACCTTGGGCCGGTTGACCAGCGCCCTGGCCAGCGCGACCCGCTGGCGCTGGCCGCCGGACAGCTGCGCCGGCTTGCGCTCGGCGTGATCAGCCAGGTGCACCGAGCGCAGCGCGTCCATGGCCCGCTCCCGGCGCGGCCCCTTGGGCACCCGCTTCACCCGCAGGCCGTACTCGACGTTCTGCAGCACGGACATGTGCGGGAACAGCGCATAGTCCTGGAAGACGGTGTTCACGTCCCGGTCGAACGGGGGCAGCCGGCTGACCTCCCGCCCGTCCAGCTCGATCGTGCCGCCGGTGGGCAACTCGAAGCCGGCGATCAGCCGCAGCACGGTCGTCTTGCCGGAGCCGGACGGCCCGAGCATGGAGAAGAACTCGCCGGCCGGGATGTCCAGGTCGACCCCGTCCACCGCGCGCACCGTGCCGAACTCCTTGCGCAGCCCGCGCAGCCGGATGGCCGGCTCGGCGCCCGCCGCCGAGGGCGTCGGCTCTTCGCGGGGCAGCGTCGGCGCCTGGTTGGGCATGTCCGGCCTCTCGATCATCGGGCACAGTCGGTCGCTCAGCGGCTCCCGGCATAACCCGGGACGGCGCGCGGGCATCCTCCCGGGGGACGTGACCTGGGACACCGTCGAGCAGTAAAACATATAAGACCATATTTCAGATGACAACGGGGTAACGTGGGCTCGGTCCGGCGTTCCACCACCCCGCCGGGTAGAGGGAACTCGATGGTCAAGCGGATGTCGCGTGGCGCGCGGGCAGCCCTGTTCGCGCCGCTGGACCAGACCGGGCGGGTCGAGGCGGTGACCCGTCGGCTGGTGGACGCCGTCACCCTGGGCCTGCTCGCCGACGCCGAGCAGCTGCCCAGCGAGAGCGAGCTGGCCGCGCAGTTCGGCGTGTCCACGGTGACCGTGCGGGAGGCGCTCGTCGCGCTGCGCCAGCTCGGCCTGGTGGAGACCCGGCGGGGCCGGGGCGGCGGCAGCTTCGTCCGGGCGCCGGCCGACTCGCCGGTGGCGCCCTGGCGGGAACGGCTGCGCGCGGTGTCCCTGACCGACCTGCGCGACGTCGGCGACCACTACACCGCGGTGGCCGGCTCGGCGGCCCGGCTGGCCGCCGAACGCAGCTCCGCCGAGGACCTGGTCCGCCTGGAGCTCGCCGCCGAGGACATCCGCACCGCGACCGGACCGGCGGCCTCCCGCGCCGAGCGGCACTTCCACCTCGAGGTGGCCGCCGCCGCGCAGTCCCCCCGGCTCACCCACCAGGAGCTGCAGCTGCAGGGCGAACAGGGCGGGCTACTCTGGCTGCCGATCGGCCACCCGGAGGATCCGGAGGTCGCGCACACCGTGCACCGGGCCATCGTCACCGCGATCGCCTCGCGGAGGAGCGAACTGGCCCGCAAACTCACCGAGGAACACATCCTCGACGCGATCGACCGGCTGGTCGCGCTGCACCTCGAGCTGATCGATCCGTAAGCTCATCCATCCGCCCAACACGAGGTGAGCATCGTGAACGACTCGCGGACACAGCCCGGCGACGAGATCGTCGCGCTGGTGTCCGGCATCGTCGAGGGGGTCTTCGCCGGCCTCAAGCCGCTGCTGGCCGCCGTCGAGACGCTGCTCGCCGCGCCCGGCGACACCACCGCCGCCGACCTGGACCGGCTGCGCCCCCAGGTGGTGGAGCTGCTCGACGGGCTGGTCATCGGCGCCGGCTTCATCGCGGCGCCCCGGCTGCTGGCCGACCAGCAGTTCGGCTTCGAATGGTGGACCAACGCCCCCAGCGGCACCCCCACGCAGCTGTTCATCAGCCTCGACCCGAGCAGCGAGTACTTCCTCGACTACACCCGCCAGTCCTGGTTCACCGTGCCCCGCGACACCGGCCGCCGGCACATCACCGGCCCCTACGTCGACTACCTGTGCACCGACGAGTACACCCTGACCTTCGCCCTCCCGGTCCGGGGCGAGACCGGCTCCGCCGAAGGGCCCGGCTCAGCAGGCGAGGCGGGCTTCGCCGGTGTGGTGGGCGCGGACGTCTTCGTCCGCGAGTTCGAGCACGCCACGCTGGCCAGGCTGCACTCCCTCGCCGTCGACCGGCGGGCCAGGGCGGCGCTGGTGAACGCGCAGGGCCGGGTGATCGTGTCCACGTCGGCGCGCCAGGCCACCGGGTCACTGGTCCGCGAGCTGGACATCCCGGCGTGGTGGACCACCGGCGAGGAGTCCCACACCCGCCAAGGCACCACTCTCCGCCGCTGCGGCGACGCCCCGATCGCCCTCCTGGTCACCAGCCACTGAGCACAGCGCGGACCGGCGCAGCCGTCGCCAGCGCAGCGTGGACCGGGTCAGAAGGGGGTGCGGGTCAGCCAGCCCGACCAGACGCTCGCGTCGCCGAGGACGTCCAGCTCGCCGCCCTTGGTCAAGTCCCGGCGCAGGATGCCGAGCAGCAGGTCGACCGCGCTACCCCGGACCGCGGCGTCGCCCTTGCCGTGGCCGTGCTCCCAGGACACGCCGTCCGGCCCGGACCGGATCAGCCACTCACCGGCCGCGCCGAGGCCGTCGTCGGTGGCGTGCAGGTGCAGCGTGCGCCCGGCGTCCAGCGGGGACGTCGGCCCGGGCACCGCGCGGCCGACGACGATGTCGAGCCACTCGGACACCCCGTCGGCGGCCAGCTCGGGGGACAGCTCGTACGGCACGCCGAGCGCCTGCGCCGCGTCCGCCCGGTGCACGGTCTCCTCGTGCAGCCTGCGGCGGATCCACCAGGCGGCCGGGCGCGGCCCGAGGAACGTCCACACCGGCACGTCGGCGCCCACCTGGGCCACGGCGTCGATCACCGTGCCGGCGCTGTCCCGCAGCCAGTCGAAGGCGCCGTCCGGGTCGGCGGGTGGCTTGCCGTCGGCCACCGTGCGCGGGTCGACGGCGGTGTCCGAGCGTTCCCGGACGATCGTGGCCGACCAGCGGTGGCCTCGGCCCACGTGGGCCACGAGCTGGCGGAGGACCCAGTCCGGGCAGCCGGGTACCGGAGTCTGCGGGTCGGCGGCGCGGGTGAGCTCCCCGAACTGCTGGTTCTGCTCGGTCAGGGCGGCGGCGTAGTCCACGGCCGGCACGATAGCCCTCCGAGCGGCGCACGGCCTGGCGAATTTACCCGGCCGGGCCGATGCCCCCGAGCAGCGCGATGCACCGCCGAGCTCAACCGCAGCGGCTTTTGATCATGGATGCGGGGCCGGTGTGGTTGAACTCGGCGAGGGGGCGAGCTGGCTCAGGTCGGTCGTGGACTTGTCGAGCAGGCCGAACATGGCCGCCTCGGCGGCCAGCGCGTCCCGGGCCGAGATGGCCTCGAACACCGCGCGGTGACTGGGTACCGGGTCGTCGGCCGGGTTCGCCTCGTGCACCACCCGGTCCCGCTCGGCCAGCCCGACCTCGAGCACCCGGCCGATCTGGCTGAGGAACTCGTTGTGCGCGGCGAGCAGCAGGCAGCGGTGGAACGCCACGTCCGCGAGGGTCATCGCGGCGGTGTCCGAGCCGGCGTCGGTCATGCCGCGCAGCGCGTCCCGCAGCTGGTCCAGGTCGGCGGCGGTGGCCCGCTCGGCGGCCAGCCGGGCGGCGGCCGGCTCGACGATGGCCCGGACCTCGGTGAGCTTGCCGAACAGCCGGGGGTCGGCGCTCGCGGTCACCTGCCAGCGCAGCACGTCGGCGTCCAGCATGTTCCAGTGCACCCGGGGCCGGACGAAGGTGCCCCGCTTCTGGCGCGCGTCGATCATGCCCTTCGCGGTCAACACCTTGAGCGCCTCGCGCAGGGCGGTCAGACTGACATCCAGCTCCTCGCGGAGCGCGGGCAGGTCCAGGGTCTGACCTTCGGCCAGCTCGCCGGACAGGATGCGGCTGGCCAGCGCCTCGACGGTCTGACCGTGCACGCCTCTCGGGCGGATGGGGGTCACCGCTTGTCGTCCCGTCCCTTGTCTCTTGCCTTTGCGCACCACCGGCGCGGTCGGGGATGGTAGTCCGTCCCGTTCTTTGCTAGTAATTTACTAAAACATACTGACACGGTTCCGCCTGGCCGATGGGGGTCAACGCCATGGACAACGCCGTCCTCAGCCATTGGGTCACGACCGAGGAAACTCGGCGCGCCCTGCCTGACCTGGCCCGACGCGCCGCGCCCTGGCTGACCCGGCGCCGGTTCCTGGCCGGGATGGGCGTGGCCGGCTCCGCCGCGGCGCTGGCCGGCTGCGCAACCTCGGCCAGCTCGGGACCGGTGACCCAGAGCGCCGGCGCGATCTCCATCCAGTCGAACCTGTCCGCGCCGCAGGCCAAGGCGTCCATCGAGGCGCTGGCCAAGGGCTTCAGCGCCCAGCACGGCTCGCCGGCCACGGTGAACACGATCGCCTCGGAGACCTTCCGCACCCAGCTGCCCAGCTACCTGACCTCGAACCAGCCGCCGGACCTCTACACCTGGTACCCCGGCTCGCTGCTGAACGGTTACGCCAAGAAGGGCCTGCTGCTCGACGTCGACGAGGCCTGGCAGACCATGGCCAACTACCCGGCCGCGTTCCGCACGCTGTCCGGGGACGGCGCCGGCAAGCTGATCTTCGTGCCGACCAGCTACTACTGGTGGGGTTTCTTCTATCGCAAGTCCAACTTCGCCAAGTGGGGCGTCACCGCGCCGACCAGCTGGAGCGGGTTGCTCGAGCTGTGCCGGGCGCTGCAGGCCAAGGGCGTCGCGCCGATCGGCCTCGGCGCCGGCGGCAACACCCCGTGGGTGGCGTCGTCCTGGTTCGACTACCTGAACATCCGGATCAACGGCGCCCAGTACCACCGGCAGCTGCTCGCCGGGCAGAGCCGGTTCGACGACCCGAGGGTGGCCAAGGTCTTCGAGCAGTGGCGCACCGCGCTGCCCTACTTCGACCAGCAGGGCACCGCGCTGTCCTTCCAGGAGGCCACTACGTCGCTGCTGCAGGGTCGCACCGGGATGATGTTGATCGGCACCTTCTTCGCCGACGCCGCACCCAAGGACACGATCCCCGACCTGGACTTCTTCCAGTTCCCGGTGCTGGACGCAAGCGTGCCGCTGGCCGAGGAGGGCCCCACCGACGGCTTCTTCGCCAGCTCCCGCACCGCGCACCGGGCGGACGTGCTGGCGTGGCTGAAGTACGTGGCCACCGCGCCGGCGCAGGAGCTCTACATCCAGAACTCGTCCGGCACCGTGCTGCCGACCAACCCGGACGCGCGCGACAGCGGCACCCCGCTGGTGGCCAAGGGCCGCGCGATGCTGGCCGCCGCCAAGGAGGTCACCCAGTTCTTCAACCGCGACTCCAGTGACGCGCTGCAGCCCACCGCCGACGCCGCGCTGGTCCGGTTCATCCAGAAGCCGACCGAGCTGAGCTCCATCCTGACCGGCTGGCAGGCCGCGGCCGAGAAGGTGTTCGCGTCCTGACCGCGACGCTGCCGTCGACCGGGCCGCCTACCGAGGCTGGTGGCCTGGCCGGCGCGACCCCGGGCCGGCGCCCCCGGCCCTACCGGCTGCCGCCGGTGCTGCTGGTGTTCGTGCTGGTACCGCTGGCGGTCGAGGCGTTCTGGGTCTTCTGGCCGGCGCTGCAGGGCTTCTACCTGGCGCTGACCGACTGGGACGGGGTGTCCGCGCCGCGCTGGGTCGGGCTCGGCAACTTCGCCGAGCTGTTCGGCGACCCGATCTTCCGCACCTCGGTGCTCAACACGGCGATCTGGCTGGTGCTGTTCGGCGGCGTCTCGGCGGCCGGTGGGCTCGGGCTGGCGCTGCTGTTGCTGCGCGAGCGCCGGGGCGTCGGCTTCTACCGGGCCGCGCTGTTCACGCCGGTGGTGTTCTCGCTGGTGGCCACCGCGCTGATGTGGCAGGTGATCTACCAGCCGGACGGGCTGGCCAACCGGCTGCTCGGCGCGCTCGGCCTGACCGGCTGGCAGCACGCCTGGCTGGCCAACTCCTCGACCGCGCTCTACGCCGTGCTGCTGCCCGCGCTGTGGCGCCAGCTGGGTTACGTGATGGTGCTGTACCTGGCCGGCCTGAACGGCATCGACCCGGTGCTCTACGAGGCGGCCACCCTGGACGGGGCGAACCGGGTACAGCAGTTCCGCAACGTCACCTGGCCGCAGCTGCGCAGCGTGAACGCCGTGGTCCTTTCCGTGATCGTGATCGACTCGCTGCGGTCCTTCGACGTGGTCTGGGCGATGACGAAGGGCGGCCCGTACCACTCCTCCGAGCTGCTCAGCACCTACATGTACGCCACCGCGTTCCAGTCGCTACGGCTCGGCTACGCGTCCGCGCTGGCCGTGGTGATCTTCGTACTGGCCTTCGGGGTGATCGTGACGTACCTCGTCCGCGCGTTCCGGGAGGAGGCCTCGTGAGCTCAGCCCTGACCCGGCGCGCCCGGACCGCCGGCTTCCACCTCGTCGCCGGCGGGCTCTCGGTGCTGTGGCTGCTGCCGATCGCGCTGGTGCTGCTGACCAGCGTGCGCACGTTCGACGACATCGCCGCGAACGGCCTCGGCGCCGTGCCGCGCTCGGCCACGCTGGCCGGTTTCGGCCAGGCCTGGACCGACGGCGGTGAGGCGCGGGCGATGCTGAACAGCCTGATCGTCTCGGTGCCGACCGTGCTGCTGTCGCTGGCCCTCGCCTCGGCGGCGGCGTTCGCGCTGAGCCGGTACCGGATCCCGCTGCGGCGGGCGATCATCCTGCTGATGCTGGCCGGCAACCTGCTGCCGCCCCAGATCCTGCTGGTCCCGGTGTTCAAGCTGACCGAGCTGATGGGCTTCTACGACACCTTGCCGGCGGACATCGTCGTGCAGCTGGGCTTCGGCCTCGGCTTCTACACTTTCGTGCTGCAGGGCTTCATGCGGTCCATCCCGGAGGAGATCCAGCAGGCCGCCGTGATCGACGGCGCCAGCCCGACGCAGATCTTCGTCCGGATCATCCTGCCGCTGGCCCGCCCGGCGCTGGCGGCGCTGTCCGCGCTGGCGTTCACCTGGACCTTCAACGACCTGCTGTGGGCGATCACCGTGCTGCGCACCGAGTCCGTCATGCCGGTCACCCCGGCGCTGCTCGGCCTGCAGGGGCAGTTCGTGTCCAACTGGAACGTCGTCGCGGCCGGCTCGGTGATCGCGGCGATCCCGACCGTCGCGGTGTTCCTCCGGTTCCAGCGGCACTTCATCTCCGGACTCGCACTGGGAGCGGTCAAATGACCTGGACACTGCGGATGGCGACCACGAGCTACACGGTGGCGCTCGAGCCGGGGCGGCGCTGGGCCGAGCAGGTGGCCTGGGGACCGCACGGGGTGGCCGACGGGCCTTCGGCGCTGCGCAATGCCGGCCGGCAGCACTTCATGACGCCGGCCGACGCCGCGCCGGTGGAGTACGCACCGAGGGGTTTGCGCCCGTTCAGCGGGGCCGACCTGGTGGCCGGGCCGGTCGGCGGCCCGCACGAGCTGTGGTGGGAGTTCGAGGGCGCCGAGCAGGACGGGCCCGAGCTGCGGCTGAGCTTCGCCGACGCGCTGACCGGGCTGCGCGCGGTACTCGGCTACCGCGCCGAGCCGGGCGTCGACGTGCTCTGCCGCTGGGTCGAGCTGACCAACACCGGCGCCGAGCCGCTGGAGCTGGAGCGGTTCGACTCGGCCGGCGTGTGCCTGCCGACCGGGCCGGCCGGCGCGCTGCTGAGCTACCTGACCGGGCAGTGGTCGCAGGAGTTCCAGCGCCGCGAGCTGACGCTGCCGGCCGGGCGGTTCGAGCTGGCCGGGCGGTACGGGGTGCCGGGGCACGCCGCCCTGCCCTGGCTGGCGGTGCGCGACGCGGCGCGGCCGGAGGGCCCGGCCTGGGGGTTCGCGCTGGCCTGGTCCGGGTCGTGGCGGCTGGACGCGGCCATCGAGCCGACCGGGATCACCCGGGTACGGGCCGGGCGGCTGCCGCACCCGGGGCCGCTGCGGCTGGCGCCCGGCGCTCGGCTGAGCACCCCGGAGCTGGCCATGGCGTACAGCACCGACGGCCTGGACGGGCTGGCCAGGGTGTGGCACGAGTACGAGCGGGTGCTGGCCGGGCCGCGCCTCGACCGGACCCGCCCGGTGCTCTACAACTCCTGGGAGGCCACCGCGTTCGCGGTCGACGGGGCGAGCCAGCTGGAGTTGGCGCGGGTCGCCGCTTCGCTGGGTGTGGAGCTCTTCGTGGTCGACGACGGCTGGTTCATCGGCCGCGACGACGACACCGGCGGGCTCGGTGACTGGACGCCGGAGCATGCCGCGTTCGAGGGCGGCTTCGGCGCGTTCGTAGACGAAGTGCGCGCGCTCGGGCTGGACTTCGGGCTGTGGATCGAGCCGGAGGCGGTCAGCCCGAAGTCACGGCTCTACGCCGAGCACCCGGACTGGGTGTACCGGATCGAGGGGCGGCCGGCCACGCTGATCCGCAACGAGCTGCTGCTCGACCTGGGCCGGCCGGAGGTGTACGAGTACCTGCGCGACACCCTGGACACCCTGCTGAGCCGCTACCCGATCAGCTACCTGAAGTGGGACATGAACCGCCCGGCCACCGAGCGCGGCCGCCCCGGTGCCCCGCTGGCCGACCTGGACGGCGAGCACGTGGCCAACTACCACCGGCTGCTCGAGCACCTGCGCGCTCGCCACCCGCACGTCACGGTGGAGGCGTGCGCCGGCGGTGGTGGGCGCACCGACCTGGCCACGGTGGCCCGCGCCGACGTGGTGTGGCCGAGCGACAACACCGGCCCGCTGGACCGCCTCGCCATCCAGGACGGCTTCCTGCTCGCGCACGCCCCGCACCTGATGAGCTCCTGGGTGACCGACTCCCCCGGGGTCTTCGACCCACGCCCGCGCTCGCTGCGGTTCCGGTTCGTCACCGCAATGGCCGGCGTGCTGGGCATCGGCGCCGACCTGTCCGGCTGGTCGGCGGCCACCCGCGCCGAGGCGGCCGCGCTGGTCGCCCGGTACAAGCAGGTTCGGACGGTGATCCACGCCGGCCCGGTGTATCGGCTCGCCGGCCCGGACCGGCCGACCGCCGCGCTGCAGTACGGCCACGGCGACCGGATCGTCGTGCTCGCCTGGAGCACCGGCCCCCTGGACGGCGCCCCACTGGTGCCCGGCCGCTCGTCCAGGGTCCGCCTCACCGCACTGGACACCACCGCTACCTACCGCGACGAGCACACCGGCGCCCACTACAGCGGCGCCCACCTCGTGCACACCGGCCTCCCCCTGGACTGGACCCCGGAGCTGGACGCCGACGTGGTGGTGCTGGAGCGCTAGCCCGCCGGACCCTGAGCCAACTCAGAGCCCTCTTATGTAGCGTTGCTACCGTTGCGGTCGCTGGTCCCTGTGCCGGAATCCCGGTCGAGCTGCCCTGGAGGACGACCTCATGACCACGCTGAACGGCCTGCCCGCGCACGCCTTGCTCGTCCACGCCGTCATCGTTCTGGTCCCCCTGACGGCCGTGTTACTGGTGTTGACGACGCTGTGGCCCGCCGCCCGTCAGCGGCTGGCCATCGCCAACGCCGTGCTCGCTACGGTGACGTTGGCCGCCGTGCCGCTCACCACCGAGGCAGGCGACTGGCTGGAGCACCACGTCCAGCGCAGTGCGTTGGTCAGCCAGCACACCCAGCTCGGAGACACCCTTCTACCGTGGGCAGGCGGGCTGTTCCTGGTCGCCGTCGCGGTGGCCGCACGGGAGCTGCTCAGGACCCGTCTGCGCTCTACCGCCCATGGTCCTGGCACTGCGGCGGCCACCGAGCTACGTCGACTCCCGATCGGCGGCAAGGCCGTCACGGCGGCCCTCGCCGCACTGGCGATCGTGGTCGGCGTAGGCGCGGTCGTCGACACCTACCTGATCGGCGATTCCGGCGCGCGGGCCGCCTGGACCGACCACTTCAGCCAACAGCAACTCTGGGGACGCCCGCAAGGCTGACCAGGACCGGGTCAGACTGGCGCCATGTCTGCTGCCCAGAGCATGACCGTGCTTCCACTCCGACTTCGCTGCGCGCACGTGGTGCGGGTTGACGAGACGGCTTGCGAGGCGTGGTCAGAAGGAACATTGACGTCGTTTCCGTTCGTCCCACAGTTCCCGTCACCTCGGGTGGAGCGAGTGTCTCCGGGGCATCTCGTGGCAGTCGCGACAGCGCCCGATGGCAGTGATTTCGTGGTGTGGCGGTGGTTCGACGCTGTCGTGCTCGGTGAAGACGAGGCTGGTGGCGTCCGCCTGTGGGAACCGGGGCACGGCGAGGTCGTTGCAGAGCGGCGTGACGGCTACCAGCGTCAGAAGCCGGGGAGTCGCGCTTACGCGTCCGCCGGGCTCCCTGGAGCCGACTGGTGGGTGGCTAGCAGTGTGGTTCCAGATCCAGATCGGGCCGATGTCGAGTTGGGCGCTGTTGAGGCGCTGTACACCGACAACAACTTGTGGGCGGTGGCATTCGGCCAAGATTAGGTGGCGAGAAACTGTGAACCTCCGCCGCTGGGAGTCCGCGGCTGCTGGTGGCCGAGCACGCGGTTGGCAGCTGAAGCCGCTCCGGATGAGCGTTCCGCGGAACGCTCCACCAGTGCACCGGCCACCGCGCCCGGGTGCTGTCCACCCTTGGCCGCGAGATCGACCTCTTCCATGATCGGGGAAGGTGGCCGTTTTCGCTGGTCACCCGGGATGGCCGAGCGGGAAGCCGCAGTCAGACGGGCGGCGCTGTGGATCAGGGACTGGCCGGTCAGGTGTAGTAGGGCTTGGCGCGTTCTGCGAAGCCGTGGTCGATGCGCAGCCGGATCGAGGGGTGGATGTCGAGCGAGCCTAGGTCGCCGCGTTCGACCCAGCGGACCTCAGACGATTCATCGCTCGTCCGGGGCGCACCGCCGTAGGGCTCGGCCCGGAAGCAGATCGAGAACTCTTGGCGGACCTCGCCGTTGTCGTAGGCCATGACGTGGTTCGGGTTGGAGTAGATCCCGATGAGGCCGGTGGTCCGCACCTGGATGCCGGTCTCCTCCAGGACCTCGCGGGCCACGGTGTCAGTCATGGTCTCGCCGAGTTCGTGCTTGCCGCCAGGTAGCGCGTGGTGGTTGTTGTCGGTGCGGCGGATCGTGAGCAGCCGACCGGCGTCGTCGCGGACGAAGGCGCTGACCGCGATCACGATGCTGTTCGGCTTGGGCGCGTTCGGGTCGTCGAGGTAGTCGGTGC
>Ga0137415_10001014_pt1 | contig 27705 bp, 26 predicted proteins | sample CZODoug3_1_1_16f_FD_183082 | JGI IMG/M metagenome (GOLD analysis project Ga0137415, IMG submission 183082) | Vadose zone soil fungal communities from Angelo Coast Range Reserve, California, USA - CZODoug3_1_1_16fungal (Hybrid Assembly) | ecosystem: Environmental > Terrestrial > Soil > Vadose...
GCGCGGTACATCGCCACGCGGTACGGCCGGCGCATCGCGCGCAGCACGCCGTCGCTGCCGCTCTGGAGCGGCACGTGAAAGTGCGGGGCGATCGCCGGGGCGCCGGTCAGCACGTCGAGCACGTCCTCGGTGAAGTAGGCCGGCAGCATCGACGACAGCCGCAGCCAGCGCAGCCCCGCGATCTCCACCAGCTCGCGCAGGAGCACCGCGAGCGAGGTGCGCGGCACGAGATCGGCGCCATAGTGGCCGAGGTCGATGCCGGTCAGCGTGATCTCCGGGCGCCCCGCCTCGACGAGGAGGCGGACCTGATCGGCCACGATCCGAGGATCGAGGCTGCGGCTGGCCCCGCGCGCACGCGGCACGATGCAGAAGGCGCAGCGGTGCTGGCAGCCGTCCTGGATCTTCACGAACGCGCGCGAGCGGCCGAGCGCGTGCGGACGCGGCCCGACGGCGCCGATGCGCGCACCGCGGAGGTCGCCGACCTCCACGCGCGCCATCGCGCGCGGGCCGCTCAAGACCTCTTCCAGCAGCGCGGGCAGACGCTCCTTGTCGGCGTTGCCGACGATGAGGTCCACGCCGGGCTCCCGCGCGACCTCGGCGGCGCTCGTCTGCGCCCAGCACCCGGTGACGACCACCCGCGCGTCGGGATTCGTCCGCCGCGCGCGACGGATCGCCTGCCGATCGGAGACCTCGGCGCGCGCCGTCACCGTGCACGTGTTGACGACGACGACGTCGGCCGGCGCGCCGAACGGGACCGTCGCGAAGCCGCGCGCCTCGAGGGCCGACTGCAGCTGCTGGCTGTCGACCTGGTTGAGTCGGCAGCCGAGGGTCGCGAAGGCGACTCTCACGCCACCGCTTCCTTCAGCTGGCCGCAGGCGGCGCCGATGTCCTCGCCCTTGCTCCAGCGCACGGTCGTGGTGATGCCGGCCTCGAGGAGGATCGACTGGAACGCGAGGATCCGCGCGAGCGGCGGCCGGCGGAACTCCGCGGCCGGCCAGTCGTTGAACGGAATCAGGTTCACCTTCGCCGGCACGTTGCGCAGCAGGCGCGCCAGGCGCTGGGCGTCCTCCGGCGCGTCGTTCACGCCGTCGAGCAGCACGTACTCGAAGAACACGCGCTGCCGCGGCGCCAGCGGATAGCGCCGCACGGCCGCCATGAGCGCCTCGAGGTTCCACGCGCGGTTCACCGGCATGAGGCGCGAGCGGACCTCGTCGGAGGCGGCGTGGAGCGAGATGGCGAGGTTGACTCTGAGGTTCTCGCGCCCGAGCTTCTCGATACCGGTCACGAGACCGACGGTGGAGACCGTGATCCGCCGCGGCGAGTAACCGAGCCCAAGCTTCGCGTCGGTCAGGATCTTCAGCGTCTTCACGAGCTCGGCGTAATTCGCGAGCGGCTCTCCCATGCCCATGAAGACGAGGTGCGTCGCGTGCTCCACGGCGTTCGCCCGGAGGACCTGGCCGAGGATCTCGCCGGCGGTGAGATTGCGCGCGAGGCCCATGGTGCCGGTCAGGCAGAACGCGCAGGCGTACCCGCAGCCGACCTGCGTGGACAGGCAGAGCGTGACGCGGCCGTCGTCCGGCATCACCACGCTCGACACGCGGCTGCCGTCGTCGAGGCGGAAGACGAGCTTGCGGCTGCCGTCCTGCGACGGCGTCTCTCGCTCCACCTCCGGCAGCACGGCGACGACACGCTCGGCGAGGGCGGAGCGGAACTCCTTCGGCAGGTCGGTCATCGCGTCGAGATCGACCACGCCCTTGCGATAGATCCACGTGGCGAGCTGGCGGCCGCGATAGCGCGAGGCGCCGAGCTCCACCGCGAGGTCTTCCAGCTCGGAGGGCAACATTCCGACGAGGTTGGCGGCGGACATCGCTCGAAGAATAACACGGTGGTCGCGTTGTAAAACGCGCGCGACCGTGCCGCGCCATCCTGGGTCGGCCCACGCGCGTCGGCATCCGTGCGTGCTGTAACCAGTGGCCACCGTCTGGCGTCATATCAACATCACGTCGTTTGGGGAGGCAAACATGCGGTCGTTCGGTTTTCTCGTCGCGATTCTCGTTGCCGGCGCGCTCGTCACGGGTCCGGCGCTGGCCCAAACTCCCGGCAGCACCTCTGGCACCTCACCGAGTCCGACGACGCTGAGTCCAGGCGTCAGCAGCTCCATGACCGGCGGTATCCCCGGCACGCTGGGCGGCACCTCCAACGCTCCGGGCGGCTCGATGACGGGCGGCCTTCCGGGCACGCTGGGCGGCAGGCCGTTCAATTCCGGCGGCTCGACGACCGGGGCGATCGGCAGCCCATCGACGCTCGGGACCAGCACGATGGGCTCGACGGGACTGCTGGGCGGCAGCGTCTTCGGAGGCTCGACCGGCGCCGCGCGCTAACCGACGCTCGACGGCGGGCTTGAGAGTCTTGCGTGGAAGGGGATGAACGACTCCCCCATGGTTCGACATCACCGCTCACGCCCGTCGCCGAGGCGGAAGAAGTGCGCGGAGTAATTCCTATTACCGACCATCCACCGTTTTCGTGCACGAGCGGTGGATAACCCCGTGCGGAAATTGCGGGTGACCATGCAACGTCGCTCACTTAGAGCGTTCGCCCACGCGATGAGCAGAATCGCCGAATCCGCTTCAGTCACGCAGCAGAAGGTACAGATCGAGGAGATTCGTATTGGTCGGACCCGAGACGATGAGGTCGCCGGCCGCCGACAGAAACGTGTAGGCGTCGTTGTCCTCGAGCGCGCGCCGTGCCCCCTGCCCGGCGCGCTCGCCGCGCGCGACCGTCTCGGCGTCGGCGACGCCACCCGCCGCATCCGTCGGACCGTCGGTGCCGTCGGTGCCCGCCGCCAACACGACGACGCGATCGTCGGGGCACAGCTGCAGCGCCGCCGCGAGTGCGAACTCCTGGCAGCGGCCGCCGCGTCCCCGCCCCCGCACGGTCACCGTCGTCTCGCCACCCGCGATGAGACAGCTGCGCGGCGGCAGCGCTCGCGCGCGCGTGACGAGCTCGAGCGCAACCTCGCGCGCTTCGCCCTGGAGGCTGCGCGTCAGCACCTCGGCCCGATAGCCGAGCCGCCGCGCCTCGGCGGCCGCGGCATCCACCACGAGGGCGTTGTTGCCGATGACGACGTTGGTCACGCGCTCGAAGGCCGGATCGCCCGGCTTTGGCGTCTCCTCGACCTCGCCACGCGCGCCGGCCTCGAGCCGGGCGCGCACGGCGTTCGGCACGAGGTAGCCGACGCCGCGGCGCTCGAGCACGGCCAGCGCGTCGGCGAACGTCGTCGGGTCGGGCGCGGTGGGGCCCGAGGCGATCACGTCGAGGGGATCGCCGATGACGTCGGAGAGGATCAGCGAGATCAGCGTGGCCGGCGCCGCCGCCCGCGCGAGCTGCCCGCCCTTGAACAGCGACAGGTGCTTGCGCACCGCGTTCAGCTCGTTGATCGTCGCGCCGGCGCCCAGCAGCAGCCGCGTGGTCTCCTGCTTCTCCGCGAGCGTGATCGGCCGGACGGGCGCCGGCGTGAGCGCGGAGCCACCGCCGGAGACGAGAAAGAGGACGGCGTCGTCGGCGCCCGCGGGTCGCACGCGGCGGACGATCTCCTCGGCGGCGGCCTGGCCCCGCTCGTCGGGCACGGGATGGCCGGCCTCGCGCAGAACCACACACGCCGTCGGCACCGTGTAGCCATCCTTCACGACGACCAGCCCCTCGGTGATGCGCCGGCCGAGCGTGCGCTCCACCGCCGCCGCCATCGCGCCGCTGGCCTTGCCGCAGCCGAAGACGAGCAGGTGACGCCAGGAGGGATGGGTCAGGTCGAAGCGGAGGCGATCGAGCGCGCGATCGACGAGCGGGGCGACGTTGCCGGCGGCGAGGGCCGCCCGCCAGATGGCGTGCGCGTCGAGGCGCGCCGCGGCTTCGCCGCGGCGTGACGAGCGTTCGGGGGTTTGGGGGGCCATCTCGGGGCCCCCCATCTCAGACAAGGCTATGGAGCTTCTGTAAGCGCTCTCCGGCCTCCCGGAGGATGTCGTCGGTCTTCGGGAAACAGAATCGGATCTTCGTGCGGCCGAGCTCCGTGTGGGCGTAGAACGACGAGCCCGGCACGGTGGCCACGCCGCATTCCTTGATCAGCCACATGGCGAACGCGTAGTCGTCGTTCACGCCGACGGCCTTCATGAAGTGGGCGGCGTCGGTGAGGATGTAGTACGCGCCGCTCGGCTTCCACGCGACGAAGCCGGCCTTCTGGATGTACCCCCACAGGAGGTCGCGACGCTTCTGGTAGCCCTCGCGCAGGCCGACGTAGTACGCGTCGGGGAACCGGAGCCCGGTGATCGCCGCCTCCTGCAGCGGATGCGGCGCGCCCACCGTGACGAAATCGTGGGCGCGGCGGATGCCGACCGAGAGCTCGGGCGGCGCCACCGCGTAGCCGACGCGCCAGCCGGTGACGGAGTAGGACTTCGAGATCCCGGAGATCGTGACCGTGCGCTCGGCCATCCCCGGCAGCGTCGCGATGGGCGTGTGGCCGTGGCCGTCGTAGACGATGTGCTCGTAGATCTCGTCGGTGATCGCGAGCAGGTCGTGCTCCAGGCACACGTCGGCGATGGCCTGCAGCTCCGCGCGCGAGAAGACCTTGCCCGAGGGGTTGTTGGGGCTGTTGAAGACGATGGCCTTCGTGCGCGCCGACACGGCACGGCGCAACCGGTCGGGATCGAACGTGAAGTCCGGCGGCTCCAGCGGCACCCACACCGGCCGGGCGCCGGAGATGATGCAGCCGGGTCCATAGTTCTCGTAGAACGGCTCGAAGATGACGACCTCGTCGCCGGGATTGAGCACCGCCAGCAGCGTCGAGAGCATCGTCTCCGTCGAGCCGCAGCACACGGTCACGTGGCGCTCGGGATCCACGTCCATGCCGTAGAACGCCCGGTACTTGTCGGCGATGGCACGGCGCAGGCCCGGCGTGCCCCAGGTGATCGCGTACTGATGGAAGTCGCCGTCGATCGCGCGGTGCGCGGCCTCGAGCAGCTCCTTCGGCGGCGGGAAGTTCGGCATGCCCTGGGCGAGGTTGACGCCGCCCAGCTGGCTCACCACGCGCGTCATCTCGCGGATGACGGACTCGGTGAAGCCCTGCACGCGCTCCGAGATGCCGATCACGCGATGACGTCCGACTCGATGGGATCGACCTGGACGCCCTTGCCCTTGAGCCACGCCACGCCGCGCGCGAGCGTGTCCTCCCCCGCCTCCATCTCCAGAATCACCCACCCGCAGTCGGCCTTCACGTCGGCGCGCCGGATGTTGATGACGATGTCGAAGTCCTTCACCAGGCGGTAGACGATCGGCTCCTGGATCAGGCTAGGGGGAAACGTCAGCTGCACGCGCGTCCGGGCCACGGCGCCACCTCACCTTACCGGCCGCCCGCGATGGCGGGCACGATCGACACGGCGTCGCCGTCCTTGAGCGCCGTCTTCTTGCCGTCCATGAAGCGGATGTCTTCCTCGTTCACATAGATGTTGATGAACCGCCGCAGCTCGCCGGTCTCGTCCACCAGGCGCTCCTTCAGCCCGGGGAACTGGCGCTCGAGATCGGCCACGACGTCGTCCACGGTGCCGCCTTTGGCGGAGACCTCGGCGTTGCCCTTTGTGACCTGGCGCAGCGGGGTGGGAATACGGACCGTCACCGGCATCGTCGTCTCCTTGTCAGCTCGTCTGGTTCTTGAGGTCGGCCAGCGCGCGATCGAAGGCCGAGAGCGAGGGCTTGATCTTGACGTGCGCGTCGAGGCGGTCGTAGAGCGCGTCGGGCGTCTTGAGGCCATTGCCGGTGATGGAGATGACCACGGACTCGTCGCGCGGGATCACGCCGGTCTCGATCAGCTTCTTGGTGGCGGCCACCGTCACGCCGCCCGCCGTCTCGGTGAAGATGCCCTCCGTCCGCGCCAGCAGCAGCATCCCCTCGATGATCTCCTCGTCCGTGGCGTGCTCGCCGAAGCCGCCCGACTCCTTCGCCACTTTGTAGGCGTAGTAGCCGTCGGCGGGGTTGCCGATGGCCAGCGACTTGGCGATCGTGTTCGGCCGCACCGGCCTGAGCACATCGCTGTCGCTCTTGATCATGGTCACGATGGGCCCGCAGCCCAGCGCCTGCGCGGCGTGCATCTTCGTCTTCACGGGGCCGTCGATCAAGCCGAGCGTCTTCAGCTCCTTGATGGCCTTCCAGATCTTGGTGATGAGGGAGCCGCCCGCGCAGGGCACGACGATGTGCTGCGGCGCCCGCCACCCGAGCTGCTCGACGATCTCGTAGCCAAACGACTTGGACCCTTCCGAGTAGTACGGCCGGAAATTCACGTTCACGAAGGCCCAGCGGTACTTGTCGGCGATCTCGGAGCAGAGGCGGTTCACCTCGTCGTAGGTGCCGTGCACGGCCACCAGGGTCGGGTTGTAGACCAGCGTCGCCAGGATCTTGCCCTGCTCGAGGTCGGCCGGGATGAAGATGTAGGACTTCAGGCGTCCTTCGGCTGCGTGAGCGGCCACCGAGTTGGCGAGGTTGCCCGTCGAGGCGCAGGCGACGGTGTCGAATCCGAACTCGAGCGCCTTCGTCACCGCCACCGCCACCACGCGGTCCTTGAAGGACCAGGTCGGGTGGCAGACGGAATCGTTCTTGATCCACACCTCTTTGCAGCCCAGCTCGTCGGCGAGATTCTGCGCGCGGATCAGCGGCGTGAAGCCGACGTGATGACCGACGGCGACGTCGCCCTCGATCGGCAGCAGGTCCTTGTAGCGCCACATGCTGGGCGGACCGGCCGCGATCGATTCGCGGGTGACCACGCCCTTGAGGGCGTCGTACTGGTAGTCGACCTCGAGCGGACCGAAACAGAACTCGCAGACGTGAACGGGGGCCGCCGGATAGTGGCGACCGCACTCCCGACACTTCAAGCCCTTCAGCTTCGTCATGGCGTCTCCATCGGTAGGGGAATTGAGCCCCGAGTTTTGCTGCACCGACAGCAAGACATTTGAGTTACTAAAGCATATCCAGCGGGAAATACAAGGGTATGCTCCCCTCGTGCTTCCGCTCGTGCTGCTGCTCGGCTTCGGCGTGGTCTTCGCCGCGGCATCGCTCGGAGGCTCGATGCTCGGCTTCGACGACCATCCCGGCCAGCTCTATCGCGTCTGGCACGTCATGACCTACGGCCCCGCGCCGTGGGCGTGGGACCGCGGCTGGTGGGCCGGCTATCCGGAATTGCAATTCTATCCTCCGGGCTTCGCCTACCTGGGCGCGCTCCTCGCGTGGCCGACCACGGGCGTGCTCGAAATCGGGACGGTCTACCAGGCGCTGCTCTGGCTCGCCTACCTCCTGCCCGGCGTCACGACGTACGTCGTGCTCGCGCGGCTGACGGGCAGCGGCTGGTCGGCGCTGCCGGCGGCCTTCGTCGCGCTCACGCTCTCGGCGGGCCTCGCGAGCGGCGTGGACGGCGGGGTGCGCACGGGGATGGTCGGCGCGCGCCTGGCGTGGGCGCTGCTGCCGCTGCTGCTGTGGCTCCTCGCGCGCTGGGCCGACGACGACGTCGCGCTCTCGCCGGCGGTGGCGCCGCTGCTCGCCGTCATCACGCTCCTGCATCCTGCGCAGCTGCCGGCGGCCGTCGTGCTGGTGGCGCTCGCCGTATACGCTCGAGCGCCCTGGAGGGCGCGCATGCGCGAGGCGCTCCGCGCACTGGCGTTCGCCGCCGCGCTGACCGCATTCTGGACGCTGCCGCTGCTCTTCCGGCTGGCGGAGACGCGCGCGCTGGCCTGGGGGACGCTCTCCACCGCCCAGCTCGCGCGTCCCCTGCCCGTCGTCCTCGCGGCCCTCGCCCTCGCTGGACTTCTCGACCGCACGCCCGCGCGCGGCGAGCGGCTGGCGTTGTGGTGGCTCCCGGCAGCCGCCGTCGTGACCGCGCTCGATCACCTGGCGCTGGAGCGGCTCGGGATCCACTGGCTCCCGGCCGATCGCGTCGTCGACGGGGTGTGGATTGCCCTGGTCGTCGGCGGCGGCGTGGGTCTGGCGCGGCTGGCGCGGCGCCTCGACGCGATGCCGCTCACGCAGCGCCTGGCCCTCTCGCTCCGCGGCCCCGCGCTCGGGCTCGGCGCCACCGCCGTCTTCGCGCTGCTCTCGCTGGGCGGCGCCACGCTGATGCTCCGCCCCGGCGTCGCCGTCTGGCCGTCGCTGTCCTCGATCGAACGCGGCCTGCGGCTGCCGGATTTCTGGAGCCTGCTCGGCCGGCTGCCGGAGGGGCGTCTGCTGTTCGTCCGATCAGGCGTGCCGCTGGTCTACGGCGGGAACTGGTGGCGTCCGCACAGCCACGTGACCGCGCTGACGCCGGTCGGGAGCGGCCGCGACATCGTGCACGGCACGTTCACGCATCCGTCGCCCATCGCCGCCCTCGTCTATCGCGGCGACGCCGGCCGCGGCGCGATCACGCAGCTGGCCGAGCAACTCGACGGCCGCACGCTCTTCGGCGAGAGCCTCGAGGCGCTGGACCCGGCGCGCTTCTCGACGCAGGCCGACCGGCTGGGCGTCGTGGCGGTCGTCGCGCTGGAGGATGACGACACACAGCTCGGCTGGCTGACCGAGAGCACCGCGTTCCGGCGCCGGCTTGCCCTGGCGCCCTTCGTCGTCTTCGCGCGGGAGAGCGCGGTCGCCCTGCCGACCGCGCGCGACGGCGCCTGGCGCATCACTCTCGCCGGCGAGGCGGGCGGCTGGACGTCGGCGCGCGTCGCCTACTATCCGCTCTGGCGCGTGGAGGGAGACGGCGCGCCGGTGCCGACGCGCCGCGGCGCCGACGGCCTCCTCGAAGTGCGGCTCACGCGCGTGCTCCAGACGGTGACACTGCGCTACGCTCCGGGCGTGCCGGAGATCGCCGGCGTCGCGCTCAGCGCCCTCGCCCTGGGAGCGTGGGTCGTCGTCGCGTGGAGATCCGGCTAGCCCTTGACCGCGGCCGCGCCGGCGTCGGCGCACTCCTGGTCCTGCTCGCCGGTGCCGCCGCCGCAGCCGATGCCGCCGATGACCCGTCCGCCGACGACGATGGGCGCGCCGCCGAGCGTCGGCAGGACTTCGCCCTGCGCCACGATCGGCATCACCTGCCAGAAGCCCCAGCCCTTCGCGCCGAGCGTCGTCAATTCGGCCGTGCTGCGCCGAAACGCGGCGGCGGCAGTCGCCTTGGCCCGTGACGTCTCCGGCGTGAGAAAACCGGTCCCGTCGCCGCGCGCGCTCAGCACGAGGCGGCCGGCCTCGTCCACCACCGTCACCGTCATCGGGGAGCCGAGCGCCTTTGCCTTGCCCTGCGCCGCCCTAACTGCGGCCTCGGCGATTTGGAGCGTGAGGTCGATCATCCGCGCTCTCCTTATTTGTAGCGACGGCGCTTAACGGTTCGAAACGTGGGTGGCCTGTCTAGATGGTCGTGGCGCCGCTCGCCGGGTATTGGGTTAGTCGGGGCCGATGGTGTGGGTGAACATCACGGCACCGGTGTCGTCGATGAGGCGGACGGTCAGGTGCGCGGGCTCGACGACCACCTCGCCGAAGTTCAGCACGCCGCCGCGCCCGAAGAGCGAGCGCGGATTGAGCGTGGCGTCGAGGGGCCGGGGCCGCCCCAGCGTCGCCGACAGCGGGCCGGCGACGAACTCGTGAAACGACCACTCGGGCGTCGGGTGGTGGCGGATCAGCTCGGCGTGGTGGACGTCGGCGGCCACGAACACGAGATTCTTCACACCGTGCTTGCGGAAGCGATCGAGGATGGCGTCGCGCTCGGTGACGAAGCCCGCGCCGTCCACCGGCAACCCAAACGCGCTCACGCCGGTCCACGAGTCGCGCGCGTCCGGCTTGCCCGTCGGGATCGACAGCGACACGCTCGTGACGACGACCTTCCAGGTCGCGGTGGACGAGGTCACGCCATCGAGGAGCCAGCGCTTCTGCTCGGCGCCGAGCATCGTCTTGCCGGGACCGTCGGTGTCGGCGTTCGGGCTGCGGTACTGGCGCGTGTCGAGAATGAAGACCTCGAGCAGTCGTCCCCACCGGAAGCGCCGGTACAGTCGCGTGGGCTCCTCGGGCGGCGGCGCGATGGGCCAGTAGTCGAGCAGCGCCTGGCGGCCGACGGGCATCAGCCAGTCGTGCGGGCCCGAAAAGTCGTTGCGCACCTCGTGATCGTCCCAGATCGCATAGACCGACGTGCCGCGCAGCAGCGCCGAAAGCGGCGCGTCCTCGCGATTGTAGCGGTGGCGGGCGCGGTACTGCGCGAGCGTGCGCGCCCGGAACTCGGCGCCGGCGACCACGCCGGGCCGGTCGCACGGCACGTCGGCGTAGATGGTGTCGCCCACGAACAGGAAGAAGTCGGCGCGGCGCTCGCGCATCGGGCCGAAGATCCGATAGCCACCGTCCAGCGGCCGGCAGTAGCCGCCGCCACCGAGGTCCCCGGACCAGAGGAACGTCACGCGCGCCGGCGCGTCCGGCGGCGGCGCCGTCACGAACTCCGCCTCGGCGCGCGTCTCGCCCTGGCTCACGCGCACGGCGTAGCGTGTCGCCGGCGTCAGTCCCGTCAGCGCAAGCTTGCCGGTGAAGTCGCCGTCCGCCGTCACGCTCAGCGCACGGCGCGCCGTCGGCGCGGCGGCGCCCAGGGCGCCGTACACGACCTCGAGCGTTCCCGCGTGCCGGCCGCGCGCCCAGACGACCGCGCTGGTCGGCGTCACGTCGCCGGTCGCCACGAGGATCGCAGGCTCGGCCGCCGGCACCGACGCGGCCACGGCCAGCAGGAGGACGAGCGCCGAAGCGGTGCGGCTAGTGCGAGAACTTCGCCAGATGGGCCAGCGCCTCCCGCTCGAAGTCCTCGAGCGATTGCCCGAAGGCGGCCGCGAAGTTGCCGTGCCGGTCGCCGCGCGTGGCGCAGGACCGGAAGTAGTCCACGACGTGGTCGAGCCCGTCGCGCGCGATCACGTAGTCGGCGAGCAGGTAGGACAGCTGGTACGTGGCTTGCGACCCCTCGCGCAAGTGGCGCATGGTGAAGCCGCGCGGCGTGCCGAGCGTTTCTAGATCAAGGCGGCGCGCGACGACCGGCCGGTGGTTGCGCACGGATTCCACCGCCACGAGCCGCCGCCGCACCACCGTGTCCAGGCGCAGGCGCTCGAGCACGCGATACGCCACCCACTCGGCGAGACCCTCGGCCAGCCACTGCTCGGCCCGTCCCTCGCCTTCGGCGAGCTCGATCTGCGAGACGTGGGCCAGCTCATGCGCCACCAGCCGCACCCACTCCGCGCTGCCGACGTTGGGCTCCTGATGCAGGAGCAGCTGCCGGCGCTTGCCCACGCCCAGCGCGAAGTCGCTCAGCTCGGCGGCGCGGACGCGGGAGACGCGGCCGTCGTCCACCAGGCCCTGCTCGAAGATCTCTCGTGACGAGTACACGTAGACCGTCACCGTCTCCGGCAGGGGCAGCCCGAGATCGCGCACGATGATGCCCGCGATGCCGCGCACGGTCGCCTCGTGCGACGAGAGATCGAGGGCGGGCGTCGTGGCGAACGCGGCGGGCTGCATCCGGACGGGAACGACGGTCCGCCCGTTCACACACCCGGCGGCCGTGAGCGCGACGAGAGCGAGACCCAGGAAACGCGCCACCCTCATCGTGTCCCTCCGCGGCCCCGAGAGAGTAGCAGATCGGGGGCGCGGCGGCGCGTCTCACGACGTGGACGCTCAGAACCGATACTGCACGCCGACGTACGGCCCGTAACGCTCCGTGCGGTTCTCGAGAAGCCTGGTGTCGACGTCGCCGGAGGTGAAGCTCGCTGTCTCCGTCCCCTCGCCGGACTTCACCCGCCAGTACTGGTAGCCGATCTCCACCGACAGTCCGCGCCAGACCTGGTACGTGAGCCCGCCATCGGCCTGGACGCCCAGCCCCCCCGAGGCTTCGCCATGGAAGCTCGGATCGCGCCGGAGATCACTCCGAACGTGGTGGACGTCGTCGATGATGCTGTACGACCACGGCACGAGGAACGCCCTCGCCTTGAGGCTCAGTCCGGCGAACAACGGCACCTGCGTGCGCCCACCCAGGCGCAGGCTGTGCCAGTAGTAGTCCTGGGTGATGACCTTGGCGCTCGACGAGAGCGTCGGAACTTCGCTCGGAAAACCGGACGTGATGCCGAAGGCGACGTAGCGCTCGTGCCAGTACTGGTATCCGCCGAGCGCATCGACGAAGCCGAGCTGCCCAGGCGTGCCCCAGCGCAACGCGCGGTACCCGACGTCGGCGTTCAGGTAGAAGAGCCCGTCATCGTCGACGCCGGAGCGTGTGCGCGAGGACCGAGCCTGATGGCCTCGGTCGGCGAAGTCCTCGTCGATCAGGACGCCCTGGTTGATGGCGCCCCCGCCGAGGCTGCCCATGAGCACGAGTCGGTTCCACACGAACTCGGCGTTGACCTCGGGCACGACGCTGTCCACTCCCTTCCAGCGGAGCTCGGAACGGGAGATGCTGTTGAGGCTGTAGCCGCTCGTCACCCACACACGGCCGCCGATCGTCAGGGACGAATCGGGCGGCAGCTGAGCCCACGCGGCCGACGACATTCCGACGGACGCGAATACGAACCCGACGATGATGGCGGCGCGCCGCATAGCCCCTCCTCGCGTGACGCCCACGACCGCTCAGACGAGCGGGTCGTAGTTGAAGTACTGGCCCGACGTCACCAGCGGCACCAGGTGGTGCTGCAGCGTGCCCGGGAACATGTCGGCGATCTTCTCGGGCGTCCAGCCCTCGTCGTTGTGCACGCGCATGATCGGCCGCTCATGGCCGAAGAGCATGATCTCCTTGCCGCGCACGCCGAAGACCTGGCCCGTGACCTCCTTGGCGGCGTCGGACGCGAGGAAGACGGCGACGGGCGCGATGTGCTGGGGGCCCATTCGCTTCACCTTCTCCACGCGCGCCTTCTGGGCCTCCGTCTCGGTGGGGATGGTGCCGATCATCCGCGTCCAGGCGAACGGCGAGATGCAGTTGGCGGTGACGTTGTAGCGCGCCATGTCGAGGGCGGTCACCTTCGTGAGCCCGAAGATTCCCAGCTTGGCCGCCGCGTAGTTGGCCTGGCCCACGTTGCCGATGAGGCCGGAGGTCGAGGTCATGTTGATGAAGCGCCCCCACTTCTGCTCGCGCATGAGGGGCGCGGCCGCGCGCGTGACGGCGAAGGTGCCCTTGAGGTGGGTATTGATGACGGCGTCCCACTCTTCTTCGCTCATGTTGAAGATCATCCGGTCACGCAGGATGCCCGCGTTGTTCACGACGACGTCGACGCGGCCGTAGGCGTCCAGCGCCGTCTTCACGATGGCGGCGCCGCCCGCCATCGTCGCCACCGAGTCGTAGCTGGCGACCGCCTCGCCGCCGCCCTTGCGAATGTCGTTCACGACCTCGTCCGCGGGCGTCTTCTCGCCGCCGATCCCGGCCGACGACCCGCCGTAGTCGTTGACCACGACGCGCGCGCCCTGTTTCGCCATGAGCAGCGCGATCTCCCGGCCGATCCCCCGGCCGCCCCCCGTGATCACCACGGCCTTGCCCTTGAGCATCATGTCGAGCACCCTCCCGGTCGGAGTCGAACGGCGGGGGGAAAGATACCACAGCGCGTCATAGAGGCGGCCGGCATGCGCTCAGCGCCGGCCGGCCCGCTTGGCGTCCAGCGAGGCGACGAAGGCGGCGCCGAAGACGAAGACGATGGAGGTGTAGTAGACGAACATCACGAACGCGATGAGCACGCCGAGCGGGCCGTAGATCTGGTCGTAGACGCCGACGCGGCGGATGTAGAGGCGGAAGAGCTGCTTGGCGATTTCCCACAGCATGGCGGTCAGGATGGCGCCCATGACGGCGGCGCTCGCCCGCGGCCGGCGCCGCGGCACGTAGCGGTATCCGAAGTAGAACATCGCGGTGGACAGCGACAGGCTGAAGGCGACGGCGATCCAGTAGAGCCAGATCCACGGCACGCCGATCGCCTCGAGAAAGTACTCCTGGAACCACTGGAAGATCGCGGTGACCACGGACGCCAGGAACAGCAGCAGCGTGAGCAGGAGCACGAGGACGGCGTCGAGCAGGAAGTTCCGCAGAAACCCGCCGCTCGCCTGCACGCCGAGCATGCGGTGCATGACGAGCCGCGAGGCGCCGAAGAGCGGCGTCGAGAAGAAGACGAGGACGAGCGTGCCCGCGATGCCGGACAGGGCACGCGTCTCGACGATGCGCAGCAGCACCATGGCGATCTCGCGCCGGTAGACGGGGAAGTTCCGGGCGAGCTGCCCCACCACCTCGTCGGCCGCGCGCTCGGTGGAGAGCACGAAGCCGAGCGTCGACACGCCGAGCAGCGTCATCGGGATGCAGCAGATCAGGAAGAAGAACGCGAGCCCCGCCGCCAGGAAGAAACCGCTCTCCGCGAAGAAACGCGAGAACGCGCCGCGGATGGCGAGCATCGGTGGCGGCTCAGAGCAGCCCGCGCACCAGGCCTCCGTCCACCTGGATCGCCGTGCCCGTCACGTAGGAGGCGCGCTCGGAGGCCAGGAAGGCGATGACGTTCGCGAACTCCTCGGGCGTGCCCACCCGCCCCATCGGGATGTCGGCGCCGAGCTGCGTCACGTACTGCTCGCGCGACAGGCCCGAGGCCTTGAGGCCACCCAGCAGGCGGTCGGTCAGGATCCGGCCGGGGCACACCGTGTTGAAGGTGACGTTGTCCTTGCCGTAGCGCAGGGCGAGCGTCTTCATGAACCCGTGGGTGCCGGGACGGATGGCGTTGGACAGCAGCAGGTCCGGCAGCGGCTGCTTGACCGAGACGGACTGGATCGTCAGCACGCGACCCCACTTCTTCGCCTGCATCCCCGGCAGCACCGCCCGCACGAGCCTCACGACGGAGAGCAGCGAGAGCTCGAAGGCCTGCTGCCACTGCTCGTCGGACATCTCCTCGAAGAAGCCGCGCGCGGGCCCGCCCGCGTTGGCCACCAGGATGTCGGGCGCGCCGAGGCTCGCCGTCACGCGCTGCACGAGCGCCTCCACGTCCTGCTTCTTCGTCACGTCGGCGACGACGGGCAGGACCTCGGCCCGGGTCGCGGTGCGAATCTCGTCGGCCGCGGTCTTCAGATCGCTCTCCGAGCGCGCGCACATGGCGACCCGGGCGCCCTCCGTCGCGAACGCCAGCGCGCTCGCCTTGCCCATGCCCTTGCTCGCCGCCGTCACGAGCGCCACCTTGCCCTTGAGTCCCAGGTCCATCGCGCTCTCCTCCTTATGCCACGGCTCTAGACTTGCTTGAAGAATTCCGCGCGGTCACCCGTCGTGATCTCCAGACGGCGCAACCGGTTGTCGCGCATCACCTCGAGCGTGAGCTTCTCGCCGGGCCCGTGACGCCACAGCGACAGGTAGAGCTCCTTGCGGCTCGGCACCTCCTCGGCGTTGAGCGACACGATCACGTCGCCCTCCTGCAGCCCGCCGCGGTCGCCCGGCCCCTCCGGTACGATGCCGGCCACCACCACGCCCTCGTCCACGGCATGGGCGAAGACGCCGAGCCACGCGCGCTTCGGCCGGCTCACGACGCGGCCGTAGCGCAGCAGCTCGCCGGCGTGCTCGCTGTAGTTGTCGACGGGGATGGCGAGCGAGCACCGGATGATCTCGTTGAGGTTCAGCGAGACGATGCCGAGCAGGGCGCCCGTCATCGAGAAGAGGCCGCCACCGCCGAAGCCCGGGTTCTGCGCGCTGCTGACGATGCCGCGCTCGAGCAGGTACTCCCAGTACGCCTCGAACTCCCCGAGGTAGGTCACGAGCCCGCCGCTGAGGCGCCGCTCTTGAGGCCCGGTCGAGCTCACCGCGATGACCGCCTCGCCGCAGCTCAGGTCGGCGCCGCCCGCGAGCGGCACGGCCGTGAGGCCCTGGCGCTTGACGCGCACGAGCGCGAGGCCGACCTCGAAGTCCTGCGCCACCACTTCGGCCTTCACGCGCCGGCCCTTCAGAAAGCCGACGTCGACGGTCGGCGCGCCCATCACGACGTAATTGACGGTGAGGATGAGACCCGAGGGATCCACGACCACCCCGCTGCCCATGCGCTCGTTGCCGAGGATGCGCGAGGACGGATGCGCCTTGGGCACCAGCGCGTGCAGATTCACCACGGCCCCGAGCAGATGGCGCGCGAACTCGACGGAGACGTCCATCACGCCTGCCCGCCGAGGTGACGCGCGAGGAACTCGCCAACGCGCCGGTGCGCGTCCGCGTTGGCCGCCGCGTCGAAGCCGACGGTGGCGCCGCAGCACTGGCCGGTCTTCGCGTTGCGGTTCTCGACCTCGGGCAGGAACACGCGCGGCTGGCCCTCGACGTCGAAATAGTGGACGGCACCCGGATAGACGACGAGCGTGACGTCGGCGCCCTTGGCGCGCTGCTTGACCGTCAGCTCCTCGCACTCGGCGGGATTCGTCCAGTCGTCGTCGGCCCCGATGAGGATCAGCAGCGGCTTCACCGACAGCTCGTTGATGAGCGAGGCACAGGCGCCCGGGTAGACGGCGACGGCGGCCTTGTAGCCCGGCGGCGGGATCTCGACCCCGCGGCGCTTCGCGCGCTCCGCCGTCGGCCCGTTCACGGCCGCCATCGAGAAGGCGCCGCCGTTCGACCAGCCGATGATGCCGACGCGCTCGCGGTCCACGTACGGCCGCGCCTGCAGCCACTTCAGCGCCCCGATCGCGTCGTCGAAGCGGGCCGTGTTCGGCAGATCCTCGCCGGGCGTGCACTGCTCGCCGAGGCCGCGCGACGCCCACGAGTCGACCACGAGCGCCACGTAGCCGCGCGCGCGGAGCCAGCGTCCCCAATCCCGAACGGAGGCCGACACACCGTGGCAGCCGTGCATGAGCACGACCGCGGGGAACGCTCCCGCGCCTGCGGGCCGAAACTCCTCGGCCTGCACGCGCACCGGCGCCGCGGGGGTGACGTTGTCGAAGGAGACGCGGCCGGTGGCACAGCCCGCGAGGACGATGGAGGCGGCCAGCACCGCCCAGAAGCGGACCATGCCCGGATTCTACCCGGACGTTCGGTGTATCCTCAACGCATGGCCTCCGACGTCCGGCTCGTCGTCTACAGCGACTACCTCTGACCCTGGTGCTATCCGGCGGCGGTCCGCCTCCGGCGACTTCAGAACGAGCGAGGCGGCTCGCTCGTGATCGAGCACCGCGCGTTTCCACTGCGTCCCGCCCCCGTGCCGCCGGTGCCGTTCAAGGGCACGTATCGCGAGGCGGGCTGGCAGCGCTGCGGCCAGATGTCCTCCGTCGACGGCATCACGTTCACGCCCTGGCCGCACGCGACGATGCCGAACTGGAGCATGCCCGCGCTGGAGGCCGCCAAGTGCGTCGCGCGGCAGGGTGACGAGCTGTTCGAGCGCGTACATCCGCGGCTCTACGAGGCGTACTTCACCAAAAGCCTCAACATCGCCGACCCGCGCGTGGTGGCCGACATCGTGGCCGCCGAGGGTGTCGACATGGCGCGGTTCAGCGCCGATCTCGAGTCGGGCGCCGGCCGCGAGGCCGTCGTCAAGGACTACGAGGCCGCCGTCGCCGAGGGCGTGCGCTCGATCCCGACCGTGATCGTGCCGGAAACCGGCCGCGCGCTCGTCGGCCTCGTGGACGCCACGATGTATCGCGCCGCCGTCGAGGAAGCCGCCGGCTGAGCACGCCGTCCCCGCTCTTGTTCGGCGCCGATCCCACGCCCGGGCTCGTCGCCGCCGCCCTCGCCGACGACGGCCGCGCCATCCGCCTCTGGATCCGTGACGGCGCCACCACACGGGTCGAGAGTGCCCCCTTCACGCCCTTCGTCCTCGCCGCCGACGAAGCCCTCCTGCGCGACGCCCCCGGGCTGGTCGCGCTGACGCGCCTGGAGGGCGCGGGCGAGCTCCGCTGGCTCGCGCGCTTCGGCGCCTGGAGCGCGGCGCTCGCGGCACGCGATCGCTGCCGCGAGGCGACGGGGCTTGCCGCCAACATGCCGGAGGCGCCGTACCGCTTCTTCCCCGATCCGGTTCACCAGTATCTGATCACCGCCGGGCGCACCTCGTTCGGCGGCCTGCGCTTCGGCGACCTGCGACGCCTGGCCCTCGACATCGAGGTCGTGACGACGGAGGGCTACGAGTTCCCGTCGGCGGCGCGCGAGGGCGATCGCATCGTCGCCATCGCGCTCGCCGACTCGACCGGCTTCCGCCATGTCCTGCGCGGCGACCGATTGGACGAGCCGACGCTGCTGGCCGAGTGCGGGCGCATCGTCCGCGAGCGCGATCCCGACGTCCTCGAGGGCCATAACATCTTCCGCTTCGACCTCGAGTACATCGAGGCGCGCGCGCGGCGGCACGGCGTGACCCTGGCGTGGGGCCGCGACGGCAGCCCGCTGCGCGCGCGGCCGGCGCGGCTGCAGGTTGCGGAGCGCGCGATCGGCTTCCGCCGCTACGAGGTCGCCGGCCGCCACTTCGTCGACACGTGGATGCTCGCGCAGCTGCACGACGTCGGCGCGCGCGATCTGCCGTCGTTCGGGCTCAAGGACATCGCGCGCCATCTCGGCGTGGCCGCCGCCGACCGCACGTACGTCGACGCCTCCAGGGTCGCGCAGCTGCTCGCCGCCGACGCCGACCGGTTGATGGCCTACGCGGGCGACGACGCCGTCGAGACGCTCGCCATCTCCGCGATCCTGTCGCCGCCCTACTTCGCGCAGGCGCGCCTCGTGCCGTTCGACTACCAGGCGACCACGCTGCGCGGCTCGGCGGCCAAGGTCGACGCGCTGCTCCTCCGCGAATATCTGAGGGCGGGCCGCGCGGTGCCGCGGCCGCGGCCGGGCCAGTCCGTGGGCGGCGGGCTCACTGCCATCTGGCACCAGGGCGTGGCCGCGCCCGTCCTGCACGTGGACGTCACGTCCCTCTACCCGTCGCTGATGATCGGCGCGCGCGTCGCTCCGGCGGGCGACGAGCTGGGTGTGTTCCTCGACCTCCTCACCCACCTGCGCGACGTGCGCGTCGCCGCCAAGCGCGCCGCCCAGGCCGCCGTCGGCGACGAGGAGCGCCGGCATCAGCTCGCGCTGTCGCAGTCATTCAAGATCCTCATCAACTCGTTCTACGGCTACCTCGGCTTTTCCTCCGCGCACTGGAACGACTTCGAGGCCGCCAACCGGGTGACCGCCGACGGCCGCGCCATCGTCACCTCGATCGTCGACCGCCTGCGGGCCCTCGGCGCGACCCCGGTGGAGGCGGACACCGACGGCGTCTACTTCACGCCGCCGCCCGGGCACGTGCCCGAGGACGACGCGCGCCTGCTCGACGCGGTGGCCGCCGGACTGCCCGCCGGCATCACGCTCGAGCTCGACGGCCGCTACCCGGCGATGTTCTCGTACAAGATGAAGACGTACGCGCTGCTCGACGAGCGCGGGCGCGTGACGCTCAAGGGCTCGGCGTTCCGCTCGCGCGGGCTCGAGCCGTTCCAGCGGCGGCTGATCGACGAGCTGGTGCGCCTGCTGCTGGCCGGCCGGCGCGCCGATGCCAAGGCCGTGGTGGACCGCTGGCTGGGCGATTTCGCCGCCCATCGCGTGGACGTCCGCGTCTTCGCGCGGACCGAGACCCTTCAAGAATCACTCGAAGTCTACCGCGAGCGCCTGGATGCGGGCCTGCGGCCGGCGGCGGCCGCCTACGAGCTGGCCGTGGCGAGCGGCCGGCCCGTCCAGCCCGGCGATCAGATCTCCTACTATGTCGCCGGCCGCACGGCGCGCGTGGCCGTCAACGAGACCGCGAAGCTGGCGAGCTCGTGGGACCCGGCGCGCCCGGACGAGAACGTGGAGTACTACCAGTCGAAGGTGCTCGAGACCTGGGAGCGCTTCCGCCGCTTCACCGAGCAGGACGGCCTCGTCCCTTATAGGGACGAGGCCCCGGAGTCGCCACAGCTCAGCTTGTTCTAGAGTCCTTGACGGGCGGTTTCGTTCACAAATGAGTCAAGTTTTCTAGACGAAAACAGACCGCCCCCTTTCCCCCGAGGCGGTAGGCAGGCACTGCCATATGGGGCGGTTCCTGACGCTGACTGCGTGGACTCGTCGGGACGGCGGTTGGCTGTAGAGCCCGTCTCCCTCGGCGGGAGGACGATGAAGGATTTGTGCCGTCGTGGAGTGAGTCCAGCCGCGCCAGAGCCAAGGCGCGAATGAGATTTCATGGCGAGTCGGGCGCGTTGTCAATGGCTCTTCGCGGTCGCGTAGGTTGAGTTGCATGCCTCGTCGGTCTGAGGCGGAGCCTCGTTAGGAACATGGGGGGCCCCGAAATGGCCCCCCAACGTTCGGAGCGCCCCGGCACAGCCGGGTCGCTCCTCTAACCCGGCGGGCTCCTCGATCACTCCGTCCTAGCGCCTCCAGCCGCCTCCGCCGCCGGGACCGCCGCCCGGCCGCCCACCGCGGTCGCCGCGCGGGCCACCACCGCCCCCGGCGCCACGCTGGGGCTGGGGGCGCGCCTCGTCCACGACCAGGTTGCGATCGCGGAAGAGCCGCCCGTTGAGCATCTCGACCGCTTTCGTGGCCTCCTCCTTCGTCGCCATCTCGACGAAGCCGAACCCGCGCGGCCGGCCCGTGAACTGGTCGGTGATGATCCGCACGGTCTCCACGGTCCCCGCCTGCGCAAACAGCTCGCGCAGATCCTCTTCTGTCGCCTGGAAGGAAAGATTGCCGACGAACAACTTTGCCGCCATCTCGCGAACCTCCTGCCCTCGTTGAAAGCGGCGAGATAGGGAACCCCAGCCAGCGCTAGGGGGAAAGATAATGACAGGAGGCAACGCATGTCAAGGAGCCGCCTGGGTTCCTCCGAGCCCTCGACGCCTCAGGCGTAGACGCCGCGCGTCGCGCCGCCGTCCACCGTGATGCAGATGCCCGTGATGAACGAGGCGCGCGCGGAGGCCAGGAAGCACACGACGTCGGCGATGTCCTGCGGCGTCGCGATCCGGCCGAGCTTGTAGGGCGCCTCCGCGGCCGCGCGCATCTCGCCGACGGTCTTGCCCGCCGCCTTCGCCTGCTGCTCCATCAGCTGATCCCAGCGCTCCGTGCGCGTGGCCGCCGGCGACACGGCCGTGACGAGGACGCCGCACTCCGCGCCGAGGTCGGCGAGCCCCTTGGTGAAATTCACGAGCGCCGCGTTGGCCGCGCCGCCCGTGAGATAGGTCGCCGTCGGGTTGCGCGCGGCCGCCCCGGTGACGTTGACGATGCGGCCGCCGCCCTGGGCCTTCATGATCGGGAACACGGCGCGCGCCATGCGGATATACCCCATGAGCTTGAGGCTCCAGTCGTCGAGCCACTGCGCGTCCGGGATCTCGAGGAAGCCGCCGCCGCGGATCGCGCCGGCGTTGTTGACGAGCACGTCGATTCGGCCGCCACCGGCACGCTTGGCCTCCGCGACGACGCGCTCCACCTCCGCCAGCTGCGAGAGGTCGGCGCCGATGGCGACGGCGTCCTTCCCGCGTAGGGCGCGCGCCTCGGTGGCCAGCTTGTCGAGCGCCGCCTTGTCGCGCGCCACCGCGACCACGCGCGCGCCCTCGTCGGCCATCCCGAGCGCGATCGCGCGGCCGATGCCGCGGCTGGCGCCCGTCACCACCACCACCTTGTCGTTGAGCTCGAGGTTCATACGCTCTCCTCTCTCTCGCTCGCCTGACTGCGCTCCGGGAACGGCGGCGGCGTCGCTGCCGGCAGTCGCGTCACCGCCTCCGACGTCGCGCGTGCGAAGGCGTCGAAGTCGCGTCCGCCCAGCCGTTGCCCGCGCAGGCGCGCCGCCGCCTCGGTCAATAACGATCGCGCGCCGGCGACGTTGTCGTTGGCGAGGTGCTGCCAGCCGACCGCCACCTGGATCACGCCCTGCAATGCCTCCCGCGTCCGGCCGCTCGCCGCCACCCAGTGGGGCTCGAGCAGCTCGTGCACCTCGAAGTGCAGCCCCGCGCCGTAGAGCCTGGCCGCCGCCTCGAGTGCTCCGTCCACGCCACGCGCCGACGACGGCGGTATCGCGCCGAGGGCCTCGCTGGCCCGCCGCGCGCGCGCCGCGAGAAGGGCCGCCCACTGCCGCTCGTCGGCCGCCAGCCACGCGTCGGGCGCGTCCGCCAGCGCCGCCAGCGCGCGCCGCGCCCTCGCGTCGTCGACGGCCTCCAGAATCGTCGCGGCCAGCCTGTTGCGCAACCCAAGCGGCAGCGTGCGGATCACCCGATCGATCGCGGCTCCGACTCCGGCGGAGGCTGAAACGGCACCGCCGGCACGGGCGACGCCGCCACCGGCGGCGCCGCCGGGCGGCGCGCGCCCATGCGCCGGCTCGAGGTCGCGGGCGGCAGGCGCTCGGCGCGGCTGCCGGCCAGCAGGTCGTGGAAGGCGCGCTTGTCCTTGCGTAGGCCGCCCACGATGTGGCCGATCCCGAACGTGAAGCCGAGCGCCGCCCAGAATGCGATCGCGCGCAGAAAGGAGGCGCCGAGCGGCAGCGCTTCGCCGTCGAGGGCGACGACGCGGACCCGCGTCGCGAGCTTGCCGAGCGTCTGGCCGGCGATCGCGTGCAGCACCGTCGGATACACCACGGCGAACACGAACGTGAAGAAGGCGACGGCGCCCATCACCCCGTCGGCGTCCGAGCGAAAGCGCACCCTGGCGATGACCTGCAGCAGGAACTGCACGACCATGATCACGAGCAGGTCGATCAGGAACGCGACGAGCCGGATCCAGAAGCCGGCGGGGTGCGTCACGGCCGGAGTCGTCCCGTTCATGGCGCGTATAATACGCGCATGATCTCGGTGCGCGACGGGCAGGCGCAGATTCTCGCCCGCATCGGCGCGCCGCTGGCGCCCGAGCTGGTGCCGCTGACGCGCGCGCTCGGGCGCGTCCTCACCGACGACTTCGCCGCGCCCTTCGACGTGCCGCCCGCCGACAACTCCGCCGTGGACGGCTACGCGGTCGGCAGCGCGGACATCCCGGCCGGCGGCACCCGCGACCTCCTCGTGATCGGCGACCTCGCCGCCGGGTTCGTCTTCGAGGGCAAGCTCGGCGCCGGCCAGGCCCTGCGCATCATGACGGGGGCGCCGATGCCGGCGGGCGCCGACACCGTCTATCCGCAAGAGGTCGTGCAGCGCCAGGGCGATCGTATGACCGCTGGCCCCATCGACAAGGGCGCCAACGTCCGCTTCGCCGGCGAAGACGTCGAGATGGGCACGGTCGTCATCGAGGCCGGCACCGTGCTGCGGCCACAGGAGATCGGCCTGATGGCCTCGCTCGGCGCCTGGCAGGTCACGGTGCGCCGCCGGCCGCGCGTGGCCCTGCTGTCGACGGGCGACGAGGTGGCCGAGCCGGGCTCGCCGCGCCGCCCCGGCCAGATCTACGATGCCAACCGCTTCACGCTGCGCGGCTCGATCGAGCAGTGCGGCGGCGAGGTGATCGACCTCGGTATCGTTCCCGACGTGCGCGATGCGTTGCGCGCCGGGCTCGAGGACGCCGCGCGCGCCGCCGACGTCGTCGTCACCTCCGGGGGCGTCTCCGTCGGCGTCTACGACCTCGTGAAGGACGTCCTGTCCGAATTGGGCGCCATCGACTTCTGGCAGGTCGCCATGCAGCCCGGGCGTCCGTTCGCCGTGGGCCGCATCGGCGGCGCGCTCTTCTTCGGCCTGCCCGGCAACCCGGTGGCCTCGCTGCTGTCGTTCATGCTGTTCGTGCGCCCGGCCCTCTACAAGCTGGCGGGCCGCCGCCGGCTCTTCCCCCAGACGTGGCAGGCGCGCGCGCTGGAGCCGATGCGCAAGAAGACGGGCCGCACCGAGTACAAGCGCGGCATCCTGGCCTTCCGCGACGGCGACTGGGAGGTGTGCACGACGGGGCCACAGGGCTCGGGCATCCTGTCGTCGATGGTGGCCGGCAACTGCCTCGTCATCCTCGACGAGGCACGTGGCGAGGTCGCCGCCGGCGAGCGCGTGACCGTCGAGCCGTTCGAGGCGCTCTGACGATGGCCGCCGCCCTCACCATCGAGCTGATCGACCGCGCCCGCGAGACGGTGCCGGCGCTTCTCAACGACGCGGCGCGACGCCTGCCGCGTCTCGTCTACGCGGATATGAGGCTGGAGGTCACGGAAAGCCGCCACGCGATCGCGGAGAACGGCGCCGAGCGCTCCTCCGGCGACGACTACGCCTGCACCGCCGGCGTCCGCGTGCTCGCCGGGGACCGCACGGTGGCGCCCGGCTGGATCGGGATCGTGCTCGGTGCCGCGGATGTGCCGGAGCTCGAGCGGCGCCTGGCGGAGGCGCTCGAGCGCGCGTATCGCCGCGCGATGGCCAACGCCGAGCACAAGGCCACCGCGCGCGAGAAGTTCGGGCCCCTCGGGGACGCGCTGGCGGATCTGCGCCTCCACGCGGTGGACGTCCGCTCCGACGTCATTCCGGCCGTCTATCGGATCGATCCGCGCAGCGTGCCGCTGGCCGACATGGTGACCGTGGCCACGGAGGTCTCGCGCGCGATCGCCGCCGCGCAGCCGAGCGTCCGCTACAACTGGGTCCCGGTGCTCACGCAGCTCACGCGCGAGCTGTTCGCCTCCACCGAGGGCGCGCTGATCGATCAGGCCTTCGCCCTGACGCAGGGCGCGGCCTCCGTGGTCGCGGTCGGCGCCGAGACGAGCCAGGAGATCTCTGACGTGATGGGACACCAGCGCGGCTGGGAGATCATCGGCGAGGGCGTCGGCGAGCCGCTCCTCACCTTCCCGCCCTTCAAAGACTTCGCGCTGGCCCTCGCGCGCGACGCGGCCGAGCTGGCGGCGGCCCCGGCGCTGCCGACCTCCGAGCGCGAGGTGGTCGTGGTCACCGACCCGCACTACAACACGCTCGTCTCGCACGAGATCGTCGGCCACCCGGCCGAGCTGGACCGCGCGCTCAAGATGGAGACCGCGTACGCGGGACGCTCGTGGCTGCTCGCCGATCTCGAGGCCCACCAGGTGGGCCGCCGGATCGCCTCGCCGCTGGTGAGCGCGTACTCGGATCCCGCGCTGCCGGGCTACGGCCATTACGCGTACGATCACGAGGGCACCCCGGCCCGCCGCGTGACGCATATCGATCGCGGCATCTTTCGCGGCTTCATGAACAGCCGGCAGACGGCCGCCGTCTTCGGCGGCGAGCCCAACGGCCACTTCAAGGCCACGAGCGCGGCGCTGGTGCCGCTGATCCGCATGTCCAACACCGTCTTCGACGGCGGCGACGCCGATCCCGCGCGCATCATCGGCGACGTCGACCGCGGCTACTACCTGGTCGGCCATCGCATCCCGTCGATCGCCGAGAGCCGCGAGAACTTCCGCATCTCGGCGCGCAAGGTCTACGCGATCGAGCGCGGCGAGATCACGCGCCTCTATCGCGACGGCGGCATCGCCGCCGACACGCGCGACTACCTGATGAAGGTGGACGCCGTCGGCCGTGACTTCCGGCTCTACCCGATCCCCAACTGCGGCAAGGGGCAGCCGATGCAGAGCAAGAAGCTCGGTAACGGCGGGCCGACGATGCGCAGCCGCGCCCGCGTGCTCGGCGGCTGAGCCGTGCGGCGCGTCCTCGTGACCGTCGTGGCCGGCGCCATCCTGCTCGTCGGCGCCGCGCCCGCCGCGCCGCCGGATCACCCGGTCAACTTCATCAAGGTCGACGAGCTGAAGGCGGCGCTCGACGGCGGCGCGAAGGCCGACATCATCGACGTGCGCAACTGGGACGCGTACGTCGAGATGCATATCAAGGGCGCGCGCTCGATGCCGCTGCGCGCCGTCGAAGGCCGCGCGCAGGAGATCAGCAAGACGGGACTCGTCGTCTTCTACTGAACGTGCCCGCACGCGCTGTCCCGGGGGGCCAGCAACGTCCTGTACGCGCTCGGCTGGCGCAACCAGCGGGTCCTCGAGGAAGGCCTGCCCGGCTGGCACGCCAAGGGCTACCCGGTCGTGGGCACGAACCTCTCGCACGACCCCAAGCACTGACGTGCGCGATCTCGCCGAGCTGACGCGCGCGGCGGAGCAGGCGCTGGCCTGGGCCCGTGCCCAGCCCGGCGTGAGCGAGGTCGAGGCGTTCGTCTCCGCCAACGGCGCGCTGCTCACGCGCCTGAACTACACGTCGCACATCCCCTGCAACGGCGTGGACGAGCCGAAGTCCGTGGAGTCGTACGGCCTCGGCCTTCAGGTCGTCTTCGACGGCCGGCGCGTCGGCTTCGGCAGCGAGCCGAGCGATCTGTCGCAGGCCGGCGTGGAGCGCGCGTTCGACAAGGCGCGGCGCTCCGCGGTGGCCGACCCCGAGTTCGTCTCGCTGCCGCGGCCGCTGCCCGTTCCCCGCGCGCTGACCGACTACCACGATCCCGCGCTCATGCGCGTGAGCGACGAGCGCCTGGTCGAGGCCGGCTGGACGATCGTCGGCGGGGCGCTGCGGACGTTTCTCGCGTCCTCGCGCCTGGCCGAGCTGGCCGAGAGCGAGGCGGCGCTGCGCCGGCTGGGCCTGATCGTCGGCGGCGACGTAACCATCCTCCAGGAGCGCATGGCCATCGCCTCCAGCGCGATGCCGCGTGTTCAGACCGACGAGTCGACGCTCGTCACGGCCTTCGTGACGTCGATGGTCGAGGCGCACGCGGCGAAGGGCTCGGGCTGGTCCACCGGGACGCGGCTCGACGATTTCAGCGACGAGGCGGGCGGCGAGGCCGCGCAGGCGGCCATCGCCGCCGTCGGCGGCGTGCGCGTGCCGTCGGGCCGTTACACCGTCGTGTTCGGCCGTCAGCCGGTGGCCGACATCCTCAACGACCTGATCATCCCCGCCTGCCACGCCGACACGTTCTACGCCTCCGCGTCGCCGTTCGTGGGCCGCCTGGGCCAGCGCGTGGCCTCGCCCGCGCTGTCCATCTACGACCACGGCGCCATGCCGGGGATGATGGGCTCCAAGGGCATCACCTGCGAGGGGCTGCCCACGGGGCGCACCGACCTCATCCGCGACGGCGTCCTCACCGGCTGTCTGTCGTGCTGGTACGACACCGAGCGCCTGCTGCGCGATCCGCAGCGCGCAGAAAAGCTGGGCGGGGCCAGCGACGCGGCGCGAGCCGCAGGGCTGGTGCCGCGCAACGGCTTTCGCTTCGGCGCCGGCGGCGGCCGCCAGTTCGCCAACCGGCCCTCGGCGGCCGCCACCAACGTCGTGGTCGAGGGCGCGGACCCGGTGAGCCGCGACGAGCTGCTGCGCCGCGTCGGCCACGGGCTCTACATCGGACGCATCTGGTACACGTACCCGATCAACGGACTGCGCGCGGGCGATTTCACCTGTACGGTGACGGCGGATTCTTATATGATTCGCGACGGCCGGATCGCGGAGCCGATCAAAGCGAACGCGATCCGGATCAACGACAACATCGCCACGTTCCTGAACAACGTCGCCGGCGTCACCAAGGACGTGAAGGGCACGATCGTGTGGGCGGCCGACGAAGTCGTGTACGCCCCCGAGATCGCCGTCACCGACGTTCGCGTCGACGCCATCGCCGACCCCACGGAGGACCTGGATGGCTGACGCGCGCCTGGACGCGATCGCCCGGGGCTGCCGGGTGCAGATCATCCGGATGCTGACGCACGCGGGCTCGGGTCACCCCGGCGGCTCGCTGTCGGTGATCGACCTGCTCGTCGCGATCGCGTTCGGCCGGCTGCGCCACGACCCGCGGCGCCCGGACTGGCCGGAGCGCGACCGCATCGTGCTCAGCAAGGGCCACGCCGTGCCGGCGCTCTA
>Ga0137415_10001015_pt1 | contig 27695 bp, 20 predicted proteins | sample CZODoug3_1_1_16f_FD_183082 | JGI IMG/M metagenome (GOLD analysis project Ga0137415, IMG submission 183082) | Vadose zone soil fungal communities from Angelo Coast Range Reserve, California, USA - CZODoug3_1_1_16fungal (Hybrid Assembly) | ecosystem: Environmental > Terrestrial > Soil > Vadose...
GAGCGCAACGGGATTTACATCATCGACCTGCAGAAGACGCTGAAGATGTTCAAGGAAGCGTCCAAGTTCGTGCAGGACCTGGCCGCCGAGGGCAAGATTGTGCTCTTCGTGGGGACCAAGCGCCAGGCCCAGGACGCGATTGCCGAAGAGGCGACTCGCGCCACCATGTTCTATGTGAACCAGCGTTGGCTGGGTGGACTTCTCACCAACTGGGTGACCGTGCAGAAGTCGGTGAAGCGCCTGAAAGAGCTCGACGAAATGGCCACCGATGGCCGCTACGAGCTGCTTCCCAAGAAAGAAGTGATCAAGCTGGAGCGCGAGCGCAAGCATCTGCAGGCGAACCTGGCGGGCATCAAGAATATGTCGCGTCTGCCCGATTCGATTTTCGTGATCGACTCCAACAAGGAGCAGATCGCGGTGCGGGAAGCGCGCAAGCTGGGCATCCCGGTGGTGGCGGTGGTCGACACCAACTGCGATCCGAGCGAAGTGGACTACGTGATTCCCGGCAACGATGACGCGCTGCGCGCCATTCGCCTGTTCGCTTCGAAGATCGCGGACTCGATCGTGGAAGGCTCGCAGATGGCAACCGACAAGCAGACCGCCGAACTGGCGGCTGCGGTCGCCTACAGCGCTCCGGCCGAATCGATGTCGCACGGCGAAGGCGGGGACGAGCCGGCGGCCGACGCGGGCGCAGAAGACATCAGCATGGAGGACGTGCTGGGAGGCGGGACGAAGAAGGCGCCGGCGGTCGCGAAGGAAGTTGCCGACGAGGTTCCGCAGGTCGAAAGCCAGACTTTCTGAACGAAACTGGTTTAAGGATTTCCGACCCGCGCGCGTCGTGACGCCGCGGGTCGATTTTTATCAGGACAAATTTGCCCGACCCTGTGCGGGTCGCGGGAACGCATCGCGATTGCAGGGTTCGGCATCCAAGAAGGGATATTTTAAGAAATGGGCACAAGCACCGTGAATATTTCCGCAACCCAAGTGAAAGAGCTCCGCGACAAGACCGGGGCGCCGATGATGGACTGCAAACAGGCCTTGTCGGAGGCCAAGGGCGATCTCGAACAGGCCGTCGTTCTGCTGCGCAAGAAAGGGGTGTCGGTGGCAGCCAAGAAGGCGACGCGCGCAACCAGCGAAGGATCGGTGGCCAGCTACATCCACGCCGGAGGCAAGATCGGCGTGCTGGTGGAAGTCAACTGTGAGAGCGACTTCGTGGCCCGCACCGATGACTTCAAGGAACTGATCCACGATATCGCCATGCATATCGCGGCCAGCGATCCCAAGTTCGTGCGCAAGGAAGACGTCACGGCGGAGGCGTTTGAGCGCGAGAAGGATATCTATCGCTCGCAGGCCGCCGCGACCGGAAAGCCCGCAGCCGTGGTCGAGAAGATCGTGGCCGGAAAGATGGAAAAATTCTACGAGGAGGTCTGCCTGATCGAGCAGCCCTTCATCAAGGATCAGACCATCAGCGTGGGCCAGCTCATTGCCGGCAAGATCGGCAAACTGGGCGAGAACATCGCCGTCCGCCGGTTTGCGCGCTTCAAGGTGGGCGAAGTCGGCATGACGGTGGCCTTCACGACCCAGAAATCGGACGAGGGCGGGAAAGCGCCCGCACCCGCCCCCCCCAAGTAAACTTGCAGAGTTTCAAGGCTTCGGCGACACTTCTGGTCGGGAGGTCGCCGGGCCTGGAAGCTCGTGGCTCTTCATCGTTCGAAGGGCTGCTCGGACGGGCTGCTCGAACCGTAGCCGGTAAATTCCTACAATCTCATGTCCCAGACCGTATTCAAACGCATCCTGCTGAAACTTTCCGGCGAGGCGCTGGCCGCGGGCCAGGGATTTGGCATCGATTCCGACCGCATCAGCGATATTGCGAAGGAACTCGCCGAGGTTCATGCTCTCGATATCCAGATCGCGATCGTGGTGGGTGGCGGGAATTTTTTCCGGGGCGTCGCCGACCAGGCCAAGGACATGGACCGGGTTTCCGCCGACCATATGGGCATGCTGGCGACCGTGATCAACGCGCTGGCTTTGCAGGACGCGCTCGAAAAGCAGGGAGTGCACACGCGCGTGCAGTCCGCCATCGAGATGAACCAGGTGGCGGAACCGTTCATTCGACGGCGGGCGATCCGGCACCTGGAAAAAGAACGCATCGTCATTTTTGCCGGCGGCACCGGCAATCCTTATTTCTCGACCGATACCGCCGCCTCTTTGCGGGCCATGGAAATCAAGGCCGATGCCATCCTGAAGGCGACCAAGGTCGACGGCATTTACGATGCCGATCCTATGCTGGTGAAAGATGCCAAGAAATTCACCGAGATCTCCTACATGGACGTCCTCAAACAGGGGCTGAAGGTGATGGACTCGACCGCGATTTCACTCTGCAAAGATAACAATCTGCCGATCATCGTCTTCAATCTCAACCAGCGCGGAAATATCAAGCGGGTCGTGACCGGAGAAAAGATTGGGTCCATGGTGAGCGCCTGACGGGCGCGGACCGCAGATTCCCGCTGATGAACGCAGGTTTCCTGTTCTCGGCCGGCTCTGGTTTCTGTTCGGCTGGCCCTGCATTGCAGGCCAAATGCGCCGTCCAGGTGACCACACCATCAATGTTGTCTCGCTCCTGATTCTCAAGGGTTATAATTCCGCGTTTTCATCCCGGCGCTATCCTGGAGAGGATCATGGCTGATTCGGGCCCGCTACGAGACATTCTCGCGCAACTCAAGACCCGCATGGACAAGGCGGTCGAGGATTTCCGCAAGGAGATGGCGGCGATCCGCACCGGGCGCGCCTCGGTGCACATGCTCGACAGCGTGACGGTGGAGTACTACGGCTCGCAGATGCCCCTCAACCAGATCGCAACCGTACACGCGCCCGAGCCGCAAATGATCACCGTGCAACCCTTCGATCCGTCCTCCCTGGCGGAAATTGAGAAGGCCATCCGGACCGCCGACCTCGGCCTGAACCCGATGAACGACGGGAAACTGATCCGGGTGCCGGTTCCGGTGCTGACCGAAGAGCGTCGCCGCGATCTGGTCAAGCACCTGCACAAGATCCTCGAGGATCACCGAACAGCGGTTCGCAACGTCCGCCGCGACGGCAACGACGCGATCAAGAAGGTGATGAAGGACAAAAAGATCACCGAGGATGAAGAAAAGCGCGCGCTGGACGAAATCCAGAAGTTGACCGATGGCGAGATCAAGAAGATGGAAGACATGAGCAAGGCGAAGGAAAAGGAAGTGATGGAGATCAAATAGCCGCCGACCATCGGGCATCGGCGATCGCGACCGCGGCCTGCGGTCGCGGGCTTTGTGGGGTACGCGCTCAGGTTCGCCCCTCGGGACTCTCCCCCGCCCTGGCCGATTTCCGTCAAGGGCGCAGCTGGTTGCGCTGCGCTGGCTGCAAGTCGCTGCGGGGCCGGCAGATGCATCCCTTGACTTCCGGTCTTTATTACAGTAATTTCTGTTTGTACAGAAATTACTGTATGTCGCAACTCACACACGTTCAACAGCAGTTCATCCTGCACTGGGGAGAGATGGGGACCCGGTGGGGCATTAACCGGACGGTCGCGCAGATCCACGCGTTGCTCTACCTCTCGCCCAGGCCGCTGCCCGCCGACGACATCGCCAAGACGCTGGATGTCGCCCGCTCCAACGTCAGCACCTCGATCCGGGAACTGGAGAGCTGGGGAATCGTGCGGCCGGTGCACGTGCTGGGGGAGCGCAGGGAGCACTACGAGTCGATGCAGGATGTCTGGGAAATGTTCCGCATCATCGTGGAGCAGCGCAAACGCCGGGAGCTAGACCCGACTCTGCAATTGCTGCGTCGTTCGCTGGCCGAGCTGGGCCACGGAAGCAGCGAGAGCCACACGCGGGAGCGGCTCGAGAGCATGACCGAATTCTTTGAGGGAGCGAACGCGGCCTACGAGGAAATCAGCCAGGTGTCACCGCAGGCCTTGCGTGGCTTGCTCGGGATGCGGAGCAGGATCCGCAAAATGCTGAGGCTGAAGGCGGGGTAATTTTTTTTGGGTTGATATTTCTGTGCTTTCAGAAATGTCTGACACTCGATTCGCGGAGATGAACCATGACGAACCTGGAGCGCGGGATGGTGATGGCAGGGGTGGTCCAGGCGGCCATCGTGCTGGCGAACGTGCCGTTGCCGCGCCGGCTGAAAGTGCGCGAGAACCTGGCGGGCGTTCCGTCCTTTCTTCGGCAGATCTTCTTCGTGCACTGGATCTACATCGTCCTGACCGTCGGTTTATTCAGCGCGCTCTGTCTTCGGTTCGGACGCGAACTGGCCGGGGAGAGCGCGCTCGGCCGCTTCCTCAGTGCGTTCATGGGCGGTTTCTGGTTGTTGCGTCTGCTGCTGCAGTGGTCCTACTACGACCCTGAAGTCCGCCGAAAGAACCGCGTTCTGGACGCGATGTACGTGGCGGCACTGGTTGTCCTGATCGCCATTTTCGGATGGGCGACACTCGCACCCGTCGCCTGAAGGAGGGTTCATGCTTCGGCGAATCGATTCGGGTCCTGCGCTGGTAAGCCTGCTGGGGACGTTCGTGTGGGCAGTGATCGCCCTGCTCGCAGGCATCGGCCGGGCGCCTTTCGGTGTCATCGAACTGCTCTTCCTGTTTGCCGTGCTGGTGGTTGTGCCGCTGGGTCTGGATCTGGCCCGGGTTGTGAATCCGGATGGTGACACGGCCCTGTTCCGGGCGGCGCGGAGCCTGCAACCCTTTGCAGCGGGCATGGTGGTCATTGCTTTTTGGCTGCCACCCGGCCGGGACGCCGCCCTGCTCACTGCACCCTGGGCTGGGTTTGCCCTGACGCTTGCCCTCTCCCGAATCGCTCCGCTTGCTCCGAAGACCAATCGATCGTCCACCCGCCTGATCGCAGGCGTGGCCTTTCTCGACCTGGTGGTTGGCAGTGGCTGGCTTTTTCTGTCGCGAGCCGGAATCCGGCCGATGGGTTTCCTCGAGCCGATGGTGCTTCTCACCGCCGTGCATTTCCATTTCGGCGGATTCGCGACCGCCCTCATTGCAGCGTCCGCACTTCGCCTGTTCGAGCGGCACGCGCTCGATCGAGCCCACCTTCAGCGGGTCGTGTGGCTGGTTGCTGTTCTGCCCTTCGTGCTGGCTCTGGGGATTGCTTTCTCGCCCGCACTGCGGTGGTTGGCAGCGCTCGCTTTGTCGGCCAGCGTGACGGCGCTTGCAGCACTCCTGTTCTGGTTCAGTCCGAATCTGGAGACCTGGACTGCGCGCATCCTTGTGCGGCTGGCAGCCAGCGCGGCCTTGCTTGCGCTCAGCCTGGCTTCGGCGTACGCCGTCACCGACCACACCGGCAAACCCTTCCTCACGATGCCGGCAATGGCGAGCACCCACGGTCTCATGAACAGCGTGGGATTCGTCCTGCTGACCATGCTAGCGTGCCTGATCGAATTGCACGAGGTCGCGGGCGATGGCAGGAGCAACACCCACGCCCGCGACCGGCTCACAGGCCGCCGGGAAGCGGCCCCCGAACCCGCAACCGGAGTTCCTCGCCAGCATCCCGCGACTGCCAGTCGCCTGGTTCCCGAATTTGTGGCGCGCGATTTCTACGATCGATAGCCAGCCACCGTATAATCGACACGCGATGAAGAAGATCGTGCATGCCGCCTGCCCTCATGACTGTCCCGACGCCTGCGGGGTGCTGATCACGGTGGAGGACGGACGCGCTACCAGGATCCAGGGCGATCCCAGTCATCCCGTGACGCAGGGATTTCTCTGCGCCAAAGTCGCCCAGTACCTCGACCGGGTCTATTCGCCGGGCCGAGTTCTCTACCCCATGCGGCGGGTTGCTCCCAAGGGTGGAGGAAACAAGGACGCGCGCGACTTCCGGCGGATTTCCTGGGACCAGGCCCTGTCCGAGATTGCGGCGCGCTTGCAGAGCGTGGCGGCCGAATTCGGCAGCGAGGCGATCCTGCCGTATTCCTACGGCGGCACCCTCGCCCTGTTGAGTGGCGCTTCGATGGACCGGAGGTTTTTCCACCGGCTGGGTGCCTCGCAACTGGAACGTTCGATTTGCTCGGCGGCCGGCGAGGCAGGATTGAAGTCGGTCACGGGCGTGAAGCTGGGCACCGAGCCCGAGCAGTTCCGCCAGTCCCGCTACATCCTTGCCTGGGGCGCCAACATCCACGGGAACAACGTGCACCTGTGGCCCTTCATCGAACAGGCCCGGCGGGCGGGCGCGCAGCTGGTCGTGATCGATCCCTATCGCACCCGGACGGCGCAGTGTGCGGACTGGTATTTGCCCATCAATCCCGGCACCGACGCCGCCCTGGCGCTGGGCATGATGCACGTCATCATCGGAGAGGGATTGCACGACCGCGACTACGTGGCGAACTACACCACCGGATTTGAACAGCTTCGCGAAAAGGTCAGGGACTACCCGCCCGATCGCGTGGCCCGGTGGACCGGAATCTCCGCGGCCGACATCCTGAAGCTGGCGCGCGAGTACGCCACCACGCGCCCGGCTGCCATTCGCGTGAACTACGGCGTGCAGCGTTCCGAGGGCGGCGGTACGGCCATGCGAGCCATCACGATGCTGCCTTGCCTCACCGGTTCCTGGAAACAAGTCGGCGGCGGACTGCAGCTTTCGACGAGCGGTTCCTACGGGCTCCAGCGGGAGGCGCTCGAGAAACCGGAACTGATGCAGACCGCACTCGGTCGGCCCGCGCGCGTGGTCAACATGGTGGAATTGGGAAAAGCGCTCAACGCGCTGGCCGATCCGCCGATCAAGGCCCTGTTCGTCTACAACTCGAATCCGGCGGCGGTTTGTCCCAATCACAACGAGGTGGTGCGCGGGCTGCAACGCACCGACTTGTTCACGGTGGTTCATGAGCAGTTCTTCACCGATACGACCGACTATGCCGATATTGTCTTGCCCGCGACGACGTTCTTCGAGCAAAAGGACCTGCAGACCGCCTACGGGCACTACTACCTGCAGATGTCCGACCAGGCCATCCAGCCGTTGGGCGAATGCCGGTCGAATGTGGAGATGTTTCGGGCGCTCGCCCGGAAAATGGGATTTGACGAGGCCTGCTTCGACGAGTCGGTCGACCAAATGATCGATCGCGCGCTCGCTTCGCCCAATCCCTGGCTGAAGGGCGTCGATCGATCGCAATTGCAGCGCAAAGGGCACGTCCGGCTCAATTTCAGCGGTCAAGATGGCGAATCTGAAGCTCAGGATTCCTCCCCGTTCCTTCCCTTCGCCCAGGGCGGGTTCCAGACGCCGAGCGGAAAGGCGGAACTGTGCAGTCCGGCGCTGGCGGCCCAGGGACTCGATCCGGTGGCCGAGTTCCGGCCTCCCGATGAATCGCGCCACGGGCGAAGTCCGGGGGCGCCCCCGCTCGAACTGCTCGCCCGCAAAGCCGACAATTTCCTGAATTCGACGTTTTCCAATGTGGCCTCGGTCCAGCGGCTGGAGGAGCCAGGTTTGCTCGACCTTCATCCCGCCGATGCTGCCTCCCGCCGGATCCGGGACGGCGACCCGGTGCGCGTGTTCAACCGGCGCGGGGAACTGCTGCTCCGCGCGCGAGTCAATGGCGCGGTTCAGCCCGGAGTGGTGGCGGCTACCCTCAATTGGGCCAAGCTGACCCCCGGAGGAAGCAACATCAACACCCTGACTTCAGAAAAACTTACCGACATGGGCAACTCCGCCACGTTTTATTCCGTCTTGGTTGAGGTGGAGTTGGCGAAGCCGATTTCCTGACAAGAATGCTGCGAAGAAGGAGCGGGCGGAGCCTTGGACGCTCCCCCTGACTCTACCGTATAATAACCGTTTTCCTAACTCCCTGAAGGCCGAGGTAGTAGCGATTCCTTTTCGCTTTCATCCGGATATCCCTGTCACGCGCCCGAGCGGCCCTGGCCGTTTCGCCAACTCGTCATCACCATCCCGCTCATTCCAGCCGCTCTGGGGATTTGATCACGGAGTTGTGCGGCGCCCGGTCCTGTTGCTCCTGCTCGGCGCGCTGGTGCTGTTGTGCCCGCGGGGATGGGCGCAACAGGACGTGATCACCGGATTTGAGATCCACGGCAACCGGCGCATTCCCGCCGATACCATCAAGGCCCGCATCTTCACCCGCCCGGGCGATATCTATGACACGGCGGGGCTGGAGCGGGATTTCAACTCTCTTTGGAACACCGGCTACTTTGAGGACATCCGCTTCGAACGCGAGCAGGGCCCCAAAGGCTGGCTGATCCATGTCTACGTCAAAGAGAAGCCCACGATCCGCGAGATCAACTACACCGGACTGAGTTCGGTCTCGACCAGTGACGTGCTCGACCGCTTCAAGGAGCGCAAAGTCGGCCTGTCGGTCGAGAGCCAGTACGATCCGACCCGGATCAAGAAGGCCGAGGTGGCCATCAAGGAACTGCTGGCCGAGCACGGCCGCCAGTTTGCCACGATCCGCTCCGAAGTGCGTGCGATTCCGCCGGCCGCGGTGGGTATTACCTTCGTCGTGAAAGAGGGCCCCAAGGTCAAGGTGGGCCGGATCAGGTTCCAGGGAAACAAGAACATCAACGCTCGCACTCTGCGCGCCGCGATGAAGAACCTGAAGCCGATCGGCATCCCCCATTCCATCTTCCTGGAGAGCGTCTTCGCCAAGACCTACGACGCGACCAAGTTGGAGGAAGACACCGAGCGGGTGCGCGGCGAGTATCAGAATCGTGGGTACTTCAAAGTCCTGGTGCAGGATCCCAAGACTGAAATCCACGACACCGGCCACACCGGCGTCCACATCCCCCTGCTGCAAAAAGGCCCGGGCAAGGCGGTCGACATCACCATGCCGATCGAAGAAGGGGACAAGTACAAGCTGGCGAGCATCACCTTCAAGAACAACAAAGCCATCCCCAACGCCAAGGCGTTGCGGAGCCTGTTCCCGATCAAGGACGGCGATATTTTCAGCCGCGAGAAAGTCGGTAAGGGGCTGGAGAACCTGCGCAAGGCCTACGGCGAGTACGGCTACATCAACTTCACCTCCGTGCCCGACACACGCTTCGATGACGAGAAGAAGCTGATCTATCTCGACATCGACGTGGACGAAGGCAAGCAGTTTTACGTCCGCCGCATCGAGTTTCAGGGGAACACCACCACTCGCGACAAGGTGATCCGGCGCGAGATCGCGCTCGAAGAGGGCCAGGTCTACAACTCGCGGCTCTGGGAGTTCAGCCTCCTGCGCCTGAACCAGTTGGGGTACTTCGAGCAGCTCAAGCCCGACGATCCCAACGCGACCGACCGCAAGCTCGACGAGAAGGAAGGACTGGTCGACCTGACTCTGAAGGTGAAGGAGAAGGGGAAGAACAGCATCGGCCTGAACGGTGGGGTCAGTGGACTGGAAGGCGCCTTTGTCGGGCTGAGCTACACCACCAACAACTTCCTCGGGCTGGGCGAGACCCTGCAGATTCAAGCCAGCATCGGCAACCTGATGCGCAGCGTGCTGTTCGGTTTCACCGAGCCTTATCTCTGGGATCGGCCGCTGCAGGCCGGATTCACCGTCTATACCACGCGGACAAGTTATAACCAGGCGAAGCAGTATGCGATCCTCACCGGACAGCAACTGAACCTGCCCTCGTACTATCTGCAGAACCTGCAGAACTACACCCAGTCGAGCGCCGGGTTCACGACCTCCCTGAGCTATCCGCTGCATCGTTCGCTGAAGCGCGTGGGGATCACCTATTCGTTCGACGATTCGTCCCTGATCGCCCTGAGCGACGCTTCCAAAGCCCTCTTCACCAACCTGGCCTTTCGGGGAATTAACGGTCCCAACGCCCTCAACGGGATCATCACCAGCAAGATTCTGCCCAGCTTTTCCATCAACACGCTGGACGCGGCCTACCAGCCGCACAGCGGCAAGCAGATCTTCCTGGGCGGCGAGATTGCCGGCCTCGGCGGGACCGTCAAGTCGGTGCGTCCAATCGTGCAGTACAAGCAGTTCTTCCCGATGCAAAAACACCGCAACGCGATCGGGATCAACTTCCAGGGATCGTTCCTGACCGGCTACGGCGGCCTGGTGGCGCCTCCTTTCCAGCGTTTCTACATGGGCGGGGAGAACGATCTGCGGGGCTTTGACATCCGGTCGGTGTCGCCCATCGCGTTCCTCCCCAACAAGGCGGTCATCAACCTGACCAATCCCGACGGTACCACCGTTCTGAAAGATCCCAGCAATCCGCGCAGGGGAGCCTATACGATCCCGCTTCCGGTCGAGACAATTGTGCAGCCCGGCGGCGACTTCAGCGCGTTCGGCAACGCCGAGTACCGGATCACCATCGTTGGGCCGGTGACGTTGGCGCCCTTCGTGGATATGGGTATCGATCCGATCATTCGGCAGTCCCAGTTGCGCATCAATTCCGGCCAGCTCGCCGACATCAACAACACCTTGTTCGGGTGTCCGGCTCTGGATATTTCCCTCAGCTGCGTGGGGGGCGAGCGCTTGACATTTTCCCAGTTCCTCAAGCCGGCGGCGGGTACCAACTGGACGCCCAGAATGTCGACCGGACTGGAATTGCAGGTCATGTTGCCGGTGATCAACGCGCCCTTCCGCATTTACTGGGCGTATAACCCCATGCGCCTGGATACGACCGCGACTTCGCCCACCGCGATTACCCGGAGCATGTTCCCCCCGGGAGCTGCCGGAGACTACACCTACCAGCAGGCCGTCAATTCGTTCGGGTCCAACTTCACCCTTCGGGAACCGCGCAAGACGTTCCGCTTCACCGTAGCGACCACGTTCTAGCGGAGTGCAGGAATGCTGAGGAATGCTGCTGGGCGGTTCCGGCGTGCGGTCGGTCGGTGCTATAATCAATGTTCTTCGCCCTGAGAAGGCAGAACGTCGGGGTGCGCCTGCCACGCATGTCGGGTGCGGTGTGAGGAGCCGAAAGAGCGGCTTTCCTCCCCCGGTTGCGAGCGAATGTCTGTTCAAGACCCGGTTGACCTTGGTGGCATGCCCAGCATTGGCTTGTAGAAGAGTACGCGAGCTAAAAATTTCCAGAACAATTTCCAAGGAGTTCAAGCGATCCAATGACAAGCAAGTTCACGCGAGTTCTTCTGGCCATGGCGTTCGTGATTTCCGTCGCCGCTCTGGCCCAAACCGGTAGTGCGGCCTCAACTGCAGCCGCAGCCCCCGCTTCCGCAGCCCCTGCGGTAACCGGGACCGGCACCAAGGTCGGTACCATCAGCATGGAGCAGGCGATCTTCGCCACCAACGAAGGCCGGCGCGATTTTGAGGCTCTCGGCAAGAAGCTCGAACCGAAGCAGAACGAACTGAAGGGCCAGAACGACGAGATCGATGCCCTCAAGAAGCAGCTGAGCGCGCAGCAGGACAAGCTCAACGACGACGCCCGTGCCAATCTCGTCAAGCAGATTGAGACCAAGCAGAAGTCACTCGACCGGCAGCTGCAAGACGCCCGCGAGGATGCGCAGAACCAGCAGAATGAGATCGCCCAGCGGATCATTCAGAAGCTCGGCCCAGTGCTCATCAAGTACGCGGCGGACAACGGATTCGGCGTGATCATGGATACGTCGCAACCCTGGCCGCAAAGTCCGGTGGTGTGGTGGGGCGAAGCGGTGGACGTGACCAAGCCGGTGGTCGACCTCTACAACGCGCAGTCCGGAGTTCCCGCGCCCGCGACCACCGGTGCGGCTCCGAAGCCCGCCGGCGCCAGGCCGCCGACCACCACCAAGCCGGCTACAACCACCAAGCCAGCCGACACTCCCAAATAGTTTCACGCGCGACACCTCAGGGGTCGCGAAAGTTCCCGAAGGCCGTGCCTGCGCGCGGCCCCTTTTCTGTGTTTGAAGGGTCGTGCCGGAAAGCCAGGCGGCGGTGTCCTTGGAGCTATCAAGTTCTGTTCGGGGAGGACACATGTTTGCCGACAGCTTGCTCGACTCTGACTGGGCCAGTCGCTCTCACCGAGGCTGGACGACGCTGGCGTCGTTTGCGTTGCAGACTCTTGCGATCGGCATGGTTCTGGCGTTGCCCCTGATCTACAGCGGGGGCCTGCCGCGAGTGCGCTCCACCAGCGTCGCGCCGTTTGGGCCGCCGCCCGGTCAGCGGACGACAGCCGGTCGGCATCGTTCGTCCGATCCCGCGCACGGCCTGGTCCGCCGCGGCTTCACGACTCCTCCCCAGGTCCCGCTCGGCATCGTGCGCGGACCTGACCTCCCCATCCCTGACGTGGATGGGTGTTCGAACTATGTTCCAGGCGGCACCGGGCTCGCCGGAGCCATGAACCCGGTGTTTGGCTCCACCGGGATTGCGCCGCCGCCGGTCGCTCCGCCTGCCCCCCCGCCCCCCGCATTTCGGCCGCCGGTCTCGGTCATGATGGAAGGCAACCTGATCTACAAGGTGCAGCCCGTGTATCCGCCGATGGCGCGGGCGGCCCGGGTCCAAGGGACGGTGGTTCTGCGAGCGATGATCAGCAAGAACGGAACGATCGAGAACCTGCAGGTGGTGAGCGGCCATCCCTTGCTCGTGAGAGCAGCCAAGGATGCGGTCCGCCAGTGGCTCTATCGGCCCTACGTCCTCAACCGCGAACCGGTGGAGGTTGAGACCCAGGTGACCGTCAATTTCATTCTTTCGGGAGGCTAGTTCGTGATCGGCGTCGTCGCAGGTGGTGTTTCACCCGCTCCCGGCAAGGTCGCATCAAGATAGAACACGGGCGGGCGGGGGCGCCTGCCTCCGGGGCCGATATAATCGGGAAAGTGAGTTCACCTACCCTCGATCTTCAGCGTCGCCAGTCCGCCCGGCCCACCTGGGCGGAGGTTTCACTCTCGGCGCTGCGCGAAAACTTTCGGACCGTGCAAAACCATGTTGGCCCCCGCGTCATTGCCTGTGCGGTGATCAAGGCGGATGCTTATGGACACGGAGCGACCCCGTGCGCCCTGGCGCTCGAGGCCGAGGGTGCGAAGTGGTTTGGCGTCACCACCACGGACGAGGGTGTTCCGCTCCGCTCCGGAGGATTGCGCGGCCGGATTCTGCTGATGACCGGATACTGGCGAGGCGAAGAAGAGGAAGTTATCCGTCAGAATCTGACCTCTACGGTGTGGGAGCCTTGGCACGTGGAGTCACTGAACCGGGCGGCCCAGCGTTTGGGCGCGCCGCCCCAGCCCGTGCACCTGAAGGTCGACACCGGCATGGGAAGGCTGGGTGCGACCCTCGAAGAACTCCCGGCATTGTGCCAACTGATCCGGAGTTGTTCGCACATTACGCTCGAAGGTCTTTCCACCCACTTCGCTTCGGCCGAAGTCTTGGACCAGCCCCAGACCGGACTCCAGGTCGAGCGGTTCGAACTCGCGGCGCGTGCGGTGAAGGAGCAGGGCCTCGCCCCCGTCCTGACTCACATGGACAACACCGGAGCGATCTTTGCGCGTCCGGAAACCTGGAGGGACATGGTTCGTCCCGGACTTGCGCTCTACGGCTACACCCTTCCCCCGGTCCGGGGAGGGAAGCCGGCGAGCAGTCCGGCGCCGGCGCTGCGCCCGGTCCTTTCCTGGAAGACCCGAATCATCTCCATCCGGGAAGCGGGAGGCGGACAGGCGCTGGGATACAACGGCACCTACGTGACCCAGGCACCATCGCGGATCGCGGTGTTGCCGGTCGGATACGCCGATGGCTACAATCGCGCTCTTTCCAATCGCGGTCGGGTGGTCGTGCGCGGCGACCATGCGCCCATCGTGGGGATGATCTCCATGGATCTGACCCTGGTCGACATCACCGGTGTGGCTGGCGCACAGGAGGGAGACGAGGTGCTGCTGATCGGGGCGCGCGGCGCAATCGGAGTGGACGCCGCCGAACTCGCCCGGCACTGCGCAACCGTTCCCTATGAGATTCTTTGCGGCATCTCGAAGCGCGTGCCCCGGCTGCACGTCCCCTAGAATTGCAACCCTCGAAATCGGCTGCTGAGTGCAGCGTTTCGCCGCTCGCTGCGCGGCCGCAGATGCCTTCGGCCGCCTTTGCTATAGTCGTGACCGGACATGCCCAGCCTTTACGCCAAGTGGATGTATGCATGGGAAAACCGTCTCACCTCGCTCGATAACAACCGCGTGGTCCGTCCGCTCGACTGGGGTGTGGAGTGGGCTCAGGACTGGCCCTGCCGGAACGGCGTGCCTGCCGGACAGACGCCGGCAGACCCGGAGACGTTTTTCGCCGACTACAACCAGCGCATCATCGCCAACAGCGACGAGTTCTATTCCTATCGCGTGCCGACCGACTTCCGGCTCGAAAAGCGAGAAGTGCAGGTCTTCAGCACGCGCGAGGTTCCGGATCCCAAGCTGGAAGCAAAAGTCAGGGGCACTCACGCCCAGTTTTTGAGGTTCACGTCGCCGGTTTCGACACCCTATCCCGAGAACAACCTGGCCAATGCGCGCTGGTTTCCGGCCAAGGGACGCCGCGCGCTGGTCCTGCTGCCCCACTGGAACGCGGACGCACTCGCCTACAGCAGCCTCTGCAAGGTGCTCAACCTGCTGGGCGTTTCGGTGCTGCGCCTGAGCATGCCCTACCACGACATTCGCATGCCGGCGGAGACGCGCCGCGCCGACTATGCCGTATCGGCCAACATCGGGCGCACCCTCGACGCGGTTCGTCAGGGCGTTGTCGACATTCGCTGCTGCCTGGACTGGCTCGAACAGCAGGGCAAATCGCAGCTGGGCCTCATCGGCACCAGCCTGGGTTCCTGCTATGCGTTCATTGCGAGCGCGCACGACCGGCGCATTCGAGTCGCGGCCTTCAACCATGCCTCGACCTACTTCGCCGACGTTGCCTGGCACGGCCAGACCACCCGCCACATCCGCCAGGGAATTGAACCCGAGATCGATCTCGAACGTCTGCGGAAGATCTGGCTGGCCATCAGCCCGATGGTGTATTTCGACAAGTTCTCCCGGTACCGCAAGAAGTCATTGATCATCTACGCCGACTATGACCTCACGTTTCTGCCCGAGTTCTCGCGCCAGGTGGTGGACGAATTTGTGCGTCATGAACTCGACCATAAAGTGGTGGTATTGCCGTGTGGCCACTACACCACCGGAGAAACGCCCTACAAGTACATGGATGGCTGGAACCTGGCCTCATTTTTCCGCACCGCCTTCGAAGCGTAAAATAACTGCCGACGAGCATCCGGGACCGCAAGCGGGCTGGCTGCCAAGGGTCGGAAGCTTACCGGTGAGCATGGGCGCGGCGACAACGCGGGAGTATCGCAAGGATGGCTTTGTCATCAGCACGGACCGCTCGCGGCTCGATGTCGATGCCATTCACGGATTCCTCACCGATTGTTACTGGGCGAAGGGAATTCCCCGGGAGACCGTGGTTCGCTCCCTCGAGAGTTCCCTGTGTTTCGGAGTGTACTGCGAGGGCAAGCAAGCCGGGTTCGCACGGGTGATCTCCGATTTCGCGACCTACGCCTACCTCGGAGATGTTTTCGTGCTCGAACCGTATCGGGGACGGGGACTTGCGAAGTGGCTGATGGAATGCATCGTGGCGCATCCGGCGTTGCAGGGATTGCGCCGCTGGACGCTGGCGACGCGCGACGCTCACGGCCTGTACGCGCAGTTCGGCTTTACTCCGCTGGAGCTGTCCGATCGATGGATGGAACGTCATGATCGGGAGGTTTACGCCCGCTTCCGGCCGTGACCCGGTTCGTCCGGTGATAATCGAGATCTGAAAGATCGAGTGACCTGACCCATGAAACAGTCTGCCATGTATCGCCCGCTGCACGACGTCGATCCGCAAATCGCTGCGGCCATCGACAACGAAACCCGTCGCCAGCACGAAGGGCTCGAACTGATCGCCTCGGAAAACTTCGTGAGCGAGGCGGTGCTGGAAGCCGCCGGTTCGGTGTTCACCAACAAGTATGCGGAGGGCTATCCGGGAAAGCGCTACTACGGCGGATGCGAATTCACCGACGTGGTCGAGGATCTGGCGCGTGAACGCGCCAAGAAGCTGTTCGGCGCCGAATATGCGAACCTGCAGCCGCATGCCGGCTCGCAGGCGAACATGGAGGCCTACGCGGCGGTTTTGCAGCCCGGCGACACCATCCTTGGCCTCAACCTTGCGCATGGCGGACACCTCACGCACGGCCATCACCTGAACTTTTCGGGCAAGACCTACAAGATCGTCCCCTACGGTGTCACCCAGGAAACCGAGACCATCGACTACGACCAGCTCGAGCGCCTGGCCGAGACGGAACGTCCGAAGATGATCATCGGCGGAGGCAGCGCTTACCCTCGGATCATCGACTTCGCGCGCATGCGGCAGATCGCGGACAAGGTCGGCGCTCTCTTCCTGGTCGACATGGCACATTTCGCGGGCCTGGTCGCCGGCGGGGCCCATCCGTCGCCCGTTCCGCATGCGCATATCGTGACCTCCACGACCCACAAGACACTGCGCGGTCCCCGCTCCGGCATGATTCTCGCCCGGGCCGATCTCGGACCGGCGATCGACAAGACGGTTTTCCCGGGGATGCAAGGCGGGCCATTGGTCCATATCATGGCCGCCAAAGCGGTCTGTTTCCACGAAGCCATGCAACCGGAATTCAAGGACTACGCCCGGCAGGTGGTCAGCAATGCCAAAGTGTTGGCCGAGACGCTCGCCGCCCAGGGCTTCCGCATCATTTCCGGCGGGACCGACACCCATGTGATGCTGGTCGACGTCTTCGCCCGGGGCATGCTCGGCAGCGAAGCCGAGAAGGCCCTGGGTGAGGCCGCGATCACCGTCAACAAGAACGCGATTCCGTTCGACACCAACCCGCCCATGAAGCCCAGCGGCATCCGCGTCGGAAGCCCGGCCCTCACCACCCGCGGCATGAAGGAACCTGAGATGCGCCAGGTGGGTCGGTGGATCGCCGAGGCGCTCGAGCATCGCAGCGACGCAGCCGTGCTCGGCAGGATTCGCCGGCAGGTTCTGGAGCTCGCCGAAGCCTTCCCGCTCTACGCCGAACGGCGCGCGAAGGCGCAGGCCGAAGTCCGGGCGTAAAAGGCGAACCGGCGGAGGCGGCCGGCAGAAGGCTCAAAATTCCTGCGTCCCTTTCCTTCCCTGTGTTTAAATCGTCCCGATGAAGATCGCGATCGACATCCGTCGCATGACGGAGTTCGGCATTGGGACCTACACGCGCAACGTTGTCCGCACCCTGGGACGTCTCGACCGCGAGAACAAATATTTCCTGATCGGGTCCCCCGAAAAAGTCAAAGAGATTGGTTCGCTGCCCGGCAACTTTCACACCGTTCCGCTGCTTGAGCCCGACAGCACCACCAAGGGCTATTTCGAGTTCCGCGTCATCCTGAAGCGGCTGGAATGTGACCTGGTGCACATCCCCCATCTGTTCTGGCTCCCGCGCGCCTTGCCGTGTCCCTACGTCATGACCGTGCACGACCTGCTCGAACACATGTCGCGCGCGAAGGGGCGGTCCGGAATGCGACGAGCCCTCTACTACCAGCTCACCAGGCGCGTGCTGAAGGGCGCCGCGCGAATCTTCGCGGTCTCCCAGTTTTCGAAGAGCGAGATTGAAAAGCTGTTTGGGTTGCCTTCGCGACAGATTGAGGTCGTATACAACGCGATCGACGAGCGTTTCCTGCACGGGCATGCCACCGATGCAGATCGCCAATTGATTGCGGAGCGCTACCTGGTGACCTATCCCTTCCTGTTGTACGCGGGTCGTATCAGTCCTCACAAGAATCTGGTGCGGATCATCGAAGCGTTTTCCGCCCTGCGCGGAGAGCTCGAGAAAGAAGGCAAGCTGCCCGATTTGAAGTTGATCATCATCGGCGACGATCTGTCCGGCCATCCGGATTTGCGCCGTACCGTGATTCGCGGCGGGGTGCAGAATGAGGTCCGCTTCCTCGGCTTCGTTCCGATTGAGATTCTGCGGATCTTCTACGACGTGGCAAACGTCTTTCTTTTCCCATCGCTGTATGAGGGCTTCGGGCTGCCGCCGCTCGAAGCGATGGCCCACGGAACCCCGGTCGTGACCTCCAACACGTCGTCTCTTCCAGAGGTTGTGGGCAACGCAGCGGTGCTGGTGAATCCCGAGAACGTGTTCGAGATTATGCGCGCGACCCACCGCGTCCTGATCGATCAGAACCTGCGGGAAAAACTCCGGCAACGAGGCTACGAACAGGCCAAGAAGTTCTCCTGGGACAGTTCTGTGCGGCGAATTCTGAAGGTCTATGGGGAAGTGGGAGGCGGATCGACCAGCGGGATCATCCCAAGCGCAGAGCCGCCGGTCCAGCGCCTGCCTGCCTGAGACCATCGCCAGTTTTCTGCTTCGGAATAACCCCCCGACAGACTTGCCCTGGAATCCCGCGATGCAGCGAGTCCTGAGGGTGGCAGAAACTAGCCCCGCTCGACCGTTTCCCAAGCGGGATCTGCTGCGCTCAATGGATACGATAGCGAAGCTTTATTGTGGCTGGAGCTTTTCACGTTGTGGGCGAAGATGCGAAAGATCGGGTGGGACGTGAGTTCATTGGATGAATTCCGCACTGTGATTCTCCAGGTCTCCAGGCTGGCGGCCAACTCTCCATCTGCAGCTTACCCACGACTATGGCCGCCGACCTTGCACGGTTGACACCTGAGCAGATTTCGATCGCAGCTAACAAGCGGGCAACAACAGACGAGTTTGTTTGTGAACCTGCTGCTGTGCAGCCGATTGTTGAGGGACTGGTGCGCCTGGCCAACAGAGCTTCTGAAACGGGGCGGACATTCTATTTCTTAATGTCGCGGGAAGGAGTTTTTCAACACACACGCCGGGTTACAACAAGGAAGTTCGCTGGTCGGGATCTGACACCCGTCTGCTACAGCTTGGTCAGGAACTCGGTAACCTCTGGAGTGTTCCAATCGACCGGCCCGATGAACTTCCGGCGGAGTACACCGGCGCGGTCGATAATATAGGTCTCAGGCCAGCCGTGGGTAGCGTAAAGCCCCGGACTTTTTTGGTCGGGGTCGCGGACGGTGAGCATATCGACGTGGTAGTCCTTGAGGAAGCGGTGGTAAGCCCCGTCATCGACATCGATGCTCACGGCTACGATTATCACGCCCTTGTCTTTAAGCCGCTGCTGCATCTGGATCAGGGAAGGCGTCTCCTGAACGCAAGGCGGACACCAGGTCGCCCAGAAATTCAACACGACGACTTGCCCGCGAAACTGGCTGAGCGTGATCTTGCGCTCGGCGTCCTGTAGAGTGAAGTCGGGAGCATTCGCGCCGATGCGGGGCGGCCGGCTGCCACTGTAGCAGCCGATCAGGGTTGCGAGTAGTCCAATCACGATGACAGTCCGCGTCACTCCGCCATAATATCGGAAATCCGATTGAGAGGCAGGATCCATGCCATCGCCCGGTCGAGTAGAGCAAGAGTGAGTCGCAGAGGCCTTTTGACTCGTGAGTGTAAACGCCTATTACCTCAGTTGAGCCGTGGTCGCCTTCGCCTCTGATGACGGTGAATGTCGTTCGCCTGATTGGTGTTTTGTGCGCCGAGCCAAAGTTCTTTCGTAAAAAACTTCATGCCTGAGTCTAGTTTACAGGCGCACGGGCGAGGAAGCTCAAGGCTAGCTGTTGAAGTATCCCGATTGCGCTCGGTGATCCGGTCAGCCAAATTCTGTGTTCACGAAATCGCGCCTTTTAACGCCAGTATCCTTCTCGAATCGTGTGTACCGAACCATTCAAATTGATTCGATACGTGCCAGTGAGACCCGGCTTGGGCGGCGTCGAGGAGAGCTATCCCATTACGGTAACCAAGAGTTCGTCCGGACCGACCCAGTGTTTCGCTTCGAGGTAGAAATGATCGGCCTCAAAATTCCTCGCTCTGCGAGAGGCGGCAGTCAGGAACTCAAGACATCTACCGCTCGCAGCGTCTGTGGGTCACAGACATAGCAGAGGGTGTCAGTGCTGCCCGAGGCGTCATTAACGAAAAAATGGCGGCTATCAGGTGACCACGAAACATTCGAGACTGCGCTCGAAGTCTCGGACCAGCGTTCGTTCAGTCGACCCATTTCGACGAATCCATAGCTTTCGCGTGCTGTCCCAGCTTGGCATTTCGAACATCAGGGTCCATTTCCCGTCTGGTGAAGGAATGCGAGTCACTCCTACACGTGGGAGTCTTATAACGAATGGACGGACTGAGCGGGGTGGCTTGGTTTGTGGTACTCCCGCCGAAGACGGAAAGAAAAGCGCCAGCAACAACCATAATCTGGCTCCTTGTGGAGGAGCAACCATGCAAAAATGCTAGATGATTCTAACGTCCACGTTACGTTCGGCGAACTGTTGAAGTATCGGCTCACACTCACCGACCCGGCGAACTCTCAAAATTCATTGGCCTGGTTTCTCGGGAGATCCAGCGCAGTTGGGTCCTCCGCGAGTAAAGGAATGACCGAGTGAAGCGCGGAAATCTCGTTCTGCACACGCTGAATCTCCAGCTCCTTTTGCCGCAGAACCCTGCGAAGCGTCTCAAGGTCCTTTTGCATGCGCCGAACGTCCAGCTCCTTCTTACGCAAGACCTCGTACACGTCTTTCACGGCTACCCCAAGTCTGCAACTCGCTCATAGCTCGCGGCTGGTCTTGCCGCGCAAAGGCCCGCGCCAGTCCTCGTCCAGGGGGGAGAGCTAGAGCACGGGCCAGCAGGCCGTCGTCTAACAACGACCCACGCTCGAAAGAATATGGGTCAGACGGCGTATTGTAGCGCCCTAATGACCAGAAAATAGGAAAACGACAAGTCAGGAGATACTCGGGAGTTCAAGGTTGCATGCACGCGCGCTGATAAGCCTGGCTGTAGGTTTTCAGGAGTCCTCCGGACTAGGAAATCTGAGGACTCGGTAAAAATTCTTGAACAAGCCCTACGGACCATGCACTAGCGTCGTTGTGCGATCTAGAAAGGCAGTTTCATCCGGTCGAGCTGGTCCTGCGTCTTCTTCTGCGGCTCGAAAAGGGTCTGACCGCTCCGGTTCTTAGACCGGAGCAGTCAGGCGGTCGAACGCTTACCGATTCACACGGACATTATCGAAGTACGCATCGATCGAGGCGGAGGACCGCGGTGTGGTCGTGCAATGCGCGACTTGACGCGCGATGTCAATCGCCCTGAAGTCGAAAGATGGAGGTGAAGTGTCCGCGACCGTGTATGGCGATACGACCAGAGGTCCATTGTTTAGCTGAAATATAAACCGGTGGTTCGGTTGGTCCCACTTGATGTGAAATCTATTGGTTGTGCCGGGCTGAATAAAGCCGACGACTCCGAAACCAAGCGGGGTTCGGGTACTGCAGAAGTCGTCGTCGCATCGCTCATAGTGAAACGCAACTTGTATGGCGGAACCGACATCGCTTGGCGTGCGGTACGCGCCAATTCCGCCCTCGACGTCCCCTAGTTGGCTCGTTGGTGCACTCTCCGTGTTGAAGAAGCGTCCGCGGAACTCCGGCCCTATGTCGACTGCGCCAGAGGGGTTACTCGCGCAACCAACAGTTTTGACGTCCTTAACGACTACGGAGAATGATGCTTCCGTGATGGCAGTTGGCACAGGGAAGCCGAGACCAAAGATGGATCCGCTCGCGCCATTGTCATCTGTGGTTGTGGAATAGGTGGTTTCTTTGAGGTGTAATCGCCGATCATCGTCTTGGCCAGGGGCAGCGGTCAGTTCACGTACTGACTCGCGTGACTCGGGATCTTGAAAGCCGCCGTCCCATTTCGAAGGGTCGAACTGTTTTGAGTTGAAATTGTCATAGAGCACCAGTTGTGCGACACCCGCTTTGGACAAGGCAAATGTCAGCAACACGAGTGCCCACACTGCAAACGTCCGTTCAGGTTTCGGGATCATAACTGCCTCCAGGCTTGTCTTCCCAAGAGGACCTGGAATCCACACGTTCACCCAGTGCGGAGTCGAATCCGACTGAACCGGTCTGGTTTTCGATCCAGAAAGAAGGAAAGAACAAGCCGTGGAGCGGTGGCCGGTTTGAGTGGCAACACAATACACCCGGACCTAGATTTGTCAATCCGAACGCCACATGCGCCACATGCGCCGCCACCGCTCGGCGGGAGGTCTTTTCTAAAACGGCAGCTCATCCGGTCGAGCTGTGCCCCGGTCTCTTTCGAAGGCTCTAGGTCTTTCTGCGTGGTCGCAAGCGACTCGTGGCCTAGGCAGACCCGCACCGTGCGCACATCGATCCCCGCCTGGAGCCAGCGCGTCGCCGCGGTGTCCCTAAAGCGATGGAGATGCCGATGCCCCAGATCCAGGTCCAGCCAGTGGAGCGTCTGGAGTTCGCCCCGGCGAAATCCTGTCGCGACCACTAAGGAGAAGGACGCCCGCTCCCAGTCGTCGCATACGGCAGAGAATTTCTTTAGGGCCTGAAAGAAATTGCCACGTCGGCCGTATCTGGCAGACTGAAAGATCACAACTATGTCTTGCGGGGGCATAACCATCGGTGGTAAACGAACGGTACGGTAAGCCTGCCAAAGTCTCTGCTGTTAACATCGCTGACAAGGGCTTTCTTTTCTCCAGAAAAACGCTAATATCTAAGCCTCCTTCCCGCAAGGATGGGGCCCATGCATGCTCCGGTGCCACCCCACAAATTAGCAGGGCGTTACGAGATCAAAGAGGTCCTCGGCCAGGGCGGTATGGGCTTGGTATACCGGGCGCGCGACGTGCTCATTCGACGCGACGTGGCGTTGAAGACGCTGCGCGACATTCCTCAATCCACGTCGCTACAACTTTTCTACAAAGAGTGCGATGTGCTGGCCTCCATGAGCCACCCCAACATTGTAGAAATCTTCGATGTTGGGGAATTCGAAGAGGAGGGCGAAAAGAAGCCTTATTTCGTAATGCCTTTGCTGCCGGGCAAAACGCTGGACAAGATAATCAAGACGGAGAGTTACCGCCTGACCCTGGAGCGCTCAATCGACATCATTTCGCAGGTTTGCCGGGGTTTGCAGGCGGCCCACGAACGGGGCCTGGTGCATCGCGACCTGAAGCCGAGCAACATTTTCGTGATGGAAGATGACTCAGTCAAGATTATCGATTTCGGCATCGCCCACATGAACGACGGCCATTCCACCATGGGCCAGAAGGGAACTCTGCTCTACATGTCTCCAGAGCAGATCGAGATGAAGCCCTTGTCGGCCTCGTCAGACATCTTTTCTCTAAGCGTGGTCTGCTATGAGGCGCTGACCGGCCGGCAACCGTTCCGCGGCACTCGTGAGGAGGAGATTGTCGCCGCGATTCTTCAGCAGATTCCTCCCCCGGCCTGTGAGCTGAACCCAGCCGTGGGCCGGCCCATCAGCCGCGTGATTCACAAAGGGATGGCAAAGCAGCCTTGGCACCGTTTCTCTACTGCCCGCGATTTCGCGGATACGATCAACAAAGCGTTGCGCAACGAGCCGATTGAGTACTTCGATTCGTTGCGCCTGCGACCAAGATTGCAGCGCTGCACAAAGGCGGTGGAGGACGGCGATTACCAATTTGCGGGCGAGATTCTGGGCGAGTTGGAAGCCGAGGGTCACATTGATACAGAAATTGGAGTGCTTCGAGCGCAACTCGATAAAGCGGTCCGCCAAAAAACCATTGCTCAGTTGATAGAGAGCGCAAAAGCACGCTATGAGGAGCAGGAGGATCCTTTGGCGCTGCAGAAAGTCCAGGACATATTGCAGCTCGATCCGCAGAATGTCACTGCCTTATCGCTGAAGAGCAAGATCGAGAACCGCAGGAGCGAACGCCAAATTGACAATTGGTACCGCCTGGCGCAGCAACATATCGAGAACCATGCGTACACCCACGCCCGCGAGGCTTTGCAGAATGTGCTGCAACTCAAACCTCAGGAAGCACGAGCTGTACAGTTGGTCAGCGAAATTGATCAGGAGGAACAGGAGTACAAGAAGCTTCGCCAGGACAAATCTCAATTGCACCGGGCAGCGATGGAGGCCTGGCAGAGAGGCGATGTCAGCACCGCACTGACGAAACTTGCCCTTGTTCTGGAACTGGACCGTCGCGCTCCTGACTCTTCCGACGCCGGGCGCAGCACCACCTACCAGACCTTCTACAACCAGGTCCGGTCAGAACACGACGCCATCAACAATGCCTACGCTGAGGCCCGCAAGCATCTGGCAGATCAAGATTTCGCCAAAGCGCTGTCGCTGTGCGACACCTTGCTGGCCAAGTATCCCAACCACACCCTCTTTCAGGCATTGAAATTCGATATCGGGGAGCGGCAGAGACAGGAACTCTCCGCTTTCATTGCTTCCGTCGACCGCAGCCTGGAAGCCGAACCGGATCTCGACAAGAAGGTAAACCTGCTGAAGGACGCGCTTGCCAGGTATCCGGGGGAAGCCCACTTCGAGCGGGCATTGCGCACCACCCAGGACAAACGCGATTTGGTGAATTCCATCGTCACCCGCGCACACTTGCACGAAGAACAGAGCCTGTTTGCAGACGCCCTCAACGATTGGGAAATCCTGAGCAACATCTACAACCAATATCCAGGTCTGAAATTTGAAATTGAGCGCCTGCAGAAGCGGCGCGAGCAGCAGTCGCGGGCAGAGGCCAAAGCACAGATCACTGACCAGATCGACCGGTGCATGCAGTCCGCTAACTATGGCCGGGCCTTGGAGCTCTTGCAGCAGGCACAACCAGAGTTCCCGGGCGATGCTGAGCTGGCGGAAATGCTAAAGCTCGCCCAGGCAGGCCTTGAGAAAGCCAGCCAGGCACAACGCCTGATGACGGAGGGGCAGGAATTCTGTGCGCAGCACCGTTTCAAAGAGGGCCTGGAGTTACTGGAGCAGGCCTTCCACATTGACGAGCACAACACAGTGAGTCGCAACGTGTTGTGCAATGCGCTCGTGGAGCAAGCCCGCACCTTGGTCGATGGGGATTGGAGAGCAGCGGAGGAGCTTACGTTGCGAGCTTTGGATCTCAATCCCGAACACGCGCAAGCGAAGAGCGTGCGTACCCTGGTGCTGGATCGAAAGCGGGAGCAGTTCGTTAACGAATTCATGTCGCAGGCGCGCAAGATGCACGCCGCCGCGGATTTGGCCGGTGCGTTGTCAAAAATCGACGAGACCCTCCTGGCCTACCCCGGCGAGTTCCGGCTTTTGCAGATGCGACAGACTCTGCAACGGGAAATCGCGGAATCCCAACTTCGCCAGGAGCGACGGCAAGACCTCGACGAATTGCGGCGCCTGCAACGTGAAGTGGAGAGCCCCACGGACCGATCTTTGACTGCTGCCTTCGGCAAACGCGCGCAAACACTGGCGGGGAAATATCCCAATGACGAAGAGTTTGAATCTGTGGCTAAAGAACTGGCGGCAAGGACAGCGGTTGTTGAAGCCTACGAGCCCGGCATGCCCCCGGAGGAGAGTAAAGCCAAAACTGCTCAGGCTACTCCGCTTTCGTCTCCTGGTGCCGTAGCAGAAGATCTTCCTGCACAGCCGGTTCTATCGCCGGGCGGAAAGGCAGTTGCCGACGTGGGTGGCCAGCAAAATGTTGCGGGTGCGCCTCTTCGAGTTCTGCTGCGGTTAAAGACTCCCCTGATTCTGGCGGGTACGATTGCCTCGATACGGGGCATGACAAGGCAGATCCGCTGGCCACGTCTTCATCTCCAAGCCTTACGAGACCTCTCTTTTCTTAAGTCCCCGATGGGTAAGTCTCAGCGAGTCCTTGGTGCCCTAGGTGGCGTCTTGGCCGTCCTGATAGTGCTGGCGTTCGTAATTCCGAAGATGGCCTCTAAACCTAAGCCGAAGGTCGTGGCTCAGGTCGCCGTCCATGTGCGTACCATTCCTGCGGGAGCGAAGATCCTTATTGATGATGAAACACGCGGTTCTTCGGAAGCCGACCTGCGGTTGCCGGTGGGCGTTTACACCGTCACAGCGCAGATGGATGGCTACCGGTCGGCTAGCCGTACTCTCGAAGTTCGACCCGGCACTCCTGTATCTCTCGAAGTGGCGCTTCTGCCTGTCCCTCTCACGTTTCGGCTCACGACGGATGTTGGCGGAGGAAAAGTATGGCTGGATAACCGGATGGTGGGGGACCTGAATGGGGGCCAAATCACGCTGAGCGATGTGGCCCCCGGCAAACACCAGCTGCGATTCGCTACCGAAAAAGGAGAGGCTGCCTTCAGTTTCGAAGCCGCGCAAGCAGCACTCCCTGTGGTCGGCGGCACCATTTCATCGAAGGGCGTGAACACTCTGGTAGTTGCAGGCTTCGGGCCTCGGCTGAAGGTGTATAGCAGCTTCACTCCAGCTCAACTGAGTGTTGACGATCAACCTGCGGTTGAATTGGCTCCAGCGGGTTCGGAACTGCAGAATATTGCTTCCGGCAACCATCAATTGTCAGTCACACAGGCCAGTCAGCGGCACACGGTGGATATCGATGCTGGGCCAGTGCCGTCACTGAGCGCCTTCGTGCAATCCAACCAGAACATCGGCACGCTACTGATTGTCACCGCCGAAGACCGGGTGAGAGTCTTTCTCGATGGCAGGCTGCAAAAGCAAACCACCGAGGCAGGGCAGTTGCGGATCGCCAATCTTGAGCCCAGGCAGTACCAGGTGCGGGTTGCCAGAGACGGTTTCCAGGAGGTGCCGGAGCAGAAGATTGACGTTCGCAAAGGAGAGCAGGCCCGGGCGAAGTTCGTCCTCCAGCCAATGGCCCGCCTGGCTGTCCTGGCGATTCAGGGCGGCATGCCGGGAACCGAGGTCGTGATGGATCGCACCTCCATTGGCACGGTGCAGGCCGACGGTTCTTTTCGCTATTCCGCCGTCTCCCCTGGAGACCACACCATCGAATTGCGCAAGGACCATTACCAGGCCCGCCAGATTCAGAAGCTTTTTGCATCCGGTTCGCCGGTCTCCCTGGGCCCCACGGAGGCTACTCTGGATCCGATGCCCGGCGAGTTGCGCGTAACGTTTTCTCCCCCCGAGGCCGATGTGACCCTGAACGGCAACGGTCAGCCCATCACCAGGATAAAGAACGGATCGACCTTGAACCTGCCTTCCGGTTCCTACGCATTGACGGCACGCACCTCTGAGGGGCTGGTCCGGTCCTTATCCGTACAGATCGTGAGTGGGGAGTCGAGAGCGGTGAATTTCGCTCTGGCTCCTGGAGGAATGTCCGACTGGGAGCGACCCGAAGGCTGGATGCCAGAAAAGAATTACTTTGTGCACCGCGGTGGGAATTTTGTGCTTTTCAGTACCTCCCCGACGTCGGGCACTTTTAGCTTCTCCGCCTTGCTCCAGAAAGGACACCGGCTGCAGTGGGTACTCAACTATATTGATGGCAAGAATTACCTTTCTTTCTCGATGGATGAGAATTTCTTTTATCGCAGCTTGGTGCGCGACGGACACCAGCTTGAGACAGCTCAGTTTCCTCACAAAATTGACAAGAAACAGTTTCACAGCTTGCAAATACGCGTGTCGGGCGACGAAATTGTGCACCAAATCAGGGAAGGCAATCAGTGGGTGACTCTGGATACTTGGACCCAGCCAGGAACGGAACTGTCGGCTGGCAAGTTTGGTTTCCTCATTCCGGGCAAGGACCAGGTGGCCCTTTCCAATTTCAAGCACTACGCAGAGCTGAACACGCGATAAGCGGGAGCATCTCGTCGTCCGTATTGGCTACTAGTACCGTGACCGTGTAATTTTGTAGGCAAACTTCTTGCGAGCTTGTTTGCGAGTAAAGCGCCACTGGATCGTGACTCGGTCGCGATTCATGCGGCGGTTC
>Ga0137415_10001016_pt1 | contig 27669 bp, 13 predicted proteins | sample CZODoug3_1_1_16f_FD_183082 | JGI IMG/M metagenome (GOLD analysis project Ga0137415, IMG submission 183082) | Vadose zone soil fungal communities from Angelo Coast Range Reserve, California, USA - CZODoug3_1_1_16fungal (Hybrid Assembly) | ecosystem: Environmental > Terrestrial > Soil > Vadose...
AATCTTTGAATCATCTTTCGCATTGGGCTGGCGCCATCGAGAAGTCCGCCAAGTAGAACCACATTAAAGCGATGTTCCCGCTGATCGCCGTATAGACCGAGCTGTTCGCGTGCTGACAATTTGACAGCGTGCGATGACGCCGCTACCGTTATTCTCTTGCTTGCTAAGCTTTTTAAGCGCCGTAGCGCGCAATCCGCAAGCAAATCAGACGAGGCCCGATGAAAGTTATTGTTGCAGATAAGATCAGTGAACGCGGCGTAGAGCTGCTGCGCAGCGCCGGCTGGAACATCGTCCTGACGACGAAGGACAATCTTAACGCCGAGATCGCGGATGCGGATGCCCTCGTGGTGCGGAGCGCCACGAAAGTGACTCCCGAACTGCTGGAGAAAGCTCCGCGCCTCCGCGTGGTGGGGCGCGCCGGCGTTGGTGTCGACAATATCGACCTCGAAGAAGCCACGCGGCGCGGCGTCCTGGTGATGAGCACGCCGGGTGGAAACGCGGTTAGCGTCGCCGAGCATACGTTCGCGCTCTTGCTCGCTCTCGCCCGGCAAGTCCCGCGACATGACAAGGCAATCCACGAGGGCCGATGGGAAAAATCCAGCGCGGCGGGCACTGAAGTTCGTGGGAAGACGCTGGGTCTAATCGGGCTTGGGCGCATAGGCAGCGAAGTCGCCGTACGCGCCGAAGCTTTCGACATGAATGTGCTCGGCTATGACCCTTATATCAGCGAAGCTGCCGCTCGCGAAGTGCAAGTCGAGTTGGTTCCGCTGGAGAAGTTGCTCGCCGAGAGCGATTTCGTTTCTCTGCACACCGCGCTGAGCCCCGCCACTCAAAACTTGATCAATGCCAACACTCTGGCGCAAATGAAAAAGGGCGCACGCTTGATCAACGCTGCTCGCGGCGAACTGATCGACGAGGCTGCATTGGCCGAGGCCCTGAAAAGCGGGAAGCTCGCCGGGGCCGCCCTTGATGTTTTTGTGGAAGAGCCGCCCAAGAATTCGCCGCTGACGGGTTTGCCCAACGTGATCGCTACCCCACACGTTGCTGGGTCGACGACTGAAGCTCAGGAGGAAGTCGGCACGCAGGTCGCCATGCAGGTCCGCGACTACCTCGCGGAAGGCATAATTCGCAACGCGGTGAACCTCCCCGCTCTCTCCGCCGACCAGTACCGCCGCGGGCGGCCCTATGTGGCCTTGGCGGAACGCCTTGGCTCCTTCGTAGCGCAAGCCGCACCGTCGCGCCCGGCGCGCATTCGCATTCGCTACGCTGGGGAAGTCGCTGAGGTTGGCACGCATCTCCTTCGCAGCGCGGTGCTTACGGGCCTGCTGAACGCGGTGCTGGACGAGAAAGTGAACGTGGTGAACGCCCCGCAAGTCGCCGCCGCCCGCCGGCTTGCCGTGGAAGAGGAGACTCGGCGTCGCGAGCATGGCTTTCCCAACACGCTGGAAGTCTCGGCGCTGCCGGATAAGGCCGCCTCCGACTCCGCGGCCGAGTTCACTGTCGAAGGCACCGTTTTGCACGACGGCTCCCCGCGTGTATTGCAAATAAACGGGATACCCGTGGAATCACAGCTCGAAGGCACAATTTTGTACATACGGAATCGCGACGAACCCGGCGTGATCGGCCAGGTAGGCTCCACCTTGGGCCAACTCGGCGTTAACATCGCCACCTTCGCCCTCGGCCGCAGGCAAGCCGCTGTCGGGGCCGAGGCTGTAGCCCTCGTCCGCCTGGACGGAACCGTATCTCCTTCGATACTCGAACCGATCAAGAAAGTCCGCGCCATTACCGAGGCCCGCCTCCTCCATCTGGGAGCCGGGTAGCAAGTGACGGTGGAAAGTGACCTCGGAGCGGAACCGAACACCGGAATCGAACCCAACGCTTGTTTACAGATAGCGATAAATTTCACCTCGACGGTCGCTTGGCCCTCGTGTTAAGCCAATTTACAAAATTTTTGCAATGTTGTTGAGATATGACTTGGTACCCCGCTTGACATCTGTGCCTCAACTGACCTAAAAGCTATGCCAACAGTGTATAGCTTTTGACTGAGTGGGGTGTAAGCGGTTGCCCAATCCTATTTGCCCGCTAAAGTTTGCGGCCCTCGTGCCGCATTCCTTTCGCGCCTTCGAGAGCGCGTCTCCCCGAGCTGTGTTCCATACAAGACAAGTAAGCGGAAAAGGAGCAGTCATGGACTGGTCTTCACCTATTAGTCGAAATATTCTTTTCGGGTTCTTAGTCGTTCTTGTTGTGGCGTCTCTTGTCTCAGCGCAAACCGGCACAACCTCGCTGCATGGGGCCGTCACCGACAAGTCTGGTGCCGTCATATCCGCTGCTAAAGTGAATCTCGACAATGCGCAGCAAGGTTTGCACCGCGAAACCGCTACCGGCTCGACCGGCGAATACGAGTTCCCAGCCCTTCAGCCAGGAACCTATGTGTTGACCGTGGAGATCGCGGGTTTCCGAAAGTACGACCAGAGAAACCTTCAGCTTCTCGTCAATTCGCCGGCAACTGTCAACGTCATTCTTGAGGTCGGCACGACCACACAGACGGTGGAAGTACTAGCCCAAACGGAGACACTAAACACAACCGACGCGTCCCTGGGCATCGCCTTTAGCGAAAACCAAATCAAGCAGCTCCCGTTGGAAGCGGGAAACATTCCGGAGTTGCTCTCTCTTCAGGCCGGTGTGACCTACACCGGTAATCGCCCGGATTTCAACAAGGATACAGACACCCGGAACGGAGCCGTTAACGGAGCGCGCAGCGACCAAAGCAATATCACCTTGGACGGCGTGGACGTGAACTCAGATACGAAAGGTTACGCGTTCCAGTCTGTTCTGCCAGTTACACAGGATTCCGTGCAGGAGTTCCGCGTAACGACAACGAACTACAATGCGGACGAAGGCCGTTCGTCCGGCGCTCAAGTAGCATTGGTGACCAAGGGAGGCACCAATGACTTCCACGGATCACTTTTCGAGTTGCACCGCAACACCGCCACTAGTGCAAATGACTACTTCATTAAGCTAGCGGAATTGCAGGGCGGTGCGCCCAACCAACCTCCTAAACTAATTCGCAACATCTTCGGAGGTTCCGTTGGCGGGCCAATCAAAAAAGACCGCTTATTCTTCTTCCTCAATTACCAGGGTGGGCGGCAGCGCGAAGCGCAAAGCGTGGTACGCATTGTGCCCAGCGCCGCATTGCAAGACGGAGTGATCCAATACCAATGCCAGACTCTTGCCGATGGAAGTCTGGATACCGCGACGTGCCCAGGAATGACGGTCCAGGGCTTGACCGGCTCGCATTCAGTTCAGCCTGGCTATTTTGGCCTTACACCCACGCAGACTAAGAACATGGACCCCCAAGGGATAGGGGTTAGCACCGGTGTCATGACCCCCTACCTCCGGTCGTTCGCCCCCTTCGTCCCCAACGACAATTCGGTTGGGGATGGCGTAAACTTCGTCGGGTTTCGATTTAAAGGGCCTGTGGCGATTAACACGAATTGGTATATCGCCCGCGCGGATTACAAGCTCACCAGCAACGGCAACCATAGCCTCTTCTGGCGCGGCGCACTACGAGATGACACCAACGCGGGCGTGCCTTATTTACCAGGCGGCAGCTCAGAACTCAGCCAAGTAGATTACAGTAAAGGTTATTCCGTAGGTTACACGGCCGTTCTCCGCTCAAATCTGGTGAATAATTTCAGGTACGGTTATACGCGGCAGAGTTTCGGACAAATCGGTAATCACACCCAAGATATCGTTTTCTTCCGAGGTTTGAACAACGACGAAACGTCCAACAACTCAAGCCTGGCTGTCACTAACAATTCCAATTATCAGGTTCCGGTCCACAATTTCGTCGACGACGTTTCCTGGATCAAAGGCAAACACACGTTCCAATTTGGTGGAAATTTCAATTTCCTCCGCAATCCACAGTCGAATACTACCGGCTCTTTTACATCTGCTTCTGACAACCCCTCCTGGTTAGACACGGCCGCTATGGCGAATAGTGCGGCCACCGGTCATTTCGATCCAGGCTGCTCGCAGGCGGCTAATCCGGTCACGGGGTCGTGCTTCGACGCGAAGACAAATCCTACTGAGCCGCACTACCCCTCGGTGGATGGCGGTTTCGGCAACAATTATGACTACCCGATGGGCGCGCTAATCGGGATGGTCACCCAGGTGAATGCGCATTACAACTTTACGCGGAGCGGAACAGCTCTCGCCGATGGAACACCCGTTTCGCGAAGATTTGGCGCAGATACCTGGGAAATGTACGCCCAGGACTCGTGGAAGGCGAAGTCTAATCTGACGCTGACATTTGGGCTTCGATATGGACTTTTCTCACCACCGTGGGAGACAAACGGGCTTCAAGTCACTCCGAACGTGAGCTTGAGCGATTGGTTCCAACAGCGAGGGACGGGTATGCTGCAGGGTTTACCCTCTAGCGCGGTTCCTCGGTTGAGTTTTAACTTGGGTGGCCCAGCGAACGGTAAACCAGGTTTCTACGATTGGGATAAGAAGGACTTTGGTCCCCGCTTCGCGGTGGCCTGGTCTCCGAGTGCGAGCGAAGGCCTGTTCAAGTCTTTGTTCGGCGGCCCCGGAAAAACGACAATCCGCGCTGGCGCCGGAATCGTTTATGACCGGCTCGGGCCGGCATTGCTCGCCACCTTCGATCGGTCCGGGTCGTTTGGTCTTTCCACCGTGCTTACCAACACTGGCGGCGTCCAGACTCCGGCCACGGCCCCGCGTATAACTGGCCTGACAGGATTAAGCAACATTCCAAAGACCGACCTCACGGGCTCGACAATATTTGCCCCCTCGCCGGCGGGCAGTTTTCCGCAGACATTCCCAAGCGGTTTGAATGGCGATGTGGGCTCTTATGCAGTGTATTTTGGAATGGACAATAAAATCAGAACCCCCTACTCGTACACGTTGGACTTCTCGGTCGGTCGTGATCTGGGACACGACTTCACGCTGGAAGTCTCTTATGTAGGACGACTGTCTCACCGCTTATTGTCGCAGTCTGATGTGGCAGCGCCGCTTGATTTGGTCGATCCAAAGAGTGGAGTGGATTACTTCACGGCTGTGCAAGCGCTCGCGAAGATCTATCGCACCGGTATTAAGTCCGATAGTGTAACGGCGGCGATGATTGGACCCACGGCTTCGTATTGGCAGGATCTCATGGGGAGTACGCAATTCTTGCCGGGAAGCCAAGGTTTCCGGGTCAGCCGTTGCGCAACTGCTCCGTTCGCAAGTAAAGACCCTGTCGTTGCTGCCTACGATCTCTTCTGCGGGTTTACCTTTAATGAGACCACAGCACTGCAGGGAATTGATCAGGGCTTCGGGTTCCGAGATTTCAGCCTCACAGATAGCGGTGGGAATCGGATTCCATACTATCCCGCGACCGGGGCTTACACCTTCGTGGATCCGCAGTTCGCTGCACTCTATGTTTGGCGTTCCATTGGGACGGCGGCGTACCACGCTCTCCAAGTGAACCTGCGTAGACGCATGAGCCATGGACTCCAATTCGACTTGAACTACACGTACTCGAAATCGCTGGACATTTCGTCCGACGCCTATCGCATCACTGACGAAGGCGGACTGGGCGGGCAAGTGATCAACCCGTGGAACCCGAAAGCACTTCGTGCCGTGTCTGATTTCGATCTGCCTCATCAGTTCAATGCTAACTGGATCTGGGAACTCCCGTTCGGGAAAGGACGCTGGATCGCAAACAATGCCAACAAGGGTGTCGATGCCGTCATTGGCGGCTGGCAACTCTCTGGGCTGGCTCGGTGGACCAGCGGCTTCCCGATTGGTGTTAGCAACGGCGCGCAGTGGCCAACCAATTGGGAGCTGTCCGGCTTTGCAACCCCAATTGCTCCGACTAAGACGGTTGGTGCAGCGAAAAATCCGGATGGCACCGTTAACATCTTCGGTAATGCTGCTGCTGCCGCTGCGGCGATGGGCAATTTTCAACCTGATTTCCCTGGACAGGTGGGATCTCGCAACAGTCTTCGTGGTGACGGCTTTGCCGGTCTCGACCTTGGTCTAAGCAAGCGGTGGAAGATGCCGTACTCTGAAGGGCATTCCCTCCAGTTCCGCTGGGAAGTCTTTAACGCTCTGAACCTTACGCGCTTTGACGTACAGAGCTTGAGCCTTTCCCTAACCAACTCCAGCAACTTCGGCAACTACACTGGCTTGCTAACCAATCCGCGTGTGATGCAGTTCGCATTGCGCTACGAGTTCTAGGCAAGCCAAGAGTTCTGACCAACGAGCCGCTGGAAAACGAAGGTTCCCCGGCGGCTCCTTTTTTAGTGCGCGCTTTCTCAACTCGAATCGCCGTTTCCGTAGCAACAGTTCCCTGTGTTAAGCTGTACGTTGCGCTTGGACCAAACGGGTCAAAGCGTATCGTTCGGGGCGTAGCGCAGCCTGGCTAGCGCGCCTGGTTCGGGACCAGGAGGTCGAAGGTTCAAATCCTTTCGCCCCGACCATTCCCTCTTAAGCATTTGCTTTTTATCTTCATCTTTCTACCAGCTTCGTAAACTTATATACTCGCGAAGATCGTGTTCGCCTGACGAACCTGTGCTTCCGTGATTCCTCACCCCAGCTCGGTCGGCTGTCCAGTGCTGTCGCCTGAATTGTTCCTGGGAAAGAAAACCGCTTTTCAAATTCAACCAAACATCTTGACGCTAGCACCCTAGAATTTCCATTGACAAATTTCTGGACCTGTTATACGATCCGTTATGTTAGGTTCAATAAACTTCCTAAGTCTTTTCCTTCCTATCACATCCCTGCAAATCCTGCAGTCTCATGCGATTACGCACTCTTTTGCGCAACGGCGGTCCGTTATCTCTCCTTTTTTCAATAGCTTCCGCACTCTTTCTATCGCCACGGGGGTGGTACCCCCTCCCCCTTCGACCTTTCTCTCGGCGGGTTTGTGCCTCTATGCGGCAAACTTTGGCCGCCCTTTGTTTTCATACTCTTACGAATTGCTTTCCCCGCCTGCCCGCGATGGCCGGCCACCCCTTTCCTTTCATACCCATTCGTATTGCCCGGGGCTGTTACCCCCAGCATGCCCCGTAACGGTCACGGCAAGTCCTATTGTCCCAGCCTGGCGCGCAGGCATCCTATTAGTAGCGGGGAGTCCTATGCCTCAAGTGCTTACTCACAGGCATGCGGTTGGCGCAAGCCACGTTCTTCGAGTGGGTTGCTGCGCTATTGCTCTGTGCGCTAGAGCGGTCGGTGCTTCGGCTGACGGCACTCCTCAACTGCGGGATGTTGCGGCGGTTCGGCTGGTTAGCGCCGAAGAAGGGCGAAAGATCGCCGCGGCAGCCGTGGGACAGGACGAGCCTGTTCGCGGCGCCCAAGACTGCTCCCATCTGGTGCATCAGATTTATTCCGTCGCAGGGTACGAATATCCCTATGCGAGTTCGTTTGATTTGTACGCCGGACATGGCAATTTTCGCCGGGTTCGCCATGCGCAAGCGGGAGACCTGATTACTTGGCCCGGCCACGTCGGGATCGTGCTCGATCCGAGGCGGCACAGCTTCTTCAGTCTGGTGCGGTCCGGTTTGCAGGCCGAAGATTACTTGGGGCCGTATTGGCGATCGCGCGGAAGGCCGCGGTTTTATCGCTACGTCGTCGACGCTGGTTCAGATGTGGAAACTGCGAAGGTCGCACGACCTGCGCCACCCAGCGGCACCAGCTCCTCGCGGAGAAACAGAGCGGCCGCAACAGAAGTGCGTTCGGAAGCAGAGAAAGCAAACCCGAACCAGACAGCAGAAGAAGCTACTATGCGCTCGAAGGTGGTCGCAGCCCCCGTCGCGCCAGCAACCGCCGCAGTAGGGGAATCCATCCCTTCCAGCATTCTGATCACGCCGGAGCAGCGACGTCCGACTGTGGCGGAAGCTCTCAACGGAATTTCCAAACTCAGCAATGGGGCTGCAAACGCTCTGCGCAGCACAGAGCCTCTCAATGTAAAAATGCCGATCGTAATCTTTGACGAGCTTCAGGTTGAGCGGGTAGAAACCAAGCGCGACAAGGGATGGGCGCATGTGCAAATTGATTCGCACGTGCGCATCGCCGGTGAGGGCACGGACTTCAAGCGGCGGCGCGAAAAAGTGCGATGGGAGCTTCGCCGCGATGCGTCCGGTTGGGCGGCAATCGCACCGGTGGACCGAGCTTACATGTCGCGAGACGACGCCGTGCGCGTTTTGGCCGCGCAGCTTGCAGAGATGACCCAGAGCGAGGCCGCCGCGCAGCACGACGAAACTCTCATCGGCCAAGAAGCGCGCATCGCAAATCTCCTGAGCGCCCTCTTAGAAAAGTAGCAACCCAATGCAGGCTCGCGCTTCAGCGCGCCGCTGGGCCGGCGCGAAATGTAGGCGCCCTGCCTTCCAAAAGCGCGCGCATCTAGTCCTGATATTGTTCGACAACACGAAAACCACACGGTATAGTCTCCACCAAATGCAGTGTCGAACTGTTCTGGAAGGAATTCGCTGGAAGGTGAAATCCTTACGATGAGCTATGTTTTGGCAATGCTAGCACCCCAGAGACTGGTGCATCTTTCTTCGGTCGACCTGGCCATCATTGCGATCTATTTTCTTGCCGTTCTGTGTATCGGCTTCTACCTGAAGCGCTTTGCGCAAAGCGGCGAAGATTTTTTCCTGGCAGGCCGCGAGATGACCGCCTGGGTAGCAGGGCTGAGTTTCCTATCGGCAAATTTGGGCTCCCTGGAACTGCTCGGCTGGGCGGGCTCGTCCTATCAGTACGGAATCCTCGCGGCCCACTGGTATTGGATCGGCGCGATCCCGGCGATGCTGTTCCTCGGCGTCGTGATGATGCCGTTCTACTACATCTCGAGGACCCATTCGGTCCCCGGCTACCTGCAACTGCGTTACGGAAAAGCAGCCAGCGGGCTAAGCGCGGTGTCCTTCGGCTTCATGACCATTCTGATGTCTGGCGTGAACATGTTCGCGATGGCCAAAGTGATGCAGGTGGTGCTCGGCTGGAACATTCACTTCAGCATCTGGGTCTCGTCGCTGACGGTGGGAATTTACGTGGCCTCCGGCGGACTGTTCTCCGCGATTTTCAATGAAGTGCTGCAATTTTTTCTGATCTGGTTCGGCGCGCTGCTGATTCCCATTCTCGGTTTGATTGAAGCGGGCGGATGGAGCGGACTTGTCGCGCGAATCCAACACAATTTCCCTGGCCAAAACTTCACGCATGCGTGGAGCACGCTGGGTCACTTTGAAGACAATCCCATGGGAATGCACTGGACGGGAATCGTCTTCGGACTTGGCGCGGTGATTTCCATGGGCTACTGGACGACTGACTTTCTCGTGGTCCAGCGCGTGCTCGCGGCCAAGGACTTGCGTTCCGCAAAACTCGCCCCGATCATCGGCTCGTTTTTCAAAATGGCTGTCCCGCTGATTGTGATTCTTCCTGGTTTGATCGGCTTGGCGGTCCTTCCCGAAAAGCTAGTGCCGGAAAGCGCGCTGCAACCCGGGCAGCACAGTTATAACGACGTGCTGCCGCTGATGCTCGCGCGCTACTGCGGCCCGGGTTTGATGGGCCTCGGGGTAACCGCATTGGTTGCTGGATTCATGGCGGGAATGGCAGGCAACGTCAGCGCTTTCGCCACCGTCTGGACCTACGACATCTATCGTCCGTTTATCCGCAAGACCGCGCCCGATGCGCATTACGTTTCCATGGGCCGCTGGTGCACAATAATAGGGCTATTTATCAGCATTGGCACGGCGTATTTGGCGATGGGCTTTGCGAGCATCATGGATTACGTGCAGGCGCTCTTCAGCTTTTTCATTGCGCCCCTCTTCGGCACCGTGTTGATCGGTATGTTGTGGAAGCGCGCGACGCCGTTGGGCGGATTTCTGGGACTGCTGGCAGGAACGCTTACGGCGATTGGCATTTTCGTTTCGATGAAGGTGGATCACGACCTGGTGGCGATATTTGCGCTGTCGCCGTTAGCGAAGGGACTGGCGCAAGATATGTACCAAGCGTTGTGGTCCTGCCTGGTTTGCGTCGTCGTCACCGTCGCGGTCAGCCTGGCCACCACGCCGAAGCCCGCAGCAGAACTGGCCGGGCTGGTGTACGGTTACACGCCGATTCCGAAAGAAGAAAACGTGCCGCTGCTGCATAAGCCGATTTTCTGGGCCGGCGTGGCTCTCGTGCTGTTCGTGATTTTGCAAATCGTTTTTTGGTAGTGATTCGGCAAACGTTTTCTGGTAGGGCTCATGAGTGAAAGACATCACATTATTCCTGTATGGTTCTTTGTTGGGTTGCTCCTGCTGATCTATGGCGCGCTGATTCTGGCCAGTGGAATCGCAGAGTGGCAGAATCCGCCGCCAACCGTCCTCGCAAATTTGCATGCGCCCGTCTGGTGGGGCAGTCTGATGGTTGTACTGGGCATCGCCTACATCAATGCTTTCCGGCCACGGAGGAGTTTGTGAGCACGTTCGGCGTCATCGTCGGCAATCGGGGATTTTTCCCCGACGTGCTGGCGCGGGATGGGCGAGAAGAAATCTTGCGAGTCCTGGCCGAGCAAGGCCACAAGGCGTTCTGCCTGACGCCGGAGGAAAGCAAATTCGGCTCCGTGGAGACGCTGGCTGACGCACGCCGCTGCGCGGACCTTTTCCGCTCTCATGGCGACGAGATCGATGGCGTGCTGGTGTCGCTTCCGAATTTCGGCGACGAGCGTGCCATTGCCGATACTCTGCGCCTCGCGCGACTGAGTGTTCCGGTGCTAGTGCAGGCCACTCCGGATGCGCCGGGGAAGATGACCATTGCGCACCGCCGCGACAGTTTCTGCGGGAAAATGTCCGCATGCAACAACCTGAAGCAATATGGAATTCCCTATTCCCTTACGAAATTGCACACCGTGGCCCTGAGTTCCGCGGAATTTAAGAATGACCTGGAGTGGTTTTCCGGTGTGTGCCGCGTTGTGAAGGGTTTGCGCAACCTCCGCATCGGAGCAATTGGCGCTCGGCCGGCGGCATTCAACACCGTGCGCTACAGCGAAAAACTTCTTGAAGCCAACGGCATCACCGTCGAAACGCTGGACCTTTCCGAGGTGATTGGACGCATCGGGCGCATGAAAGATAATGATGACCGCGCGGCGCAGAAACTGAAGAACATTGAACGCTATGTCACGACCAGCGGCATCCCCCAACCCGCACTGCTCAAGATGGCCAAGCTCGGCGCGGTGATCGACGACTGGATGGGCAGCGCGCAAGTACAAATCAGTGCGGTGCAGTGCTGGACCTCGCTAGAGGAAAATCTTGGCGTGGTCCCATGCACCGTCATGAGCATGATGAGCGATTCCCTGCTATCGAGCGCCTGCGAAGTCGATGTATGCGGGGTCCTGGGAATGCACGCGCTGCAACTTGCCTCGCAGACGCCTAGCGCCTTGCTCGACTGGAACAACAATTACGGCAGCGATCCCAACAAAGCGGTGTGTTTCCACTGCAGCAACTTGCCCAAACATTTCTTCAAAGACGTGCAAATGGATTTTCAAGCGATCATCGCGGGCACCGTTGGCAAGGAAAACACGTTTGGCACCTGCGTTGGCCGCGTCAAAGCCGGGGCCATGAGCTACGCACGCTTTTCTACTGATGACGTCGCCGCCAAAATCCGCGGCTATGCAGGTGAGGGACGCTTTACGGATGATCCGCTCGAAACCTTTGGCGGCGCCGGGGTGGTGGAAATTCCCAACATGCAAAAACTCCTGCACTACATCTGCGAAAACGGATTTGAGCATCACGTGGCCGCAAATTTCTCGACGGTCGCGCCGGTGATTCACGAAGCGACGACACGTTATCTCGGCTGGGACATGTACGCGCACGTGTAAGAAGCGGATGCCGCAGCCGCGAGTGCAATCCGATTTGAGAACCAGTTCATGGCCATCGTAGCGGGCGTAGATTTCGGCACCCTGAGCGTGCGCGTCACCATCGTCGACACGGAGCGCGGCCGTCTTGGCTCCGGCATCGCGGAGTACCCGCTCCATCGCAAGAAAGATGACCCGGACCACGCCACCCAGAGCCACGATGACCACATGCGCGCCTTCGCTGAAGCCACCCGTAAGGCCACTGCCGCCGCGCGCATATCCGGCGACCAGGTTGCCGCCCTCGCCATCGATACGACCGGCTCGAGCGTCATTCCCGTAGACGCAAGCCTGCAGCCGCTCGATGAATATTATCTGTGGTGCGACCATCGCTCCTGGCGAGAAGCCGCGCTGATCACCGAAACGGCCCACCGCCAAAAACTGCAAGCCATCGATTGGTGCGGCGGAACCTACTCCTCTGAATGGGGCTTTTCAAAGCTGCTCCACTGGCTGCGCCACAATCCATCCAAGCGCGAGCGTTTTGCCACCGCTTTCGAGCATTGCGACATGATCGCCGCGGTCCTTTGCGGAATTGATGATCCTGCCAAGGCGCCTCGTTCAGTTTGCGCCATGGGCCACAAGTGGATGTGGAACGCATCGCTCGGCGGCCTGCCCAGCGAAACTTTTCTTGCGTCCGTCGATCCACTTCTCAAAGGTGTACACGCGAAACTCGCTGGCCGCTTCGCGACCAGCGACCAACTCGCCGGCCAACTCGCTTCCAAACGGGCGACGGAGCTCGGACTGCGCCCTGGAATCCCCATACCCGTCGGCGCCTTCGACGCCCATTGGGACGCGGTGGGGGCGGGCGCGCGTACCGGCGATGTCGTAAACGTTGTTGGCACCTCCACCTGCATCATCGCTATGAGCGACGACACACGCCTCATCCCCGGCGTGTGCGGCGTCGTACCGGGCTCCGTGCATCCGCAAAAAACTGGCGTTGAGGCTGGACTGTCCGCTACCGGAGACATTTTTGAAGCCATCGCACGCCGCGCCAATAGCAGCGTGGCTGCTTTATCGCGAGACCTCGCTGGTTACCGAGCTGGTCAAACCGGATTGCTTCGCCTCACCTGGGACAACGGCGACCGCACAGTCCTGGTCAATCCCGAACTTGGCGGAATTACGCTAGGCTGGCATTTGACGCACAGCGCGCAAGATGAATTGTTTGCGGCCATCGAGGGCACAGCGTTCCACACCCGAGTTATTCTCGAACGTATGGAAAAGCACGGCGTCCCGATCCGCCGCGTCATCAACGCAGGCGGCATCCCGCAGAAAAATGAAGTGCTCAACCGCGTTTACGCCAACGTGCTGAACAAGCCCGTGCTGATCCCCAAGACGGACGTCACCAGCCTCGGCTCGGCGATTTTCGCAGCGTTGGCTGCCGGCGCATTTCGCTCTCTGGAAGAAGCGCAGAACGCACTTTGCCCCGAGTATCGCGTCGTCGAACCCGATGCCCAGGCCGCCAAAACATACGAAGAGCTTTACGCTCTCTATCGCGAGCTCTACTTTGCTTTTGGCAGTTCGCACACCGCGGCGATCTCCGCCGGCGGCATCCTGCCGACTTTGCGGCGCGTCGCCGCCGCTGCGCGAGGCAATGCATGACCCTGAAAACGCTCCGCGAAGAAGTGCTGGAAGCCAATCTGGAATTGGTGCGGCGCGGGCTGGTGCTCTACACCTTTGGAAACGCCAGCGGCATCGCGCGCGGCCAGGGCCTGGTGGTGATTAAACCCAGCGGAGTTCCTTACAACAAAATGAAGCCGGAGGATCTGGTCGTCACCGATCTGCACGGCAAGATCGTCGAAGGCTCGCTGCGCCCTTCTTCCGATCTCCCCACCCATTTGATTCTTTATCGCGAGTTCCCTTCCATAGGAGGCATCGCGCACACGCACTCGCGAGCAGCCACATCCTGGGCCCAGGCGCAACGCGAAATCCCTTGCTTCGGCACGACGCACGCCGATTATTTCCAGGGCCCGATCCCGGTGACAAAGCCCTTGCGCCCTGCGGAGATTCGCGCGGACTACGAAGCAAACACCGGTTATGCCATCGTTCGGCGCTTCAAGAAGCTCGATCCGCTGCACTCACCTGCCGTGCTCGTCGCCGGGCACGCTCCGTTCTGCTGGGGCGCCACCCCCACAGAAGCCGCGCACATCGCGGTAATCGTGGAAGAAATTGCCTCCATGGCGTCCCAGACGATCGCCGCCAATCCCAGAGTGCGCTGCATCTCCCAGCAGCTGCACGAGAAGCATTTCCACCGCAAACATGGTCCCGACGCGTATTACGGTCAGAACAAATAGCCAACGACGGTACGAAGCTACTTCGCAGCGAATCAAGAATGCCGTCGCAGTCGCGACGATATTTTCGCTTTGTTTGTTTGCCGTAAACGTTTAGGATTCCAACCCGACTAATGCCCTGTGGAGGAAACGTTGCGAACGATTTGTCTTTTGGCCCTTCTTACTTTCGTTGTTGCTCCTGCATTCGCTCAGAAGCAAAAGCCGAAGAAATCCAAAGAAAGCGGAGCAGAGAAAACGCAAGAGAGTTCCAAGTCGCCTGCTGCCGTGGCAACCTCTCAGAAGGACGACGAAGAAGACAAAGGCCCGTGGAAAGCGCTCAACTATCGCCTCATCGGACCGTTTCGCGGCGGACGCGTTCTCGCCGTCTCCGGCGTCGTCGGCCAGGACAACACCTATTATTTCGGAGGCGTTGCGGGCGGCGTATGGAAAACTACCGATGGCGGGCTCAATTGGAAGCCTCTCTTTGACAAGCAGAAGGATGCTTCCCCTTCCGTCGGTGCGCTGGCCGTTTCCGAATCCGATCCCAACATCATCTATGTTGGCACCGGAGAAGCTTGCATCCGCGGCAACATCGTGGGCGGAAACGGGGTGTACAAATCGATCGACGCCGGCAAGACGTGGAAGTTTGCCGGACTTGGCGACACGCATGCCATCGGTCGGCTGATCGTGAACCCGAAAAATCCTGACATCGCGTTCGTCGCTGCGCTGGGACATCCCTTCGGTGACAACGAAGAGCGCGGCGTCTTCCGTACTCGCGACGGCGGAAAGACTTGGGAGAAAGTCTTATATAAGGATGCCAAGACCGGCGCGATCGACATCACTTTCGACCCCAGCAATTCCAATATCTTGTTCGCGGCTCTTTGGCAGGCTCGGCGCACTCCCTGGAGCATGGACAGCGGTGGGCCCGGAAGCGGTCTGTACCGCTCCGCAGATGGCGGCACGACCTGGAAAGAAATCAAAGCGCATGGCCTACCCGAAACAATTTTGGGACGGATCGGCGTAACCGTTTCCGGAACAAACCCGAATCGCGTATGGGCGGTCGTGGAGGCGGAGAAAGGTGGCATTTATCGCTCCGACGATGGCGGCGAGAGCTGGCAGCTCCTCACCGACGATCACCGCTTCCGCCAGCGCGCTTGGTATTACTCGCACATCTTCGCCGATCCCAAATCCGCCGACACCGTCTACATTCTAAATACCGGCGTATACCGTTCGAACGACGGCGGCAAAACCTTCAACGTGCTGCGTGTGCCGCACGGCGACAACCACGGCCTTTGGATCGATCCCACAAACCCAAAGCGCCTCATCAACGGGAACGATGGCGGCGCCACCATCTCTACCGACGGCGCGCAGAGCTGGACCAGCATTTACAACCAGCCGACCGCGCAGTTTTATCACGTCACCACTGACAATCGGTTTCCTTACTACATCTACGGAGCGCAGCAGGACAACTCCACCGTGGGCATCGCCAGCGCCAGCGCAGACGGCGGAATCGACCGTACGGATTGGTACGACGTCGGGGGCGGCGAAAGCGGCTACATCGCTCCCGATCCCAACGATCCGCAAATCGTGTACGCCGGCTCTTACGGCGGCGAAATCACGCGCTACGATCACCGCACTGGTCAGATGCAGGCGGTCAATCCATGGCCCGTGAATCCCATCGGCTGGGCCGCCGCCGATGTCAAACACCGCTTTCAGTGGACCGAGCCGATTGTCTTTTCTCCGCACGATCCAAAGACCCTGTACTTTGCTGGTGAAGTGTTGTTCAAGACCACCGACGCCGGCATGAGCTGGACCATCATTAGCCCCGACCTGACTCGCAATGACAGGCAAAAACAGCAGGCCTCCGGCGGTCCCATCACGAAAGACAACACTGGAGTTGAAGTGTACGACACGATTTTTTCCGTCGTGGAATCTCCGGCGCAAAAGGATTTGATCTGGGCGGGAACCGATGATGGACTAGTGCACCTCACGCGCGACGGGGGCCAACACTGGGACAACGTCACGCCTAAGGCGATGCCGGAGTGGGGCACCGTCAGCATGATCGAAGCGTCGTCAAAAGATGCGGGCACCGCGTACGTTGCTGTCGAGCGGCACAAAATGGACGACTTCGCTCCCTACGTTTTCAAAACCGCCGACTTCGGGAAAACATGGAGCAAGCTGGTGAACGGCCTTCCCGAAAACGCGTATGTCCACGCCGTGCGTATCGACCCCAGGCGTGCCGGCCTGCTCTTCGCAGGCACTGAATCAGGCGTGTTTGTTTCCTTCAACGATGGCGAACAATGGCAGCCGCTGCAGTTGAATCTGCCACTTTCACCGGTGAACGATCTCGTTGTTAAAAACAATGACTTGATTGTCGCCACGCACGGCCGCAGCTTCTGGGTGCTTGACGACATCACACCGCTCGAGCAGTACGGCGACTCCGTGCCTCAGGATGCCGCACATTTGTTCACACCTGGTCCTGCAAATCACACGCTGTTTCGCGGTTCTTTCTTCCGCGGCGGTGCCAATACCGGCAAGAATCCCCCCGCCGGCGCCGTCATCGACTATTGGCTGAAAACTTCGCTGAAGAAGCCAGACGGCGACAAGAAGGAATCCGAAAAGAAAGACGGCGATTCCAAGGAACCGGCACAGACCACAGATGCAAAAGAAACCTCGGCAAAACCCGATGTAAAACCTTCCGAAACTGAAGCTCCCAAGATTACGCTCGACATCCTCGATGCCTCTGGCAAGGTGATTCGCCACTTCCCCAAGAAAGAAGAGGAGGGCGAGCAGGATGAAGGCTTCGGTGCGCCCGATCGCAACGCCGGCACGCTTCCCGCCGACGCCGGACTGAACCGCTTCGTCTGGGATCTCGATTACGAAGGCGCCAGCAAGGTGCCGCACGCGCCCCTCTGGGGCGGCAGCACCAGCGGGCCGCGTGCGCTTCCCGGAACATATCAAGTGAAGCTCACGGTCCTGGGCAAAAGCTACACCGCGCCCCTTGAGATCAAACCCGATCCGCGCTTGGCTGTAACGCAAGCCGACCTGGAGAAGCAGTTCGCTCTGCTCATCAAAATTCGAGACAAAGTGACCGAAACCAATGACAGCATCAACCAGATCCGCGATTTGCGGGAACAAATGAACGCAATTAGCAAACGACTGAAAAATGACCCGCACGGAAAAGTCATCGCCGACGCCGGCAAATCGCTGGACAAGAAAATGACCGAGGTGGAGGAGGCGCTGATCCAAACCAAAGCGAAAAGCGGACAGGACGTTTTGAATTTTCCGATCCGCCTAAACAATCACCTGGTGGCGCTGGGCGGAGTGGTCGCCAGCGCCGACACCGCGCCAACAAAGCAGTCTTACGAAGTCTTCGATATGCTGAGCAAAGCCGTCGATGAACAATTAACGAAGTGGAAAGCGATTGTTTCCACGGACGTGAAGTCTTACGACGACTTGGTAAAGCAGCAGGAAATTCCCGCGCTCACTGTGAAACAAGCGACAGATACGCACTGAAAGCTTTACGTGAGGTTTCCGAAAACTTCCTGATGCCGGGCGCCGCGATGGCAAGACGGGCCGGCGCTCAAATCGGTTCGCTATGCCTTATCGACTTGTTCTAAAGTAAGCAGGCCTTGAATCAACGCCTGCCACTGCCTCTCAGCTCGCACGGAAAACCCGTTGATACATTTGCAGCTGCCGCTGAGCTAGAGAAAGAGCTGAAGCGCGAGGTGAAAGGCGAAGTTCGCTTCGATCGCGGGAGCCGCGCGCTGTACGCGACGGACGCGTCGAATTACCGGCAAATTCCGATAGGACTGGTGGTGCCGCGCGACGAGGAAGATGTGGTCGCGACGGTGGCCGCTTGCCGCAAGTTCGGAGCGCCCGTACTGCCGCGCGGCGCGGGCACAAGTCTGGCCGGGCAATGCTGCAACGTAGCCGTGGTGTTGGATTTTACGAAGTACATGAACCAAATTCTGGAGCTTGACGCGGCGAGACAATTCGCCCGCGTCCAGCCAGGCGTGGTTCTGGACGCCCTGCGCAACCGCGCGGAGGCCCACCAGCTAACGTTTGCGCCGGACCCTTCCACGCACAACCGCTGCAGCATCGGCGGAATGATCGGAAACAATTCGTGCGGCACGCATTCTTTGCTAGGCGGAAAGACTGTCGACAACGTCGAAGAGCTTCGCATTTTGCTCTACGACGGTTCGCAAATGACCGTCGGCGCAACGAGCGAAAGCGAGCTGGAAGCAATTATCGCCCAAGGCGGAAGGCGCGGAGAGATTTACAGTACGCTGCGGACAATTCGAAAGGAGTATGCCGGCCTGATACGCGCACGCTTTCCGAGGATTCCAAGACGCGTTTCCGGCTACAACCTGGATGAGCTACTGCCGGAAAATCGATTTAACGTTGCGCGCTCGCTGGTGGGGACGGAAGGAACCTGCGCGGTCGTTCTGGAAGCGAAACTAAAACTGATTCACAGTCCGCAGCACCGCGTGCTGGTCGGCTTGGGATATGAGGATGCGTTCCACGCGGCGGACCACGTTCCGGAAATTCTGGAATTCGGTCCGATCGGACTGGAAGGCTTTGAAGGAAGCATCGTTGATGGACTACGCAGGAAGGGAGCACCGAATCTCGAGCTGCTGCCTGCAGGCGGCGGATTCTTACTCGTGGAATTCGGCGCAGATAACGCAGGGGAAGCAACCGACGCTGCGCTTCGACTGATGGAGCGTCTGAAAAATGTCAGCGCGCCCCCCAGCATACGCTTGTATTCCGCCGGTGAAGCCAAAGCTGTGTGGCAAATCCGCGAGGCCGGGCCGCGGGCGGCTGCGTTTGCTCCGGGAGCACCGGCTGAATGGGAAGGCTGGGACGATGCGGCGGTGGCTCCGGAAAAATTGGGCAGCTATTTGCGCAACATTCGCGCGCTGATGAACGAGTACGAGTATCGGGGAGCGTTCTATGGACATTTCGGGCACGGCTGCGTGCACATGCGGGTCACGTTTGACCTCGAAAGCGAAGCGGGCATCCGCCAATACGGTGAGTTCATCGAGCGCGCGGCCGACTTGGTGATTGCGTATGGAGGCTCGCTTTCCGGCGAGCACGGGGACGGGCAATCGCGCGCGGCCCTGCTTCCAAAAATGTTTGGCCCGGAATTAGTGCAAGCATTCGAAAGATTCAAGCGCGCATGGGACCCAGAAAACAAGCTTAATCCACACAAAGTAGTGGATGCTTATCTGCCGACGGAGAATTTGCGGCTTGGCGCGGACTACCACCCGCTGGAACCGAATACGCACTTCCAGTTTCCGGACGATGATGGCTCGCTGGCGAAAGCCACGCTGCGGTGTATCGGGCTCGGAGCATGCCGCAAGAGCGAAGGCGGCACGATGTGTCCGAGTTACATGGCTACCCGAGAGGAGGAGCACAGCACGCGCGGGCGCGCACACCTCCTGTTCGAGCTGCTGCAGGGTGAAGTGCTGCGCGAGAGTTGGAAGGACGAGCACGTCAAAAAATCGCTCGACCTGTGCCTCTCGTGCAAGGCATGCAAATCGGAATGCCCGGCGAACGTCGACGTTGCAACCTACAAGGCGGAATTCCTCTCGCACTATTACGAAAACAAGCGACGGCCGCTACGAGCATATGCCTTCGGGATGATTGATCGATGGGCGCGGTTGGCTTCGCTCGCGCCGGGCATTGCAAACTTTTTCAGCAGTGCCCCGGGATTGCGCCATTTGCTCGGATTGATTTTGGGCCTCGCGCCACAGCGTCAAATACCTCGATTTGCGCGCCTGAGTTTTCGGCGATGGGCACAGCGGCATCGGCCGACACTGTTTGAGAAAAATCCCACCTCCAAAAAGCGGGAGGTGCTGCTATGGATCGATACTTTCAATAATTATTTTCATCCGGAGACGAGCCGCGCGGCTCTCGAAGTACTGCAGCATGCCGGTTTTTCGGTGAAATGCCCGCACGATGTTCTGTGTTGCGGACGGCCTTTGTATGATTTCGGAATGCTGACGGAGGCCGAGCGATATCTGAAAAGAATCATGAATGCCCTAGGCGCGGAGATTGACGCCGGCGTGCCGATCGTCGTGCTCGAGCCGAGCTGCGCTTCCGTGTTTCGGGAAGAGTTGGGCAATTTATTTCCGCGCGACGCACGAGCGAGCCGATTGCGACAGCAAACATTCTTGCTGAGCGAGTTCTTGGAAAATCACTCGCCGGGATACATGCCTCCGAAACTGTCCGCGAAGATTTTCCTGCATGGCCATTGTCACCACAAAGCGCTAATGAAAATGCGCGATGAGGAGGCCTTGCTGCGCCGAACGGGCGCGGAACTGGAGTGTCCGGATGCGGGCTGCTGTGGAATGGCCGGACCGTTTGGATTTGAGAAGGATAAATTCGCAGTAGCGCAAGCGATAGGTGAGCGCGTGCTGCTGCCAGCCGTGCGAAGCACCGACCCTGAGACTATCATCGTGGCCGATGGCTTCAGTTGCCGCGAGCAGATCAGACAAAGCACCGGCCGCAGGGCCGTACACCTGGCAGAAGTCCTGCAGACAGCATCGTTGGAAAATGCCGACAAATCCCCGACTTGACCCCCGCGAAAGTCACTTCCTTACTCAAGGATTAGGAGCCACCGAGAGGCGCGGAAACGTGTTCGTGCACTACGATCCAGCCTTTTCCGCGCTTCTCCAGTACCATGGTCCAGCGCGCATTGAGGTGCGAGCTGGCGCCTTCTTTGCTGACGAGATCGATAGCCAAGGTGAAGGTTGCCCAAGCGAGGGATCCGCGGCGGTGCACAGCGAGATCATCGTTGAGCTTGGCACTGATGCTGCGGTTGGGCTCAAACAAATATTTTTGAGCGCCGTTGCTGTATTCCTTCCAGTTGCGGTACTTCAGCGGGGCAATATCAAAATAAACGAGATCGGTGTCCGCCGCGTAATAAGGCGCGACTTTGGAGATGTCCATGGTGCCCCACGCGGCGACGATTTTTGGAACTAACGTTCGCAAAGCCGCTTCTTCGCGGTCGGCGGAAGTCGCGGTCGATCCGAGAATAGCGAGAGCGAAGCCAACCAGTAAAGCGAGTGAAATTGCTTTGCGAGTGTTCATTTCTCTATCTCCCTATCTATGGTGCGGCAGAAACGCCGCACCCCAAATCATGTTTTGGGGCCGTATTTGGCGACGGCGGAGGCGAGGAGCCATCGCTTCAACACGCTGAGAAATTGCGGCCGGACGTCGCGGAAGGTGACGCCAACGCCGAGATTCGGTTGCGAGTAGACAATGGTTCCCGCGGATTCAAAGAATTGTCCCTCTGAATAAATCTTGATTGTGATCTGGGTATCCTTGACAAGCGGATTGGGCATGTCCAGGTAACAGCCGTGAAGGCTGAGCTCAGTTACGCGGGTGGAAATGCTGGCGTGCGAGGATTGGTCTGTCACCTCGGCGGTGGCGATGAAGGGATAACGGGGCGTTCGGCGACGCTCTTCTCCCACTCGTCTCTCCGTAAAGCCGTGCGGCGATTGTATCTCTGGAGGAAAGGAAAAAGCTGAACAAATGTTGGCCGGCATGTTGAGACAAGCTGGTCGCGCAAATCGTCCGCGTGGGAAGCTATTGCGAGTCAGACGAGATCGGAGTGAAGCTTCACTGCATGCTTGCCCATCCGTTCGCCGAGCGGCAAAACCGCGCGTACGATAGTGCCGTCACCGCCAGAATTAATCTCGAAGTGTCCACCCAGCTCTCTGATCCGCTCTCGCATTCCAGTGATGCCCACACCCATCACCGGGTCCGCGCCGTTTTGCGAGCTCAGCCCCTTGCCCTGATCGGTGACTTCCAGAGTGACACTGGTCTCTTCCGGAAAAATCCGCACCTTGGCAACTTTGCTTCCAGAATGCCTGTGAACGTTGGTCAGGCATTCCTGCAGAACACGAAACACCGCGAGTTCCACTTGGTCAGGCAGCTTGGCAATGTCGGAGGGCATTTCCAAATCGATTTGGATGCCGCTGCGCTCGGAGAAACTGTTCAAATACCAAGGAACCACAGCTTGCAGACCGATCTCATCAAGCAAGGGAGGGTGAAGCAGATGCGAAATCACCCGAATCTCGCGCATCGACCGCTCCAACAAAGTAATAGCCTCGGTTAGCGCCGATTTTTGAATAGGGGAAAGCGCCGCGTCTGTAGTCTCGATCATTTCCAGATTCATCTTGATGGCTGCAAGGTATTGGCCCTGGCTGTCGTGCAACTCTCGACCGAGCCTTCTACGCTCTTCATCTCGAATGGCAACGATGCGCGACGACAAGTGGCGCAGCTCCCGGTTGGCTTCATGCAACTGCTGCGTCTGTTCGGCGATGCGCTGCTCGGCGCGCTTCCGCTCGCTGATATCGCGAATGGCGCTGGTTATCAGCAGCCCTTCCTCGGTTTGCAACGGGCTGGAACTTATCTCCGAAGGAAACGTCGAGCCGTCCTTGCAGGTGGAGGCCAGCTCTCCGACGTGATAGCTGCTCAGCGTCCAGGACGGAACCACGACGCGAATATTTTTCCCCAGCAACTCCTGCCGGCTATAGCCAAACAGATCATCGGCGCGGGAATTCGCCAGGACGATTTCGCCTTCCGCGGTGGTAATGAGCATGGCGTCCGGCGCGGCCTCCAGCAGAGAGCGGAATTTCAATTCAGCCTTGGCTAAAATCTCCGCTTGCCTGCGTTGACGCTGCGCGCTGCGGCTGAGTTCCACGAAGACCGCCACTTTGGAGCGAAGTATTTCCGGAACGATCGGCTTGAACAAGAAATCGACTGCGCCAAGGTCGTAACCTCGAAACAGGTGCTCTTCGTTGCGATATGCAGTCAGGAAAAGAATCGGGGTGTGCTGGCTGCGTTTCCGGGAGCGGATCAGCTCGGCGGTCTCGAAGCCGTCCATGTCGGGCATTTTGACGTCCAGCAAGATAGCCGCGAAGTCATTTTCGAGCAGATAGCGTAAAGCCTCGGTGCCGGAGCGCGCGGAAACGAGTTCCTGGTTCAAGGCGTCCAACGCGGCTTCGATCGAAACCAAGTTGTCCGGATTATCGTCGACGAGGAGGATCTTGACCTTCTCGCGCGGCAGCACTTCTTCGCGTTGCGCGCCAGCAATGCCGGGAGCTTGGTGTGATGGAGAACTCATACGGTTGCTCCCGAAGAAACGCGAATCGGTACGCGTTCAGAGCGGCGCGAAATCCAAACGCGCATGACCGCAAAAAGCTGCTCGAGGTCCACGGGCTTGGTCACGTAATCAGATGCTCCGGCTTCAAGACACTTATCGCGGTCGCCCTTCATTGCCTTGGCGGTGAGAGCGATGATGGGCAGGTTCTGGAACGCAGGAACTTTGCGGATGGCCTGCGTGGTCTCGTAGCCGTCCATCTCCGGCATCATAATGTCCATCAGGATGATGTCGACGTCCGGCGTCTTGCGTAGCAATTCGATGCCGGCGCGGCCGTTCTCGGCGTGCAGCACCTTGATATCGTGGTGCTCGAGGAGGCTGGTCAAGGCGAAAATATTTCGCAGGTCGTCGTCGATAACCAGGACTTTCTTGTCGGCCAGCGCCGAATCGTTCTTGCGCATCTGCGCGAGGATTTGCTTCTGTGACTCGGAGAGCACCGATTCCGGGCGGTGCAGCAATAGCACCGTCTCGTCCAACAAGCGCTCCAGGGAAGAAGCCTGCCGAATGATCCCCGACTGAGAAACGTCGCTCAGATCCACTTCGTCGCCGTTGTTTGCTTTGTCGTCGAACAGAATGATGGGTGGCTTAGCCGTCTTGTAAACCTCCTGCACGAAGTGCAGCACGCCCATGTCTTGCAAATGAGCGCCCAAGACGATGGCGTCAGCGCGCTCATTCTCGAGAACAGACAAGGCCGCCTCTCCGCTAGGGGCCGTGATGATTTGAATGTCTTCACCGCCGATCACGGATTTCAAATCATCGCGAAGCGCGCCTTCGCCCACAACCAGCAGCTTCTTGATGCCTCTATCCATGGACTGCTGGATCGCGGTGAAAGCTTCATCGATTGAAGTGCCCACCGACTTTTGCAAGTAAGTCATGGCGCCCAGCGCCAGGCCGCGACGGCGGTTCTCATCGCCGGAAATCACATGAACGGGAATGTGGCGAGTCGCTGGATCGTGTTTTAGGCGATCCAGGATGGTCCAACCCACCATGTCTGGCAGAGAGATGTCCAAGGTCACGGCTCCTGGATTGAACTCGCGTGCGAGCGACAGCGCTGTCGCGCCGCGCAAGGCAACTACTGCTTTAAGGTTATTGCTGTGCGCCATATCGACAAGGATACGCGCGAACGTCACGTCGTCCTCGATGACCAGCAACACCGGATCTCCCGGCTTGATATTGTTGCGGTCGTCTTCCACAACCAGGTCTTCGGCCAGTATTTCCGTGACGCCGAGGCCCGGCGGCGAGAGGGTGCTGACGGTGCTCTCTTCGACCGTCGGCGCTGGAGCCAAAGTGTCGCTCGAAGGCTGCAGACGCGGCAGCTCGGCGACTTTCGCTTGCATCGTGCTGACGTACACCTGAGGCAGGTAGAGGGTAAACGTGCTGCCGACACCCGGGGCGCTCTCCAAGCGAATTTCTCCGCCCAGCAAGCGCGCCAGTTCGCGGCTGATGGAAAGGCCCAAACCGGTTCCGCCATATTTGCGGCTGGTGGTACCGTCGGCTTGTTGAAATGCTTCAAAGATGATGCGCTGTTTTTCCTGTGGGATACCGATGCCGGTGTCGCTTACTGAGAAGGCCACGACGCTCTTGACGCGGCCGAGGACCGGATGTGTAGTGCGCCATCCCGCGGCTGGACGAGAGATCTTCAGCTTCACTGTGCCGTGTTCGGTAAATTTCAAGGCGTTCGATAACAGATTCTTCAGCACCTGCTGTAAACGCTTGGTATCCGTGTGAATCGTGTCGCCGAGCGTGGGGTCCAGTTCGATGGTGAAGTCCAGCCCCTTGCCTTCGGCTACGTGGCGGAACGTGCGCGAGCAGTAGTCCTGCAGCTGGGTCAATTGCACCGGACCGAGCTCGACGTCCATCTTGCCGGACTCGATCTTGGACAGGTCCAGAATGTCATTGATGAGTGCGAGCAGGTCGGTTCCGGAGGAATGAATGGTCTCCGCAAACTTGACCTGCTTGGGCAGAAGGTTCTTCTCGGAGTTTTCAGCCAACATTTTGGCCAGGATGAGCAGGTTGTTGAGCGGCGTGCGCAACTCGTGGCTCATGTTGGCCAGGAATTCGCTCTTGTATTTGGATGTGAGCGCAAGCTGTTCGGCCTTTTCTTCCAACTGCGCCTTGCCCTGCTCGACTTCGCGGTTCTTCGTCTCCACCTCGGTTTTCTGCTCCGCAAGCAGTTGCGCCTTCTCTTGCAGCTCGGCGTTGGTCTGCTGCAATTGCAGTTGCTGGCTCTGCAGCTTTTCCGCCAGGGCCTGCGATTGCTTCAGCAACTCTTCGGTGCGCATCGTGGCCGCAATGGTGTTCAGCACGATGCCGATGGATTCGGTCAGCAGGTCAAGGAACGCTAGGTGGACTTCGCTGAACTGGCTGAACGATGCCAGTTCAATAACCGCGCGCGCCTCGCCCTCGAACAGCACCGGAAGCACCACGATGCTCGCGGGCGCCGCTCCGCCCAGGCTCGAGCTGACCTTGATGTAGTCATTGGGAACGCTGGTCACCAGGATGCGCTCCTTTTCCAAAGCGCATTGGCCGACAAGTCCCTGTCCTATCCGGAACTGCTTGGGCACGCCATTTTCTTCGGTGAACGCGTAGCCGGACAAATACTTGAGCGTCGTTTCTGTTTCCGTGCTTTCCGTCAGGTAGAAAGCGCCGTGCTGCGCGCCCACCAGCGGCGTCAATTCGGACAGCAACAGCTTCGCCACCGTAAACAGGTCGCGCTGGCCCTGCATCATGCCGGTAAATTTTGCGATGTTAGTCTTCAGCCAATCCTGATCGGTGTTCTTGCGAATGGTTTCCGCCAGGTTGGCGATCATCTGGTTGATTGTATCTTTCAGGGTTTCCACTTCGCCTTGCGCTTCCACCGCGATCGACCGCGTCAAGTCGCCCTTGGTCACCGCGATCGCCACGTCCGCGATCGCGCGCACCTGCGTCGTCAGGTTCGCGGCAAGCTGGTTCACGTTATCCGTCAGGTCGCGCCAAATGCCCGCAGCGCCGGGCACACGCGCCTGGCCTCCGAGTTTTCCTTCAATGCCGACTTCGCGTGCGACAGTCGATACTTGGTCAGCGAACACCGCCAACGTATCGATCATGGCGTTGATCGTGTCGGCCAGTTCCGCGATTTCGCCCTTGGTCTCCAGTACCAACTTTCTCTTCAAGTCGCCGTTCGCCACGGCGGTCACGACCTTCGCGATACCGCGCACCTGCGTGGTCAGGTTCGCGGCCATCAGGTTCACGTTGTCCGTCAAGTCTTTCCACGTGCCGGCAACACCCTTAACGTCCGCTTGCCCGCCGAGTTTGCCGTCCGTGCCAACTTCGCGCGCCACACGTGTCACTTCCGAGGCGAACGAGTTGAGCTGGTCCACCATGATGTTGATGGTGTTCTTCAGCTCCAAAATTTCCCCGCGACCATCTACCGTGATCTTCGTCGAAAGGTCGCCTTTCGCCACCGCCGTCGTCACTTGCGCAATGTTGCGTACCTGTGCCGTCAGGTTGCTAGCCATGGAATTCACAGATTCGGTGAGGTCCTTCCACGTGCCGCCGACGCCCCGCACCACCGCTTGCCCGCCGAGTTTGCCTTCGGTGCCGACTTCGCGCGCCACGCGCGTCACTTCGCCCGCGAACGCATTCAGCTGGTCCACCATCGTATTGATGGTGTTCTTCAACTCCAAAATTTCCCCGCGAACGTCCACGGTGATCTTGCGTCCGAGATCGCCTCTCGCCACTGCCGTGGTGACTTCCGCAATATTACGAACTTGCGCCGTCAAGTTTCCGGCCATGGAGTTCACCGACTCCGTGAGGTCCTTCCACACGCCGGCAACACCCTTAACGTCCGCCTGCCCGCCGAGTTTGCCGTCCGTGCCAACTTCGCGCGCCACACGCGTCACTTCCGAGGCGAACGAGTTGAGCTGGTCCACCATGATGTTGATGGTGTTCTTCAACTCCAAGATTTCGCCGCGCGCATCTACGGTGATCTTCGTCGAAATGTCGCCTTTCGCCACCGCCGTCGTCACTTGCGCGATGTTGCGCACCTGGTTGGTCAAGTTGCCGGCCATGGAGTTGACCGACTCGGTCAAGTCCTTCCACGTCCCGCCGACGCCGCGCACCACGGCCTGGCCGCCCAGCTTCCCTTCCGTGCCGACTTCACGTGCCACGCGCGTCACTTCGCCCGCGAACGCGTTGAGCTGGTCCACCATGACGTTAATGGTGTTCTTTAACTCCAAAATCTCCCCGCGCACGTCCACGGTAATTTTTCTTCCCAGGTCGCCCTTCGCCACCGCCGTCGTCACTTCCGCAATGTTTCTTACCTGCGCCGTCAAGTTGCCGGCCATGGAGTTCACCGA
>Ga0137415_10001017_pt1 | contig 27651 bp, 31 predicted proteins | sample CZODoug3_1_1_16f_FD_183082 | JGI IMG/M metagenome (GOLD analysis project Ga0137415, IMG submission 183082) | Vadose zone soil fungal communities from Angelo Coast Range Reserve, California, USA - CZODoug3_1_1_16fungal (Hybrid Assembly) | ecosystem: Environmental > Terrestrial > Soil > Vadose...
TTCCACGGTATCGGCGCGCAGGGTTCGGCCAGCCTCGCCGTGGTCGCGCCCGGAATCTCGGAGGCGCTCGTGGCGACGGCGGCCGGGCTCGGCGCCGCCATCCCGGCCGTCATCGGCTACAACTACTTCGTCAATCGCGTCAAGCACTGGGCGACGGAGATGGAGGGGTTCTCTCTCGACATGCTCAACCTCCTGAGCCGCCCCACGCCCAAGCTCGCGCGGCCCGCGAAAGATGGCATTTAGCGTCGGGCCGCCCGGCGGCACGCGCCGCATCGGGACGAGCCTCGCCGAGATCAACATCATCCCGCTGGTCGACGTGGTCCTCGTCCTCCTGCTGATCTTCATGCTCACGGCCCCGATGATGTACCGCGGGATCGACGTGAACCTGCCGCGCGCAGCCGCCAAGCCGACCGCGGTGGAGGAGCGCCTGGTCCTCACGGTGACGAAGGACCGCGTGCTCTACCTGAACGAGAAGCGCATTCCGCCCGGCGGCCTCGAGGGCATGCTCCGCGACGCCTTCCGCACGCGCAAGGACAAGACCCTCTACCTCAAGGCCGACGCGGGCCTCGCCTACGGCGCGGTGATCGAGACGATGGACATGGTCCGGCGCGCCGGCATCGAGCGCCTCGGCATGGTGACCGAGCCCGTCCGCGAGCGCTGACATGAGCATCGCCGCCGCCACGATCCGGATGCGTCCGGCGCGCGGCCCCGCCCTCGGGAAGGCGCCGCTGCCCGTCACCGCAACGGTCCTCTCGGCGATGCTGCACGTCGTCCTCGCCGTCGTCTTCGTGCTCGCACCGCACGTGTGGTCGCAGGCGCAGCCCAAGACGTACGTCGTCAATCTCGTGCCCGCCGTCGCCGCCGTCGGCTCGCCGCAAGGACAGACGACACCCGCGCTGCCGCCGCGGCCGGACGAGGTCGCGCCCGCACTGCCGGCGCGCCCGGCGGAGCTGCCGCAGCGAGAAGCCGCGCGGGAGACGGCGGCGCCCGAGATGCCGGCGCGCGCGCGCGAGCTGCCCGAGCGGGCGATGGCGCCGCGTCCGTCGGCCGCCCCGCGGGCGGGCGACAAGGAGCTGCCCTCGATGGCGAGCTCGTCGTCCAAGCCGGCGCCCGCTCCGGAGCGCGCGCTGAGCGAGACGGTGGCGCGCGCCACGACGCCTCCTCCCATCGGACGGCGCGACGGGTCGCCGCAGGGCGCCGGCGCGATGACGCTCAACGTCACCGACTTTCCCTTCGCCTGGTACCTGAGCCGCGTGCAGGCAAAGGTCACCGAGCGCTGGGCCGACAAGGCGATTCCCGGCCAGCAGCCGGTCGCCGTCTTCGAGATCAACCGCGATGGCCGAGTCACCGGGCTCGCGATCGAGAAGCCGTCCGGCAACCCGTACTATGATCAGGCCGCGCTGCGCGCCATCACCGAGGCGGCGCCGTTTCCGCCGCTGCCGCCCGAGTTCTCCGGCCCGGTGCTGCGCGTGCACCTGGGCTTCAACTTTTCCGCCGAGCGAGGTTAATCAGTGTTCTGTCGAAAGATGTCCGCCGTCGCGATGCTCGTTGTTTTCCTGGCGCTCACCGCGCCGTGGCCGTCGCCCGCGCAGCAGACCGGCGGGCCGGGCACCGACGTGTACGTCAACGTGACGGGAGGCGGCGCCAAGAAGCTCAACATCGCCGTCCCCGAGTTCACCGTGGTCGCGGGCACCGACACCGCGGGCAACGCCAAGCTGCTCGCGTCGGTGACCGGCAGCGACCTCACCTTCTCCGGGCTGTTCAGCGTCGTTGCCGGAACGGGGGCGATCCCGCCGAACAACCCGGCGATGCTCGAGCAGTCGTGGCAGGAGTTCGCGGCCGCCGGCGCCCACGCGGGGTTGCACGGTCTGCTCTCCGTGAGATCGGATCGGCTCGAGGGCGAGATGCGGCTCTACGACCTCACCACGCCCGAGCACCGGCTCATCGCGACGAAGAAGTTCGAGACGCCGATCGCGCTGCCGCGCCGGCTCGCGCACAAGATCGCGGACGACGTCGTCCTGCAATTCACGGGCGAGCCGGGGATCGCGGACACCAAGCTCGCCTACGTGATGGGACCGCTCGGCGCCAAAGAGATCGTCATCTCGGACTACGACGGCGTCGGTCAGGCGCCCGTCACTCGCAACGGCTCCATCAACCTGACGCCGGTGTGGAGTCCGGATGCGCGCTCGCTCGCGTACACGTCCTACAAGCAGGGTTACCCCGACCTCTACCGCGTGTTCCCGTTCGAGCGGCGGCCCGAGCAGACGCTGGCGGCGTTCGTCGGCATCAACACGTCGCCCGCGTTCAGCCCCGACGGCAAGAGCCTCGCGCTCACGCTCAGCAAGGACGGAAACCCGGAGATCTACGTCTACACGCTGGCCACGGCCACGATGCGCCGGCTCACGCGCAACGCGGGCATCGACACCGAGCCGACGTGGTCGCCCTCGGGACGCCAGATCGCCTTCATCTCCGACCGCAACGGAACGCCCAACGTCTACGTGATGGACGCCGACGGGCTGAGCGTGCGGCAGCTGACGTCGGGCGGGTTCCACACGCAGCCGCGCTGGTCACCCAAGGGCGACACGCTCGTCTATACGGCGCGCGCGGCCACGCACGACCTCTGGATCGTGAACGTGGACGGCTCGAACCCGCGCCGACTCACGGGCGGCACCGGCGACAACCAGGGCGCGACGTGGGCACCCAACGGCCGGCACCTCGCGTTCCAGTCGAATCGCAACGGACGCTGGCAAATCTTCGCGATGCTGGCCGACGGTTCGGCCCAGGAGGCCGTCACCCGCGGCGTCGGCGAAGCGACAAGTCCTTCGTGGTCGCCTCGCTTGCCGTGATACCCTTTCCCCGTTGAAGCGGACACTCCAGCGCACGCAAAAAGGAGACGTCATGCTTACGCGCTGCTCGCATCTCGTGCTCTCATCACTGCTCGTCGCCGCCGTGGTGCTCAGCGGCTGCGCCAAGCGGCCCGCGACCACGCAAGCGGCCGCACCCGCGCCGACCGGCTCCGCGAGCACGACCGCGGCCACGCCGCCCGCCCCCGCGCCGGTGCAGAGCGCGCCGCCGACGGCCGCCACGACGACGCCGGCGCCGAGCAGCACGGCCCGGCCGGCCGTGCAGGATTTCGCCGCAGTTCCCGAGCTCGCCGACGTGTTCTTCGATTTCGACAAGTACGACATCCGCCCCGGCGACGCGAAGACGCTCGACGCGAACGCCAACTGGCTGAAGTCGAATCCGAACCATCTCGTGCTCATCGAGGGTCACTGCGACGAGCGCGGTACCAACGAGTACAACCTCGCGCTCGGCGAACGACGCGCCAAGTCCACGATGAACTATCTGGTGTCGCAGGGCGTGCAGGCCAACCGCATCACGATCATCAGCTACGGGGAAGAGCGCCCACAGTGCACCGAGCACAACGAAGCGTGCTGGGCCAAGAACCGCCGCGCCCACTTCCTCGTCAAGCCCCGGTAGCCTCGGATTCCATGGCGAGGGGAAGGTGCGCCCTTCTCCTCGCCGCCTTGTTGCTCGGCGGCTGCGCGTCGGTCCAGGACGCCACCGGCGTCGCCACCCAACAGGATCTCATCCAGCTCCGGACGGACGTGACGATCGCGCAGCAGCGCGCCCAGCGCGCGCTCGGCGAGGCCGAGGCCGCGCTGGCGCAGGCGCAGCGTCGCGAGCGCGAGCGGGACGGGGACGCCGAGCGGCGTCTGGCCGCGCTGGCGGAGCGCGTGGACGCCCTGACGTCGTCACTCACCACGCTCTCCGGCCAGCTCGACGAGCTGAACAGCAGGGTCGACGCGCTCTCGCGCCAGCCGCGCGCGGCCGCACCGGCGCCGCCGGCCCCGCGTCCACCCGGCACCGTGCCCGCCGTTCCGGCGCCGGCGCCGGCGCCGCCACCGGCGGCCGGCGGCAACCGGCCCACGACCAACGCGCTGCAGCCGCAAGACATCTATCAGGCGGCGTACCTCGATTTCAGCAAGGGCAGTTATGCGCTGGCGATCGCCGGCTTTCGCGAGTTCCTGCGCCGCTTCCCGGACCAGGCGCTCGCGGGTGCCGCGCAGTACTGGATCGGCGAGGCGCACTTCTCGCTCGCGCGCGGGTATACGAACGCGGGACAGTCTCAGCAGGCGACCGAAGCACTCGAGCAGGCCGTGCAAGAATTTCGGAAGGTGCTCGCCAACTACCCGCGCAGCGACAAGGCGCCGGCGTCCCTGTACAAGGAGGCGCTGGTGTTGCTCGAGCTGAAGCAGCCTGCGGTCGCGGAGCAGCGACTGCAATATCTCGTGGAGACGTTCCCGCAATCCGAGGAGAGCGCGCTGGCGCGCGAGCGCCTTGCGGCGCTGCGGCCGCGCTAAGCCCTACCTGGGGTAGCACAAGCCCTAGGTTCGATCCTACTTCGCGTCGAGGCCGAGCACCCAGACTACGGCCACGTCACGCTCCGGCGTGCCGTAGACCATGACCGTGGCGCCGGGATGCCCCGTGGAGGCGGACCGGACGATGACGCCGTCCGGCTGCGTGCCATTCGGACCGAACTGCCAGACACCGATCGATACGAGGAGCGCGGCCGCGAGCGCGCCACCGAGCGCCCATTGCGGGCGCCACGCGCGGCGAGCGGCCGGGACGGGCCGCGCGGTCTTCGCCGCGTCGACGGCCCGGACGACACCTGGCCAGAAACCGGTCCAGTCCGGTTCGGCCATGACGACGTGCTGCTGGAGGAGGGCCCGGAGACGGCGCAGCCCTTCGGCCTCGCGCTGGCACACCCCACAAGTCGCCAGATGGGCGGCCGTCGAGCGCGCCGTCCCGTCATCGAGGGCCCCATCGAGATAGGCCCCCAGTCGTCGTCGGTTCAGGTAATGGCTCAGCACGTTGGTTGGACGCTCGGCCCCCCCGCCGCTATTCTCAGGTCCGCACCATGATAGCCGAGCGGCCGATGACCGTCTCCGCGGGCGCGGAGACCCTCGAGGCGCGGCTCGCCGTACCCCCCGGGGCCCGGCTGGGCGTCGTCGTCAGCCATCCCCACCCTCTTTATGGGGGCGACATGGACAGTCCCGTGGTCGCCCGCATCGTCGAGAGCTGCGCGGGCCTGGGCCTGGCCACCCTGCGCTTCAACTTCCGCGGGGTCGGCGCCTCGACGGGGCGGCACGACGAGGGCCGGGGCGAGCAGGACGACGTCCGCGCCAGCCTCGCCCGCCTGCAGGATGCGCTGGGCGGCGACGGCCGCGTGGCGCTGGCCGGGTATTCCTTCGGCGCGGCCGTGGCGGCGGCGGTGGCCACCACGGCACCAGTTGCCGGGCTCGCGCTGGTGGCGCCGCCGCTGCGCGTCACCGACGTCGACCTGCCCGCGGGAGTCAACGGGCCGGTGCTCGTCGTCGTGGGCGCGGAGGATCAATATTGTCCCGCCGCCGCGCTCGAGACGCTGCGCGTGAGCCTGCCGGCGGCGACGGTGGTCGTGGTCGAGGGCGCCGATCATTTCTTCTTCGGTTCGCTCACGCCGCTGGGCGAAGCCGTCGCGGCCTGGGCCGACGCGCTGCTCGGCGCCTAAATCCGCGGCAATCGCTGCGGCGTCGCCGTGCCGGCGGACAGGATGATGCGGATGCCTTCCTCCACGCTGAGGCCCGTGTGGATCACGTCCTCGCTGGGCACCACGATGATGTCGCCGAGATAGAGGTTGTTCGACGGCACGAAGACGGTCACCATCTCTCCCTTGCCGGCGGGCGATTCGAGCAACACCTGGCTCGTCACGAATCCAAACGCGTACGCGCCTTCGCGCGGATGCTGGACGAGCACGACGGCCTTGAACGAGTTCCGCCGCTCCGGCGAGAAGGAGTCGATGAGCATCTTCACCGACGGGTACAGCAGTCGGAAGACGGGCACCCGGTGCAGCCAGCGGTCGCCGAAGGCGAGGACACGGCGTCCCGCGACATTGCGCGCGACGATCCCCATGAGGAGGATCAGGACCACCGCGGTGAGGAAGCCGAGGCCCCAGCCCTCGACGGGCCGGCGGAGGATGCGCTCGTATATCGGGGCGAAGCGGCTGTCGATCCAGCTCCAGAAGGCGTACAGAATCCACGCGGTGGCGACGACGGGAACGGTGACGAAGAAGCCGGCGATCAGTCGGACTTTGAGCCAGGTCTTCATCACTTCGACTATGACATGACGCGCCGGAATCCCCAAACCCGCCGACGCGCGCTCGTGACGGGCGGCGCCATACGCCTCGGCCGTGCCATCGCGCTGGGCCTCGCCGACGCCGGCTTCGACGTCGTCATCGGCTATCACCGCTCTCGCGCCGGCGCCCGTGCGACCGTGCGGGCGCTGAAAGCGCGCGGTGCGCACGCCGTCGCGTTGCGCGCCGATCTCCGCGACGCCGCCGCCGCGCACCGCCTCGTGGCGGGCGCCGCGCGCGCCCTCGGCGGGCTCGACACGCTCGTCAACAGCGCGGCGGGCTTTGCCCGCACGCCGCTCGTGAGCGCCACCCGCGCCGAGTGGGACGCGCTGCTCGACGTCAATCTGAGGGCCGCCTTCCTGGGCACGCAGGCGGCGGTCGCGCACATGCCGACCGGCGGCCACGTCGTGAACATCGCCGACGCGTGGGCGCGCGGGGCGCCCGCGGGCTGGTCGGCCTACGCGGCGTCGAAGGCGGGAATGGAGACGCTCACGCGGGTGCTCGCCGCCGAGCTGCGATCGCGCGCGATCACCGTGAACTGCGTCGCGCCGGGGCCGGTGCTGAAGCCCGAGCGCCTGCCGCGCGCGCGCTGGCGCGCCATCACGCGCGGCCGCGCGGGACGTCCGGCGGACGTCGTGCGCGCGGTCGTGCGCTTCGCCACGTGCGCGCCGTCACTGACCGGACGCGTGGCGACGATCGCCGGAGGACGGAGCGGAACTACAGCCCGGAGGCGTCGAGCAGGTCGGTGAGGTTGTTGACGTTGACCCAGCCGCCGCGCACGTAGACGACGCGCACCGGGCGGCCGGCGGCCAGCACCCGCGTGATCAGATCCGACAGCCGCGCCGCGCGCAGCGTGCCGTCGGCGCGCGCGCCGGCGATCGCCTCGCGCAGCCACGCGGCGCCGTCGCCGCCGGCGTGCAGCAGGCCGACCCACACGCCGTGGCCCGTGGCCGGCGCGACGTCGTCACCGATCCCGGCCAGCCACACCTCGTCGAACAGCAGGCGCCCACGGTCGGGGCGCGCCGCGCGCACGCGATCGGGCGCGGCGCTCGCCGCCAGCGTCGAGTCCACGACGAGCGTGATCCCGTCGCCCGCGTCTTCGAGCAGTGCCTGCACGAGATGACGCTTGAGGACGATGTCGCCGAATGCCACGAGGGTGCCCGGCACCAGCGACGCCTCGGCGAGCGCGAGCGAGAACGCCTCGCCGGTCTCGGCAAAGTCCAGGTTGTCGACGAACCGCGCTCCTGCGACGTCCACGGCGGCGGCGTGGTGGCCGCGCACGACGGTGACGCCGCGGCAGCCGAAGTGGGCGAAGTCGTCGAGCAGCCGCGTGAGGATCGGCCGCCCCTGCACCTTGAGCATGGCCTTCGGCGCGGTGGTGGTGAGGCCGCCGAAGTCCGTCGCGGCGCCGGCCGCCAGCACGATCGCCGACAGCGACACGCCGCGCGCGACCGGCAGGTAGCGCTTCTCCGCCTCCTGCAGCTCCTCGTCGCCCTGCAGGCGGAAGACGTCGTGCAGCGGCGCGACGTGCGGCTCGACGTCGAGCAGCGACTCGGCCGCGCGGATTTTCGCCGCGGTCGCCTGCATGGCCGAGATGGCCGCGCGCAGCACGTGGTTGGCCCAGATGACGACGCTCACGCGGCGCGCGCGGAACTCCTCGGTGGGCGTGCGCCAGTACTTCGTCGGCACCAGCACCACGGGCGCGCGGTCGCTCCACTCGTCGAGGAACGCGAAGATCTCGGCGGGGCTCGACTGGCGGCTGTGGATGAGGATCGCGTCGGCGCCGGCGCGATGATAGGCCTCCGCGCGCTTGATGGCTTCCGCGAGACCCCAGCCCGCGATGAGCGCCTCGACGCGCGCGACCAGCACGAAGTCGGCGTCGGTCTGGCTGTCCTTGCCCGCCTTGATCTTGCCGCAGAACTCTTCGACGTCGGCCAGCGGCTGCAGCTCCGAGCGCAGGAACGAGTTGGTCTTCGGGAAGAGCTTGTCCTCGATGGTGACGCCGGCCACCCCGACCTGCTCGAGCTTGCGGACGAGCCGCCGCATGTTGTTGAAGTTGCCGTAGCCCGTGTCGCCGTCGAGGAGGAGCGGGATCGAGGTCGCCTCGGCCATGAACGCCACGTGGTCCACCACCTGCGACCAGGACAGCTCGTTGTTGTCGCGCACGCCGAAGGCCGCCGAGATCGTCAGCCCGCTGCCCCAGACGCCCTCGAACCCGGCCTCCTCGACGATGCGCGCGGAGAGCCCGCTGTGCGCTTCCATCAGGAAGGCGATCTCCGGGCGCGTGACGAGCCGCTTGAGCGTGGTCGTGCGCCGTGGCGTCACAGGCTGGCCCGAAAGCGATCGCGGATCTCCGCCGGGCTGTACGGGATGCGCGGAACGTCCGCTTCCTCCGCGGTCGTCTTCACCAGCACGAAGTGCGGCCCGTCGGCGTCGAGCGCGGCGCGCACGGCCGACTCCGTCTCCACGGCCGTGGTGACGGCGGCCACCGTGCCGTAGCCGGCCGCCGCGGCCACGCGGTCCAGGCGCACGCCGCGCGAGGGCGAGATCTGGTTGCCCGTGGAGCCGTAGACCTCGTTGTCGAACACGACGTGGACGAGGCGCCGGGGCCTCAGCCCGCCGACCATGGCGAGGATCCCGAAGTTCATGAGGAGGTTGCCGTCGCCGTCGAACACGACGGCGGCGCGCTCGGCCTGCGCGAGCGTGAGGCCGAGGCCGATCGCGGAGGCCAGGCCCATCGAGCCGATCATGTAGAAGTTCTGCGCTCGGTCGCCGACGGAGAACGACTCGCGACAGATGTAGCCGTTGGCATGCACGATCGGCTCGGTGCCGATCGGCTTGCGGGCGGCCGTGATCGCCGCCAGCCGCGAGATGCGCGGGACGAGGGGCGCGTTCCCTCGGGGCGCATTCGCAGGGCCTCCGGCCTCCGACCGTCGGCGAGTCCCGGCGTCGTGCCGAACGCCCGGGTCGTGATGCGCCCCGCCCGTTTGCACCACTCTCGGGGGGACGACGATGGCCACCGGCTGCATCCGCGTGTCCATCTCCTTCGCGGCCCACGCGACGTCGTCGGCCGCGCTTTCGGCGGAGAGCACGCGGTATGGCATGCCGAGCAGGTCGAGGATCTGCGGCGTGATGCGTCCGGTGAGGATGTGCTCCGGCGCGTCCTTGCCGTCATGGCCGCGCCAGGTCACGACGACCAGCACGGGAAGCCCGTACATCAGCGACAGCGACGCGAGCGCGTTGAGGCTCGTGCCGAGGCCCGAGTTCTGCATGAGGACACACGGCCGGCGGCCCGCGAGCCAGGCGCCGGCGGCCAGGCCGACGGCGGCGTCCTCGCGCACGGCGGCCACGTACGGCGCCTCGCGCTCCGTCTCGAGCACCGCGATGACGTCCTCGACGAGCGAGCACGGCACGCCCGTGAAGAAGTCGAAGCCATGGCGAGTCAGCAGCGCGGCGACCTCGCCGCCGGAGATCACGCGGAGCCTACGGCTGGACCACGCGGGCGCCGCCGCCCATGGTCCGGAGGAAATCGCCGAGCGACGCGAACCGCATGAACGGGTTCTGACGCTTTTCGGCGCCGATGGTGGACGACGGCCCTCCGTAGTTGTGGCCGGGAAACAGAAGGGTGCTGTCTGGCAGTGAGCCCAGCCGCTGAGTGAGCGAGTAGTACATCTCGCTCGGATCGCTGCCGGGCAGGTCCGTGCGCCCGCACGAGCCGATGAAGAGCGTGTCGCCGGAAACGAGCCGACCGTCGACGAGGAAGCACTGCGAGCCGGGCGTGTGCCCCGGCGTGTGCAGGAACATCAGGGCAAGCCGCCCGATGGCCAGCGTGTCGTGGTTGTCGACCTTCACGAGATCGGAGCCGAGCCCCGGCAGGAATTCCCGCTCCGCCTTGTGCACGTAGACCTTGAGCGGGACGCGCGCGAGCAGCTCCTCGACACCGGGGATGCGGCCGGGCATGCCCCACGAGGCGAGGCTGCCGCCCACGTGGTCTTGATGCGTATGGGTCACCAGCGCGCCGGTGAGCCGCATGTCGTCGGCCTGCGCGGTGTCGACGATCGTGTCGATCTCCCACGCGGGATCCACCACGACGCACTCGCGGGCCACCGGGTCGCCGACGAGATAGACGAAGTTCTGCATCGGTCCCAGCTCGAGCTGCTTGAGATAGATTCCCGCTTCGGCCACGGTGTCCCATGCTACAGCGGGCGGCGGGCACGGTCCAGAAAAGGCGCGCGCTACACGATGCTGATGAAGGCGTAGCCGACGGTGCGCAGCTCGTGGTCCACGCTCGCGCGCCGGCGCCGGTCGTCGTGGCGCCGCTCGAACGGCCGCCCCGACACGATGTGAGGATTGGAGGAGGCGCGACGCTCACCGCTGCGGCGATCCCAGATCACCTGCACGTTCTCGGCGTCGGCGAACGTCTGGCTGAGGTAGCGATAGAGGTCGGGGCGGTCGCGCGCGACGATGAAGATCTCACGCGGCATCGGCGGAGACTCTATCATCCCTTCAGATCCTCGGGCACCTTGGGGGCCGGGCCGAGGGTGCGTGGGTCGACCGCGTAAATGGCGGGCCCGGCGCCCGTCCGTACGTACGCGCGCTCGGCGTCCTGGCGGCCGACGGTCAGCCGCCCCAGCTCGCCGCCGTCGCCCCGGAACATGACGACCTCCAGCGTCGGCGCGTCGAGCCCGTATTTCGCGGCGTCCTCGCCGTTGGGCGCGACGACCTGCTTCCAGCGCAGCGCACGGACGCCGTAGACGATGTCGTCCACCCGCGCGCCCTTGGCGGCGCCCTTGGTCGGCTCCACGAGCTTCCAGTCCGTGTCGCCGCTCCGCTCGAGGACGGCCGTCTGCCCGCCGGCCTTCACGCGCATCCGCTTGATGTCCTTGGGCTCGAGCCCGGAGAAGAGCGCGTGATCCCGGAGGTCGTCCACGGAGCGGCCCAGGTCGTCGAGCGCCTTGCCGTCCACCAGCACGACGGGTCCGCGGCCGGCGACGCCGGCGTAGGCGCTCGGCGCGTTGCCGCGGCGCTCGCCCGACGGCGCGAGCAACACCGTGGTCGGCGGCTTGCCCTGCTCGGTGAGCGTCAGCTTCACGGTCGGCTTGGCGAGCACGCGCGGCACGGCGGAGGCGTCGTCGCTCAGGAATCCCTGCGCGCGCAGCTCGCGCAGCCGCGTCAGCAGGGCGCCCGCCTCGACCTGGTCGGCCGGCAGCGCCTGCGGCGCCGTGATCGTCCAGCGATCCTTCTCGCGCGCGAGCGTGACGGCGCCCTTCGGGCTCTCGAGGTCGACGCGCACGACCTTGTCGCGGTCCAGCGCGACCACGTGCTTGTCGCGCAGCGCGCCCACCGTGCGCGGGATCGCCGTCGCGACGTCCTCGGGCAGGAGCAGCACGCTCGACTCGCCCTCGCGCATCGCGTAGACGCCCTTCTTCGCCTGGTCGTTCCGGCCCACCAGCAGCGTGCGGCTCGCGCGCTCCTTGTCTTTGCCCGTGTGGATGGTGAGGCGCAGGGGCGCGTCGAGCCCGTAGGTCGCGAGCGAGCGCGGCGTCTCCGCCACGAACTCCTTCACCTTCGCCGCCGTGAGCTTCTCGAACATGTTACCGACCGCCTCGGTGTCCGCGGGCAACGCGGCGGGCCTGATGATCCGCCAGGCGTCGTCAACGTGGGCCACCGCCAGCGATCCACCATCGGCCGCGATGTCGAATCCCGAGACCGCGTTGCGGTCGAGGGTGAGGATCGTCCGATCGCGGAACTCGGTGGCAGGCTTGGTGGCCTCGCGCAGCACGCCGTCGGACAGCGCGACGACGGCGGGCTTGCCCGTCTCGCGCGCGTAGACCCAGACGCCGGTCGGCGTCTTGCTGCCGAGCGCCAGCCCCAGCGTCTTGCCGTCCTTGAGCGTCAGGGTGATCTCGGCCGCGGGCTTGTCGAGGCCGAAGTCGGCGAGGGCGGCGGGCTTGGGATCGATCTCGCGGTCGACCTTGGCCGTGAGCACGGTGGTGAGCGTCTCCTCGACGCGCGCCCGGTCGCCGCGGGCGACGACCGGCGACCTCAGCTCCCACGCATCGCCGGCGCGCGCCAGCCGCACCGTGTCGTCGCGGCGCTTGAGCTCGACGGCGGTGACGTCGGCCGCCTCGGCCGCAAAGACGCGCCCCTTGCGCGTCTCGGCGCGCTCGCGGTCGGGCGCCCAGCGGACCTCGTAGACGTAGTAGAAACCGCCGACGAGCAGGAGGACGACGGCGAGTGCCGTGGTGGTCTGCCAGCGCATGGCGCGACTAGTTCGCGGCGCGCCGGCGGATCAGGGCGACGATCCCACCCGCGAGCACGAGGCCGGGCAGGACGACGAGCGGCAGCACGGCCACCACACGACCCTGCTGGGCGCTGAGGAAGATCGGCGTCTGCTTCGTGTCCTTCGGCCGCACCGTGATCTGGTCCTCCTCCTCGGCGAGCCAGCTCACGGTGTTGAGGAAGAAGTCGCGGTTGCCCTGCACGTTGAGGAACTGGTTGGTGGCGAGGTTCGAGGTGCCGTACACGACGATGCGCGCCTTGTCCTTGGTCACGACCGCGGCCACGGACAGCGGCCCCTTGGGATCCTGGGGGTCCGGCTTGGCCGTCCCCTGCTCGAGCGCCTGCCGGTCCGTCTCCCCCCACGATTCGGGGCTCGTCTTCGCGAGCGGCTGCACGTTGATCCCGGCGGGCAGCGGCTTGGCGGGAGTCACCGAGCGCGTCAGCGGAAAGAGCGTGGTGATGCCGGCGAGGTCGCGCGTGATCGGGTGCGGCTCGTACTGCTGGATGATCGGCACCTCGGGCCCGATGCCGAAGAGCCGGCCGATCGGCGAGAGCTCGACCACGAGGTTGTCGCCCAGGTCCACGCCCCAGCGGCCGAGGAAGCGCTTGATGACGGTGTCCTGCATCTTGCCGGGGAACGGCGGGTCCACCATCGCGAGCACCTTGCCACCCTTGCCGAGGTAGCGGTCGAGCGCATCGACCTCCGGCGCGAACAGGTCGGTGCGCGGGCCGGCGATCACGACGACGGCCGCGTCGTCGGGGATCGCCGCCTTCAGCGCGAGGGCGAGCGACTTCACCTCATAGTTCGACTTCTCGAGCGCGCCCTTGGCCTCCGAGAACCCCGCGCGCTCGCTGCTGCCGAGCTCGTGCTCGCCGTGGCCCTGCACGACGTACACGATGCGCTTGCCCTCGCGCGTCACCTTGAGGAGGCCGTTGGTGAGCTTCTCCTCCTCGGCGTCCAGCACCTTCTCGGAGCGCGCCTTGGTCTCGAGCACGATGGTGCCGTAGGACTCGATGCCGTAGCGCCGCGCCAGCGCGGGGTCGCTGTCGGGGTCCGCGATCTTCCACGTGAACTTCTTGCCCGCATAGCCCGCGTACTGCTTGAAGAGGTCCTCGGCCACGCGCTTGCCCGGCTGGTCGGAGCGGAAGAACCCGACGACGTTCACGTCGTCCTTGAGGCCGCGGAGGACCTGCACCGTCTGCGGCGACAGGCTCCGCCGCTTGTTCTCGGTGAGGTCGAGCCGCGCGCTGTGGCGCGCCGACAGCGCCTCCACGAACCCGATCACGCCGAGGACGAGCACGATCGAGATCACGGCGTTGAGCCCGTAAGAGACCGTGCGCCCGCCGATCTTGTGGCGCGCGCCGGCCAGCCACGGCAGCGCGGAGAGCGCCACCAGCACGATGCCGGCGCCGACCAGCGGCCACCAGAGGCGCCCCTGCGCGGGCAGCGCGAAGGGCTGGATCACCGCCGCCGCCAGCGCGATCAGCCCGAGATAGAACGCCCAGTCCGTGAGACGCCGCACCCGCCTACCCCTTCCACCGGCGCGCCTCGAGGGAGCGCAGCGCCAGAAACAGCGCGACCAGCGTGAAGTTCACGTAGAAGATGACGTCCTTCGTCTCGAACACGCCCTTGGCGAAGCTCTCGTTGTGCTCGGTCAGCGACAGGTGCTGGAGCACCCGCGCCAGCGCGGGGTCCGCGAAGTCGGCCGACCAGCCCACCACCCAGAACATCAGGAGGATGAGGAAGCTCACCAGCGCGGCCACGATCTGGTTCTCGGTGAGCGACGAGGCGAACACGCCCACGGCGATGAAGGTGGCGCCCATGAGCAGCAAGCCCGCGTAGCCGGTGAGGATCGGCCCCCACTCGAGCGGCGCGAAGTACCAGATGATGGCCGGGTAGAGCAGCGTGAGCGCGATCATCAGCGCGTAGAGGGCGAAGGCGGCCAGGAACTTGGCGAGCAGCACGGCGCCGTCGCGCACGGGATAGGTCAGCAGCAGCTCGATGGTGCCGCTGCGCCGCTCCTCGGCGAAGAGCCGCATGGTGATGAGCGGCATCATCAGCAGGAGGATGACGCTGAAGTTCGAGAACAGCGGCCGCAGCACGCCGTCGGTCACGTTCAGGCCGCCGCCCATCGGGTTCATGGCCGACTGCATCGACACGCGCGCGTAGTAGCTGAAGATCGAATAGAAGAAATAGCCGGCGATGAACAGAAAGACGGCCATGATCACCCACGCCACCGGCGAGGTGAAGTAGAGCCGCATCTCCTTCTTGAAGATCGGCCAGATCTTCACGAGGTTGGCGCCTCCGGCTCGCTCTGCTCACCGGCCACCACGTGGAGGAAGACTTCCTCGAGCGTCATGCCCATCCGGCGCAGCTCGCGCAGGTCCCAGCGCTGTTGGGCGGCGAGCCGGAAGACCTCGCCGCGGACGTCGCGGCCCCGCGAGGACTCCACGACGTAGCGCCCGATGCCGTCGAAGCCCGGCAGGTCGCTCACCGAGACCACGCCGGGAATCACGCGCAGCGCCTCGCGGACGGCCGCCGGCGACGGCCCCGCGATCTCCACCTCCACCCGCGCGGTCGGGAAGAACTGCTCCACCAGCGTGTCGATCGGGCCCTGGGCGACGATGACGCCCTTGTTGATGATCACCACCGAGGAGCAGACCATCGAGACCTCGGGCAGGATGTGCGTCGACAGGATCACCGTGTGCTCGCCCGCCAGCCCCTTGATGAGCTCCCGGATCTCGGTGATCTGCCGCGGGTCGAGGCCGATCGTCGGCTCGTCGAGGATCAGCACGGCGGGATCGCTCACGATCGCCTGCGCCAGTCCCACCCGCTGGCGGTAGCCCTTGGAGAGCTTGCCGATCAGCCGGTTCTGGACGTCGGCGATGCGGCAGCGATCCATGGCCTCGGCCACGCGCTTCTTGCGCTCGCCGCGGGGCACGCCCTTGGTCTCGGCCACGAAGTCGAGGTACGCCGCCACCCGGAGCTCCGTGTAGAGCGGGACGCTCTCCGGCAGGTAGCCGATGCGCCGGCGCACCTCCATCGACTCGCTGAACACGTCGAAGCCGGCCACCTTCGCGGTGCCGCCGCTGGCCGGCATGAAGCAGGAGAGGATGCGCATGGTCGTCGACTTGCCGGCGCCATTGGGGCCGAGGAAGCCGACGATCTCACCGGGCGCGACGCTGAACGACACGTCGCGGATCGCGGTGACGGGGCCGTAGTGCTTGGTGAGGTTCTGGACTTCGATCATCCGACCGACTTCGAATATACCGCCGGAGGCAATGGCGGCGAAGCGACCGGCATGATGGCGGCCAGCCAGTCGGGAACGGCGATCATCTTGGACGTCGCCGGGTCCCAGCACGCGTGCAGGGTCGAGCCGCTGGCCACGCGCTCGCCGCGGTCGTTCACCAGCTCGTAGCCGAAGCGGAAGGAGGCGCGCTTGCGCTCGGCGATCCAGCAGCGCGCCTGGAGCAGATCGTCGAGGAGCGCCGGCTTGTGGTAGCGCACCACGGCCTCGACCACCGGCATATGGACCTTCTGGTCGACGTCCGACATCGCCTGGCCCTGCTGGCGCAGGAACTCGACGCGCGCCACCTCGAAGTAGGTCAGGTAGTTCGCGTAGTAGACGACCTTCATGCAGTCGGTCTCGGCGTAGCGCACGCGGATGGGCGTGGTGGCGATCACAGGTACTGGCCGTAGCGGATCTTCTCGACCACGCTGCGCACGCGCTTGTAGCGGTCGATGGCCTCCAGCAGATCCTGCGTGCTGACCAGCGAGGCCTGACCGCCCTCGGCCGCCTGGTGCACCTTCTCCTCGAGCGCGCGGCTCAGGATCTCGGTGATGTCGGCGCCGCTCATGCCGCCCATCATCGGCAGCACCTTGCGGTAGTCGACGGGCTCGAAGAGGGCGCGGCCGGCCGTGCGCTCCATGCGCGTCTTGAGCAGCTCGAGGATCTCACGCTGCTCGTCGGCGTCCGGCAGCGCGACCTCCACCAGGTGGTCGAGGCGCCCGGGCGTCACCAGCGCGGCGTCCACGGCGTCCGTGCGGCTGGTGGAGGCGATGACGAGGATGCGCGCGGTCTCGGGCACGCCGTCCAGCCGCTCGCACAGCGTGGCCACCAGCCTGGCACTCGCCTCGCGGGCCTGCGGCGGCGGCAGCAGGTGCTCGAGGGACAGGGCCTCGGTCTCGTCGAGGAAGAGGACGGCCTTCCCCTCGCCCATCGCGATCCTCAAGATCTCCTGCAGCAGCTCGCCGGTGTTGGCGCCGAACTTGGAGGTCAGGTTGAAGAGCTTGACGTGGTAGAAGATCGCCCCCGCGGAGGTCGCCAGCGCGCGCGCCAGCTTCGATTTCCCGGTGCCCGGCGGCCCGTACAGCAGCACGCCCTTGGGCGGCCGGATCCCCCACTGCTGATAGAGCTCGGGGCTGGTGAGCGCGTGCGCGAAGCCGCGGACCATCGCCTTCGCGTGCCGCAGTCCGCCGATATCGTCGAAGGAGACGCTCGGCGTGATGTCGGTCTCGACACGGCCCGTGAGGTCGCCGAACTTCTCGCCGAGCTTCGCGAAGACGTCCTCGATCCGGCGCTGCAGGGCCCAGCGGAGGTCGTCGGCTACGAGCTTGGACATCGATCGTCAGTATACGCCGGGCGCGCTCACGCGGCGGGCGCCGGGCGCGCCAGCCCCATGGACAGGGCCGCGCCCGCCAGCAGCGAGGAGGCGAGGATCGTCCACATCGAGGCATAGCCGAGCGTGTGCGCCACCCAGCCGAAGAGGAACGCGCCCGCCGCCTGGCCGACCAGGAACATGGCGCTGAAGACGCCGACGGCGGTCGCCCGCCGCGCAGGCCGCGCGAGGTCGGTCACCAGCGCGGCGAGGCCGGGATAGAGGAAGCCGTGGGCGCCCCCGGAGAGCAGGCCGGCCAGGAACAGCACCGGCACCACCGGCGCGGTGCTCGTGCGCGTGACCAGGATGCCCATGATCGCGAGCAGCGCAGGCGCGCTCGCCTGCAGGAACATCGAGGGCACGATGACCGCGCGGCGGCCGCGCGTGTCGATGAGCCGCCCGCCGAAGACGCGCACGGCGATGGCGGCGCCCGCGTACGCCGTGTAGAAGAGCGAGAGCGTGGCGACGGCGAGGCTCTGGGCGAACGTCGGCAGGAAGGCGAAGATCGTTCCGGAGCCGAGGCCGAAGAAGAGGCTCACCACCATGTGGCGCTGCAGCACGTCCTCGAGCCCGGCGCGCACCCAGCCCGGCGCGGGCGCCGTGGCCAGCGCCGGCCGCGATCCGCCGAGGCGCAGGACGAGGACCAGTGGCACCGTCCCCAGCAGCGCCGAGATCACGAAGAGCATCCGGAAGCTCGCCTGGCGGACGATCCACTCGCCGAGCAGCGGCGCCACCGCCGTCGCCACGAAGCCGGAGACACCGAAGATGCCGAGTGCCCAGCCGCGCTGCGCGGCCGGCACGAGGTCCACGACGTACGAGAACATCGCGACGAAGTACACGGAGAAGCCGACGCCGTGCAGCGCCCGCACGAGCGCGAAGACGCCGATCGAGTCGAACGCGATCGGCAGCAGCGAGGCCCCCAGCACGAGCGCGGTGCCGCTCACCATGAAGAGCCGGCGCCCGAGCGTGTCCACCCATGGGCCCACCAGCGGCTGGCACACGATGCCGACGGCGCTGTAGACGCCCATCACGAGGCCGATGGCCACGTCGGTGCCGCCGAGCGCGTGAACGTGCAGCGGCAGCAGCACGTACCCGTTCAGGCTGAGGCTGAAGAAGAAGTTGGTGAGCGTCGCCCGCACGAAGGCGTTGTGTGCGAGTATCGGCGACGGCACGCCCGATTATCGCATGACGACCATCGACGCCACGCTGCGCGCCGCCGTCGCCGGCGCCGGCGACGACCTGACGCTCACCCTCGACCCCGCGTTCCAGGGCCTGCCTGACGCCGCGCACGGCGGCTCGGTCCTCGCCCTCTTCGACGTCCTCGCGGCACGGCGCGGACCGCGCACGCTGCGCGGCCATTACCATCGCCGCGTGCCGCTCGGTGTGCCGCTCGCGCTCTCGCTCACGCGCGAGCCGGACGGGCTCGCGTGCCGCGTGGCGGACGGCGCGGGCGCGGTGCTCGTCGACGGCCGGGTCGCCGGCGCCGATCCGCCGGGCGCGTCGGTCGGCGCGCCCCGCATCGACGCCGCGCCGCTGCCCGTCTCGCGCACCTGCTTCGCCTGCGGCGTCGACAACGTGCTCGGCCTCGGCGCGCGCCTGTCCTTCGACGCGCGCGCCGTCGGCGGCGCCTGGACACCGCGCCCCGGCTTCCGCGCCGCCGACGGCCGGCTCGCGTCCGCCGCGCTCACGGCGCTGCTCGACGAGACCGCCTTCTGGCTGGGGGCGCTGGCCAGCGGCGAGGCGGGCATGACGACGGAGCTGGTGGTCGACCTGCACGGCGACGCGCCCGCGGCAGGCAGCGTGCTCGTCGGCGGCGAGCGCGCGGCCACGGTGCCGCGCGGCGGCGACACGCGTTACTGGCAGACGCACGTCAGCGCGCGCGACGAGGCCGGGCGCCCCCTGGCGACGGCGGCCATCACGTTCGTCGCGGTCCGCGGCGCCGCGCGGCGGCTGGTCACCGGCCTGCTCGCGCTCAATCCGCCCGACGTCGTCCGCCGCGTCTTTCCCGCCTACTGCGCGTGATACCGACAATGGAGGTGACGATGGGCGACGAGCGACTCGACGCGATCGTGAGACGGGTCGAAACCCTGGAGGCCGAGGTGCGGCGCTGGCGCCGCGCGGCCACGGCGCTGGTGCTGGCCGGCGTCGCGGTGGCCAGCATCGGCGCCACGATCCCGCGGGGCCGCATCGTCGAGGCCCGGAAGTTCGTGCTCAGGGACGCCGCGGGCCGGGCGCGGGTGGAGCTCGGTCCCGGCGACAGCGAGAGGTCGATCGCCCTGCGTTTCAAGGACGAGGCGGGCGCACCGCGCCTCACGCTGGGGATGGAGGACGAGAGCTCGCTGCTCGTGCTGAGCGACAAGACCGGACGGCCGCGCGTGAGCTTCGTGACGCTCGCCCACGGCGCGCCCGGCGTCAGCGTCTATGACGCGACGGGCCGCGCCCGCGTCGAGCTGGGTCTCGTGCGCGACGGCGAGCCGCGCATGGCGCTGCTGGACGCCCGCGGCGGCACCGCGTGGAAGGCGCCGTAGCCGCTACGCCCTGAGGTACGTGTCGAAGAACGCGAGGCAGCGCTTCCAGGCGTCCTCGGCGGCGGCCTTGCGGTAGACCTGCGGTCGGTCGTCCGAGAAGAAGGCGTGCGGCGCCTCGGGATAGAGCACGAACTCGACGTTGGGATTCGTCTTCTTCAGCTCCGCCTCGAAGGCCCTCACGTCCGCCGGGGGAATCCCCTGGTCGGCCTCGCCATAGAGCCCGAGGACGGGGGCCTTGATCTTCGACGCGACGGCGAACGCGTCGACGCCCGGCGCGTCGTTGTAGGTGCGCTTGACGTGGCCGTACCACGGCACCGCCGCCGTGACGTCGGGATTGTCTGCCGCGAAGTGCAGCGTCAGCGCGCCGCCGCCGCAAAAACCCGTCACCCCGAGACGGTCCGGCCGCGCCCAAGCCTGTGACCTCGCGAGGTCGGCCGCCGCGCGAATGTCTCCGAGGTACTGCGCGCGCCCGATCGATGCCGAGATCCTCGCCAGCTCGGGCTGCGCCTTGCCGAACATGAGGCCCTCGCGGAAGAACAGCTCGGGCGCGATCGCGTAATAGCCCGCCTGCGCGAAGCGGCGCACGACGTCCTTGTGCTGCACGGTCAGGCCCGTGAAGCCGGAGATCACGACCACGATCGGAGCGCGGCCCGGCCGCTCGGGCCGGGCGTCGTAGGCGGGGATCTTCGTGCCCCCCACGCTCAGCTCGATGTCGCGCGCGACGATGCCCCGCGTGTCGGTGGCGATCGCCTGGGCGAGCGAGATACCCGGCGTGAGCACGCCGGCGACGGTCGTGAACGCTCCGAACTTCATGACTTCCCGGCGACTGAGCGGATTGACGGCCATGGGTCCTCCTCCGAGCGTCCGACTATACGACGTTCTTCGCGCGCAGGGCGGCGAGCTCGTCGCGGCTGAGCCCGAGCCGGCCGCAGTAGATCTCCTCGTTGTCGGCGCCGATCTCGAGCGGTCCGGCGTGACGCACCTCGCCCGGCGTGGCCGACAGGCGCGGCACCACGCCCACCATCTGGAGCAGCCCGCCGAGCGGGCTCGGCCGCTCGAGGATGTTGCCGCGCGCGCGCACCTGCGCGTCGTCGAAAATGTCGCGCACGCTCGCGACCCGCGAGCACGGCACCTCGGCGGCGTCCAGCCGCGCCAGCGCCTCGGTCGCATCGAGGGCCGCCACCCAGCGCGCCACCGCCGCGTCCACCTCGTCGCGCCGCGCGAGGCGGGCGGCCATCGTCGGGAACTCGGACACCAGCGGCGGCTGGCCCATGGCCTTCACGGCGAGACGCTCGAACATCCGGTCGTTGGTGCACGCGATGGCGATCCAGCCGCGATCGCGCGTCGGATAGTGGTTGTGGGGCACGACGTATTCGGTGGCGGAGCCGATCCGCTCGCGCACGTATCCGGTGGCGCCGTAGACGGGGATCAGCTCGTCGAGCATCCTCAGCATCGGCTCGTAGAGGCCGATGTCCACCACCTGCCCCTCGCCCGTGCTCTCGCGGTGACGGAGCGCGATGAGGGCGCCGAGCGCCCCGAACGCGCCGGCGAGATAGTCGGGGATGGTCGGCGTGCCCGGGCTCACGGGCGGACGATCCGGATACCCCGAGAGGTAGGACGCGCCGCTGACGGCGGCGGCGATGCGGCCGAACCCCGGTCGCTCGCGCGCGGGCCCCGTCTGGCCGAACGCCGAGATGCGGACCATCACGAGACCAGGATTCACTGCGCGCAGATGCTCCCAGCCGAGCCCCCAGCGCTCCATCGTCCCCGGACGGAAGTTCTCGGCGAGCACGTCGGCCGACGCGGCGAGGCGCTTGAGCAACGCCTGCCCCTCCGCCGCGCGCAGGTTGCACGTGATCGATTTCTTGTTGCGCGACTCGACGAGCCACCAGTCCGGCTGTCCGCTCGCCGCGCGCCGGCCGAGGCGCCGCAAGTCGTCGCCGAGGCCCGGCTGCTCGACCTTGATCACGGTGGCGCCGAACTCGCCGAGCAGGGTGCAGCAGAAGGGCGCCGCCACGAAGGTCGCGCAATCCAGCACGGTGAGACCGTCGAGCGCCTGCACTACGCCTGCTTGTCCCCCGCCGAGGGGGCCTTCTTGTCGGCCTCGACCCAGGCCTGCCACTCGTCGGGCGTGTGCCCGACCGTGACCTTGCCGCCATTGCGCACGAGCGGCGTGCGCAGCAGCCGCGGCTCCGCCAGCGCGCGCTCGAGCAAGCGCTGAGGCGAGTCGAGCGCGACGCGCAGCCCCATCGCCTTGTAGGTGGCGCCGCCTTTGTCGACGACGGCGGCCGGGCCGAAGCGGTCGGCGAATCGCTTCAGCTCGCCCTTCGAGGCGGGGCGCTCGCTCAGGTCGACGAAGTGCACGGCGATGCGGCGCTCGGCGAAGAAGCGCAGCGCCTTGCGCGTGTCCTGGCAGTCGTGGAAGCCGAAGATTTGAATGTTGCTAGGCACGCTCCGGCTCCGTGGGCTCCGGCGCGTGGGGAGGCTCGTGCTCGCGCGCTCGCCGCGCGGCGTCTTTCAGCTCGGCGTACACGCTCATGGGCACCGGCGGATGACCGAGCGGGTTGGTGCGGCCGCTGCGCTCGCCGTGATAATCGGAGCCCCCGGTGGCGACGAGGCCGTGCCGGCGGCAGAGGTCCTGGTAATGCGCGGTCTGCGCCGCGGAGTGCTCGGCGTAGATCGCCTCGATCCCCATGAGGCCGGCCTCGACCAGCTCGGGAATCAGCGCGTCGCGGTCCGCGAGTCCCGGATGCGCGAAGACGGGCACCCCGCGCGCCCGGCGGATGATGTGCACCGCCTCGGCCGGCGTGAGCCGCTTGCGCGGAACGTTGGCCGGGCCGTTGACGTGCAGGTACCGGTCGAACGCCTCGCGCACGGATTTCACGTAGCCGTGCTGCACCATCACCTGCGCCACGTGCGGGCGGCCCGCCGAGCCCTCCTTCACGATGGCGAAGACCTCGGCGGGGTCGATGGGCAACCCCAGCTCGGCCAGCCGCGCGGCGATGCGGTGCACGCGTGCCACGCGCTCGGCGCGCTGCTCGCGCAGGAAGTCCTGGAACCACGCCGCCTCGTGATCGACCAGGTAGCCGAGGACATGGACCTCGGCGCCGGGCACGTCGCAGTTGATCTCGAGGCCCGGCACGATCGTCAGCGGCCGGTGTTGCTCCGCCTCCGCGAGCGCGTCGCGCAGGCCGTCGGTGGAGTCGTGGTCGGTCACCGCGAGCACGCGCACGCCGCGCCGCGCCGCCGCGCGCACCAACTCCCTGGGCGAGAGCGTACCGTCCGATGCGGTGGTGTGGGTATGGAGGTCGACGCCGCCGGTCATCCCTGCGACATCAGGTAGCAGAGCATCGTGCGCACGGGGGCGCCGGTGGCGCCCTTGGGGCCCGTCGGCGTGTCCTTCTCGACGAAGGCGGGGCCCGCGATGTCGAGGTGCGCCCACGGCCGGTCGCCCGCGAACTCCTTCAGGAAGAGCCCGGCGGTGATGGCGCCGCCGCCGCGCGGACCGACGTTGTTGAAGTCGGCGACCTCGCTCTTGAGGTGCTCGCGGTACTCGTCGATGAGCGGCAATTGCCACATGCGCTCCCCGGCGTTCTCGGCGGCGGCCAGTAGCCGGTCGGCGAGGCTCTGGTCGTTGGCGAAGAGCCCCGAGCACAGCGGGCCCAGGGCGACGACGCACGCGCCGGTGAGCGTGGCCATGTCCACCGCCTCGTCGGCATCGACCTTCTCCCACGCGTAGCAGAGCGCGTCGGCCAGCGTCAGCCGCCCCTCGGCGTCGGTGTTGCCGATCTCGATCGTGGTGCCGTTCATCGCGCGCAGCACGTCGCCCGGGCGGATGGCCGAGCCCGACGGCATGTTTTCGGTGGCCGCGATGAGACCGTGCACCTCCACCTCCGGCGCCAGCTCGGGCAACGCCCGCATGATGGCCAGCACGGCGGCGGCGCCCGACATGTCGTCCTTCATGCGCAGCATCCCCTCCGCCGGCTTGAGGTCGAGGCCGCCGGAGTCGAAGGTGATGCCCTTGCCGATGACGGCCACGCGGCGACGCCGGCGCCCGGACGGCGTGTACGAGAGATGGATGAACTTCGGCGGCTGCTCGCTGCCGGCGGCGACGCCCAGGAACAGCCCCATGCCCATCTTCTGGCACTCCGCGCGGTCGAAGACCTTGAGGCCGAGCTTGCCCTCCTTGGCGATCTCGGCGGCGACCTTGGCGAGATACGTCGGGTGCACGTCATTGGCCGGGCTGTTGACGAGATCGCGCGCGAAGCAGGTCGCCTCCGCGAACACCTCGCCCGTGCGCGCGCCGTCCGCCGCCTCGCGCCGCCGGCGCCCGTCGGGCTCGACGAGCCTCAGCGACTCCACCCGCTTGTCGGCCTTCTCGCGCTTGTAGCGGTCGAACGTGTACGCGCCGAGCAGCGCGCCCTCCGTCGTCGCGTGGGCGCGGGACTTCACGGGCAACCGGTCGCCCAGCACCTCGATGGCGGCGGATTTCGCGCCGAGGTCGCGCGCGCGCCGCAGTCCCGCCGACGCCGCGCGCCGGACGGTCTCGAGGGTCAGCTCGACGCGCTTGCCGAGGCCGACGACCACCACCCGGCCCGCGGGAATGCGGCCGCCGGTGTGCACGTGCGTGACGTGCGCGGGCTTGCCGGCGAACCGCTCGGCTTCCAGGATTTCGGCGAGCTGCCCGCCGAGGGCCTTGTCGATGCGGGCGGCCGAGTCGCGCAGCCGCCCCTCGTCCGCGTACACGCCGACGACGATCGCGTCAGCCTTGACCGTCTCCAGCGGGCCTTCCGCGACGTCGACTTTCACGCGCCACCTCCGGGCGCCAGCGCGGCGGCGCGGCGGATCATGTCCATGAGCCCATCGGTCGTGAGCATGCGGTCCACCTCGTCGATCGGCACCCAGCGCACCTCCGCCGCGTCGTCGCCGGCGATGATCGTGTCGTCGTCCGATTCCGGAAAGGCCAGGTAATCCACCAGCACCCAATGATAGCGGACGCGTCCCCCGGCATCGCGCGTGACCCGGTCGAGCACGCCCGCGAGGCCGGCGATACGCACCGTGATGCCGCACTCCTCCTCCACCTCGCGGCGCGCGGCATCCACCGACGTCTCGCCCAGATCCACGAGACCGCCGGGGAGGCTCCAGCGTCCTTCCCCGGGCGGCTTGCCGCGGCGGACGAGGAGAACGCGGCCGCGCGAGAGGACGACGGCGCCGACGCCCACCCGCGGATAGTCGGGGTACTCACGGCTCACCGGCTGACGTGGGGGGCCCCGATATGGCCCCCCAGCCTTTTCAAGCGAAGGGGGCTACGCCCCCCTCGGACTCCCCCGGCCAACGCTCGGACGCGCCCCGGCGGAGCCGTGGCGCGCCTCGGGGTTGACACAGGATGTCTCACCGGTCCTCTAGCGATGCGCGGGCGCGGCCAGGAAGCTGTCGCGCCCATAGCGCTCGCCGACCAGCGTCTGCACCCGCCTGGTCTCGTCGGTGGTGAGCCCGCCCGGCATGAGCGTCAACCCGTGCTCGGTCTCGAAGGCGTCCGTCAGCGCCCGGGCGACTTCGTCGAACGTCGGGCGACGCCCGAGGGCCGCCTCCAGGGTCGTCAGCGTCGCGAGCGGGTCGCGGGTGGTGGGAAACAGCTCGCGCACTCGCGCGGCGTCCACGCCGAGGAGGACGGCGCCGTGCTGGAGGAAGGACGTGCCCAGCCGGCGCTGGGCGCTGCCGACGAGCTTGCGGCCGCCGACCTCGATCTCGAACGCGCCGGTGCGCGCGAAGCAGAACGCGGGATCCGGGCCCAGCCCGCGGCCGGTCGGGACCATCTCGGCGCCGGCGCCGAGCGCGTTGAGGCCGCGCACGAGGGCGCGCGCGATCCAGCGGTAGGTCTCGAGCAGGTCGCCGCCGACGGCGAGGTCGTCGGCCGTCGCCGTCACGCAGTAGGTCAGCTCGCGCTCGGGGCCGTCGTGATAGATCGCGCTGCCGCCCGTCGGACGCCGCACGAGCCCCACGCCGAGGCGACGGCAGGCGGTCACGTCCACGTGACGATCGAGCGGCTGGCCGTAGCCGACGGAGACCGTCGGCGGGTCCCACCCGAAGAACCGAACGGTGGGTGGCGAGGCGCCGGCGTGGCGCCCGCGCCACAGCGCCTCGTCGATGGCCATGTTGGTGGCGCCGTCGCACGGCTCTGTCATGAGGAGCCGCCAGGCCGTCATGGCAGGATCAACTCGAGCCGTGGAAAGTACGTGCGATATCGCGCGGCGTCCCGTGTCAGCAACGGAATACCGCGCACGGCCGCGTGGGCGCCGATGTAGAAGTCGGGCAGGGGCGCGCGCCTGGAACCGCCGGCCCGGCGATACCTCACGAAGCACTTCCCGGCGAGAAACGCCGCTTCCCACGGCAGCGGTTCCCGGCGGAAGGACTCGCCGGGCAGGGCGGCATCGAGTTCCTCGATCCGCTCGAAGCCGACGGAGACCTCGGCATACACGATCGGGTTGACGATGAGCTCGTGATCGCCGGCCATTCGCGCGAGGACCGCCGCCGAGCGGTCGAACCATCGGGGATCCTGGGTAAACACGTCGAGAATGACGTTGCTGTCGACGAGGACGTCCGCCACCGACCGCTGACCTCAGCGCCGCGTCAACGCCATGATCTGATCGGTGGTGAGGCCGGTCGTGGCCTTGCCTCGCATGGTCTCCACCAGCCGGTGTCCCCGATGGGCAGCGTCCGTCGCCTTCTTGAGGATGACGACGCCGCGGCTCATCGTGAACGTCACCTCGGTGTTCGGCCGGAGTCCCGCCTTTTTTCGAATCTCGATCGGGATCGTCACCTGTCCTTTGCTCGTGATCCGCATTGAGGGCGCCTCCCATCCGGTAATACTCTTACCTGTAGGAGTAATACCACAGGGTCGGCCCTGACGCCACCGCCGTGTCACGTCGGCCGGCCGTTCTCATGGATCGATCACTTGATCCGCGCGCAGCACGACCGAACGAGGAATCGTCAGCCCGAGCGCTGCGCTCCATGACGGTCGCCATGCCGGCGGGCGTGGAGAGATCGGGATTCACGAGGACGGCCACCTGCTTCACCGTCGGATCGGCCGCGTCGGCGGCTGGGCATCCGCTGGCGCGGTGAGGAGAAGCGCGAGGGCGACGACGGCGGCGATCAGCCGCGCGGCGTCCACCTGAGGTTCGGCTCGCGAGCCGCGCGCGTCTGGTCCAGGCGCCGCACCGGCGTGGTGACGGGCGCCTCGGTGACGACGCCCGGGTTCTGCGCGGCCTCCCGCGCGATCTGGAGCATGGCGTCGCAGAACTGATCGAGCGTCTCCTTCGACTCCGTCTCCGTCGGCTCGATCATCAGCGCCTCCTCCACGATCAGCGGGAAATACGTGGAGGGCGCATAGAAGCCGAGATCGAGGAGCCGCTTCGCGATATCGGTGGCCGTGACGCCCTGCTTCTTCTGTCGGCGCGCCGACATCACGCACTCGTGCATGCACGGGCCCGGCACCGAGACGTCGTAGCTCGGCTCCAGCCGCTTCATGATGTAGTTGGCATTGAGGACGGCGTTGTCGGAGACGCTGCGCAGGCCGTCGGCGCCCATCGTGCGGATGTAGGTGTAGGCGCGCACGAGCATGCCGAAGTTGCCCCAGAACGCCTGGAGCTTGCCGATCGACTTCGGTCGCTTGTCGTCCAGCGCGTAGGCGTCGCCGTCCTTGACCACCACCGGCGCCGGCAGGAAGGGCTCGAGGTGTGCCTTGACGCCGACGGGCCCCGCCCCCGGCCCGCCGCCGCCGTGCGGCGTCGTGAAAGTCTTGTGCAGGTTGAAGTGGCAGACGTCGAAGCCGAGATCGCCCGGCCGCGTGATGCCGAGGATGGCGTTGAGGTTGGCGCCGTCCATGTAGACCTGCACGCCCTTGGCGTGACAGATCTCGGTGATGTCCATGATGCGCGGCTCGAACATGCCGAGCGTGTTCGGCACCGTGATCATGAAGGCGGCGACGTCCGGCCCCACCTCGCGCGCGAG
>Ga0137415_10001019_pt1 | contig 27629 bp, 24 predicted proteins | sample CZODoug3_1_1_16f_FD_183082 | JGI IMG/M metagenome (GOLD analysis project Ga0137415, IMG submission 183082) | Vadose zone soil fungal communities from Angelo Coast Range Reserve, California, USA - CZODoug3_1_1_16fungal (Hybrid Assembly) | ecosystem: Environmental > Terrestrial > Soil > Vadose...
TTCATCCGGGTGTAGATCTCCCACATCTCGGCCTTGAGCATCTGCTTGCCGAGGTGGCTGCCCAGGCAGTAGTGCGCGCCGCCGCCGCCGAACGCCTGGTGCGGGTTGTTCTTCGCCGAGCGGGTCACGTCGAAGGTGTCCGGGTTGTCGAACACGTCGGCGTCCCGGTTCCCGGACAGGTACCAGAGCACCACCTTGTCGCCGGCCTTGATCGTCTCACCGCCCATCTCGTAGTCGGAGAGGGCGGTGCGGCGGAAGTGCATCAGCGGCGGCTCGAAGCGCAGGCACTCGTTGATCGCGTCGTCGGCCCGCGCCTCGAAGTCCGCCATCACGTAGGCCAACTGGTCCGGGTGCTGCTCGAACAACGCCAGCACGTGCGCCATGGAGTGGCGGGTGGTGTCGTTCGCCGCGCCGGCCAGCAGGGCGAAGAACACCCCGACCTCCTCGACGGACATCTTCTGCCCCTCGTACTGGGCCTGGGAGACCCAGCTCATCAGGTCGTCGGTCGGGTTCTTCTGCCGTTCCATGGCCAGCTCCAGCGCGAGCACGCCCAGCTTCTGGGACGCGTCGGCAAAGACCTGCAGCGGTGAGCCGATGTGCGAGTACTCCGGGTCACTCCAGGCGCCCATCTGCTCGGCGGCGTCCATCACGTACTGGATCTGTGCCCGGTCGGTGATGCCGAAGAAGGTGGCGAACACCCGCCCCGGCACTTCCTTGGTGATCAACTCGCACAGGTCGCCCTCGCCCAGCGGAGCCGCGTGGTCGATGACCTCCCGCACCGTCCGGCGGGTGTCCTCCTCGACCTTGCGGACGTGCTTCGGGGTGAATGCCACGCTGATGATGTTGCGGAACGAGGTGTGCCGGGGCGGGTCCGACACGATGAACGACAGCATCGACTCCAGCTGCGGGAAGTCGTCGATGAACACCCCGTCCGCCGAGCTGAACACCTCGGTGTTGCGCGACACCTCGCGGATGTGCGCGTGCTTGGTCACCGACCAGAAGCCACGGGCGTTGTCCAGGTTCGGGTCCAGCGCCTCCGGCGGGCCGTTCCAGCTGACCGGATGGTTCTCCCGCAGCCACTTGAACGTGTCCAGGTGCACCTGACGGGGCTGGGCCCAGAACCGCAGCGTGCTGAGGTTGCTGTGGACGGTCTCGGCTGTCATCGAATCCCTCCCGTGACTCTGTGTCCGAACGGTAGGCCGGTGTGACCTGGCGCACTTCCCCCCTCGGAGGCAATTTCCGCCCCCTTCGGGAGTGCGCCCTGCCCGATGGGCCCGACGCCGGTGCCGAAGACGCTGGTCGTTCTCCCTCATAGACGGTATGGTCAAGCCAGCAGAAAGTCTAGTCCTCATTATTTTGGTACGCGACTATCGCCTTCCGAGGAGGCACCGATGTCGACCTCTGCAGTCCTGTCGCTGGCGCGGTACCCGGCGCGCTACTTCGCGGTGTGGAACGACCAGCGGCTGGACGCGGTGGACCAGCTGCTCGCCGCCGAGTTCAGCTGGACCGACCCGTCGCTGCCGACCGACTTGACCGACCTGGCCGGCGCGCACGGCTTCTTCTCCTCGTCCTGGGCGGCGTTCCCGGACATCCACCTCGAGGCGATCGGCGACCCGTTGGTCGATGAGCGGGCCGGTCGGGTGGCCGCCGAGTGGCGGATGACGGGCACCCACGCGGGGGGTGAGTTCCCGCCCGGCGTGCCGGCCACCGGCAGGTCGTTCGACGTGCTGGGCACCGACGTGTTCAGGGTGGACGCCGAGGGCCGGGCCACCGCCATCCGGGCGTACTACGACGCCGCCACCCTGGCCCGCCAGCTCGGGCTGGCCTGATGTCGTGAGTGGCCAGGGTCGCCAGAGCGACCCTGGCCACTCACGGGTAGGGAGGTGCACATGGATTTCGCGGAGAACGAGGATCACCGGGCGATCCGGGAGGCGGTACGGGACGTCTGCGCCCAGTTCGACGACGACTACTGGATGCGGCTCGAGGGCCAGCACGAGTTCCCCTGGGACTTCTACCGCGAGATGGCCAAGGGCGGTTGGATCGGCATCGCCATCCCTGAGGCCTACGGCGGCGGCGGACAGGGGATCACCGAGGCGTCCCTCGTGCTCGAGGAGGTCGCAGCGTCCGGGGCGTGCATGAACGGCTGCAGCGCCATCCACCTGTCCATCTTCGGCATGCACCCGGTGGTGCTGCACGGCAGCGAGGAGCTCAAGCGGCGGTACCTGCCCCGGGTCGCGTCCGGTGAGCTGCACGTGGCGTTCGGGGTGACCGAGCCGGACGCCGGGCTGGACACCACCTCGATCAGCACCCGCGCGGTCCGGTCCGATAACGGCACAGGGGACCACTACGTGGTGCGCGGCCGCAAGGTGTGGACGTCCAAAGCACTGGAGTCGGAGAAGGTCCTGCTGCTCACCCGGACCACGCCGAAGGCGGAGTGCGCCAAGCCGACCGACGGAATGACACTGTTCGTGGCCGACCTCAAGAACCCGGCCGTGCACATCACCCCGATCTCCAAGCTGGGCCGCAACGCGGTGGCCTCCTGCGAGGTGGTCTACGACGGGCTGCGGGTGGCCGAGTCCGACCGGGTCGGCGAGGAGGGCAGGGGCTTCCGGTACCTGCTGGACGGGTTGAACGCGGAGCGGGTGCTGATCGCTTCCGAGGCACTGGGCATCGGGCGGGCCTCGGTGCGCCGCGCGGTGAACTACGCCAAGCAGCGGGTGGTGTTCGGCCGGCCGATCGGACAGAACCAGGGCATCGCGTTCCCGCTGGCCGAGTCGCACGCCCGGCTGCGCGCGGCCGAGCTGGCCATCCGGGAGGCGTCCTGGCGGCTGGACCGGCGGCTGCCGGCGGGCGAGCAGGCCAACACCGCCAAGTACCTGGCCGCCGACGCCGCGTTCCAGGCCGCCGACCGGGCGGTGCAGACGCACGGCGGGTTCGGCTACGCCTCGGAGTACCACGTGGAGCGGTACTTCCGGGAGGCCCGGCTGCAGCGGCTGGCCCCGGTGCCGCAGGAGATGGTGCTCAACTACCTGGCCGAGCACGTGCTGGGCCTGCCTCGCTCGTACTGATGCTCGTTCGTACTGATCCTCGCTCGTACTGATGAAGGAGTCGTGCTGATGGGCGGGCTCTTCCCGCTGGAGGGCGTCCGGGTGCTCGACCTGTCCCGGGCGATTTCCGGGCCGTTCGTCGGCCGGCTGCTCTGCGACCTGGGCGCCGAGGTGGTCAAGGTCGAGGTGGCCGGCACGGACATCACCCAGGTGTTCGGGCCGCGCAGCCACGGGCACAGCGGCCTGTACGTGCAGCAGAACGCCGGGAAGCGCAACATCTCGGTGGACCTGGGCACCGAGGCCGGCGCGGCGCTGCTGCGCGAGCTGGTCGCCGAGGCCGACGTGGTGATCGAGAACTTCCGGCCGGGCACGGTTGACCGGCTCGGCGTCGGCTGGGCGGCGCTGTCCGGGGTGAACCCCCGGCTGGTGATGCTCGCGGTGTCCGGGTTCGGGCAGTGGGGGCCGGAGTCCCGGCGCCAGGCCTACGCCCCGGTGGTGCACGCGGAGGCTGGGCTGCTGGGCCGGCAGGCCGAGGTGGATGGCAGGGCGCCGAACGACGTGGTGATGGCGCTGGCCGACTCGGTGACCTCGTTGCACGGGATGGTCGCTGTGCTCGCCGCGCTGCGGCTGGCCGAGCGGACGGGGATGGGCCAGTACCTGGACCTGAGCATGTTCGAGTCGATGCTGGCCACCGACGACTACACGCACTACAGCCTGGAGGGCACCTACCCGGTGTTCCCGGCGACCGGGTCAGTGTTCGACGCCCCCGGCGGCCCGATCCTGATCTCGGCCGACCCGAAGTACCTGTGGTTCCGGCTCTCCGCGAAGCACGGGCTGACCGACCCGCACCCGGCCGCCACCGGCCCGGACAAGATCGCCGCCCGCGCCCGGGTAATCTCCGCCTGGGTGGCCGGGTTCGCCGAGCGGTCCGCGCTGGTCGAGGCGCTGGAGGAAGCGGGGGTGGCCTGGGCGGAGATCCGCACCCCGGCCACCCTGATGGACTCCCCCACCGTGATCGCCCGCGAGGTCGTCGCCCAGGTGGACGACCGGGACGGCGGCACCCGACCGGTGATCCGGATGCCGTACCGGTTCTCCGCCGGCGCCTGCGAACCGCGCGGCGGGGCGGCGTTCGTCGGCGAGCACAACGCCGACGTGCTGCGCGAGTGGCTCGGGCTGGATGCCACTCGGGTGGTCGAGCTGGAGCGGGCCGGCGCGCTATTGCCGGCGCAACCGCCCGAGCAGCTGCCGGCACGACCTCCCGCGCAGCCGCCCGCGCAACTGCCCGAGGAGGCACGGTGAGCACCCGCCAGGTGAGCGCACGCCCGCCGCGGATCGGCAACTGTTCCGGCTTTTACGGCGACCGGATCTCCGCCGCCCTGGAGATGGTGGACGGCGGCCCGATCGACGTGCTCACCGGCGACTACCTTGCAGAGCTGACCATGTTGATCCTCTGGAAGGCCCGGCGGAAGGACCCGTCCGCCGGGTACGCCCGCACCTTCCTCACCCAACTCGAGCAGGTGCTGGGCAGCTGCCTGGACCGGGGCATCCGAATCGTCAGCAACGCCGGTGGGCTGAACCCGGCCGGGCTGGCCTCGAAGATCGCCGAGCTGGCACAGCGGCTCGGGCTGGCTCCGAAGGTGGCCTACCTGACCGGGGACGACCTGGTGGACCGGCTCGACGAGCTGCGGGCGGCCGGCGTCGAGCTGGCCAACCTGGACACCGGCCAGCCGTTGGCCGACACCGGCCGCAAGCCGATCACCGCGAACGCCTACCTGGGCGGCTGGGGCATCGCCGAGGCACTCGGCGCGGGCGCCGACATCGTGGTCTGCCCCCGGGTCACCGACGCCTCGCTGGTGGTCGGGCCAGCGGCCTGGTGGCACGGCTGGGCCAGGGACGACTTCGACGCGCTGGCCGGCGCTGTCGCCGCCGGGCGCGTGATCGAGTGCGGCCCGCAAGCCACCGGCGGCAACTACTCGTTCCTGTCCGAGATCGTCGACCGCCGCTACCCCGGGTTCCCGATCGCCGAGGTCGCCGCCGACGGTTGCAGCGTGATCACCAAGCACGAGGGCACCGGCGGGCTGGTCTCGGTCGGCACGGTGACCGCGCAGCTGCTCTACGAGATCGCCGCGCCGGAGTACGCCAACCCGGACGTCGTGGCGCACTTCGACACGCTGCGGCTGTCCGCCGACGGGCCGGACCGGGTGCGCCTGTCCGGGTGCACCGGGTCCGCGCCGCCGGAGACGCTGAAGGTGGCGCTCAACCAGCTCGGCGGCTACCGCAACACCATGACGCTGGTACTCATCGGGCTGGCTGCCCCATCCCACACACCAATTCCGGCGAGTCGCTAGATTTGGCTACCCGAGTCGCTGGATTCCGCGGAAGGTACGCGAACCTCGGGCCTAGCGACTCGGACCCCGGGCCGACCGTGCGGGCGCCGCTGGGCCGGGTGTGCGGGGCGCGCTCCGGGGACAAGGGCGGCAACGCCAACGTCGGGCTGTGGACCCGCACCGACCGGGAGTACGCCTGGCTGCGCGAGCACCTCACCGTGGCCAGGTTCCGGGAGCTGCTACCCGAGGCCGCCACGCTCGCCGTCCAGCGCCACGAGCTGCCCAACCTGCGCGCGCTCAACTTCGTGGTGGTCGGCCTCCTCGGCGAGGGCGTTGCGGCCAGCACTCGACCCGACCCGCAGGCCAAAGGGCTCGGCGAGTACCTGCGTTCGCGGGTCACCGACATCCCGGCGGGCCTGCTCGCCGACCACGCCGACCACGCCGACCACGCGCCCCCTACCACCCGCCCGCCGGCAACCTGCTCGCCGACCACCCGGTCGGGTGAAGGGGTGCCCTCACCAGCGGTATGCGCATCATCCGACCCCTCAACTCGTTGAAACCGCAAGAGGTGTTGGGTCATCGATGACTTGGCCGTGCCCTGGGAGGACAGTCCGAGCATGAACCACTCTGCCCGGCGCGTGCCGCGAGCCCGGCGCGTGCCGCGAGCCCGGCGCGTGCCGCGAGCCCGGCGCGCGGCGCGGGCCACGGTCAGCGTCGTCGGCCTGGCCGCGCTCGGCTTCTCACTCACCGGGATCGCGTATGCGGCGTCCGCCAGCGATCCGTCGGACCCGGACGCCGTGTACCCGAGCTGCTCGCCGATCTACGACAAGCACGACTACGGCGGGCTGTTCTACAACGGCGACCAGCGGGACGACGAGGACTACAGCAGCGACGACTACGACCCGGACTGCACGGGTTTCCACGGCAAGAGTGAGAACAACGGCTACAACGGGTACGACGGCAAGGACCCGGAAGGCTACCGAGGCAACCACTACCGGTTCGCCCCGCTTTAGGGCGTGTCTCGCGGATCAGCCGGCCCACCGCCGACCGACCGTCGCGGCGGAGCCAGTCTCAGCCCTCGGTGAGCAGCGCGCGGACCTCGGCCACCGCGTCCACTCCGGCCTCCCAGCTGGATGAGCAGGGCACCAGGGTGAGGCTGCGCGCGCCGGCCTCGACGTAGGGCCGCAGGAACTCGGCGACCTGCTTGGGCGTGCCGGCCGGGCAGAGCCGCTCGAACCTCTCGAAGGGCAGCCGGTACAGCGCCTGCATCTTCTCCGCGACCAACTCCCGGGCGATCGCGGAGTCGTCGGCCAGGCCGCACCACACCTCGAAACCGTGCCGGTCGGGCACCGGTCGGCCCTGGTCGGCGGCCATCGAGGCGATCCGGCCGACGAACTCGGCGAACTTGCGGGCCGAGACGAACATGGCCAGCCAGCCGTCGCCGTGGTCGACGGTACGGCGGAGGGTCGCCTCGGACTTGCCGCCGATCAGGATCGGCACCGCCGGTTGCTGCGCGGGCAGCACGGCGCCCGCCGAGATCGTGAAGAACTCGCCGGCGTGGTCCACCACCGCCCCGGTGGCCAGCCGGCGCAGCAGCCCGAGGCACTCGTCGACGCGCCTGCCCCGGGTCGCCGGGTCCACCCCGCAGTTGCTCACCTCGGAGCGGTCCTCACCGCCCACCCCGACGCCCAGGGTCAGCCGCCCCGGCGCCAGCTGGTTCAGCGAGGCCAGCTGGCGGGCCACGGTCATCGGGTGGCGCAGCGCGAGCTGGTAGACGCCGATCAGCACGGACAGCCGGTCCTCGGTGGCCAGCGCGGCCGCCGCGCCCACCATTCCGTCGAACCCGGTACCGCCGTGGAAGCTGACGTGGTCGGCCACCACCACGTGGTCGATGCCGGCGTCCGCGATCCGGCCCAGCAGCTCGCGGCGCTGCCCCGGCGGCACGGACAGCACCTGGTCGTGCACCGAGATCCCCACCGCGATCATGGCGGCTCAGAGCATCGTGTAGCCGCCGCTGACGGAGAGCACCTGGCCGGTGATCCACGTCGACAGCGGGGAGGCGAGGAACAGCACGGCGCCGGCGATGTCGTCCGGGGTGCCCAGCCGGCCCAGGGGGTAGGCGCGGGCCAGCTTGTCCGCGCCGCCCACCTGCTCGATGAACGCCGAGCTGCCCGGGGTCACCGTGGTGCCGGGGGCCACCACGTTGGCCCGCACACCCTCGCGGCCGACCTCCTTGGCCACGCTCTTGGTCACCCCGATCACGCCCGCCTTGGCGCCGGCGTAGACGCTCATCGAGTGCTCGCCGGTGCGCGCCGAGTCGGACGCGATGTTCACGATCGTCCCCCGGGTCTCCAGCAGGTCGGGCAGCGCGGCCCGCATCACGTTCATGGTGCCGATCAGCGTGATGTCCACGACGCGGCGCGCCTCGTCGGCGGTGGTGTCGGCGAACTTCTTGATCGTCCAGGTGGCCGCGTTGTTCACCAGCACGGACACCGGGCCGAGCTGCTCGCGCACGGCCGCCAACCCGGCGCGCACCGAGGCCTCGTCAGCGATGTCCAGCCGAACGCCGATGGCGGTGCCACCCTTGCCGGTGATCTGCTCGGCGACGCCCTTCGCCGCCACCTCGGACAGGTCCGCGACCGCCACCCGCGCGCCGGCCTCGGCGAGCAGCACGGCGATGCCCGCACCGATCCCGCTGCCGCCGCCGGTCACCACCGCGACGTCGGAACTCAGATCGATCTGGATGCTCATGGAAGTCCCTTCGGGAGCCGTGAGTGGTTTGCGTTGCCAGAGCAACGCAAACCACTCACGGCGTCACTTAGTGAAGTCCGGCTGGCGCTTCTCGGCGAACGCCGCCGCGCCCTCCTTGGCCTCGTCGGTCCGCGCGAAGGTGTCCAGGCCGGCCATGGCCAAGTTGGACAGCCCGGCCTGGTGCTCGGTGTCGGCGTTGAAGGAGCTCTTCAGGAAGCGCAACGCGGTGGGGCTGTACTTCGCCATCCGCTCGCCCCAGGCCTTGGCCGCCGCCAGTAGCTCATCCTTGGGCACCACCTTGTTGACCAGGCCCCAACGCTCGGCGGTCGCCGCGTCGTACTGGTCGAGCAGGAACCAGATCTCCCGCGCCCGCTTCTCGCCCACCACGCGCGCCAGGTACGCCGACCCGAAGCCGGCGTCGAACGAGCCCACCCGAGGCCCGGCCTGGCCGAACGTGGCGTGCTCCGCGGCGATGGACAGGTCGCACAGCACGTGCAGCACATGCCCGCCGCCGATGGCCACGCCGTTCACCGCCGCGATCACCGGCTTGGGGATCTCCCGGATCAGCCGCTGCAGGTAGAGCACCTCGAACAGGCCGTTCTCGGTGGGGCCGTAGTTGCCCGTCTCGGCGCGCTGCTTGACGTCGCCGCCCACGCAGAACGCCCGGTCGCCGGCGCCGGTGAAGATCACCGCGTGCACCGTGGAGTCGGCCCAGGCGCGCTTGAACGCGTGGATCAGCTCCTCGATCGTCTTGCCGCGGAAGGCGTTCATCCGCTTCTCCCGGTCGATCGTGATGACCGCGTTCGGGCCGTCGACCTCGTACCGCACGTCTTCGTACGTCATGGATCCCCTCCGGATCAGTCGAGTCGTTCCAGCAGCGTGCCGGTACCCAGCCCGCCGCCGCAGCACATGGTCACCAGCCCGTAGCGGCCGCCCGAGCGGCGCAGCTCGTGCACCGCCTTGGTGGTGAGTACGCAGCCGGTGCCGCCCAGCGGATGGCCCAGCGCGATCGCGCCACCGTTCGGGTTGACCCGCTCCGGGTCGGCGTGGCTGTCGGCCATCCAGGACAGCACCACCGAGGCGAACGCCTCGTTGATCTCCACCAGGTCGACGTCGTCGATGCCGAGGCCGTTGCGCGCCAACAGCATCGGCGTGACCTCGTGCGGCCCGAGCAGCATCAGCACCGGGTCCACCCCGACGGTGGCGGTATCCACGATGCGAGCCAGTGGTGCGACACCCAGCTGGGCCGCGCGCCGCTCGCTGGCCACCAGTACCGCACTGGCCCCGTCGGAGATCTGCGCGGCGCTGCCGGCGGTGTGCACGCCGTTCGGGACCACCGGGTCCAGCGCGGCCAGCCGCTCCGCGCTGGTCTCGCGCAGGCCCTCGTCACGGTCCAGCACGTGCTCGGTCCCGTCGGCGTCCCCGTCCAGGACCGGTGCGGTGATCGGCACGATCTGGTCGTCGAACCTGCCCTCGGCCCACGCGGCGGCCGCTCGCCGCTGCGAGCTGAGCCCGAGCGCGTCGGCCTGCCCTCGGGTCACCCCCCACTTCTCGGCGATCCGCTCGGCGGCCTGGTACTGGTTCAGGAACTCGTAGCGCCGCAGGTACTCCTTGGGCACCGGGCGTCCCAGGCCGAAGTCCTTGCGGAAGTTGGAGCCGATCGGGATGCGGCTCATCGACTCCACCCCGCAGGCCAGCGCCAGGTCCACCACCCCTGCCCCGACCAGCGCGGCCGCCACGGTGAGCGCCTGCTGCGAGGAGCCGCACTGGGCGTCCACCGTGGTCGCCCCGACCGACTCGGGGAGTCCCTCGGCCAGCCACGCGGTGCGGGTCAGGTTGAACGACTGCTCGCCGACCTGGGCGACACAGCCTCCGACCACCTGGCCAACCGAACCCGGGTCGACGCCCGCCCGGTCCAGCGCAGCGCGCTGGACCTGGCCGAGCAGCCGGGTGGGATGCACGTGGGACAGGCCTTTGCCCCGGCGCCCGAGCGGTGTCCGGACGGCGGAAATAATCACCGATTGCTCCACAACTCGATAATAGAGGCCTAGACCTTTTATACTCAAGTCGAACCGGTGAGCCAGGACCGCCAAGGAGGCGCAACCGCCGTGACCGAGCAGCACGACGCCCAGGTGGTCACCTGGACCCACGCGGAACAGATCCAGACCGTCCGGCTGTGCCGACCGCCGGCCAACGCCCTGGGGCCAGCCCTGGTGGACGGCCTCAACGCGGCGCTGGACGCCTTCGACGCATCCGATGCCCGGGTGTTGGTCGTGGTGTCCGACCTGGCCGGATTCTTCGCCGCCGGCGCCGACATCAAGGTGATGGGCGCGGCCAGCGCCGAGGACTTCGCCGCCTACGGCAAGCAGCTGCGCGGCCCGCTGAGCCGGCTGGCCGAGTCCGACCGGCCGTCCGTCGCGGCCATCGAGGGTCTGGCCCTGGGCGGCGGGCTGGAGCTGGCCATGGCGTGCACCCTGCGGGTGGGCTCGCGGGATGCCCGGCTGGGGCTGCCCGAGGCGAAGCTGGGGCTGATCCCCGGCGCGGGCGGCACCCAGCGGCTGCCCCGGCTGGTCGGTCGAGGCCGCGCGCTGGACATCATGCTCACCGCGCGGGACGTGCCGGCCGAGGAGGCGCACGCCATCGGGCTGCTGGACCGGCTGGTCGAGCCCGGACAGGCGGAGCGGGAGGCCACCGCACTGGCGCGCACCCTGTGCGCCCGCTCCGGCGCCGCGCTCACCCAGATCATGCGGTGCGTCGACGACGCCGACGACCTGCCGCTCACCGAGGGGCTGTCCCGGGAGGCGGACCGGGTGAATGCCCTGTTCACCGGGCCGGAGGCGCGGGAGGGTCTGCGGGCTTTCCTGGCGAGGAGGCGGCCGAACCATGCCTGATCCGGGGCACGACGGCACACCGCCCGCCGAGGTCGCCAGCCGCGGCCTGACCGTGCTGCGCGGCGGCGTGGCCGACATCGCGGCGGCGGCCGCCAGGGCCGAGGCGCGCGGCTTCGACACCGTGTGGTCGCCGGAGTTCTACACCCGCTCCGCCGTGGTCACCCTGGCCCGGATGGCCGCCACCACGTCCCGGGCCCGGGTGGGCAGCTCGATCGCCTACGCGGTGGGCCGCTCACCGCTGACCATCGCCACCGAGGCGCGCAGCCTGGACGAGGTGTCCGGCGGGCGACTGGTGCTCGGGCTGGGCACCGGTACGAGGCGGATGATGCGCGACTGGCACGGCGTCACCCCCGACGGGCCGGCGTCGCGGATGGAGGAGCTGGTGCCGCTGTTGCGCCGGCTGTGGCGGCTGCACGAGGGCCCGGTGCGCCACCAGGGCCGCTTCTACCACCTGGACATCACTCCGACCGCCGAGGTGGACGCACCGGTGCGCCCGGACATCCCGGTCTACACCGCGGGGGTGAACGCCCGGATGGTGGAGGCGGCCGGTCGGGTGGCCGACGGTTTCCTGGGCCACCCGCTGTTCGCCGCGGCCTACTTCGACGAGGTGGTCCGCCCGGCGATCCAGCGCGGCGCCGAGAAGGCCGGCCGGGACGCGGACCTGGTGGCGGTCTGCGGCGTGGTGATCTGCGCGGTGGCCGACGACGAGGATCAGGCCCGCCGGGAGGCCGCCGGCCAGCTCGCCTTCTACGCCGCCCCGAAGGCCTACGCCCCGGTGCTCGCGCTGCAGGGCTTCGACGCCGCCGGCGCGGCGATCCGGGAGGCGTTCGCCGCCGCTGACCACGACGCGATGGTGGCCGCGGTACCGGACGCCATGGTCGACGCGCTGGCGGTGGCCGGCACCCCGACCCAGGTGGCCGAGCAGCTGCGCCGTTACGACGGCGCCCTGGACCACGTGATCGTCTACCCGCCCAGTTTCCGGCTCAGCGCCGGCCGGTGCGACGAACTGGTGGACCAACTGCTGGTGCACGCCACGCCGGCGCCAACCACGGAAGGAGTGCCCGCGTGACCGAGCAAAAACGCAGCTCAGAGCCCGTGAGTGGTAAGTGGTCTCATAGGACCACTTACCACTCACGGGTCTTGACCAGCGGCGAGCTGAAGGTGGAGGTGCGGGGCGGCGTGTGCTGGTTGCGGCTGAACCGGCCGGACCGGCGCAACGCCTGGTCGGCGGCCTGCGGCTCGGCGATGACGGACGCGCTGCTGCGTGCCAAGGCCGACCCGGAGGTGCGCTGCGTGGTGGTGACCGGGGAGGGCGATGCCTTCTGCGCCGGGGTGGACCTGCGCGACGGCTTCGAACGCACCCCGGCCGGCGGCCCCGACCTGCACGGCATGCACCGCCGCCATTTCGTCCCCACCATCCTCGGCCTGCGCACCCTGCCGTTGCCGGTGATCACCGCGGTGAACGGCCCTGCCGTCGGCTTCGGCGCGAGCCTGGCGATGGCCGGTGACTTCCTGGTGATGGCCGAGTCGGCGTTCCTGCGGCTGGCGTTCGTCTCGCTGGGGCTCAACCCGGACAGCGGCGGCACGCACATGCTCCCGGCCCTGGTGGGTCGGCAGCGGGCGAACGAGATCACCATGCTCGGCGAGGCGGTGACCGCGGCGCAGGCGGTGGACTGGGGCATCGCGTACCGCGCCGTGCCGGACGGCGAGCTCGAGGCGACCGCCGGTGAGCTGGCCGCCCGGCTGGCCGCCGGCCCGAGCCGGGCGTACGCGGCGATCAAGCGGGCGTTCAACGCCGGGGAACGGCCGGGGCTGGCCGAGCAGCTCGAGCTGGAGGGCGAGCTGGTGCAGTCATTGGCGGACACCGAGGACTTCAGCGAGGGGGTCACGGCCTTCCTGGAGCGGCGGCCGGCCCGGTTCGGCGGGCGCTGACCAACGTTGACACCGGGGATCAGCCTGCTGCGCCCAGCCGGGAATACCACGTATCCTCAACAGTCAAGAGATAGACAACCAGGGCGCTGGTTGGTGTGTGGGAACGTGGGGGTTGCCGGATGAGTGCCGAAGTGGACGCGGTCGAGTACACCCGCCAGCACTGGGCCGAGAGCGGGCAGCCGGCGGCGGATCAGTTCGCCGCCATGGGCGCCCTGATGCGTACCCACCAGCTGATGGTCGCCGAGCTGGACCGGCTGCTCAAGCCGCACTCGCTGAGTCGGACGGCGTTCCTGCTGATGGCCACCCTGCTGATCTCCCGCGACTACACCCGGCCGCTGGGCCAGCTCAGCAAGCACCTGATGGTGCACCCGACCACGGTCACCCTGGTGATCGACCAGCTGGAGGGCCGGGATCTGGTCACCCGCCGGCCGCACCCCACCGACCGGCGCACCGTGCTGGCCACCCTCACCGAGGAAGGTCTGCGCGTGGTGCGGAAGGCCGGCGAGGATCTGGCCACCGAGCAGTTCGGGCTGACCGGGGTGAGCGACGCGCTCGCCCAGCGGGTCACCGCCGTGCTGGGCCAGGTCCGCGCCAAGATGGGCGACATCGACTGAGCGGCCGGCCCCGGCGCCGCGCGCCGGCGCGCCTGACCCCGGGCCCGCCGCGCCGCTCCGCGCCTGACCCCGGCGCCGCCGCGCCGCTCAGGGCAGCAGCTTGTCCCGCAGCACGAACTTCCGCACCTTGCCGGTGGCGGTCATCGGCAGCTCGTCGATGAGCTCCAACCGTTCCGGGAGCTTGACCACCGCTATCTTCCGCTCGTGCCGCAGGTAGCTGGTCAGCTCGTCCAGGGACGGCGGCTCGCCGGCCGGCACCACGAACGCGCAGGCCCGCTCGCCGAGCACCCGGTCCGGCATGCCGACCACCGCCACGCCCGCCACCTTGGGGTGGGTGAGCAGGTGGTCCTCCACCTCGCGCGCGGAGATGTTGGTGCCGCCCCGGATGATCAGGTCCTTGATCCGCCCGGTGACCCGCAGGTAGCCGTCCTCGTCCACCCGCCCCAGGTCACCGGAGTGGGACAGACCGTTCGGCTCGATGTCCGACGCTGTGCGTTCCGGGTCGCGCCAATAGCCGAGCATCAGCCCCGGCCCGCCGTGGCAGATCTCGCCATCCTCGCCGGCCGCCACCTCGTTGCGGTCGTCGTCCTTGATCGCCAGCGTCACCCCGGGCAGCGGCCGCCCGTCCGAACCGAGCAGCCTGGCCGGCGCGTCGTCCGGCCGGCAGCTGGTGACCAGCAGACCCTCGCTGCGGCCGTACACCGGCAGCAGCGCGCAGTTCGGCAGCGTCCGCTCCCAGTCCGACAGCAGCGACTCCGGGATCGGCGCGCCCGCGCTGACCCACACCCGCAGCCCGCTCAGGTCGTGCCGCCCGGGGTCGTAGTTGTCCAGCACCATCCGGACGAACGGGGTGGCCGCCATGCTGGCCGTACAGCCGTGCTCGCGGATCCGGTCCAGCGCGGCGACCGGCTCCCAGTTGTCCATCAGGTGCATGCCGCACCCGAGCACGATCGGCGTGGTCACGCCCATGGCCAGGCCGGTGGCGTGGGTGATCGGCGACGGCATGAACATCACGTCGTCCGGGCCGAGGCCCATCACGTCGGCGCCCAGCGAATGCACGGTGAAGGCGAAGGTGTTGAACGTGTGGAAGCAGCCCTTGGGCCGGGACTCGGTGCCCGAGGTGTAGATGATCGCGTGCGCGTCGTCCGGCCCCGGCGGTGGGCCGAGCTCGTCCGACCCGGGCACCTCGGTACCGGCCACCAGATCCTCGAACCGGGACTCCCCCTCCCCCGCCTCGGACCGCACGGTGATCACGTGGCGCAGCGTCGGGCAGTCCGGCCGCACGTCGTTGATCATCTGGCGGTAGTCGAACCTCCGGTGCTCCCCGCAGACCACCGAGATGACCGCGCCGGCGTGGTTGACCGCGTAGCGGACCTCGTCCCACCGGTAGATCGGCATGGTCGGCACCAGCACCGCGCCCAGCCGGGCCAGCGCCGCGTAAACCACCACGAACTCGTTCCAGCTGGGCAGCTGGACCTGCACCCGGTCGCCGAGGCCGACGCCCAGCCCGCGCAGCCGGGCAGCCAGCCGGTAGGCCTGCCCGTGCAGCTCCCGCCAGGTCAACGCGCCGTAGCCGTCGCCGACGGCGAGCCGGTCACCCCGCACCCGCGACCAGTGCTCCAGTCGCTGCGCCAGTGAGCCGCCGCGCCAGTGGCCGGCGGAGCGGAACTCCGCGATGGTCTCGGCCGGGTAGCGGTCTTCGGGCCGGATCAAGTGGGACATGCTCACGGGCACCTCGCTGTACACCGAGGAAGTCTAGCAGGCGATTATCGGATACTAGACTATTTTCCGCCCGCGCGGAAGGTCATCAGACAATCACTTGGCCGGCCTACCCCGCCCCCGGCTCAGCACGAATCCGGTGACCGCACCCACGATCAGCGCCCCCGCGGCGAACGTCAGCACCCAGCTGACGTTCAGGCTGCGCTGGCTCAGGTAGATCAGCGGCACGATCAGCGTGAAGCTGATCAACGCGGCCACCGCGCCACTGATCGTCGGCGAGTCCGCCGCGCGGGTGCGCCAGGCGGCCACGACCGAGGCGGCCAGCGCGACCGCCACCAGTTCCACCAGGCCGGCCACCTGGTTGATATGGAAGAAGATCGGGTTGGCCAGAAAGCCGATCACCAGCACGCTGAACCCGGTGGACGCCCCGCGCACCACCAGGACCCAGTCCACCCGGTCCAGCCAGGCGCCCCAGTCCCGCGACCGGGTTCCTCTGCGAGTCACCGCGGCGGCTGGCTGACCGAGGGCGGCGCCCCATGCCCGGCGGGCGCCCCCTGCCCAGCTGGCGGCGCCCCCTGCCCGGCCGGCGGCACGCCCTGCCCGGTGGGTGCCGGCTGTTGCGCGGCGGGCAGCGCGTCGGGGTTGGCCGGGCGATAGGCGTCGGCGTATCGCACCCCGGCGTCCTTGATCAACCCAGCCAGGTAGCCGGACCACACCGCCGCCGACCTCTCGCTGATCAACCGCTGCAGCAGCGGGCCCTTGACCTGGTCGAACACCGCGGGGCCCGGCGGGAAGGACTGGATGACCCGGCCCACGTTGAAGCCGTACTGGGTCTGCACCGGCCCGAACACCGCCCCGACCGGCGCGGCGAACGCGGCGACCGCGTACGGCTGCTCCAGGTCGGCGGCCGCCACCGGGCCGAGGTCGCCACCCTTGCCCTTGGTGGTGTCGTCCAGGCTGCGCTGCTCGGCGACCTGCTCGAAGTTGGCGCCCTGGTTCAGCTGCGCCACCACGTCGTCGGCGTCCTGCCGGGTGCGCACCACGATGTTGTGGATGTCCCGCCGCTCCGGGGTGGCCAGCTGGTCGCGGCGCTGGTCGAACGTCTGCCGGACGTCCTGGTCGGTCGCCGTGACACCGGCGGTGACCTGGGTGATCAGCTGCTGCAGCACCATCTGGCGCTTCAGCTCGGCGAGCACCTTGCCCTCCGAGGTGCCCTGGTTGGCCAGTGCCTGCACGTACCGGTCGTGGCCGTCCGGCCCGTCACCGTAGTACTGGGTGATGTAGCGGACCAGCACGTCGGACACCTGGCGGTCGGCCACCGCGATGTGCCGGTCGACGGCCGCCTTGTCGATCACCATGGACACGGCGGTGGCCTTGGCGAAGTCCCGCCGGAACTGGTCCAGCCTGGGTCCCTCGGTGGGCGGCTGCACGCCGAACAGCGCCTTGTCGGTCTGCGCGTCGTCGTCGAGCTGGGTGACCGTGACGTCCTGCCCGTCCACCCGGAACGCCACGCCGGCGGGCAGGTGGGTGCTCTTGTACCAGAACAGCCCGCCTCCGCTCAGGACCAGCATCACCACGGCCGCCGCGCCGGCCAGAGCCTGTCCGACGCGGGTCGCCGGCAGCCAGGCCGGACCCTGTCCCGCGCGGGTCGCCGGCAGCCAGCGCCACATCGTCGCGGACTCAACCGCCAGCTCGGGCTCTGCCTCCGCTTCGAGCTTCGACTCGACCTCTGCCTGCTTCACGTTCATCAATGAGCTCCCTGCAGCGAGTCCTGCCGAGGTCGTCCCGGGCTGCTCGGCGCCCCACCGGTGGGCTCCGCCGGGGCGTCGTCCGGGCCCGAGGTGAGCCGGACGACGCACAGCGAGGAGAGCAGCGCCAGCAGCACGGCGCCCGCGAGCAGCAGGCCGAACTCCCTGACGACAGCGATCCCGGAGATCACCAGGACCGCGTAACCAACAACGGATGTGACTGTCACCAGCAGCACGGCGCGGCGCAGCGCGGGGTTCCGGCGCCGACCCGCCTCGGACAGCAGAACGGTGAATTCGCACCCCACGGCCGCGGTGAGCGAGCCGAGCGCCACCGTGATGGGTGACAGCGGGGTACCGGTCAACCAGAGCAGGAACAGCCCGGCACCGGTGGCCAGCACCGCGGCCACCACCGCCCTCGGCGCATCCCCCCGGCGGCGCAGGCCCAGCGCCAGCACCAACCCGGCGGCGACGATTCCGAGCAGGTTGGCCCGCGACCGGTCGGCCGAGACCAACTCCTGGCCGCGCGCCGCCACCACGGGCAGCCCGGCCAGCTTGACCTGGTAGCCCAGCGGCGGCGGGGGCAGCGAACGCAGTAGGTCACCGCGCAGTCGCTCGGTGCCGGCCAGGTCGTCGATCTTGACGCCGTAGACCATCACCGAGGTGCCCCGGTCCAGGCTCACCACCGCGCCGGTCAGGTACTGCGGGAGCAGTCGCATCGCGGCGTCGATCTGACCGGGCGTCGGAGTGTCGCCCAGGAACGTGAACAGCATCGGCAACGAGATCACCCGGTGGGCCTGGTCGCCGTACCTGGTGACGATGATCTGCTCGGCGCGGTCCATCCAGGCGACCGCGTCGGGCGAGGTCACGTCCTTGCCGGTGAGCACCACGTCGAGCTCGCCGGAGGAACCGATCACGCCCTCCACGTGCTCGGCGTCGGACAGCGCGGGCAGCCCGGCGGCGAACTGCTCGACGTCGGTCTCCAGCCCCAGCCTTGGCAGCATTGCCCAGCCGACCCCGGCCACCACCAGCGCCGCCAGGAACACCGCCGCCGGGCCCTTGCGCGCCAGCACCCTGGCCCGGATCGCGGCCGCCGAGGGGCGCCGCGCCCGCGCGCCCTCGTCCCGAGCGCCCTCGGCGTCGGCCACCCCGTCGGCGTCCCGGTACACCAGCCGCCGGGCCACGATGCCGAGCAGCGCGGAGAGCAGCACCCCGATGGACAGCGTCATGCCCAGGTCCCGGACCAGCGGCAGCGGGGATAGCACCAGGGTGCCCAGGCTGGCCGCCGTCGCGCAGGCCACGGTCAGCACGGTGCGCACCCGCGCCCGCACCGCGAAGTAGGTCGGGTAGTAGCAGCCGATGCCGAGCACCACGGACAGGAACGCCACCACGCCCACGGACAGCGGCCGGTGCAGCCAGCCGAAGATCGCCAGGGTGATGCCGATCGCCACCAGCGTGCTCAGCAACGGCACCAGCCGCCTCGGCCGGGACGGTGATCCCCACGGCACCAGCCAGAAGCACAGCCCGACGACGAGCAGCGCGACCCCGCCGAGCAGCGGGCCCTCCCGCTTGACCTCGGCGGACAGCGCCGCCACCACCGTCGGCACCCCGGACACGGTGACCTTCGCGGCGGGCAGCTTGGCGTCGGTCACGGTCTGCCGCACCGACTCGACCAGCCGCTGCACGGCGGCGGCGTCGGCGCCCTCCCGGGGCCGGACCAGGATGGCCACCGCACTGTCCGAGGGCACCACGAACCGCCACTGCGGGCGCGGGCCACCCGGACCGAACACCACCTTGTTCACGAAGGCCGGGTTGCGCAGCGTGGGCAGGCCGGCGGGCAGCCCCTGGATGATCAGCGTGCCGTACCGCTGGTCGAACCGGGCCAGCGACAGTGCCTTGGCCGCGTCCGCCTCGGCCGGCGACTTGCCGGCCCGCAGCGCCTCCACCTGGGCCCGGTTGGCGTCCCCGTCCCGGCGGCCGATCAGCTCGGCGAGCAGATCCTGGGCCTGACCGGCGATCTGGTTGAGCAGCGTGCCCGGGCCGTACACGGTGGCCACATCGGGCAGGTTCGCCAGCCGCCCCTCCAGCGCGACGAGCGGGACGATGTCGCGGCCCAGCAGCGACCGGGGCTGCGCCGACTCGAGCAGCACCACGATCGGGTCCCCGCCGAACTGCCGGCCGACCTGGTTGAGCTCGGTGAGCGTGGGGTCGCTGGACGGCAGGAAGGAGTCGATGCCGGTCTGCACCCGGGATCGCTGAAGACCGCCGACCACGAATGCCGCCACCAGCAGCACCGCCAGCGCGGCCAGCGCGCGGCGCGGGGTGGCCAGCCGCAAAGCCGCTTTCACGGTTGAGGGCGTCGGATCATCCGGGCGGCTCTTTCTCCACCCGGGTGAAGGGACGACCCCCGGCGGCACTGGGGTCGTAGCCCTGACCGGGCACCGGGTAGGGGTTGAACTTCGCCAGCGGGCCGATGTTGGTGTTGATCGGGAAGTCCTTCACGGACTGCTCGTTGACCTCCAGCAGCGTCCGGAAGTACCGGCCGTTGTTGTCCCCGTGCGCCAGGGTCTGCGCGAAGTTGGCGAGCACGTCGCCGAGCTCGGACCCGTACGGCTTGAGGTAGCCGAGCATCGGGTTGAGGTCGGTCAGATCCGTGATCGTCCCCGGGATCAGCTCGTTCGTGACGTCCGCGAAGTCCGGCACGCGGTGCAGGGTATCCGGGGCCTTGTGCAGCGCACTGTCCAGGTCGGGCATCAGCTCCCGCAGGTCCCTGGACACGTCCGGCAGCTCGTCCAGCGCGTCCGACAGGTCCGGCCCGGCGTCGTGCAGGTGGCGCGCCACCGGGTCCAGTGCATTGCCGATGTCGGTCAGGCGGTGGCTGGCTTGCCGCGCGCTGTCCAGTACCGGCGGCAGCGTGCGCATGACGTTCCGCAGGTCCTCCTGGCCGTCCGCCGTCGCGGTGGTGAGCCGGTTGGCGTCCTCCACCAGCTGGGCGATCTCACCGCGCTGGGTGTTCAGCGCGGTCATCATGGCCGCCGTGTTCCCGGTCAGCGCCTTGAGGTCGTCGGACTGGGCGGCCAGCGCGTCCAGCGCGGTGTGCCCGCCCCGGCCGATGGCCCCCAGGCCCTGGATCGCCTGCGAGATGGACTCCTGGGTGCCCTCCGTCGCGGCGCCCAGCGAGCGCATCTCCGAGGCCAGCGCGCCCCTGGTCTTGCCGTCCAGGGCCACCAGCACGTCGTTGAGCTGCGTCGGCGGCTTGCCGGCGTCCGGCGGCAGCGTCCAGCCGGACGGCATCGCCGGGCCGTTGCCGTCCAGGATCTCCACGAAGCTTTCCTCGACCAGCGTCTTGGCCCGCATCTGCGCGGTGGCGCCCTGATGCAGCGGCGTGTAGCTGTCCAGGTCCATGACGACCTTGGCGCCCTCGCCGGACGGCTCCACCGACTGCACCTTGCCGATCTTCACCCCGGCCACCATGACGTCGCCGAAGTACACCAGGTTGGCGACCCTGGGGAAGTAGGCGCTGACCCGGTAGCTGGTCGTGGTGATCCCGGGGATCTTCCCACCGGAGTTCACCCACAGGTAGGCGAACACCACGACGCAGAGCACCGCGAAGAGGATCAGCGTGGTCAGCTGGACCAGCCTCGGCGACAGTCTCATTCCCTGAACCCTCAGTTCTTCTTGCCAGGCAGCTGGAGCAGCCCGCCCGAGGACGACCCGCCGGTGTCAGGTGCGTGCAGCAGGCCCGGTGCGTCGCCGCCGTTGTCCGCACCCGGCGTGGTGGCCGGCCGGCCGTCGGCTTCCGACCCGTCCTGCGGGGGTGCCGGCTGGCCACCCGGACCGACCGGGACCGCCTTCTGCAGTGCCACGGTGCCCTCGTCCAGGCCCGGTGGCGGCGGCAGCGGCTTGAGCCCGTTGTTCACCCCGAGCACCGGCGGCAGCGTCTGCGCGGAAATCGGCGCAACACCGCGCAGGATGCCGCCGTTGGCGTCCTCCGCGCTCACGATGGAGCGGGTCTGCACGGTGAACGCGGCCACATCCGGCAGGTACGGCAGCAGTGCGTTGGTGATCGGGTCCAGCCGCTCGGTCGCCGCGTGCAGCTCGGGCAGCGCCTCGTCGAGCTCGTCGCAGAACGGCCGCAGGTCCCGGGTGACGTCCCGCAGGCTGTCCAGGAACGGCTGCGCGACGTCCACCACGCCGTCCAACTTGTCCGCCGTCTTGCGCAGGTGGCGCAGCGCGTCGGGGAAGGCGTCCGACGCGTCCCGCAGGTCGTGCAGCGTCGGGTCCAGCTGGTCGGACAGTTCCTGCACCGCGTCCGTGGACCGCCGCAGGTTGTGCACCAGACCGGGCAGCTCGGCCAGCGTCCGGTCGAACTCCGGCTGGTGCGCGCCGAAGGACCGCAGGGTCGTCTGCAACCCGGAGGCCAGCGTGGCCAGCCGCTGGTCGTCCCCGCCCACCGCTTGGGAGATCTGCCCCAGTGCGCCGATCAGCGCGCGGATCTTCTCCTTGCGCAGCGCCAGCTGCTCGGACACCGGCTTGAGGTCGTTGCCGACGATCCGGGTGGCGTCCAGGCCGCCTGGCAGGTCGGTCTTGGCGTTGGTCAGCGCCACGTCCGACTCGGCCAGCAGCGAGGTCAACGCCGCCTGCGCGTTGTCGTCCAGGTGGTCCAGCACCTCGTCCACCTGCACCGGCCGCACGGTGTTCGACCGAGGGAAGTTGTAGCCGTCCGAGATCTCCTTCGCGGGCGGGCCACCCGGGTCGATGGTCACGTACATCTCGTTCAACGGGGACTTCGGGCGCAGCACCAGCTTGGCGTTCTCGTAAACGCGGTGCCCGCGCTCGATGGACATTTTCAGCCGGGCGTGGCCGGTGTCGTCCACGTCCGCGCCCACGATGTCTCCGACGTTGACCCCGGCGATCCGGACCTCCTGGCCGTTGCCGGGGCTGATGCCCGGGCTGGCCTCGAAGTTCGCGTAGAACACCTGCCGGTTGTCCCACGGCGCGACGAACCGCTGGTTCGCCAGCACGATCCCGCCCACCACCGCGGCGATCGCGATCAGCGCGATCATGACGATGGTGTTGCGGGCCAGACCCGGCTCGGTCTTCACCCGCTCGAAGGCGCGCGCCAGGTTCTCCCGGCGACTCGGGCCGGTCACTTGCCATCACCGCCCATCATCGGCAGGAGCGCGGGGTGGCCGGGAGAGGCGTGCGGCGCCTGGCCGGGCGACTCGATCGGCGGGTTGATCCGCAATGGGTCGGTCACGCTGCGCTCCAGGGTTTCCGACCTCGGCTGGCCGTTGTTCCGCACCAGGTTTTCGGCGGGCTCGGGGATGGGCATCGGCTCGAACGCGATCGCCGAACCGTTCTTGTCCTGCATGGTCGCCCGGTCCAGGTCCGCCACCGCGTAGGCGAGCTCCTGGAAGATCGGCTTGTCGGTGAACGTCTGGGCGTACGGGCCGGAGCCGTGGTAGGTGCCCAGGATCAGGTCCGAGATCGGGCCGTTGACCCGGTCCAGCACCGGGCCCTCCAGGTCGTCCAGCACGTCCTTGAGGTCCGCGCTGTTGCCCACCAGGTTCTCCAGCAACGGCCGGGCGTCCCGCAGCACGTCGCGCAGGTCGCTGACCACCGGCCGGGCCCGGCGCAGCACCGGGTCGAGGCGCTTGAGCGTCTTGTCCAACTCCTTGGCGCTGGGCCGGATGTCGTGCGCGGTGTCCTCCAGCACGTCCAACGTGGTGTTCAGCCGGCGCAGCCCCTTGTGGGCGCTGTGCAGCGCATCGGGCAGCTCGTCGAGAGTGGCGGAGAAGTCGGCGCTCCGGTTGCCGAACACCGCGCTGGTCGAGGCCAGGTCGGCCAGGATCGAGTCCAGCCGGCCCTTCGGCTCGGCCAGCTCACGCGCGGTGGCCTCGAACCCGTTCACCACGTTGGTCAGGTCGTGGTTGGGGTCGTTGCCCCGCAGAGCCTGCAGCACCTGCCCGGTCGGGGAGAGCGCGGCGGGTGCATCCGCCGCCAGCCGCTGCAGCGCGGCCGTGCCACCGCCGGCCAGGGTCTCGTCGAACTTGGTGACGGTGCCCCTCATGCCGGCCAGCGCGTCCGGCTGGAACGTCTTGGCGATCTTGTCCAGCTCCACCGGGAGCTTGGCCCGCTCCTTGGGGATCAGGTCCCCGTTGTAGCGGCCCGGGTCCCCGCCCGGAGTCAGGTCGAGGAAGTAGTTGCCACCGAGCAGGGTGGTCGGCCGGATGATCGCCGTCGGGTCGCTGCCCAGGTGGTCCCGGCCGTCGCCGTACAGCTTGACGCTGACCATGGCCGAGCCGTCGTCCTGCTGGGACACCCCGGTCACCATGCCGACCGGGACGTAGGCGATCTTGGCCTGGCTGAAGTACGGCCGCAGCCGGTAGTCACTGGCGAAGTTGACCTTGATCGTCTCGCCCGGGGTCAGCCAGGTGGTGATCTGGGCCTTGCTGAACACCGCCCAACCGATGACCAGCACCCCGACCAGGAAGCCGACACCCAGTTTCCAGGCCGACAGCGTCCGGCGGCCGTGCACCACCGGCCCGCCGAAGAGCCTCAGGAAGAAGTTCCTCATCGTCCACTCACCCCGGTGTGCAGATCGCCCGGCAGACCTTGGTACTGCTTGGCCGCCTCGCCCGGAGCCGGGTACGGATCACGCTTCTGCAGTGGGTTCCGGATCGGCGCGGAGATCGCGTCGGTGGCGGAGTCGCCGTTCAGGCCGGTGTCGACACGCAGCCAGTGGTAGTTGTCGTTGCCGTTCTTGAGCGCGTCGGTCGCGTTGGTGAAGAACAGCGCGGCCTCCGGGGAGAACGGGCTGACGATCTGTGCCAACGGGCCGCCGCGGCCGAACGTGTCGATCAGCATCGGCGACAGCGACTGGGCCTCGTCGAACGTGCCCCGGAGATCCTCGAGCGGGCCCCGCGCGTCGTCCGAGACCCCGGGCACCTTGTCCAGCGGCGCGCGGCTGCCGGTCAGGAAGTCGCGGAAGTCCGGGGTGGCCTTGCCCAACGACTCGCCGCCCGGCCGCAGATCCCGCGCCGCCAGCGCGGTGTTGGCCAGCGGGGTGTCCAGGGACTGGAAGGCCGCCCTGGTCTGCCGCAGCACGTCCGGCGACATCCGCAGGGTCTGGGCCAACGGAGCGCCGTTGTCGGCGTTGAAGCCGGCGAACGTCTTGTCCAGCTTGCCCAGCAGCTGCCCGATCTGCTCCTGGCGCCCGGCGAAGGACACCGCGAGCTCGTTGGTGCTGCGCAGCAGGGCCGCGGTGTCCCGGCCGCCGTTGTTGGCGAAGGCCAGGGACACCGTGCCCAGGTCGGGCAGCACGTCGGGGAACGCCTGGGCGGCCAGGTTGAAGTCCTTCCCGTGCCCGGCAAGGCCGCCACCCACGTTGCGCACGAAGGAGCCGATGGCTTGGCGCGTCGGCTCGTCCAGCACCGCGAGCACGTCGGACAGCTCCTGGGCCCCGATGGTGTGCACCGGCGGGACCACGGCGTCCGCGGGCAGCAGGCCGGCGGACGGGTCACCCGGGTTCAGCTCGACGAACTTCTGCCCCAGCGCGGACCGCGCGCCGACCGACGCGGTGATGGCCTGGGCGTTCTTGTAGACCGGCCGCTCGCCATCCAGCCGCAGGATCGCCACGGCCAGCTTGCTCTGCCCGCTGGGTGCGTTCGTGGCGTCCACCAGGTCCACCTGCTGGACATACCCGACCCGGACATTGGCGATCCGCACGTCATCGCCGGTGCGCAGCGCGCCGACGTCCTCGAAGGCCGCCTTCACCGTGGTGCGGGGTGCGAACGGCAGGCCTTGCTGGGAAACCAGGGAGAGCGACACCAGCGCCACGAAGAAAATCAGTACGCCGGCCCCGAGCACAACGGCCCGACGCCTGCGGATCGTCGACCGCTTGGCCATCAGTTCGACCCTCCGAGCATGAAGCCGAGAGCGCCGCTCTCCTGCTTTTCGTTGAGGCCGGTCGCGCCGCCATCGCCGGAGCTGCTGGGGGACAGCAGGCCGGTCGGCAGGGCGGGGCCGTGGTTGACAGGCTGCCCGGAGTCCGGTGCCGGGTCCCGCCCACCGAGGTTGGCGTTGCCGGGGCCGCCTGGGATGTTGCCGGTGACCGCGGTGGGTTCGACGTTGAGGTGCGCCCGGAAGTAGTGCGAGAGACCGTCCCGGCCGTTCGTGGTGAGCGCCCAGTAGCGGATGAAGTTCAGCACGTTGTCGATGTTGCCGCTGAGCTGCTCGACGATCGGCCGCAGACCCTTGGAGGTGTCGGTCAGGTCCGGACCGGCCACCCGCAGGTCCCGGGCGACGGGCCTGGCCTTGTCGAGCAGGTCGGTGGCCTTCTCCAGTACCGGCACCAGCTTGTCCAGCGCGGGGTCGGCCGAGTGGGAGAAGTGGGTCAGCTCGTCGCTGATGTCCTTCAGGTTGTCGGTCGTGGGGCGGATCGAGCGCAACAGCGGGGTGGTGTCGTCCGCGGTGTCCGCCAGGTGGCCCAGCGTGCCGCGCGCGGCGGCCAGCGAGCTGGGCAGCTCCTGGAGCGTCTCGTTCAGGGCCGCCACATTGGTGGACGTGGTGTTCAGCAGCGACGTGGTCGAGGCGATCAGCCCGTCCATCGTCCTGCCGTTGTCCTGGGCCAGTGACCCCGCCACCGGCGTCAGGTTGTCGACCAGGCTGCTCAGCGTGGCGTTCTGGCCCTGCAGCACCTTGACGAACTGGTCGGTCTGGGTCATCGCCGGGGCGAGCGCCTTGATCGCGCCGTCCAGGTTGGCGCCGTTGCCCCGCACGCCCTCGCCGAGCACCGCGACGAACGCCGCCAGGGACTGGCCGGTCTTGTCGTCGAAGACGTTCAGCACCTCGTCCAGGTCGGTGTTCTGGCCGGTCTGCGACACCGGGATGATCCCGCCGGTCTTGAGCAGCGGGGCGGACGCGGTCCCGGTGTCCAGGTCCATGTACCGCTCACCGAGGAGGCTGACCGGCCGTACCGTGGCTCGAGCGTCGGTGTGCAGCGGCAGCGCCTCGGGCCCCAGGTTCAGCGCGAGCTTGGCGATGCCGTTCTCTTCGGTCATGCCGGCGACCTCGCCGACCACCACACCGTGCAACTTCACGTCGTTGCCGACCAGCATCGGGGACGCGTCGCGGAACTCCGCGACCACGATCAACCGCTGCTCGCTGGCCTGGATCGCGTAGCTGCCCGCGCCGGCGGTGCAGCTGGCCACCGCGACCAGCGCGACAGCCACCACCCGGGCCTTCGACACCTGCATGGGGAAAGGTGTCCTACTCATCTCACACCGCTTCCGAAGGCGTCTGTCCAGGGCGTCCCGCCGTTCTGGCCGGGCAGCGGGTACGGGTTCAGCCGAGTGCCCGGCGGCACGATCCCCGGGTTGCCCATCAGGCTGGTCGCACCGGCCTGCACGAAGATCCGCGCGTAGTGGCCGTTCGAGTCGTAGTTGGCGAACGCCGAGTTCCAGTTGGACAGCCAGCCCATCGCCTCCGGCGTGTACGGCCGCAGGAAGGCCAGCGGAGCGGACAGGTTGTCGAACGTGTCGGTCAGCTCGGGGAACGTGTCGTGCGCGCTGTCCAGCAGACCCGGTGTGTGGTCGAACAGCTCGTCCAGCGCCCGGATCGTCGGCCGCAGGTCGTGCAGTGCCGGCCGCAGATCCTTGAGCAGCCCGTGCAGGTTGTCGGCGACCGACGGGAGCTTCTCGGTGGCCGGGTCCAGGTCGTGCAGCAGCGGGACCACCTGGTCGGCGACCGGTGGCACCTTGTCCAGAGTCGTCTTGGCCGTCTGAAGCGTCGGGGGGAGCGCGCTCAGGGAATCGCGGAGCTGCTGTTGACGGCTCGCGGCGAGTGAGGTCAGCCGCGTCAGTTGAGTCACGATGGTGCGCACGTCGTTCTGGTGGTCGGCGATTGTGCCGGTGAGTGCGTTGAGTCGAGTTACCAGCGCTCGGATTGCCGGGCCGTCGGTACCAATTGCATCGAGTACGCCGCCCAACCCCTGCAACGCGGGACCGGACGCCTGCAGTGTCGCATTGACGTCACCCTCATGCCCCTTAACGGTGTCGTCCAACCCATTGACCAGCGACTTAAGGTGCTCTAGGGTAGGAGCGTCAAGAGCGTTAAGGATTTGGTCGAACTCAGTTGGCTTGGGCATCTGACCCACGATAAGACCGTGGTTCGGGATGGATGCGTTCGTCGGTGGCCCATCGGTGATGTCGACGACGCGTTCGCCGAGCAAGGCCTTAAAGGGGACGATGACGACCGCTCCCTCATGGAGCGGGGCGTAGTCGCGATCAATTTTAAGCTCAAGAATGGCCTGATTGTCTTGAGCTTGAATGTTCGATACTGAGCCGACTTGAAAGCCGTTCAGCTGAACTGTGCCGCCGTCGACGATGTTCGTGGCCGCTGGTAGCGCCACCTTGACGGTATAGGTATTCCCGGTGAGGAACCACACGCCGGCAGCAACCAGCGCAATGGCTCCTCCCAGGACGACGTACAGGCGCATGCTCGGTTAGTCCATTCCCAGCGGCCCGGCGGACTCGCCGGACAGGAACTGACGGACGAACGGATCCTCGGAGGCGAACGCCTCCTCGGCCTCGCCGTAGTG
>Ga0137415_10001021_pt1 | contig 27603 bp, 34 predicted proteins | sample CZODoug3_1_1_16f_FD_183082 | JGI IMG/M metagenome (GOLD analysis project Ga0137415, IMG submission 183082) | Vadose zone soil fungal communities from Angelo Coast Range Reserve, California, USA - CZODoug3_1_1_16fungal (Hybrid Assembly) | ecosystem: Environmental > Terrestrial > Soil > Vadose...
CAGGCGAGGTTTTGCCGCATCTTGCGTAGCGTGCCGCGGCCGATGCGCAGTGCGGTGGGCACGTCGAGGGGGTCGGAGCGCATGAGGACTACGTCGGCGGTTTCGATGGCGACGTCGGTGCCGGCGCCGATGGCGATGCCGAGGTCGGCCTGGGCGAGGGCGGGGGCGTCGTTGACGCCGTCACCGACCATGGCCACTCGTCGGCCCGCGGCTTGCAGTTCGGCGACCTTGGCCGCCTTGTCGCCGGGCAGGACCTCGGCGATCACGGTGTCGATGCCCAGCTGGGCGGCGATACGCCCAGCGGTGGCGGCGTTGTCGCCGGTGAGCATGACGACCTGGACGCCGGCGTCGTGTAGCGCGGCGACGGCGGCGGGCGAGGAGTCGCGGGGGGCGTCGGCGATGCCGATGAGCCCGGCCGCTTTGCCGTCGACGGCGGTGATCACGACGGTGTGGCCGCCGGCGGCGAGCTGGTCGCGGCGCTCGGCTAGCCCGGCGAGGTCGATGTGTTCACGCTCGGCGAGTCGCCGGTTGCCGACCACGACACGGTGCCCGTCGACGGTAGCGATCGCGCCGTAGCCGGGGAGGTTCTCGAACCCGTTGGCATGGGCGGCGTCGACCCCGCGCTGGTCGGCGTAGCGAACGATGGCCTCGGCCAGCGGGTGCTCGGAGTCCCGCTCGACGGCGGCCACGAGTTGCAGTAGCTCGTCTTCGTCGATGCCGTTGGTGATGACGTCGGTGACCTCGGGTTCGCCCTTGGTGAGCGTGCCGGTCTTGTCCATCACGACGGTGTTGATGCGGGCCGATGTCTCCAACGCCATCGCGTTCTTGAACAGCACGCCACGCTTGGCGCCCAGCCCGGTGCCGACCATGATCGCGGTCGGGGTGGCCAGCCCGAGCGCGTCCGGGCAGGTGATCACCACGACGGTGATCGCGAACAGGATCGCGGTACTGAACGGCCGGTCGGACGCGAGCGACCAGACCGCCAGAGTCAGCCCGCCGCCGATGAGCGCGACCAGCACCAGCCAGAACGCCGCCCGGTCGGCAAGTCGCTGTCCAGGTGCCTTGGAGTTCTGCGCCTGCTGCACCAGGTTGACGATCTGCGCCAGCGCGGTGTCCGCGCCGACCTTGGTCGCGCGCACCCGCAGCGTGCCGTTGCGGTTGATCGTCGCGCCGATCACCGCCGAGCCGGGCGCCTTGTGCACCGGCAGGCTCTCACCGGTGACCATCGACTCGTCCACCTCGGACTCGCCGTCCTCCACCACACCGTCGACGGCGATCTTCGCCCCAGGTCGGACCAGCAGCAGGTCCCCGACGACCACCTCGGCAGTGGGCACCTCGACCGGTTGCCCATCGCGCAGCACCAGCGCCTTGGGCGGGGCCAGGTCGAGCAGGGTGCGGATCGCGTCGTTGGCGCCACCGCGGGCACGCATCTCGAACCAGTGCCCGAGCAGCACGAACGAGGCGAGCACGCTGGCCGCCTCGTAGAAGACGTCCCCGCCGCCGGTCAGCGTGACGATCAGCGAGTACAGCCAGCCCGAACCGATCGCGACCGCGACCAGCACCATCATGTCCAGGGTGCGAGCCCGCAGCGCCCGTACCGCGCCATCGAAGAAGATCCCGCAGGAGTAGAAGATCACCGGCAGGCTCAGTAGCAGCCCCCACACGTCCTGACGCAGCCCGAACGGCACTGGGGCGTGCAGGCCGAACACCGTCTCGCCGATCTTGGACCAGATCACGAGCGGGATCGAGAACACCGCCGCGACCAGGAACCGGTTACGCATGTCGGCCACCATCGCCGCCATCGACATCCCGGCATCCCCGCCGTGACCCATCGCCTCGTGCGATGACATCGACGCGGGTGCCGCAGCTCCCGGCGCCTGGTCCGGTTCGATCATCGGGTCGCAGATATGTGCGGGCACCGACTGCCCGGCACAGTGGTAGCCGCACTCACGTATCCAGTCGCGCAACTGCGCCAGCGACGTGACGGCCGGGTCGAAGACCACCGTCGCCGTCTGGGCGACCGGATTGGCCTGCACCTCCAGGACCCCGGAACGGCGACCGAGAACCGCGGTGACGACGTTCTGCTCGGATGCCCACTGCACGCCGGAGACGTCGAGCACCGCGGTAGCGCGACTAGTGGGATCGGGCGGGTGAGCGTCCATGGTGTCGCGTGCGGGATCCGGGTTCTGGTTAGGTGCCGGCATGGACGTGCGCGCCGCGGCCTACTGCAGACATGCGCCGGCGAGGTCGGCGGGCATCGGGCTGGGGCACCACACCATGTGAGTGGCGAGCGCGGGCAGCACGATCATCAGCACGGGCGCGGCGGCGAGCAGCACGGTGGCGGTGAGCGCGGCGAGTCGCTGACCGCGCGACAGCGGTGCGGCGGGGGTGAGCAGTCGCCACAGCCGGGGCAGCGCCCCGGTGGCCGCAGCGAGCACGCCGCGGGCTGGCTGGTCGCGGTGGCCGGCGAAGCCGACCAGCGCGTCGGCGAGGGTGAGCCGGTCGTGATCGCGGGTGGCGGTGTCGTCGGCGAGTAACTCGATCAGGTGCGCGACCTGCTCGGCAGCATGGCGCAGCAGCGGGACCCGGCCGAAGGCGTCGGCGAAGCCCTCGACGACGGCGAGCAGCAGGTGATGGTGCCCGGCTTGGTGCGCCCGCTCGTGGGCGAGCACGGCGGCGAGTTCGTCCGGGCCCAAGGTGGCCAGCGCGGCGCTGCTGATGACCACGGCCCCGCCGCGGCCGGGCAGGCAGAACGCGGCCGGCTGGTCGTGCGCGATGACGGTCGCGCCGAGGCCGCGGTCCGGGCGGCCGAGCAGGTTGATCATCGCGGCCTGCTCGCGCGCGGCGCGGCGGGTGCGGCGGATCGCGCGCGTCACGCAGACGCTGACCCGGATCAACACACCCAGGCCAAGGGTCAACCCGATACCGCCGAGCGCAGCGCCGGCCGGTGTGGCGTAGGCGTTGCGCAGCGCCTTCCAGCACGCCTGCAGCATCAAGGCGAGGTTGGTGGACACGTGCACGCCGGGTGCGGCGAGGCTCAGCGCGGCGAGCAGGAGCGTGGCGAAGAACGTCACTGCCGCGGTGACCCAGGCGGCCAGCGCCACACGCGGCGCCCGCCCGGCCCAGTCGCCGCGCAACAGCAGCGCGGGGACGCCGACCGCGAGCAGCAGCGCGTAGCCGCCGAGCAGCGCGACGCTGGTCACGTGGCCTTCTGGCGGCGGGCCCGGCGCGCGCGGGTCAGCGCCGAGCGCAGCGCCTCGGTCTCGGTGTCGCTGAGCTGCTCGACGAAGGTCAGCAGCGCGGCTTCACGGTGCCCGTCGGCGCCGAGGGCGGTGTTGATCAGCTGCGCGGTGTGCTCGTCGCGGCTGTGCACGGGGGAGTAGCGGTAGGCCAGCCCGTCAGGTTCGTGGGTGAGCAGCCCTTTGCGTTCCAGGTTCTGGCACACCGTCAGCACCGTCGTGTAGGCGGGCGGACGCTTCCGCGGCAACCGGCCCAACAGCTCCCGCACCGTCAGCGCCTCGCCAGCATCCCAGAGCTGATCCATGATCACGGCTTCCAGCTCGCCAAGATCGGCCACTGCGCGTTCCCCTTCCCACGTTGCTTCTAGGTTGCATAGTAGCCGGGTCAGTCACCGGGCTGGCACCGTGCGGGGGTAGTCGAAGGTGCGGGTGATGAGGTGCTCCGGGGCGGTGATCACTTCGCCGGTGATGCGGTGATCGGCGGCGATGCTGAGCCGGAAGTAGTAGCCCTGGTCGACCATCGCGACCGCGACCACGGTGGTGTCCTCGTCGCGGGTCAGCACCGTCACGGGCAGCGGCCCAGCCGTGCTGTAGGGCTCGGTGGCCAGGAAGCCGCGTCCGGTCAGGGTGTTCGTGCTCACCGCAGGCGCGGGTGCGGTGGTGTCGCTGGTGACGGTCTCGTGGACGGTCACCGCGGGCGCGGCGCGCATCACGGCCAGCACCTGCGCGAGTAGCCGGGTGTCGGTCACCGGCGGCCAGGCCACGGTGAACGCGGCCGACCCACCGGCCCAGCCCTTGGCGGCGCCGGTGACGGTGAGCACGTTGGTGCCGCGCACCCACGGCGCGGGCCCGACGAAGCAGTCCGGGCCGCAGCGGCGCAACCGCAGGGTCTGCGCACGCCCGGCCGGCCCGAGCTCGGCGCCGACCTCGGTCCTGCTGGCGCCCGCGTCGTCGTTGCCGGTCGGGTTGGGGACGCTGGTCCGCACGACCAGCTGGCCGTCGCTGGCGGTGATGTTGATCGTGACCTGACCGGCCAGGCTGGCCAGCCGCACGACCGGGCCGGCCGGTGGCGGCGGCAAGGCCAGGTCGCCACTAGCAACCCCGGGTACGGCGACCGAGACCAGCACCGCGGTGACCGCCAGGACCGCGCCGAGCACGACGCGTTCGGTGCGCGTGGCGCGACCGGGCAGCCGATCGGTGGCGGGCGCGGCGCGCAGCGGGCTGGCCACCTGCAGCCGCCGCCGGCCGGCTATCGCGAGGCCGACCGTCACCAGGATCAAGGCGATCTTGGTCAGTAGCAGCCGGCCGTAGCCGGTCGAGGTGAGCGCCGACCAGCCGGGCAGCACCACGATCGCCGAGATCGTGCCGGTGGCCGCGACGCCCAGCAGCAACAGGATCGCGACGCGGGCGTACTCGGCCAGGATCCGATGCGCGGCCGCGCGCCGGGCCCGCCACCGCCAGGCCACCGCGATCACGTAGGACAGCGCACCTAGCCAGATCGCCGCGGCGGCGAGATGGATCACCAGCAGCACCAGTCCCCAGCTGCCGCCGATCTCGTGGAGGTGGCTGCGGCGCCCTTCCGCGACCACGACGGCCAGCAGCGGGACGACCGCGAGGCTCTGCATCCGCGCCCGCCACGCCAATCCGGCGGCGAGGGCGAACGCGGCCACCTCGATCACGTCCACCCGGCCCGCGCCACTACCCCACAACGCGGGCACCGACAGATGGGCCAGGCCGGACAGGACGCTGCCGGAGCCGAGCAGATGCGCGGACAACCCGAGCGCCGCTATCGCCCCGAGCACGCTGGCCACCGTCACCGGCGCCCGAACCATCGGCAGCTCCGCGCCGACCGCGGCCGCCTTGCGCCGTACCCGTCGGGCGAGCCGTTGACCCGCCAGCCCACCCAGCGCGACCGACAGCGCCGCGAACAGCACCCAGCGCAAGACGACTGCCCAGGCCAGCCCGCGGGTCGCGGCCGCACCGGTGCCGCTGGCCGCGGCCACGGTGACGGCCCCCACCCCGAACGCGTAGCTGCCGGCGACAATGTCACCGTCCTCGGCCACGACCTGCCAGCTCACCGTGTACTGGCCGGTCGGCAGCTGATGCGGCACGGCGGCGGATAGCCACCGGCCCCCGTTGGACAGCCGGGCCGCGCCCAACCCCACCGGGCCGGCCGGTCCCGCCAGGCGCAGCGCCGGGCCGCGCATGCTCACCGGCTGGTCATAGACCAGGGTCAGCGCGGCCGGACTGGTGCTCACCGAGTAGCCCGCCGCCGGGGTGGTGGCCAACAGGGAGGCGTGCGCGCTAGCCGGAGTCGCCGGGCCGAGCAGCACCCCCAGAGTCACTGCGGCGGCCAGGATCGACCGTCCGACCAGGCGCCTGCCCCGGCGCTGTCCACCCCGAGCGGGACGCCGGCTCACCGTGCGGGGATCACGTCTCGGCTGGGGTCACATCGGTAGCTGCCGGCGCCGGCCGGCCGCGCAACGCCCGACGCAGCTTGCGCTCGGACAGCCGCCCGAAGCTGAACGGCTCACCATCGAGCAGGACACCCGGAGCGAACAGCACCCCGGCGCTCGTGGCCAACCGGCGGCCCTCCTCGCTGCTCAGATCCACGGTGCGGATCTCGAGGGCGACGTCGCCCGCGACCCGGCTCAGCACCTGCTTGGCGTGCTCGCACAGCGCGCAGTCGGCCTGGGTCAGCAGCGTCACCTCGGTCACGGCTGCACCCGGGTCTTCATGTCGCTGAAGAGTTGGGAGGGCTTGACGTACATGGTGTAGTTCGGCGCTCCGCCGTAGTCGGCCCGCCACTCGATCTTGCCGTCCGGGCCGACCAGGATGAAGCTGTGCCCGTCACGGCCCTCGCCCATCATCCCGTACATGTTGGCCTGATACGTCTTCGAAACGGCCAGGTCGGTGTCGGCCAGGGTCGGCGTGTGCAAACTGTCGTCCTTGAGTTTCTGGGCGAGCAGGTCCGTCGCGCCGGTGGTGATCGCGACCACGTCATCGACGCCCGCGGCCTTCACCGCGGCGGGGTCCTTCTCCAGATCACGCAGCTGATCCCAGCACGGCTGGCAACCCAGCCCCTCGTGGAAATACAGCAGCACTGTCTTACCGCGGAAGCTGGCCAGACTCGTCGTGCCGCCGGTCGCCGACGGCAACGTGAACGCCGGCGCGGCCTCGCCGGCGCCGGGGCTGCCGACCTGGAACCGGTTGCCGCCGCTCCCCGACCCGTTGCTGTTGTTGTGGTTGGAGCTCTGGAACACGAAGTACAGGATGGCGATCGCGGCGATCACCACCGCGGCGATCAGCGCCGGCAGCCAGGGGGGCCGGCGTTGCGACGCCGGGCGCTGCGGGCGGGTCGGTTGCCCCGGCGGCTTACGTTGCGGCTGGCGTGGCGTCGGCCGTCCCGACCGGTTAGCCGGCTTGGCTTTGGTCATCGAATCGGTTCCTTCTCACTCGTCACGGTCTCATCGGTCACGGCTACCTCGGTGGGCTCGTTCGGGTCGGTGGGCTCCGCGTCATCGACGCGGCGGTAGCGCAGCGCCAGCAGGACCACGCCGGCCAGGGCCGCGAAGATCAGCAGCGCGCTCGCCCAACCGGGCAGCCAACCCAGGTTGCGTCGCAGCACCGCGGACGCGTGGTCGAAGAACGCGGTCACCCGCACCTGCCACCCGTCGGTGCCCATGTTCGGGCCGGTGAACGCGAACACCACCGTCAGCACGCCCATCGCGGTCAACAACCCGCCGGACAGGACTGAGGACAGCGGCACCCGACGCCGGCCGATCCGCACCGGCCGCTTCGCCGCGGTGAACAGCCGGCTCGATCCCCAGTCGCGGCGATCCCACAGCAGCGCCAGCACGCACAGCGGCGCGACCATGCCGAACACGTAGGTGACGCCGAGACCTAGCGCGGCCGGGAACGAGGCCACCGCGCCGGACACAGCAGCCACCCCGGCCAGCACCGGGGCGCAGCAGGCACTCGCAGCACCGGAGAAGACGCCCAGCACGTACACGCCGCCGACGCCCGGGCCGGTACTGCGCAGGCCCGGCATCGGCAGCATCAACTTCGCGCCCAGCATCATCGCCACCCCGCCGGCGAACATCAACACACCCATCACGGAGAAGACGCCGAAATGATGCCCGGCCAGCAGCCGGCTCAACGCCGTCGCGCCCAGCCCGATCGGCAAGATCACCGTGCCCACCCCGAGCGCGAACACCAGCGTCATCGCCAACACACGAACCCGCCGATTGAACATCGCCGCGAAGTACGCCGGCAGCATCACCGACACACAACACGGCGCGAGCAGCGCGACCACGCCACCCAGAAACGACGCCAACACCGCGCCACTCAACAACAGCTCCCGCACCCCGGCTCCTTCCGGCACGGCGATCCTACTATGCATGGCCGTAGGTTCGCTCATCGGCCAGCTGACCCGCCCCTTTCTGGTGTGGGAACTTTCCGGTCAGGCGGCGGTCCCGGCGCCGAGCTGGGCGTGTCGGTTCGAGGGCTGACTTCCAGAGCGACTACCAGGGAGCCGTCCGGCTCGCCTATCCCGCCCACACCCGCCGCGAGGTTGACCCGGCACACCCGGGTCGGAACTCACGTCGTCCGTCGGCTAGCGTGTACTAATGCACATAGTAGGTAGCTCTCGACGTGCCGTTACCCGGCGCCCGCTCGCCGTCGTCGCGATCGCGGTATCCGCAGCCTTGGTGCTGGCGGCCTGCTCGGCGAGCCGGGACAGCACAGGCACGCCGTCGTCATCGCCGGTCGTGACGTCCTCCGGCGGCACCTCCGGTGGCACCGCGCCGGCGCCGAGCACTTCTTCGGCGGCGGCTACCCCGACCCGCTCGGCCGCGCCCGGGGCTCCGGTGCACGTGTCCCTGCTGCAAGGCGACGGCGGCGTCTACGGCATCGGCATGCCCATCGTCGCCTACGTCGACCGCAAGGTCAGCGACGCGACCGCCTTCGAGCAGGCCACGACGGTGACTGTCAACGGCGCGCCCGCCGCCGGCGCCTGGTACTGGCAGCGCTCCGGCCGCGACGGGCAGGCGCTCGAGGCGCACTACCGACCGCGTACCTACTGGCCCGCGCACGCGAAGATCAACGTCGTGCTGCCGGTCAAGGGCCTGTCGGCCGGACCGGGCCTGACCTTCGAGAACAGCCTCACGCTGTCCATCGCCACCGGGCCTGCCCACGTCTCCTCGGTCGACTGCCGCGCGGAGAAGCTGACGGTCACGTCGGATGGAAAGCCCGTGCGCACCTTGCCGACCTCCTGCGGCAAGGCGAAGACACCCACCTTCACGGGCACCAAGGTGGTCATGCAGAAGGGCGAGAACGTGCCGGGCAGCTCGCAGCTACGCCCCAACGGCACGGTGCGGTTTATCGGCAGTGACCCGGCGGATCCCTACGACCTGCTAGTGCCGTGGTCGGTGCGATTGACCAACTCCGGGGAGTACGTGCACTCCGCGTCGTGGAACGGCGGCAACATCGGCATCCGCAGCACCTCCAACGGCTGCACCAACCTCACCGTCACCGACGCCGAATGGTTCTACCGGTTCGCAGCGATCGGTGATGTCGTGACCTACACCAACACCGGCGGGAAGCCCATGCCGTCCTGGGACGGCCTCGGCGACTGGAACCTGGCGTGGTCGACCTGGCAGGCCGGCGGCGTCGTCCCCTCGAGCAACTGACGCGGGCTGCGTCCGACCGTGTAGATCAGCCCTGCGTCCTCGTACTCGTGCAGCAGCTTGATCGGCACGCCGGTGCGCCGAGACGGCGCCCCGATGGTCATGGCGGTCGGGGTGTTCGCGAGGCGTGTGTGCGAGGTGCTGATCGGTCGCGCGGCACCTACGACCGTGAGCACCCCGCCGGGCGAATCGTGCTGCGGCGTGCGGGTCACGTGCGCGTCTGCTCGCCGGCACCGCGGGGTGGGGGGATGCGTACGCAGGCGGCCAGCGCGGCGGCGTTGTCGGCGGCCAGGGAGCGGGCCAGCATCACCAGGTCAGCGACCCGGGGGTCGGCCACCGTGTAGTGGGCGAACCGTCCCGCGCGGCGGACCTGCACGTAGCCGCAGTCGGCCAGGCAGGCCAGATGAGCCGAGACGCGGCCCTGGGACAGTCCGGCGAATGCCACGCACTGGCTGGCGGTGTGCTCCTCGTCGAGCAGGAACTCCAGCAGCCGCAGCCGGGTGGGGTCGCTCAACGCGCGGAAGAACTTGGCGACCATCTCCACCCCGCTGTCGCTGTCGGGCAGGAACGCCACGCGGGGATCGATGCGGCAGGTCACGAGCTCACCTCTCAGTCGATGGGTTCGTCTCGCCGAGCACGACGATACTATCCTCACATTCGTTGAAACGAATATGTTGATGGTTTCGACTCGACCGCTGGTAGAGAGGCGCGCTGATGCGCTGCGACGTGGCGATCGTCGGTTCTGGTGGGGCGGCTTTCGGGGCTGCGATCACCGCCGTCGGGCATGGCGCGCGGGTGGTGATGGTGGAGCGCGGCACGGTCGGGGGCACCTGCGTGAACACCGGCTGTGTGCCGTCCAAGGCGCTGCTGGCCGCCGCGGAGGCTCGCCACGTCGCGGCGGGTCAGCGCTTTCCCGGTGTCGGTAGCAGCGCGGGGCCGGTTGATGCCGGCGCGTTGTTCGCCGGGAAGGACGCTCTGGTCGGCGGGATGCGCGCCGTGAAGTATGTCGATCTGGCCGCGGCGTATGGCTGGGAGATGGTGCAGGGGACGGCGGCCTTTGCGGGCACGGCGCAGGATCCGGTGCTCGACGTGGCGCTGGCCGATGGTGGGATGCGGCGGATCGAGGCCGAGCACTACCTGATCGCCACCGGCTCTGCGCCATGGGCACCGCCCATCCCGGGCCTGGAGCAGTCGGGGTATCTCACCTCGACCACCGCGCTGGAGCTGGACCGGGTGCCCGAGTCGCTGCTCGTGCTCGGCGGCAACGCGATCGGCCTGGAACTGGCGCAGCTGTTCGCTCGCCTCGGCAGCCGGGTCACCGTCGTCGAGGCGCTGGACCGCATCGCGCCGTTCGAGGAACCCGAGATCAGCGCCGGCATCGCCGCGGTGTTCGCCGATGAGGGCATCGCCGTGCACACCTCCGCTACCACTACCGCGGTGGCCTGCGACCGCACCGGTCACAGGCTGAGCCTGGCCGGAGCTGGCGAGCTGCACGGAGCGGACCTGCTGGTGGCCACTGGCCGGCGACCCGCCACCAGCGGGCTGAACCTGGACGCGGTCGGGGTGAAGACCGGTGAGCGCGGCGAGGTCGTGGTCGATGACCAGCAACGCACCAGCAACCCACACGTCTGGGCCGCCGGGGACGTCACCGGCGCGCCGCAGTTCGTCTACGTCGCCGCCGCGCAGGGCAGCGTGGCCGCGGACAACGCGCTCGCCGGCGCCGCGCGCGTCCTGGACTACACGAGCCTGCCCAGGGTGACGTTCACCAGCCCGGCCATCGCCTCGGTCGGGCTGACCGATCACCAGGCCGTCGCGGCCGGCTACCGCTGCTCGTGCCGGGTGCTGCCGCTGGCCTACGTGCCGCGGGCGATCGTCAACCGCGACACCCGCGGGCTGGTCAAGCTGGTCGCCGACCGCGACACCGACCGGCTGCTCGGCGCGCACATCCTGGCCGAGTCCGCCGGCGAGCTGATCACCACCGCCGTCCACGCCCTGGACAACCAGGCCACGATCACCCAGCTGGCGCAGGCGTGGACGCCGTACCTGACCATGGGCGAGGCGCTCAAACTCGCCGCGCAGACCTTCACCCGCGACGTCAGCCAGCTGTCCTGCTGCGCCGCCTGAGCCGAACGGAGGAGGCGATCCATGACCGCCGCAGTCACGACCCTGATGACCGTCGGAGAACTGTCCCGTCGCACGCGGGTGCCGATCAAGGCGCTGCGCGCCTACACCGACTGGGGCCTGATCAACACCCTCGGGCGCAGCGGCGCGAACTACCGCCTCTACGACCCCGAGGCGCTGCGCTGCGTGCAGGCCATCACCGAGATGCGCGGCCTGGGGCTCACCCTGGCCGAGATCCGTACCCTCGCCGAGACCTACCCCGACCGCAACGGGCAGCTGGTCGGCCCACGGTTGGCCCAGCGGCTGCGTGCCGCCCGCGCCCGGGTCGAGCAGCAGATCGCCCAGCTGGAACAGACCCGCCGCCGCATCGACGCGTTCCAGACCGCCCACCACGCCGAACTCGCCGGCCAGCCCGGCGCCGAACTGTGGGGTGCAGAGCCGCTGCCGTGTGCTAGTTGCGCTTGACCCTCACCCCGGGGACAGACCCTACGGTCACCAGCATGACGAACAAGACGCTGGACATCCCGGCCCTGGCTGCCGAGCTCACCAACGCCGTGCACTCCACCTGGAACCCGCAACAGCAGCACGTCGCGCTCGCCCTGTTTCGGCTGCTCGCCGAAGGGGAGCCGGTGACCGTCGAGGCGCTCGCCGCCCGTGTCGAGTTGCCGCGTGCGGAGGTCGCCGCGTTCATCGGCGAGTTGAAGCACCGCGACGGGGAGGGCCGGGTCGTCGCCTTCGGCGGGCTGACCCTGCAGCCGACCAGCCATCTTCTCGACGTGGACGGGCGCACCCTGCACGCCTGGTGCGCGCTGGACACCCTGTTCCTGCCCGAACTGCTCGCCGCCCCGGCCCGGGTGCGCTCGACCTGCCCGGCAACCGGACAGCCGATCACGCTCACCGTCGACGGGACCGGCGTGCACCACGTCACGCCGCAAGGTGCCGTGCTGTCGCTGCACAGCGTCGCTGGTCTAGATCCCGAGGACGTGATCGGCACGTTCTGCTGCTTCGTGCACTTCTTCGCCACTGAGGACGCCGCGCTCGGTTGGACCGCGTCCCGGCCAGGAACCTACATCGCCTCCCTCGCCGAAGGCTTCGAGTACGGCCGCTACTGCAACCACGCCCAGTTCCCTGCCGTCCTCGGCGACGGTCCGCGACCCGCGCCGCCGGCTACCCGTCGATGACGGCCCGATCGGGATGTTCGGTGGCACCGAGAGGGAAGTGAGTGATCGTGACCAGCCCCCACCTGGTGGCCGAGGAAGAGCTGCACCGTGGTCGGCCGGCGTCGGCGGCGATCGAGGTGGCCGGGTTGAGCAAGACCTACCGGAGTGGTCTCGTCGCGGTGAACGACGTGACGCTGACCGTACCGCCCGGTACGGTGCTCGGGCTGCTCGGCCCGAACGGGGCGGGCAAGACCACCACGATCAAGATGATCGCCGGGCTGATCGTGCCCACCACCGGGCGGATTCGCTTGAACGGGTTCGACGTGGCCCGGCAACGCAGCCAGGCTGTACGTCAGATCGGCGCGGTGCTGGAGGGTTCGCGCAACGTGTACTGGCCGTTGTCGGCCTGGCAGAACCTGCTCTACTTCGGCCGGCTCAAGGGGCTACGGGGCGCCGAGATCAAACCCCGCGCCCGCCAGCTGCTCACCGACCTCGACCTGTGGGGTCGCCGCGACGAGCCGGTCGGCTCGTACTCCCGCGGCATGCAGCAGAAGGTCGCGATCGCGGCCGCGCTGATCACCGACCCGCCCATCATTCTGCTCGACGAACCCACCCTCGGCCTGGATGTGGAAGCCGGCCGCACCGTCAAGCAGTGGATCAGCATGCTCGCGCGTGAGCAGGGCAAGGCCGTCGTGCTGACCACCCACCAGCTCGAGGTCGCCCAGCAGCTCTCGGACCGGGTGGCGGTGATCCGGCAGGGTCGCATCATCGCCGACCTGCCCACCAGGGAACTGCTGGCCCGCTACGCCGAAGATCGCGTCCAGGTCCGCATCGCCGGGACGCTGAGCGGCACCGGGTCGCTGAACGGCACCGGGACTCTGAACGGCACCGGGTCGCTGAGCGGCGTCGTGCTGCCAACTGGTGCCACCGCCGAGGCGGACGGCGAAACCACCCGCGTCACCCTGTCGAGCACCGACACCGCCGAGCTGTACGGGTTCCTCGCCCAACTCGCGACCCATGGCGCACCGCTCGTGTCGGTCAGCCAGGTCCAGCCCGACCTGGAGGAGATCTTCGTCCGGCTCATCCACCAGGAGCCCGCCGAATGAGCACCCTTGCGCTGCCCCGCACCGGATCGCCGGCCCTTGCCGTCCGGCTGGTCGCCAACGAAACCCGCAAGGGGCTGCAGCTGTTGTGGCGACGCCGCGCACTCACGATCACGTTCGTCGTCATGCACGCCATTACCTTCCTCGGCTTCCGGCTGCTCATCGGCGGCGGCCACATCGTCACACCGCTGCTGGCCGCTACCCTGCCGGCGCTGCTCGCCTTCGCCGTGGCCCAGACCGCCGCGCTGCAGGGCAGCGGTGGCATCGCCGAGGAGATCAACGGCGGCACGCTCGGCCAGACCCAGCTCGGCCCCGCCTCCCCACAGCTGCAGGTGCTCGGCCGGCTCGCCGCACTCACCGCCGAAGGGCTGGGCGCCGCTGTCCTGCTCGGCGTCGTGTTCATCCTCGGCTACGGCGTTCACTACAGCTACCGGCCGGCCACGCTGATCCCGGCCGTGCTGACCGTGGCCGACGGGCTCGGCTACGCGTTGCTGATCACCGCGTTCACCGTACGGGTGGTCAGCATCGGCGCGATCACCCACGTATTCGGCATGGCGATCCAGTTCTTCGGCGGCGTGCTCGTCCCGGTCTCGGTGTTCCCGCACGCCGTGGAGACCTTCACCCGGTTCCTGCCCACCACGCTCGGCGTCCAGGCCCTCAACGCGACCCTCGCCGGCAGGTCGTTGTGGACCGGCACCCTGGGCTGGTTGGTTCTGCATGTCGGCGTCTCGCTCGCCCTCGGCGCGACGGTCTACGTCCGCAACATCCGCCGGGCCCGCCGCGAAGGAGGGCTGTGACGTGAGAACGCTGACCGCGTTGGGCAACGAGATCCACAAAGGACTGCTGCACGCCTGGTCCGAGCGGCTACAGATCTTCATCGAACTGCCGATGTTCGCCGTGTTCATCCTGCTGCTCGGCCCGCTACTCGGCCAGGGTCAGCAGATCGCGGCCGGGCACGTGCGGTGGTCGTTGGACAGCGGCACCACCTCCGTACTGGTGGTGTGGTTCGTGCCGTTCATCTTCTTCTACATGCAGGTCGTCAAGACGTTCTGGCGGCTGCTCGGCGAGATCCAGACCGGCACCATCGAACAGGTCTACCTGTCCCCGCTGCCGTCCTGGCTGGTCGTCGCGGCCGGGCGGGTGGTCGCCGCATCGATCGAAACCCTGCTCGTCGCCGGCGCCAGCTACGGCATCGTCCGCGCCTTCGTGCCGCTACACATCGCCTGGACCCCGGCCGCGCTGCTACCCGCCGTGCTGATCATGGTGAGCGCGGTCGGTGTCTCCCTGATCATCGCCGGCGCCACCCTGGTCTGGAAACGCATCCAGCTCGTCAACGACACCGTGCTCATGCTCGTCATGCTCTTCAGCGCCGCCGCCATCCCCCTGATCACCGTCCCCGGCTGGTGGACCACAACGAGCCGCGCCTTCCCGCTCACCGCCGGCGTCGCCAACCTCTACGACACCCTGTTCCAGCATCGATCCGCATTTGCCGCCTGGGGCACCGGCGGCCTGATCTGGCTGCTCGTCACCGCGGCCGTCTACCTGGCCGTCGGCATCCTCGCGTTCCGGCTCGGCGAACACACCGCCAAACGCCGCGGCACCCTCGCCCGCTACTGACATCACCCGAAACGGAGGCACCCGTGACCGAGCAAACCCGCGCGACGGATCTGGAGGAGTTCGACCAGGGCTGGCTGAGCGCCGAGCAGACCGTGACGCTGCTGGCCGAGGACACCTGCCCGACGACCGCAACCCCGATCCGCATCGACTTCCGCCCGAACGGCTACGAGCGAGTAGATCCACCCGAGACGGTCGCGATGTTCGTCGCGGTCGGGCGCCCGGGGGACGCACCGTTCGAGTCCCTCGAGGAAATCGAAGCCAACGTCTGCGTCCGCCAGCCCTTCTTCGCCTCCGCCGACGCAGCACGGAGTTGGCTCGCCGCCACCCCGGAGCCCGCGTGTTCACCGTCCGGGAGATGTTCGAGCGACCCGCCCAACGATGCGCAGCCTGCCTGCACATCCAGACGTGGCCGGCGGCCTGTCCGCGTTGCGCGCGCAGCGGCATCGTCTCGTCGCCCTAGCCAACTCGCCGCACCCGGTCGTCGACGCGCAACTCGATCACGCCGGCCTGGCCGACCGCTTCGACCGCATCTACTCCGTGGAGGACGCCGCAGCGCTCAAACCCGCACCGGCGTCCTACCACCACGTCCTGGACGCCGAACGCACACCCGCGCGCGACGCGGTGATGGTCGCCGCACACGACTGGGACATCGCCGGCGCTCAAGCAGTCGGCATGCGCACCGTCTTCATCGCCCGCGGCAACCGCACGCCGCTACCCGGGTGGCCAGCACCCGATGCCGTCGTCCCCGACCTCACCGCCGCCGCACGCGTCGCACTCGCGCAGCAATGAAAGCCACCCTGCCTGTCGGGACGCTACTGGGCTAGCCCATTGCGGGCGAAGTCAACGGCTTCGGCGAGCAGCGTGCGCCACATGGTGCGGTCGACGGTGGGGATCGATACCCACTCACGGAAGGCCTTGCCGGCTGGGGCGAACGGGTCGCCGGTGCCGTTCTCGACGAGCTCGAGGACTCGGTCGCGGGCCAGCTTCACGACCAAGCGGCCGGCCTTGTCGTCGTAGGACGCCACGAATCTTCCGGCCAGCCGCACGCACGGGTAGCCCATCATGGTGGCTCGGCCGATGGCGGGGTCGTAGAGCAGGTCGTCGGTGAGAGCGTCATACAGGGCGCGGGCGTCGTCCCCGCCGGGTCCCGGCGGGGACGTGCCGTTCGCGTCCGGCGCCATCAGGCCGCGGGTGGGCTGAAGACGCCGAACTGGTTGCCCGACGGGTCACGCAGGTAGGCGAATTTCGGGGCACCGGGACCGGGATCGAGGTGCTTGCTCACGACCGAGCCGCCGAGTTGTTCGGCGGCGGCGCAGGTGGCCTCGACGTCGGCGACGAGGAGGTAGAAGACGCCGTGGCTGGGCATGTGCCCGCCGGTTCCACGTATGCCGCCCATCGGAGCGGCGGCGCCGGCGGACTTGATGTTGCGGTAGTCCAGGTCACTGGAGGCGGCGGGGCCGTCAGCCTCGAACGTCCAGTCGAAGAGCCTGCCGTAGAACTTCTCCGCACCGTCAGGATCGCTGGTGGCGACTTCGAACCAGGCCAGGGTGCCGGGAGCGGGGTTGGACATGGGTGTCTCCTCCTTGTATCGGATCACCCGCCGAGTTGGCGGGCTGCCCCCACTCTGTCGCCGCCTAGCGACAGCCCTATGTCGGTGTTTGGCAGCAGATCTTCTGGGCGCAGCGCCGCAGCCGGCAGCTTCGTCTCGTGGCCGTCGGCCACCGGTTCGGCGATGACGCGCGGTGCCTGCGCCGGTGCCGGCGTCGGCTCGGCACGGGTGATGCGATCCATGCGGAACACCCGCTCCTCGCCCCGGAGCCGGCACCAGGCGGTGAGGTACGAGCCGTTGGGGCCGACCACGACGTGCTGGGGCTCGATTTCGCGTTCGGTCTCGATGCCGCCGACATCCTTGTAGTGGACGTGTAGCACGTCGTTGTCGCGCACTGCCCGCCAGAGGGTTTCGGCGATCTCGGCATCGGGGTCGGGCGTCGCGAGGACAAGCAGCCGTACTTTCTCGGCGGTCGCTCGGGCCTCCTGTAGGGCCCGTTCGGGCATCGCGGCAACGATCTTCTGTAGGGCGCTGCGGGCGTCCCGCTTGAAGAGCACATGCTCGCTTCGGCTCAGGGCCACTGCAACGGCCGCCGCCTCGGACGGCGTGAAGTTCAGCGGCGGCAGGCTCATCGAGCGATCGACTGTGTAACCTCCGCTGCGCCCCTGCTTGCTCGCCAGCGGGACCCCGGCCTGTCCGAGCGCGCTCAGGTCACGCTCGATGGTTCTGACGTTGACCTCGAAGTGCGCGGCTAGCTGTCGTGCCGTTCGTCCCCGCCCGCCCGCCGCCCGCAACTCTTCGACCAGCGCGTACATGCGGTCGGTGCGGTTCATGGCCGAAGCGTAGACACGAGCGCCGACAGGACTAGAGACGCCAGGACGCCGGCTTCCTAACCGGCGCGTCCGCGTGGCCCGGCGCGCTATTGCTCACCGAGCGCTGCGACGTGGGTGGCGAGCTTGTCCAGCGCCATCGCCCATCCGAGCGCTCCTGGGGAGTCACCGGGAATCCCGGTATGGGTCATGATCATTCTGGTGTGGCCACCGAGATCTTCAAGTTCGACGCGGACCTCGGTCGTGGTCGGATGCCCCTCGGGCCCGCCGGCGTCCGAGGCCGATGCCACGTTGCCGTTCTCGTCGGAGATGGACTCGGTATAGACCAGTCGCTGGTTCTCGATGACTTCGCGGTATTCGCCCGTGAACCACATCTGCATCGCGCCCTGTGGGGAGGAGATCTCTAGGCACACCAGCCGCGTGCCTCCGACGCGGACGTCCAGCTTCGCGACGGGGATAGTGGCGCCGTCGGGGCCGTACCAGGCCTTGAAGTGTTCGGGGATGGTCCACATCTGCCAGATGAGCTCGACCGGTGCATCGAAGCGGCGTTCGATCACCAGCGCATCCTGTGAAGTGCTGTCGTCGGTCATCGTGTTCGTCGGTCCCTTCGTTGCGTTCGGACTAGTTGCGTGACGTAGTCGTCCATCCGGTCGAAGCGGGCCTCCCAGACGGGCCGGTACTGCTCAGCCCACGTGGAGATCTCCTCGAGTGGTGCGGCGTCCAGTGAGCAGGGCCGGAATTGGGCGCGTTTTCCCTGCACGACCAGCCCGGCCTGTTCCAACACCTTGATGTGCTTCGAAATGGCCGGCAGCGTCAGCTCGAATGGCTCGGCGAGCTCGTTCACGGTCGCCTCGCCCTGGGCGAGACGGGCCAGTATCGCTCGGCGGGTCGAGTTGGCCAGCGCGGCGAACGTCTCGTTGAGCCGGTCCTCATCAGTCGCCGTCGTCATGCCCGTACTTTCTAGGAAGGCTAATTAACCGATGCGGAAAGTATCGGGGTAGCTTCGTCCGCTGTCAAGGTGCGACGGAGGGCCTCACGGAGGGTGAGCGGTCGTCGAGGGTGCTACGCCCTGGGTGTCGCCGGCTGAACGCCGACTCTGCGCTGCTGACGAGCGCTGTCGATGCGGCTTGGCAGCGTCGTTGGGCCTTCCGGAACTGTCATTAATCGGTCAGCCAGGTCACGGGTCGCGTCGGGTCTGGGTCGTAGACGCAGCGCGTGCCGGTGTGCACGCAGTCGCGCAGCAGCCGTCCGAGACCACCGTCGACCTCCGCGATTCGGTCGATCGCGGCGGCGAGCGCCTTGCGCACGGCGACGCGGGCACGCTCGGCCGTCCCGCCTGCCTGGCGAGCGCGTACGCCGAGGCCGGTTGCTGCACGTATCTCGGCTAGCAGTGCGTCGCGTTCGTCCTCGAGCCGTTCGACGCGCGTGGCTTGGCCCCACTGTCCGAGCTCGTCGAGTTCGGCGTCGATGTCGGTGAGGCGCTGGCGGTAGGCGGCGAGCGCCTGCCGGTCGATCAGGTCGCCGGTGGGTGCCTGGTCGACGCCGGAGCCCGCGTGGCCGGCTGCCCAATCGGACAGGTCCAGGGCCGAAATCTCGACACCGGGCTGCCGGAGTAGGTGCTGCAGGTAGACGAATCCCTTCATCTCACGGACGGTCTGGGTCGCGCCCTGACGGCCGGTCGTCCAGATGCCGTCGGCTGTCCGGCGCAGGACCGCACGCGACGGGGACGGCACGGTCGGGGGCTCGGCACCGCGCTGGTAGCGCCGCGCCCACCACACCGCGCCGAACCGTTCGGCCAACTCCGCCGCACTGTCTGCCCAGCGGCGCGCGTCCACGTCTCGACCAAGCGCCAGAGCGGCTGCGCTCAGGTAGCCGTCGACCACGCCGTTGAAGGCGGCCGCGCCTCCGTTGGCGATACCGCGCCCGGCATAGGGCTCCAGAAGTGCGTATCCCTCCTCGACCATGTCGAGCTGACCGGTTGCTGCCGCCGAATCGATGAGGCAGGTGATGGCAAGCAGCCAGTCCGCGTCACGAGAGCGCGACGCGAGACCCGAGCCTGCCACCTGCCGAAGCTGACTACGTGCCCTGTCGAGCTCGCCCGCGGCCACCCACAGCGGTATGGCCTCGGCAGCGACGGTGTCGAGCGCCAGCGCGCGGGATTCCGTCTCGTAGGCCTCGGCCTCGGCGGCAATCGCTGCGCGGTCACCGGACTGCACCGCGATCCCCGAGCCGAGGACGTGGTCGATGGCGATCACATCCGGCTCGCCCGCTGCGGTTCCCGCCGCAATCGCCGCCTCACGATGCCGTCGAGCAGCGTCGAGGTCTCCGACGACGAGCGCGTGCATGCCGTTGCGCGCCTCGCTGAAGAACCGGATGCGTGGCGAACGGGTCTCATCGGCGAGGTTCTCCAGCGCTCGCAACTGCCGGCGCGTCGTCGGCAGGTCGAGCATCTCCATGGCGGTCGTCATGCGCCACAGGTGCGCGGACATGCGCACCTCCGGATCGGCCAGATGCGCGACCGTGTCTTCCAGCTGCGAGGTGATCCGCAGCCGCTCGGCCAGATCGTCCGGATCCCCGTGCGTGAGCAGCTGCGCGTCGAGTGCCTCGGCAAGCAGAGCCGGGTCGCCGAACGCCTCCGCCCCTTCGATGGCCTCGGCCGCGAACGGGACTGCCCGCGCCGCATCACCCGAGTAGACCCAAGCCCGCACGAGCGCCACGGCAAGCCGGGTGCGCGTGACGCCCGCGGCGAGGTCGTGCGCTTCGAGCAAGAACGCGGGGACGCGCCCGAAATGCGCTCCCGAGATGTACCCGGCCGCCAGGCCGAGCGCCGCCTCGCCCATCGCTTCCGCCTCGCGGGCCTCGCGCGCCAACTCGAACGCCTTGGCGAAGGCAGCACGCGCGCCGTCCTCGTCACCGTCGAGCCGCGACGCCCGCCCGCGCTCAACCAGCTGGTCGACTTCCGCGCGGCCGGACATGCCAGGAAACGTACCGCCCCAGCGGCAGCCAGGGTGTCCTAATGCGCCACCTGGCCACGCAGGAGCGACGTCACGGACGGATCAGCCGGACCTCGCGCGCGTGCCGGGCGACCAGTGCCTCGTTCCAGTTACCGGTGCAGTACACCGACAGCTCGGCGATGGAGCCGTCGCGTACCTCGGCGCGCATCATCTCGCGGCAGTACCAGTGGCCGGTGGCATCGTCCCACTGCTCTTCCCACTCCAGGACGAAGCCGGTCGGTGTCGGGTCGTACCGCAGTCGTGGCACCCGGCCGGGCCCCGGATGGCCGTAGTCCCGGATGGCCCGCACGGCGTCGATGCCCTGGGCCTGCTGGCGCCACTGCGGCGAGGTGAAGTCGAGGAACACATCCTCGGTGAACAGGCCGTCCGGGACGTGGGTCGTCTCGATCCAATCGACGAGGTTGCGGGCGACGAGCGGAGCGGCCCGCAGTTCTGTGACAGGCGCGGTCGTGGTCATGCTGACGAACCCGCCTTCGCGAGGTTCGCGCCGACGACGGCCATCGTCTCCTGCAGCTGGGCCGTCGGGCTGAACTCCACCGTCTCGGTGCCGTCGGTGACCACCGTGAGGTGACCGGGGCGCAGGTAGTACGCGTCGCCGGAGCGGATGATCTCGGAGTGGTCGGCGTAGTTGACGCGGAACTCGCCGCGAACGACGTAGCCCCAGTGTGGGCACTGGCAGCGGTCGTCGGGCAGGCCCTGGAAGTACGGGGCCGGATCGGAGCCGATCGGGAACGTCTCGAACGACACAGTCCAGTCGTCGAGCTCGACGTAGCGACCCTCGATGACTGGCAGGTCGACCTCGATCGGGGCCTCGTCCTTGCGGGTGCGTGGCATGGCTTCCTCCTTCGGTGGATGGTGGTCCTTCACCAAGGAGGCGTGAATCTGGGCCTCACATCGTGACGTCTCGCTGTTCCGGTGATTGTGAGTGCTATCCGCCGGGCGCCCAGGATCGATCATTCGCGAGCGATAACACGCCGTTCGCACGGCGACCAACAGGCGCACGGAACGACAGTTCCGGTACGTCCGCTCAGGCCATCGTCACCTTCCGTGACGAAGGTGGCCGTCTCCAGGCAGGTGCTCGTGGCCGCGCGCGGGCAGATTCCGATGGCCGCCAACGGTATGGCGCGTCGGCCTGCCGCGACCGGTGCCAGCGATCAGCAGTTCCGACTGGGTGTCGAGGAAGTTAACGCATACCTTATGTGGGTGTTGCTGACCTTGGAGTGGCACAAGGCCGGCACCGGACGACTCGGACACGGCATGGTGTTCCTGACCGTCAAGCTCACCAACGGCGACGACCCTGGGCGACTGGTACGCGTCGAGCTGACCGAGCACCGAGCACGTGAGCTGGCGGGCGACCTGGTCAACGCGGCCGACGGCAGCCTACGAGGCACGCTCTGGTGAGCCGGGAGATCAACCCGCCGCGCGGCGGAGGTCGTCGAGGTCGCGAGAGAGAGCGGCGACTGATCGTGACAGGCGCACCCGGTCGAGCGGCGGTTGATCGGCCGTCAGGGCGCAGGCGCGGATGTACGCGGTGGGCTTCACCCCGGCCGCATCGGCCCGCGCACGGATCGCGGCGAGCTCGGCGGCGGTGAATCGGACCGAGATCGTGACGTCTAGCCGTTGGGGCTTGTCCGCGGGCTGGGGGTCACCCCAGGGCGTCTGCTCGCGGTGCTTGTCGTAGTAGTCCGCCAGTTCGGCGTCGCTGGCGGTCGGGCCGGGTTCTGTCATGACTCCTCCCATGCAGTGATCGGACGGACAGTGCGCCGTCCGGCGTCGTAGCGGGCAACGACCGTCACTCGCTTGCCGCCAGCCGTCAGGTCCGTGAAGAGCAGCCGGTCAGCGTGCTCCTGGTGTGGGCGGTAGAACGTTGCGTTCGTGATCACGCCTCACGTCGTTGTGTTGCATTTGAAGTCTAGCGCAACACATGCCTACACGGAACTGAGTGTCTAACTGAGTGCCTTATCAATCCGGGCGTCCTGTCGCCCGGATTGATGCCGGGGACGAGCTCGAGCGCGGCGCGGAAGTCGCGGCGCACGTTCGGGTTGTCCATCGCGGTGCCGATCGTCGTCGGGAACACCAGACCGTTGTCCTGCCACTCGTTCAGCTCGTCAGGCTGTCGGACCCTCGTCCTGCTCCCGGCGATGCTGTTCGAGCAGCGTCACGCACCGGTCTGGTAGTGCCAGCGTTCGACGCGACTTCGGGGTCACGAAAGGGCAGAGAGTGCTTCAGGACGAAGAGGTCCTAGGTCCTACTTTTCGTCGGTCCGGCGGTGGGCTGACCCGTCGTGCCAGGTGCCCCCATGCCGCTTGGCGTAGCGACGCTGCGCACGCGTGGAATCCGCGTAGTTCCCGTACATGCTCTCGGCAGTGCGCTCACTGCGGCGGGTTATCCACCGTGTCCGAAAACCCGCGAGTTCGATGAACGCATAGATCCCGAAGAGCAGCACCACGGCTGCCACCACGTCGATCCACATCGTGATCACCCCACCGGGCCGTACCTCGCGACGCGTCTATCTGACCTAGTCTAGGCCGGTTCGGGCGCGGGCTGGAGCCGTGCTGTCCGCGTGCGGGCGTGTAGTTGTCAGGATGTTTCTGATTGCAGCACGCTTGGCCCATGACGCCCGCCGTCTACCAGTCCGACCCAGACGCGCCATCTGACGATGAGTACGCCGCGGGCGAACTCGGCCATCTGATCATCGGCAATCGCGGGCGTCTGCTCGACCCGCGGCGCACACCGGTCCATGTCGTCGCCGTCGACCCCGACATCGGGTTCTTTACCGTAGAGATCGATGCGTTCGAGGACGCCGGCGCGCACTGGCGAGTGCCGCTCGAGCAGGTGAGCCACTACCAGTTCGTGCGGGACTCGACCCGGGCCGATACCGCGACCACGCAGGCGCTCGCCGCGGCGGCCGCCCGGCACGACCTCACCATCAGCATCGACCCCGGGCCATCGCTCCAAGCCACCGGACGGGCGCGGCTCGCCGCGGCCCGGCACGAGGCGGCGTCCTGGCTGACCCGACACTTGGGCCGAGCAGGCTTCGACCCGGGCCCGCAGATCACGTCCCGGGCCGGCTCGCCGGACCTGCAGGGCCTGCTGATCGACTACCTCGACACACGCGGGCTCGCTGGAATGGAGCGACGCCTCAGCGAGACGTTCGTCAGCAACCCCGGATCCGGCGATCTCGTCCGCGCCCACTTCATCGCGATCGCCGAGCTCGGCCTGGGCAGCTACCGCGGGCCGCCGCTGCGCGATCCGGCTGTGACCAGCGGCGAGTGGAGCCGCCCGCGCCGCGCCGCCCACATCGTGGCCCGCGCTGGGTTCACCCAGGCGTTGTGGCAGCGTGCCCGCCGGCCGCTGCCGCCGCTGTACCGCGGTATGAGCCACCAGGGGCAACTCGAGCAGCGCACCGCAACCCTGGTCTCGGCCACCTTTGCGCCGGAGATCGCGCAGGCGCATTTCGATACCTCGCGGCGCGAGGTCGGCGTGCTGTATCGCCGCGAACTGCCCCTCGACCGGCTATTCATGACCTTCATCGAGACCCAGGCGATGAACCAGCGCTACCGCGAGGCCGAGGCAGTGCTGTTCGGCGCACGACAGACCCCGATCTAGCGATCAGTCGTTGTCCCGCCGCGGAAGAGCTCGGCGACGGGTGGGCAGGGCTGGCCGCGCCGCTTCTGACGCTCGACGAACCGTGTTACAGCCCAGATCGTCAGGCAGCACAACACCACCACGAGCAATGCGATAAGCAGTCCGCCGTACGCGTCGATGCGGACATGATGGTCGCTGACCAGCCCGACGATGACGACGATCCACCAGGCTGTCGCACCAATCGGTCGCACAGCTCGACGCCACAGGGGCCAAACGGCTCGCCGCTGAGCATCCTCGTCGGGGTCGGACAAGGTGAACTTCTCAAACCAGAAATAGCGTCGAAGAGCAATGAGCGCCCGGACGATCAACGGACGGTCGCCCTGGTATCCCTCCTCGTGCATGACACCAGTATCGGCCAAGGAATCGCGATGTACAGCAACCAGCCCGCCACATCGTCCTGGGGCTGCAGGTCGCAGCGCACCGCCGTCGACGGCTGGTCACGTAGCGCAGGCATACTCGACGGCGTGAGCACGACCGTCGCCCGGCCGGTGCCGGTGGAGTTGCTGCGCCACCTGCGGCGGGCGCGCGACCACATCGATCGGCACTATCGGCAGCAACTCGACCTCGACCAGGTCGCGCGGGTGGCGGGAGTCTCGAAGTTCCACTTCGGGCGCAGCTTCGAGGCGACCTACGGCGAGACCCCGATCCGCTACCTCACCCGTCGCCGCATCGAACGGGCCCAGGACCTGTTGCGGCTGGCCAACCTGACCGTGACCGAGGTGTGCATGGCCGTTGGGTTTGCGAGCCTCGGCTCCTTCTCGTCGCGGTTCACGGCACTCGTCGGCGAGAGCCCGCTCGCGTATCGCGACCGGTGGGCGGCCCGGGGTGGTCCGCACGTGCCCGGTTGCTACCTGTTCATGCGTGGCGTGCTGGATCCGGCCGGCACCGCGACATCCGGGGATCGAGCAATCTCGGAGAAGCAAACACAGCCGTCCGGGCATAGCGTCCTCGCATGATCACCAACATCTCGCTCGTCACCGTCTACTGCCTCGACCAGGACGTCGCGCGCGACTTCTATGTCGACGTCCTGGGCTTCGAGGTCCGCACCGACATCACCATGGGCGAGGGCTTCCGCTGGCTGACCCTGGGCCACCCGAGTCAGCCCGAGCTCGAGGCGACGCTGATGACGCCCGGCCCGCCGCTGACCCCGGAGAACGCCGACTTCCTGCGCCGCCAGCTCGAGACCGGCCAGTGGGGCGGCCTCGGGTTGCGCGTCGACGACTGCCGCAAGACCTACGACGAGCTACGCGCCAAGGGCGTGCCGTTCGTCCAGGAGCCCGAGGATCGCCCCTACGGCATCGAGGCGATCGCCCGGGACCCGTCCGGCAACTGGCTCGTTCTCGTCGAGCGCAAGGACTTCACGCCGGCCGACTTCACCTGATCCGATCGTTACCCGACCCGGCCTCCGACCGTGTAGGACTTCGCCCCAGTACCCGCGAGCCCGCCACCGGCGACGATGAGGTATTCGTCGCGGATCGGCTGGGCACCGAGGAAGCTTTCCAGGATCTCGCGGGTCCCGGCGGCGTAGCGGGCTTGGGCGGACAGGCTGGTACCGGACACGTGCGGGGTCATCGCCTCGTGCGGCATCGTGCGCCACGGGTGGTCAGGCGGCGGCGGCTGCGGGTACCAGACGTCCCCGGCGTAGCCGGCCAGCTGCCCGGACTCGAGGGCGGCCACCACGGCGTCACGGACGACGATCTCGGCGCGGGCGGTGTTGACGATGTAGGAGCCACGGCGCATCGAGCCGATCAGCGCCTCGTCGAACAGGTGATAGGTCGCGGGGTGCAACGGACAGTGGATGGATACGACGTCCACGGCCTGGGCGAGGGAGGCCGCGTCCGGGTGGAACGTCAGGCCCAGCTCGTGCTCGATATCCGGGGACAGCCGGTGCGTGTCGAAGTAGTGCAGCCGCACGTCGAACGGGGCCAACCGGCGCAGCACGGCCAGGCCGATGCGTCCGGACGCAATCACGCCGACGTCCATGCCTTCCAGGTCGTAGGCGCGTGACACGGCATCGGCGATGTTCCAGCCGGCCTTGGCGGTAACCCACTCGTGTCCGGGCAGGAAGTCGCGGACCAGCGCCAGGATCTGCATGACGGCGTGCTCGGAGACGCTGATGCTGTTGCAGAACGTGACTTCGGCGACGGTGATGCCGGCGGCGATCGCGGCGTCGAGGTCCACGTGGTCCGAGCCGATGCCGGCGGTGATGGCCAGCTTCAGGTTCGACGCCTTGGCGATGCGCTCCGCGGTCAGGTAGGCCGGCCAGAACGGCTGGGAGATCACGACGTCCGCGTCGGTGAGCTCGCGATCGAAGACCGAGTCGTCACCCTCCTTGTCCGAGGTCACCACCAGGGTGTGGCCCTCGGCCTCCAGGAACTGGCGCAGGCCGAGCTCACCGGACACGCAGCCGAGCAGCTGCCCGGGGGTGAAGTCGATCGCCGACGGGGTCGGCAGGGTCTGCCCGTCCGGGTATCCGCGCAACGACGCGATCGAGTCCCGGGCGTAGACGGGTGGGTACCCGGTCACCGGGTCGGGGTAGAGAACACACAGGATCTTGGCCATCATCGCTCCTCGTCCCCGGCCGGACCATGCCGGCCCGCCGGAAGGTTCGCTGGATTCGATGATCAGCGTCGACCGCGTCCGGGCGCGGTGTCCAAGACGGGATTCCGACCGGGGGATAGGCGGCACCGATCAAGTGCTTCGGTCGGGTCCGCCTTGGCTGAAGAGGTCGTCGAGCCGCAGTTGCGCGGCGGACGCGACGAAGGCCCGAGCCAGTACCGAACCGGGTTCCTCGGCGGTGGTCACCAGGACGATCCGCGACCGCACCACCGGATCGTGCAGCTGCAGGATCCGGGTCCCGACCGGCGGACGCAGCGTCTGGGTCCACGGGTGCGGAACGATGCTCGCCCAGTGTCCGGTGGCGACGTGTGCGTACAGGGCCGCGACCGAGTCGGTCTCCAGTTGAGGCGCCACCGCCAGGCCGTGGGAGGCGAGCGCCTCGTCGAGTACCTGGCGCCCGCGCATGCCCTGATTGAGCAGGCACAGCGGCAACTCGAAGGCTTCTGGCCAGCTGATCGTGTCGCTCTGTCCGGTCAGCAACTGATCCGCGGCGATGAGTACCTGCCGCTCGGAGTACAGGGGCGTCACGGTCAGATCGTCGGTGTCGTAGGCGTCCAGGTAGATGACACCGGCGTCGAGCTCGAAACGCTGCAGCCGCCCGACCACCTGTGCCGAGCGCAGACTCGTCTCCAGCTGCACCCGGGCCAGCGGATGAGCCGCGCAGAACGGATCGATCAGCAGCGCCGCCGTCGTCGCGGCGGCCGGGACGACCCCCAGGCGCAGTTCACCGGTCAGGCCCGACTGCAGTGCGGTCGCCTCCTGCTTCAGCGCGTCGTGGTTGGCGAGAATCCGCCGGGCCCACAGCACGAGCCGCTCGCCCTCGGGAGTCAGACCCTCGAAGGCGTGTCCGCGGCGGACCAGCGGCACGTTCAACTCGTGCTCGAGCTTGCGGATGGCTTCGGACAGCGCCGGTTGCGACACGTAGCACGCGGCCGCGGCCCGCGCGAAATGGCGCTCGCGGGCCAGCGCCACGAAATACTCCAGCTGACGGAACAGCATGGTCGAATTCGATCACG
>Ga0137415_10001022_pt1 | contig 27591 bp, 22 predicted proteins | sample CZODoug3_1_1_16f_FD_183082 | JGI IMG/M metagenome (GOLD analysis project Ga0137415, IMG submission 183082) | Vadose zone soil fungal communities from Angelo Coast Range Reserve, California, USA - CZODoug3_1_1_16fungal (Hybrid Assembly) | ecosystem: Environmental > Terrestrial > Soil > Vadose...
TTACCTGGTCAAGCCGTTCGGATTCGGCACACTGCTGGCCCGGGTGCGGGCGGTGCTGCGCCGCGGCGACCGGGCGCAGGTGCGTCACCGTCCCAATCTGGTGCTGGGCGGGCTGTCAATCGACCTGCTCGCCCGCACCGCCGAGCTGGACGGCAGGTCGCTGCCGCTCTCCCCGAAGGAGTTCGACCTGCTCGCCTACATGGCCAGCCGGGCCGGGCAGGTGGTCAGCAAGCGGGAGCTGCTCGCCGAGGTGTGGCGGTCCCCGTACAGTCAGGCGGACAAGACGGTGGACGTGCACGTGTCCTGGCTCCGTCGCAAGCTTCGGGAGAGCGGCAAGTCGCCCCGCTATCTACACACCATCCGGGGTGTCGGGCTGCGACTGGACGCGCCAGGGGCGTGAACCCGTGCGTGGCCAGCTGACCGGGGTGGTCGCGGCACTGCTCGGGGTCTCACTGCTGGTGATCCTGGTGCCGGTACTCATCCTGGCCCGGTTGGACGGGCAGCACCGCGCGCTGTTGGCCGCGGTGGAACGGGCCCAGGCGCTGCTCCCCGAGGCGGCCACGCTGTCCGCCGGGGCGCTGCCCACCGTGCCGATGGAAGGTGGCCTGGCCGTGTCCATCTACCGGCCGGACGGGGAGGTGCTCGGCGTCCCGACCGCGCTGGCCCCGGACGTGCTCGACGCCGCACAGCACGGCCGGCCGACCGTCGGGCTGGACGACCAGGTGGACGTGGTGCTGCCCGCCCCGCGGCCGGTGGCCGGCGTCCCCTCGGTGGTCCGGGTGGTCATGCACGACGCCGGCTGGGAGCGGGGCGCGCTGCGCGTCTGGTTGCTCGTCATTGCCCTTGCCCTGGCTCTGCTACTGGCCGGGGTGCTGGTGGCCGAGCTGCTGGCCCGCCGCCAGGTCGGCTGGCTGCGGTCGCTGGGCAGCGGCGCGGAACGCATGGCGGCCGGTGACCTGTCCGCGCGGATCCCCCCGGGTGGACCGCCGGAGATCCACCGGGTGGGCGCCGCGCTGAACCGGCTGGCGGTGCGGGTGGAGCACCTGATGGACGCCCAGCGGGTGCGCTCGGCGGACCTCACACACCGGCTGCGCACCCCGCTCACCGCGCTCCGGCTGGGCGTGGACGGGCTGAATGACCGGTCGGCGGCCGCCCGGCTGAACGCGGACCTGATCGCGCTCAGCCAGGCGGTGGACGAGGTGATCCGGAGCGTGCGGTGGAGCCGGGACTCCGACGGCCCCGCCGAATCCGACCTGGTCGCGGTGGCCGGCGAGCGGGTGCGGTTCTGGTCCACGCTGGCCGAGGACACCCATCGGGTGATCAGCCTCGGGGTGCCGGACGAGCCGGTCTGGGTGCGGGTGCCCCGCGCCGACCTGCGGGCGGTGTTGGACGCACTGCTGGGCAACGTCTTCGCGCACACCCCGAACGGAGTCCCGGTGTGGCTGCTGGTCCGGGCCGGCCCGGACGGCTACGGGGTGCTGGTGGTGGACGACGCCGGGCCCGGGTTCCCGCACGCCGAGTTGCAGCGGCGGGGGCGGTCCGGAGTGGGATCCACCGGGCTGGGGCTGGACATCACCAGACGGATCGCCGAGGAGTCCGGCGGCGGGATGCGGCTGGGCGCCTCCCCGTCGGGCGGTGCCAGGGTGGAGCTCAGCTTCGGCGGCGTGCTCGGCAACCCCTCGGCGCCGCCCACCGTCCCCGAGGAACCCGACGTCCCGGAGGAGTAACCGACGGCGTCCAGCGGCGGCGCCCTGTTACCCAACTGCACACGAGGCATGGCGAAGCGGCCGCAAACCTGTCTCCTGTGCAGCTCGGTAACGCCATGCCGCCGGGGGGCAGCCTCAGCTGGTGGCGAGCACCCAGCTGCCGCGGACCGGGAAGGAGAACCCGCCGTCCGGGTCGGCCGTGGGAGCCCCGCCGCCGAACTGCTGTACCTGCGCGGTGAGCAGCTGGTCCGTCGGGGCGGGCAGTACCAGCTGGTAGTCGGTGCGTTGGTGCGGGCCGAACACCGGGCTGCGGCCGTCCACCGAGCCACCGTTCGTCGGGCGGTAGGAGAACACCACGTGCCACGGGGCCGCCGCCAGGTCGCCGGGCACGGTGATCGACAGCGGCTGGCCGGCTGGCACGGCGAGCTTGACGATCGCGTCCGGGTGGTTGGCGCACTCGGTGACCTTCACGTCGCAGTACTGCGCGGGGCCGGTGTCCACGCTGCCGGCCGCCGAGCTGAAGGTCACCGTGGGCGGCCCGGACGCCCCACAGCCGGCCAGCGTTGCGCCGACCAGGGCCGCGCCGACCAGGGCCGCGCCGACCAGGGCCGCGCCGACCCTCAGCACGGCGCCGACCCTCAGCACGTCGGCCGCGAACCTCCGGCGCCTGGTCACCGACCCCCCTGGTGCCCGAGCACCGGCTGCTCGCGGTGCCGGATCCAGGGCAGCAGCGAGCTACCCCGGCTGATCAGCACGGCCTGCCCGCCGAGCAGCAGTACCGCCATGGTGATCGAGCAGAAGCCGATCCAGTACACCGGCGGCAGCAGCACGCCCAGCGTGCCGCCGAACACCCAGGCCAGCTGCAACAGGGTCTCCGAGCGGCCGAACGCCGACGCCCGGGACCGGTCCGGCAGGTCGCGCTGGATCACCGCGTCCAAGCACACCTTGGCCATCGCGCTGGAGGTGGACGCGATCAGCGCGCAGATCGCCGCCACGGTGATCCCGGGCAGCACCGCCACCGCGACCGCCCCGACGGCGCTGGCCCCGACGCAGCCGAACACCAGCGCGTCCGAGCGGGCGAAGTTCTGCCGGGCGCCCACCCCGTTGCCGACGAAGCTGCCCACCCCGGCCGCCGCGCCGACGATGCCGAGCAGCACCAGTTGGCGGGTCGGATCCTGCTCGGTCTGCGCCTTGACCACGAACGCCACGAACAGCGTCAGGAAGCCGGTGAGCACCCGGATCGCGCAGTTCGCCCACAGCGACACGACCACCCGGCGACCCATCGGCTGCCGCTTGGCCCCGGCCGGTCGGCCGCGCATCGAGGCCGGCACCTCGCCCTCGGTGTCCTCCACCCAGCGCGGGATGCGCAGGCACAGCCAGGCGCCCAGGACGCACAGCGCGGCGGTGTAGACCAGCGCGCCCTGGGAGCCGGTCAGCTTGACGAACCCGGCCGCCGCCGCCCCGAACACTCCACCCGCGACCAGCCCGAACGTGGTGAGCCGGGAATTCGTGGTGACCAGCGTGATGGCTTCCGGCAGCACCCGGGGGGTGACCGCCGCGCGCAGCACGGTGAACGACTTGGACAGCACCATCACGCCCAGCGCGGCCGGGTAGAGCCCCCAGTCGTTGAAGTGCAACGCCATCACCACGGCCAGCGCGCCGCGCCCGACGAAGGACGCCGCCAGTGCCACCCGCCGGCCCTTCCGCTGCCGGTCAAGCAGCGGCCCGATCACGGGCGCCACCAGCGCGAACGGCGCCACAGTGATCAACAGATAGAGGGCCACCTTGGTCTTGCTCTCCGCGGTGGCGGCGGAGAAGAACAGCGTGTTGGCCAGCGCCACCGCGATCGCCGCGTCGTTGGCGTAGTTGAGCATCGTGGCGTAGGTCAGCGCGGTCAGCCCGGACCGGTCCGCGCCGTCCGCCTCGGCGGCCCGCTGGAACGCCCGGATGCCCTGCCCGGTGAGCTGCCGGCTGCGCCACGCGGCCACCCGGGCGACGGTCAGCTTGCGTGGCCCGGACGGCTGCCCGGCCGTCCCGGCGGTGCTGTGGTCGACCGACTGGTCCCGGGGCTCGGTCGGCTGCTCCCGGTAGTACCGCTCGTCGGTCTGGTGCCGGGTGTCGGGGTGGAAACGGTGGTCGTACCCCGGCTCGTCGTACGCCCGCTCGTCGTACCGCTGCTCGTCGTACCGCTGCTCGGTGAACCGTGGCTCGTCGTACCGCTGCTCGGTGAACCGCTGCTCGGTGAACCGCTGGTCCGGGGGATACGGCTGGTCCGAGGGACGGCGCTGGTAGCGCTGGTCGCCCTGGTAGCGCTGGTCCTCCGGCGGGGAGGGCCGGTCGCCCAGCGGAGCGCGGCTGTGACCGCCGTCCAGCGTCACCCACATCCTGCGGCGGCGTGCCCCGGAGGACCAACCCGCGCGCGCCTCGCGCGACGGCTCCTGATCCCTGGGCTTCGCCACCATGCCATTGTCCCGCATCCGGTCCCGGGCGCGGGACAGGCGCGTTCGCGCAGGTGGGTGCTGCCTATGGGCAAGACGGGTGATCTTGAGCGGGGCCGCCGGGCCGGGTCAGCCGGCGAACCGGACCCGGAACATCGAGGGCCAGAGCTTGCCGGTCAGCAGGAACTGATCGGTGCCCGGGATTGCCGCGATGCCGTTGAGCACCGCGCCGTCGGCCGCGCCGGAGTCGCCGGCGGGCAGCAGGCCGGTGGCGTCCACCACACCGGTGACGTTCCCGGTGGCCGGGTCGATCCGGGCGATCCAGTCGGTCTGGTAGACGTTCGCCCACACCGTCCCCGGGGTGCACTCCAGCTCGTTCAACCCGGGCAGCGGTCGACCGGCGATCCGCACGGGCAGCCCACCCAACGGCGCCAGGTCGGTGCCGGACAGCACGCGCAGCCGATCGGTGCCGTCGCTGGCGATCACCCGGCCATCCCCGGTGTGGCACAGCCCCCAGCCCTCGCCGGCCCACGGCAGCCGCCGCACCGGGCTGCGCGTAGCCCGGTCCCAGTCCAGCGCCACACCGTCCCGCCAGGTCAACTGCCAGATCCGGGCACCGAGCGCGGTGAGGCCCTCGCCGTAGAGCCCATCCGGCAGCGGGGTGGCGCGGCGGAGCAGGCCGGTGTCCGGGTCCAGCTCGCGCAGGGCCGAATGGCCGGGTCGCCCGGTGCTCTCGTACAGCGTGTCGCCGTCGATCTCGAGGCCCTCCGTCCACGCGGTGGTGTCGTGCGGCAGCGTGCCCAGCACCACCGGGTGCAGCCGGAGCACTCCGGCGGACAACCCCTCGGTGATCGCCCGGCTGCTCGCGGCGGCCTGGTCGGCCGCGTGGCCGGTGGTGCTCGTTCGGCACCCGCTGAGTGCCCCGCAGAGCGCGCCGGCGAGCAGCCCGGCGACCAGGGCACGGGTCACCGGGACAGGCATGGCGCCGAGGGTGGCACAATCGACGGTGTGATCCCCGCAAGCTCCGACGGCGCCGTGCCGACCGATGCCCAGCCGGCCGAGTCCGACCCTCGGTTGCTGGGCGCGCTCGACCAGGCCAGGGCGGCCGCGATCGAGCTGGCGGGGGACGCGGCGGTAGGGGACGTCGAAGAGGTCCGCGTCGAGGACACGCACGCCGCTACCTACTTCTTCGCGGCCGACCAGCCCGGTTATCTGGGTTGGCGCTGGGCGGTGACCCTCGCCTGCGCCGGATCAGCTGGCCAGGACCAACCGGTCACGGTGAGCGAGACGGTGTTGCTGCCCGGCCCGCGAGCCCTGGTCGCGCCGGCCTGGGTGCCCTGGCAGGAGCGGGTCCGCGCCGGTGACCTCGGCGTGGGCGACCTGCTGCCGAGCGACCCGGAGGACCAACGACTGGTGCCCGGTTATGTGGCTTCGGACGACCTCGCGGTCGAGGACACGGCGCACGAGGTCGGCCTGGGGCGGGTCCGCGTGCTCAGCCGCACCGGCCGTGAGGACGCCACCGAGCGTTGGCGCGGCGGCGACCACGGACCCCGCACCGAGATGGCCAAGGCTGCCCCGGCGACCTGTGTGACCTGCGGTTTCTACCTTCCGCTGGCCGGCTCGCTGCAGGCTGCCTTCGGGGTATGCGCCAATGAGTTCGCCCCGGCGGACGGTGCCGTGGTGCACGCCGAGTACGGCTGCGGCGCGCACTCCGACGTGGAGGCCGACTCCGGACCACTCGCCCCGGTGGCCGAGCTGGTCTACGACGACGGCGTGGAGCTGGAAACCCGCTGACCGCGGCTGCCAGCCCGCCATGACCGATACCCATGATTCGCTCGGCACCGCCGCATCGCGAGCCGCCACGTTGGCCGCCTGGGCGAACTCGCCGACCCGGTTCCGGGAGGACGCGAACGCTGAGGAAGACCTGCTGCTCGGCGGGTATGCGGACCGCTGGCTGGTGGAGCTGGCGCAGAACGCCGCCGACGCGGCCCAGCGCGCGGGCGCCCCTGGGCGGCTGCTCGTGCGGGTGGTTCCCGGATCCGGGGACGGGCCCGCCGAGCTGTGGGTGGCGAACACCGGGGCGCCGCTGGACGCCGCCGGGGTGGCCGCGTTGGCTTCGCTGCGGGCGTCCAGCAAGCGCGACTCGGAGTCGGTCGGCCGGTTCGGCGTGGGGTTCGCCGCCGTCCTCGGGGTGACCGCCGAGCCCCGGATCGCCTCGACCGAGGGCGGGGTGGTCTTCTCCGCCGCGCGCACCGCGGCCGAGGTCACCGCGCTGGGCGGGGTGGCTGCCGAGGAGCTGGGGCGGCGGGGCGGCCGGCCACCCGTGCTGCGGCTGTGCTGGCCGCTGCCGGTCGGTGAGCCCGGGCCGCGGCAGGGGTACGCCACCGAGGTGCGGCTGCCGCTGTCCGACGGTGTCGACCCTGGTGAGCTGCTCGCCGCTGCCGAGTCGGCGGCGGCCGACCTGCTGCTCGCGCTGCCCTGGCTGGCCGAGATCACCGTGGCGCACCCGGACGGCCCCGCGGCGGCGCACCGGCGGATCGACCATCCGGACGGCACGGTGACCCTGGAGCCGGGGGCGGCCCGCTGGTTGCTCGCCCGCCGGTCCGGCCGCTGGTCCGGCCGCTGGGACGAGAGCCGGCGCGGTGACCGGCAGGGTGGCGCCGAGCCGGGCGGAGGGCCCAGGGGCGGGCGCGGGCCGGTGCTCGACCCCGGCGGCCGGGCAGTGGAGGACCGGGCGCACTGGGCGGTGTGCTGGGCCGTGCCGCTGGACGCCGACGGCCGGCCGCGCCCCCTGGAGGAGGACGTGTTGCACGCGCCGACGCCCAGTGACGAGCGGCTGGCGCTGCCGGCCCGACTGCTGGCCAGCGTGCCGATGCAGCCGTCCCGGCGGCGGATCCGGACCGGGCCGGCTACCGACGCCGTGCTGGCCGAGGCGGCGACCGTGTACCGCGACCTGGTGCTGGCGCTGCCGCCCGAGGACCGGGTCGCGCTCGCCCCGCGTCCCGGGTTCCCGCGCTCCGAACTGGACGCCGCGCTGCGGGCGGCGGTGAGCGGGGCGCTGGCCGACGCGGCCTGGCTGCCGACCGCGCTGGGCAAGGACGTGCGGCCCCGGGACGCCGTGCTGCTGGAGCTGCCGGCACCGGCCGGTGCGGAGCTGACCGAGCTGCTGGCCGACGTGGTTCCCGGGCTGCTCACCGAGGCCGCGGCCACCGCGCCCCGGGCGGTGCTGGCCGAGCTCGGGGTGGGCAGCCTGTCGCTGGCCGGCCTGGCGGACCGGCTGGCCGAGGTGCGCCGCCCGCCAGGTTGGTGGCGGGAGCTGTACGCCGCGTTGGACCGGGCGGTGGAGGGGCTGCCCACCGTGCGCGAGGAGCTGGCCGCGCTCCCGGTGCCGCTGGTGGACGGGCGCACGGTTACCGGGCCGCGCACCGCCGTTGCCCTGGCCGGGCTGACTGGCGCCCCCACCGGCACCGGCGGGCTGGCCGGCGCCCCCACCGACGGGCTGGCCGGCGCCGTGGCCAGCGCGCTGTCCGGGGCGCTGGACGGCCTGGAGCTGCCCGGGTTGCGGATCGTGCACCCGGACGCGGCGCACCCCCTGCTGTACCGCCTTGGCACCGCCGAGGCCGGGCCGGCCGAGCTGCTCGACCACCCCAGCGTGGCCGAGGCGGTACACCGCTCGGTGGCCGACGCCGAGGACGGGCTGGACACCGCCGCACTCGCCCAGCTGGTGCTCGGCCTGGTCGGTGAACTGGCTACCGGGGAGGACATGCTGGCCGCCCGCCCGTGGCTGGCCGCGCTGGCCCTGCCGGACACCGAGGGTGAACCCTGCCGGGCCGACGAGTTGACGCTGCCGGACGCGGTGCTCGCCGCACTGCTGGTGGCGGACGCGCCCATCGGGGTGTTGGACGCCGAGCTGGCTGGGGCGTACCCGAGGTGGGTGCTCACCTCCGTGGGCGTGCTCGACTCGTTCGCGCTGGTGGTCGACGAGCAGCCCACCGGACCCGAGCACGACCTGGACGACGAGGAGCTCTGGTGGGACTCCATGGAGGAGCCACCCACCGCGCTGGTTGCCGTCCGGGACCTGGACCTGGTGGACGACGCCGCCTGGCCGGCCGCGTTGGGTGTGCTGGCCGCCGACCCGCGCTACCGCCCGGCGCTGCGTGACCCCGGCGGGTACACCGCGTGGTGGCTGGCCCGCCACGCCAGGCTGGCCGGCCGCCCGTTGCGGTACTGGCGGCTGCCCTCCGCGACCGGGCTGGCCGGGCTGTACGACGAGGTCCCGGCCGCTGTGCGGGACGCCGTCGGCGGGACGGCTGGCGCGGGCGACGAGCTGCTCGCGGCGATCGGGGTACGCGCGGACGCCGCCGTGCGGGACACCGCCGACGCCGCCGACCTGCTGGCCCGCCTCGGCGATCCCGACCGCGCCCCGGACGCCGCGCTGACCTTGGCGGCGTATGCCGAACTGGCTGGCGCGGTGCTCGCCGGCCTGGTGGACGCCGCGGCGCTGGACCCGCCGGAGCGGCTGCGCGCGGCGGACGGCTCGGTGCTCATGGCCGACCGTGCCGTGCTGCTCGACCGCCCGTGGTTGGCCCCGGCGCTGCCTCCCGGCGAGACGGTGGTCGCCCGGTTGGACGCCGACGGGGTGGATGCGCTGGCCGAGCTGCTCGACCTGCCGCTGGCCTCCGAGATCGTCGTTGGATCGGTGGTCACCGGCGCCGCGTCGAGTGGGCGGGTCGACGGCTCGGGCGCCCGGGTGTGCCGGTGGGCGGAGCTGCCCGAGGTGGTGGCGGCCTGCGCGGTGATCGGGGCGGCGGTACCGGACGGCACGCTGTGGCTGCACCAGCGGCTGACCGTCGAGCTGACCCGCCCGGAGCGGCTCCGGTTGGAGGTGCCGGTGTGGCGCGAGGACGGCCGCTGGCACGCCGCCGACCCGGTGCGCGCGCTGCTCGCGCTGTGGTCGACCGACCCACGACCACCCGGACGCGCCGCGGGATCACCCTTCGCGGTAATCGGGGCTGAGCGCTTCTAGTCCACCCGCTCTAGTCCACCCCGCGCTGGGCACCCCGGCGCCCGGTGCGCGCGGCCCACCGCTGCCAGCGGAAGACCGAGTAACCGAGCAGGCCGAGCAGCCAGCCGCACAGCGCGGTCTGGAACCAGATGTCCAGCGGGCGGTCACCGACCAGGTGCGCGACCAGCAGCGTGGCCCAAAGCAGGAACCACACGGTGGTGCCGAAGCCCACGATCCTGGTCGTCTCGACCAGCGAGGCCGGCGGAGGTGGTGGCTCCTGCACGTCCCCAGACTACGACCGAGTCCCCCAGAGTGCGGAAAGCCCGACTCAGGGTGCGAAAGCTCGACTCGCCCGACTCAGGGTGGGAAAGCCCGACTCGGGTGGGAATGCCCGACCTCTGGGTGCTGATACGCCCAACTCGGGGTGCTGAGATCCCCGACTCGCCGAAAACGGGGCGGGTGGGTTGGGCCATGTGTGGGATGGGGTTGGGCCGATCGGGCGGTCAGTGTCACCCAGCGTGGGCGCCCCGGGAAGGGGTTGCGGCGTTCGTAAGGTAAGCTAAGGAGATGGAGCTCGAGCACAGCGTCGGCTCGGACCTCGCGGGGCAACTGCGGCTCTCGGTGGTCCGGCTCAACCGGCGGCTGCGCTCGCAGCGCACCGATGAGACCGTAACGCTCACCCAGATCTCGGCGCTGGCCACGCTGCTCCGCTGCGGGGCCATGACGCCGAGCGAGCTGGCCGCCTCGGAGCGGGTCCGGCCACCGTCCATGACGCGGGTGATCGCCTCCCTGGAGGAAGAAGGCCTGGTCTCCCGGCGGGACCATCCCACCGACGGCCGGCAGTCCATCATCGAGCTCAGTCCGGCTGGTGCCGAGCTGCTGGCCGCCGAGGCCTCGGCCAAGGAGCGTTGGCTGGACAAGCGGCTCGCCGAGCTCACTGATTCCGAACGGGTCACCCTGGCCAGGGCGACCGAGATCATCGACAGAATGGCGGGCACCTGACCCAGTGACGGAGCCGGGTCCGACGACACAGGCAGGACTAACACCCCCGCCTACCCCGGACTCGGTAGCCCCGGCGACAGCGGCGCCGACCCACCCGCCGCCCGCTGGATCGATTGCCACGACTCCCGCCGCGGCCCGCCCGCCGCTCGTCGGGTCGATTGCCGCGATTTCCGCTGAGGTCCCCGGCCGGCCGGACGGTTCACCCCGGGCGGAGCGCCCGCTGCCGGTCCAGGGTGGCATGTTCGCCTCGCTGCGGGTGCGCAACTATCGCTACTACGCCAGCGGCCAGGTCGTCTCGCTGATCGGCACCTGGATGCAGCGCATCGCTCAGGACTGGCTGGTGCTCGACCTCTCCCACAACAGCCCGGTGGCGCTGGGGGTGGCCAGCGCGCTGCAGTTCACCCCGACGCTGCTGCTCTCGCTCTGGGGCGGTGTGCTGGCCGACCGCTACGACAAGCGCCGGATGCTGCTGATGACCCAGTCCGGCATGGGGCTGTGCGCGCTGTCTCTGGGATTGCTCGACCTCACCCACCTCGCCCAGCTGTGGCACGTGTACCTGCTGTGCCTACTGCTCGGCGGGTTCTCCGCGATCGACGTGCCGGCTCGGCAGGCGTTCGCCTCCGAGTTGGTCGGCTCGGAGCACGTGGGCAACGCGGTCGGGCTGAACTCGATGACGTTCAACACCGCCCGCATCGTGGGTCCCTCGGTGGCCGGGCTGCTGATCGCGGGCGTCGGCACCGGATGGGTGTTCGTGATCAACGCGGCGAGCTTCGTCGCGGTGCTGCTCGGGATGTTGGCGATGGACCCGAAACAGCTGTTCCGGTCGACGCGGGTGCCCCGGGCGCCCGGTCAGCTGATCGAGGGGCTGCGCTACGTGCGTGAGCAACCGGTACTGATCGGCGTGCTTGCCCTGGTGTTCGTGGTGTCCACGCTGGGCATCAACTTCTACCTGACCCTGCCGCTGTTGGCCCGCAATGTGTTCCATGGCGGCCCGGAGAGCTACGGGGTGCTCACCACGGTGCTCGCGGTCGGTTCGCTGCTGGGCGCCGGCTTGGGCGCGCGGCGGTCCGGGCGGCCCCGGTTGCGGGTGGTGATCGGAGCGGCGCTGGCCTTCGGGGTGCTGGAGACGGTGGCCGGGCTGATGCCGTCGATCGTGGCCACCGCCCTGATGCTGGTGCCCACCGGGCTGGCCGCGCTGGTGTTCACCACGGCGGCCAACTCGAGCGTGCAGCTCACCGTCTCGCCGTCGATGCGCGGCCGGGTGATGGGGCTGTACATGCTGGTCTTCATGGGTGGCACGCCACTGGGTGCGCCGCTGCTCGGCTGGCTCGGCGAGGAGTTCGGGGGCCGGGCGCCGACCGTGGTGGGCGGTGCCGCGTCGGTGCTTGCGGTCGTCGTGGTGGGCCTCGTGTTGCGCCGCACGGTGCGCCGCCAGGCACGCGCCGCCGCTGAGGCGAGCGTGACGGCCGCCGCCTGAACCATCGAAAGTAACGCCAGTCCTGTTCAGGATCCCCTCGAACAGGACTGGGGTTACTTTCGCCGCTGGCCCGAGTCGGCGGGGCGAGCGCTTTCACGCGATCGGGTGATCACTTCGGGGCCGGTCTTGCGCTCGAAGAAAGGGTAGGCTAACTTAATACACGTCGCTTCGTGGTGGGAGCGGCGCGTCAGTTCGGGAACGTATCGGGGCCCCGTCCGGAACCTCACCGGGCGGGGCCCCGATGCATATCACGGTCAGGGCTACCCGGAGAAGCCATCCGCCACGACGGCCGCCAGTCGCAGGTAGGCCGCCCGGGTCGCGGGCGCCAGCAGCGAGGGCTCGATCAGCCCACCGGAGTACAGGTGCGGATCCGCCGGAATCTCGACAACATGTCGGCAGCGCTCCGCGAAATGTTGGTAGAGCTGCGCGGTGTCCACGCGGTGGCTCCCCCGGTCCTGACACAGCACCAGTACGGACTCCTCGGCCAGTCGCTCGTGGCCGTGCGCGAGCAGCCAGTCCAGCGTCTTGCTGGCCCGGCTGGCGCCATCCACGGTGGGTGAACCGACCACGATGAGCCGGTCGGCCAGCTCCAGGGTGCCGCGCATGGTGGAGTGCACGAGCCCGGTGCCGGAGTCGGTGATCACGATGTCGAAGAACCTGGCCAGCGCGCGGCACACCCGCTGGTACTCCTCGCGCCGGAACGCCTCGCCCATCGCCGGGTCCTGTTCACCGGCCAGCACCCGCAGCCGCCCGGCCAGGCTGGTGTACTCACCGAACTGGCTCAGCGACTTCACCGAGTCCAGGTTGGCCAGCAGGTCGCGGACGGTCACCGTGGCCTCCCCGCTGAGCCGGTCGGCGAGGGTGCCGGCGTCCGGGTCGGCGTCCACCGCGACCACGCCGTCGCCTCGGTACTCGGCCAGCATCAGACCCAGGCAGGCCGCCACGGTGGTCTTGCCGACCCCGCCCTTGATCGAGGTCACCGCGAGCTGGGTGGCCCCGGACGTGCGGCGGCGGACCCGCGCCAGCAGCTCCAGCCACTCCCGCTCGGCGGCTCCCACGCCGAGGTTGACCCGCCGGCCGGTGGCGGAGTAGAGCGCCGCCCGCCAACCCACTGTAGGGACTCGCTGGTCCGGTGCGACGATCCGTTCATGGCTGATCGCGTCGGCGGTGAGCCTGCGCTTCGGGGTCGGCTCGGCCGGGGCCGGCAGGGGCAGCGCGGGGGCGGGCCGCTCTGTCGTGGGGACGGCGGCCGGCGCCGAGTCGGCGGCCGGTTCGGATTGCTCGACGGCGGCCGGGCGGTCGGGCGCCGCAGTGCGATTGGCGGCGAGCTCGGGTGCGGCGGGCCTGGGTGCGGTCGGCTTGGGTGCGGTGAGCTTGGGGGTGGCTGGGTGCGGTGGGGTGGGCTTCGGTGCGGTGGGCTTGGGGGTGGCTGGCTTCGGTGGGGCGGCGGTCGTCGTCGCGTCCGGCCGGCCGGTGATCACCGGGTCGACGAGCGCCTCGAGGTCGGCGAGCGCGTCGACGGCCTCTGCCGAGGGAGGAGGGACCGCCCACGGTGGGGACGGTCGCTCGCCCGCTGGCAGCCACGGTTCGGCTGGCCGGCGCGGCCCTGGTTCGGCTGGCTGCCCCGGCCACGCTTCGGCCGGGCGGCGCGGCACTGGCGGCGTGCGCAGCGGTGTCCGGGGCGGGATCGGGTGTGACCCGGTGTGCTCGGCGTGTCCTTGCCCTCGCCCGCCCCGGTACCCCTGGTCACCCGGCCGGAAGGGTGCGCGCGGGCCCGGGCGGCGCACCGGGGGCAGCCACGGGGGTAGCGAGGCGAACGGGTCGTCGGCCCCGGAGCGGTTGCCCACCCCGGGGGCGGCGACCAGACCGCTGGGTGGGACCGGGGCCCGCCGGGTCGGCGGCCGAGCGGCGCGCGGCGGGGTGGCCGCCGCGGCCGGGTCGGCGGCCTCCCACGGCAGGATGCTCACCGGTCGGCGCCCGGACGTCCTCCCGGAGCCGGAGCGCGCGATTGGGGCCTCCGGGTTACCGCCGTCCTCGGTCACCTCGGACCGGTTCTCGGACTCAGTCATCTGAGGGTCTCCTTCGGAACTCACGGCTCACCGACCTGGGCGTCGGCGGTGTCGCCGGCGACCAGCCAGCGGCCGTCGAACTGGCGGACGAGCAACAGGTATCGGGTCAGGCGGTCCCCGGGCGTGGCCGGACCCGGCCGCTCCGAGGTGCGGTAGCCCACCAGGTAGCCCCGGCGGGTGTCGGTGGGCTCGCCGCTCACCTGGGTCACGTCGGTGACCGAGGCGGTGGCGGTGTGGTCGGCCGGCGGCGGCGCGAGGACCAGCACGCCGACCGTGTTCGGTGGGGTGCTCGGCTCCGCGTACGGGGTGGCCCGGCGGTTGGTCAGGCCGGCGTCGGTGTCCCGCGCGCTGTACGCGGCGACCACATACGCGGTGGCCACGGCGGCCGGGTCGGCAAACTCGACGGACGGGTCCGGGCCGGCCGGCGCGGCGCCAGGGCGAACCGGGGTGGCGCCCAACGCATCCCGGTCGGCTGGGCTGAGCGTGCCCTGGTCGGGTGTCCAGGCCGACGCCGGGTCGTGGTTCGGCCCGGCGACCATCAGCCAGATCCCGCCCAACAGAACGGTGATGGCGATCCCCAGGATCAGCGGCAGGCGTGTCGTCCCCATGATCAGTCCGCGAAGCTCACGTGAACGTGGTCGTAGTGACCACCGGTTGCGTCCCGCACGTTGTAGACCCCGCCTCCGTTGTAGCGTTCGCCCCAGCCGCTCTGGTCACCCGTGCTCGGGTCCCAGTACCGGCCCTGCCAGATCAGGTAGCTGACGTGCAGCGCGGCCGCGTTCGTCCGGTACCAGTTCGCCACCCGCCAGCCCTGCGCCAGCGCCGGCCCCTGCGCGAAGATGCCCGGCGCCGAGGGGAACAGGTCGCAGGCCCGGCCCTTCGCGTGGTCGCTGCCGGGGTTCCAGGCGTGCGCATCCCAGCAGCCGGTCCGGCTGATCGTCGGCCCTTGGCGTACGTCGCCGAACGCGGCCATTTCGGCGTCCAGCCCGTAGCGGGTGGTCGCGGTCAGGCAGCCCGAGGTGGTCGGGTCGGGCTCGGTGCAGCCGGTCTTCGGCCCCAGGAACGCGGCCGGCGCTGGCGGCAGTGCCGCCGTGGTGATGCCACCGACGGTGACCGCGCCGCCCAGGCCACCTGGCAGCCCGACCGCCACCGGCTGGACCCGAGGCGCGCCACCCTCGGCCCGCACCTCGTCCGGAACCGCCCGGTCCGGAACCTGCGGGGCCGGAACCGCCGGAACCGCCGGAACCGGAGCGGTGGGAGGCGGCTGTACCGGGGCGCCGAACTGGGCGACGAACTGGTGGATGTGGTTGACGTAGCGGTTGATCAGGCTTACGCAGGTACCGCCGCAGCCGGCCTCGCCGGGGCGCGGGATCCCGCTGGCGCTGCCGGTGACCCGCCCGCAGCCGGCGATGTGGCAGACCAGCATGGCGTCCAGCGGGGCGGTCGGCTTGCCGGTGGCTTTCAGGTGCCCGGTGACCGCCCGCAGGTTGGTGCACACCCACGGGATGGTGACCCGCAGCTGGGTCTCCGGCTGGTAGATGTCCGCGCTGCTCGGCGGGGGAGCGGAGGCCCACGGTTGGCCGCCGGCGACCACCCAGTTGCGCTGGTTGATCTGGTACAGCCCGGCCGCCCCGCCGTTGCCGTCGTAGCTCCACGCATGCGGGTTCCACCCCGACTCGGCCATCACCTCGGCGACCACCCAGACCGGTGGCAGCTCGGGGCACTGGTGCGACAACACGTCGTCGATCACCGGCAGCATCTGCTGGGCCAGCGCCGGGATCGTGCCGGGGTCCACCCCGGTCAGCCCCGGGCCGGCGTCGTCCCCGGCGGCGGTCATGATCAGCAGGGTGAGCAGCGCGGCCATGCCCACCGCGATGGCACCCAGGCCCCGCATCCACCCCGCCGACGTGCACATCGCTCAGCTCACCGCCACCAGCGACTCGCCCGGCACCCCGCCGCCGTATCCCCCGGTCGTTGTGCCCGTGCCGAACCCGCCGGACGGTGCGCCCGCGCCGAACCCGCCGGCCCGGTTGCCCACGCCGGGGCCGAACATGCCGTCGGTGTCGTAGAGCGCCTGCTCGCCCGGGGTCAGCCGCAGTGAGACGGGCAGCCCGATCCGCTCGCCGGACTTGATCAGGTACTTCCCCCGCCCGGGGTGCAGTGCGCCGCCGACCCAGGTCGGGGAGGCCGCCCAGGAGGTGACCAGGGCAGCCTCGCCCTCGGACAGCGGGGTGATCCTGCGCAGCGCGTCCAGCTCCTGCTCGGCCATGCCGCCCAGCACCAGCGTGGCGTTGCGGGCCACCATGCCGCGCGCCTTGGCCCGGTCGGTCGAGGTGGCCAGCGCCTCCAGGTCGTCCATCGAGTGGGTGACCTGGAAGGAGATCACGCCGCGGTGCCGGTTCAGCCGGGTGATCCGGTCGGAGCGCTCCACCAGGCCGGGAGCCACCCGCAGCGCCCGCCACAGCTCGTCCTGCACCACCGCGACGGGGCGCTGCCGCGCGGACCCGTCGGCAGCGCCGTCGATCACCGCCGTGGACCAGGCCCAGGAGCAGAGCATCCCGGCGGCCAGCGCGTCGTCGTCATCGTCGTCCAGCGCGGACAGGTCCAGCGAGAGCGCCGGGGTGCCCAGGTCGGAGGTCACCGTGGACGGCCGGTCGAAGATGCCCCGGATGGTGCCGTCACAGAGCAGCGCCAGGGTGTTCACCAGCTCGCGCACCGAGCGGCGGTACCCGGCGGCGTCCCGGCTGGCCACGATGTCGCGCAGCTGGTCGCCGCCCTGGGTGAGTGCGCGCAGCACGTCCGGCACCACCGGCTCCGCGGGCGCGGAGGCCGCGACCGCACTGTCCAGCGCCGCGCCCAGCAGTCGCCGCTCGGTCACGTCCACCTCGCCCCGGCGGACGATCGAGACCAGCGCTTCGAGCAGCGACAGCCGGCGCACCCGGACCGTCTCGGCGAGCTGCTCGCGGGCGCTGCCCACCGCCGAAGCCAGCTCCGCCCGCAGCGGGCCGGCGTCCAGCGGGTTCAGCGCGTGCAACCCCCGCCCGACCCGCCACACCGCTCCACCGAGCGCTTCGATCAGCTGGCTGTACTCGCCCTTGACATCCCCCGGAACCACCGCGACGCCACCGAAGGCGACCAGCCCGGTGAGCATCCGCTTGATGATCGCCGACTTGCCGATGCCCGGCTGGCCCTGCACCCACACCCCGGTGTTGGACACCAGCCCCTGGCGCAGCCATTCCGCCGGGTCCAACCCGACCGGCTCGGCGGTGAGCAGGTGCCGGCCGATCGGCACGCCTCGGACCGACATACCGGAGCTGACCGCGAACGGGAACAGCCCGCACAGCTGGCTGCTGGTGCCCGCGTACAGCGTGCCGCCCTCGACGTGCGGCGCGCGCCCCCCGCCGGCCACCGGCCAGCCCCAGGCGCGTGGCACCGGGCGCCCCAGGTCGGCACCGGCACCGGCGCGAGCCCGGGGGCGCGGCGCGGCGGCCGGCCGCCGACCCCGGGTGAACAGGTCGTCGTAGTCGCTCATCCCCGGCTCACCGGCCCCGGCCGCGGTTGGCCAGCTCGGACGGGTTCAGGCCCAACCCAAGGCTGGCGGCGAACCCGCAGGCCTGCGCGCCCCACAGCCGGCGCAGCCGCAGCTTGGCCGCCCCGGCCCGCTGCTCCACATCGGCGATCGCGCCGGGCAGCTCGCTCGGATCGGTGACCGTGGTGGTGACGTACACGGTGACCCGGCCGACCCCGGCGCCCTCGGCCTCCTCGCGGGCGGCCTGCAGCGCGCGGTCCCGGTCGTCCCGGTCGCGCTGGGTCTCGTCCCGGCGGGTGCGCTGCGACCAGGCGCGGCGCATCTGGCCGGCGGTGATCTCGCTCTCCACCCGGGCGGCGGCCTGGTCGGCCGGGTAGGGCAGGTAGAGCAGGCTGACCCGGCGGGAGTACGGGCCGGGGGCCAGCAGCGGTACCAGCACCCGGGCACTGACCGCCTGGCGGGGGGCTTCGCGCAGCGCCCAGGACACCGAGATGCCCGAGTCGTGCCGGTACCCGTCCCAGGTCTCGGTGGCAGCGATCGGGCCGGCCTGCGCCCAGTGCCGCAGCTGGTGCCCCTCGCCCTGCCGGGCGATCTCGTCCCGGGAGACCGGGTCGAACGCCGAGCGCACCCGGGCGGTCAGGCTGGAGATGGACTCCCGGCCGAGCACCGCCACGCCACAGGAGGACAGCCCCGCCTCCAGCCCGGGCAGCCACCGGGTGACCTCGGCGACCGAGGCCAGCAGGTCCGGCGGGCGGGGCGCGGCTCGGGACGGGTCGAGGGTGACGGTGACCCGGGTATCGGTGCGCGCCGAGGTGGACGGGGTGAGCTCGATCAGCTCGTGCATCAGGTTGCGGGCCGCCGCCGGGGCGTCCGGGTCGATCCGCCCGCGCACGTAGTCCATCTCGGCGGGCGCGCCAGCCGCGCTATCTATGGTGACCGCGACGTGCCGGATCACCGGCCGGTGCCCGAGGTCGGCCAGCCAGGCGCCCCAGCAGGCCACCCACTCGTCCGCGCTCACCCGGTCGGCCAGGTCCAGCCCGGCCGGGGCGCAGCGCAGCACGGCGGACAGCGTGCCGGTGTGTCGGTCCAGCAGCAGGGCCTGTCGGCCGCCCCGGCCGTCGTCGGTGTCCAGCGCCACCAGCGGGGCAAGCGGGCCGGGCAGGTCGTGCCGGCGGGGGTGCTCGGTGATCATGCCGCCGGACAGCTCGGTCCAGCCCTTGGCCCGGGCGGTGGTGAACCGGTACCGGCGGGTCATCGCCTCGGCAGCGGTGGAACCGCCCACCCGCACGGTCACCGCGAGCACCACCAGGATGGAGACCAGCGCCAGCGCGAGCGCCGCCCGGGGCGCGACGGACGCGGCCAGCACCGGGGCGAGGACGGCGGCGAACACGATGCTGGTCTGGGCCGGCCCGAGCGAGCCGATGCCCCAGCCCCGCTCGGGCCGCCAGTGCCCGTAGAGCCTCGGCTCCGGGCGCTGTTCGGACTGGGTGTTCATCGCCGGGCTCCTCGGGTTGCCGGGATCGGGGTGTGCCGGGCCCGGGCGGCGGACTCGGTGTAGCGCGGTATCGGCCTGGTCAGTGACGGGTCCAGGGGGGATGGCGGTTCGGCGCCGCTGGGCAGCTCGGCCCGCCGGGCCACCTCGGGGGCCGCCGCCGGGGCGCCGGCGATCGCGCCGGCGGTGTGCACCGGGCTGGCGCCGGTGATCAGCCTCCGGCTGCCAGGACCGGCGTTCTCCATGAACGTGGCCAACTGCACGGACGGCGAGGTGGAGCTGCGCGAGGTGAGCCGGACCGCGCCGGTCGCGCCGACCATCGCCTCCCCGGACACCCCGCCGGTGGCGATCCGCACCGAGGACCAGGACAGCAACCGCAGCGACATGGGCAGCGCGGCCACCCCGAGCGCCAGCACCACGGTGCCGGCCAGCAGGGTGCCGACCCCGGGGCCGGCGGGCTCGGGCAGCTGCGTGAGGTACTGCTCGCCGACCGCGTGGATGAGGGCGGCGGCCGGCTTGTAGAGCACCATGGCCAGCGCCCACGGCACCAGGCGGGACAGCCAGCTCCGGGTGGTCGCGGTGAGCGAGCCGGCGGCGGCCAGCGGGAGGGTGGCCGCCACCGCGAGCAGTGCGACCTGCCGCAACGCCATCGCCATCCATTGCGCGGCGGCCAGCAGCAGCACCACCACGGACAGCAGCAACAGCAGGAAAGGCTCGGCCAGGCCACCGCGCCTGGCGGTGAGCGCCTCGCGCATCGTGCCGCCGAAATCGACCGCGGCGGACCCGAGCAGGCTGGTGGCCAGCACATCGCCGGCCCACAGCGCGCCCTGCAGCACGGTGACCCCCAGCGCGGCCGCCACCGCGAACCTGACCAGCCCGCCTAGCACCGCGAACAGCGGTTCGCCCCGGCGCATCACGATGATCCGGATCGACTGCACCAGCACCGACGCGGTGAGCACCAGCAGCAGCACCGGGCGCAGCGCGTTGTGCGCGCCGAGCACCGCCGGCTGCAGGAGCGACGTGCTGGGCACCTGCCACCAGCTGGCCGCGTCCCCGACCAGCGAGGCGGCCGCGCGCGCGGCGGACTCCACAATCGCGGTGAACGACGGGCCGGGCTCGCCGTCCGCGAGCAGGAGCGCGGTGGTCACTGGGCAAGTGGCGGTCACTGGGCACCCGCCGAGGCGAACGCGCCGACCAGCACGGCGGCCAGCGAGGCCAGGGTCAGCCCGCCCATCACCCACAGCGAGCCGACCAGGCCATCCTGGGCCAGCCCGCCCCGGTGCCGGCGACCAAAGATGATCATGCCGGCGCACACCAGCACGCCGAGCAGGCCGGCGACCAGCACACCCCATTTCAGCCAGCCGATGATCTGGTCGGCCAGCTCGGCGATGCCCGGCGGGGCCTGCGCCGGCGGGTTCGGCACGGCGTCCGACCCCGCGGCGGACGTGGGCCCGGCCCCGGTAGCGAGGGCCAGAGCGGTGGGTAGGGCGATCATCAGACTCCTCCGAGGGCGGCGGCGGGTTCGTACGCGAGCTCGACGGGCGACTGGGGCCCGGTCACCGCCGCGTGCGGGCCGGTGGCGGTGATCGCGGGCCCAGGTCTGGTGGCGGTGATCGCGGGCCGAGGTCCGGTGGCGGTGACGGCGCGCTGGGAGCCGGTGGTGGCGGCGCGGGCCGGCACGGGGCGGGTCGGCTGGGTGCGCCCGATGGGGCCGGTGGTCCGGTTGGCCGGCGGCGGGGTGTGCGGACCGATGGGGCCGGTGGTCCGGTTGGCCGGCGGCGGGGTGTGCGGGCCGCCGGGGCGGGTGGCGGTGAGCAGCCCGGAGCGCAGCACCGCCTCGGCCAGCCGGACCAGCGCTTCGCCGTACCCGCGCAGCGCCCTGGGCAGCTGGTCGGCCGGGCACTCGGACAGCCGGGCGGCCTCGGCGAGCGGGTCGGTGATGTCCCGCCAGTGCGCCACGTACGGCACCAGGACCAGCCCATTGACCTGCGGCTCGATCATCCGCAGCCGAGCGCGCACCGGGCCGCGCAGCGCGGTGGGCTGGTCGGCCACCACGGCCAGCACCGGTCGGGGCAGCCCGGAGGAGCCCAGCCAGGAGATCGCCGTGGCCGCGGCGTGCAGCGAGTCACCGGTAGACCGGCAGACCAGGACGTCGGTGCCCTGTTCGGCGGCGCGGCCCCGGTCGTAACCGCGCAGCGCGGTGGCCAGCGTGGTGGTGCCCACTCCGCCGGCCACCCCGGCGATCCTCGGCGCGCGCAGCTGGCTCACCGGGTGACCTCGTCGGCGTCCTCGTCTTCGGCGGTGGCCGGGTCGGCGGATTCGGTGGCCTCGTCGGCGTCGGGGTCGGCGGCGTCCTGGCCGAGCTGCTCGTCCCAGGTGTCCACCACCAGCCGGCCGCGGTCGTAGGTGATCGGCACGGTCAGCCGCACCCAGCAGGAGTCCAGGCTCTTCCAGCCGCGCGCGGTGGGGGCCGGGGCCACGGCTGGGACGCCGGCCACCTCCAGCTCGCCGGCCGGGGCGGGGTCGGCGGGCTGGCCGACGGCGCGGTACGGGGTGACCCGGACTCGCACGTCGACCACCACCCGGCCGTCGCCGTCCGGGTGCACCGCGCCGGGCAGGGCGAACTCGGCGCGCTGGCGGCCCTTCCCGGACCAGCCCAGCAGCGCGGCGCTACCCACCACGTCCGACGGCAGGTACTGGGCGAGCACCTGGCCTCGGCGCTCTCGGGAGGCCTCGTCCCAGGACAGGTAGTCCGCGGCGAACGCGCCGGCCAGCGCCGCGGCCTCCATCGGGTTGGGCGGAGCCACCGGGTCCAGCCAGGTGGTGGCGCCGTCGGCGAACGCGGTGTCGCGCAGCGGGTCGATCGGGGCGGGCGCGCCGGGCGCGGCGGACTCCGGGCTGGCGGCCGGCTCGGGCAGTTGCCCCTGGGCGGCGCGGCGGCCCCGGGCGTCGCGGCGGCGGGCGGCGCGGACCTTGCGTGACTCCGGGTTGCTGGCCTGGGCGCCGGCCGAGAGGTTCGCGCTCCCGGTGTCCTCGGTGACGGCCTGGAAGGGCTGGCTGTCGTCGGCGTGGGTGAGCAGCGGCGTCCAGCCCGGTGCCAACGCGGTCTGGCCGGTGCCGGGCACGGCGGTGAGGTGGCCGACGGTGCGCGAAGCCGCGCTGAGCTGGCCGGGGGCGGCGGCCACGACTGCCTGCTGCCCGGTGCGACCGGTCGGGGCGGGCCCGGCCGGCGTGGCGGGGCGACCGGGCTCCGGCGTGGCGGGGCGGCCCGGTGGCGGGGACATCGGGGCCGGTAGGGGAGGGAAGGCCCCGGTGGCGGACGGCGCTGGAGTGCCCCAGCCGGCGCGCGGGTCGGGCTGGCCGAGGACCGGGGCGACCGGGTCCGAGCCGTCGAACGAACCGTTGACCGGGCCGCCGGCCGGGAAGGCGGGCCAGCCGCCGAACGGGTCACCGGAGGGCAGGGCCGGGGCCTGGCCGCCACCGAGGTCGGAGCCGCCCGAGGCGACCGATGCCGGCCACCAGGCGCTCGACGCGGGTGGCCGGAAGGAGGCCTCGCGCCTGCGTCGGAACATCGCCAGCTCCTGTCGTCTCCTCCGGTGGCACCACCGAACGACCCTCACCCGGTGGGGACACCGGGATCGGGTTGGTGCGGTCGGAATTAGGTACGCCGGTCCGGTGGTGCTGGGTTGCGGGGGCTGCCGCCTGGGCACCCCCGGACCGGCGGGCTTTCGGGATGGTCGGCAGTGCCGTGCCGACCTACGGAGCCGTCACTCTCCGCAGTCAATCTCGGCATCGGCTGGCACTGTCCGTCACCTTGTTGACGGAAATGACTATAGGAACGGCCGTCCAGCGGAATGAGCGGAATCGATGCCAGCGTTTGCAATCGCGAATGTTTTGGCCCCACGCATTGACAAGGACGGGGGCTCCACAGGACGGCGGGAGCCAGCGCTGACCGCTGGACAGCGGAGCCAGCGGGTTTTCCGGCTGGACAGCGGAGCCAGCGGTTGCCGGCCGGACAGCGGAGTCCGCGGTTGTCCGGCTGTACCGCGGAGTCAGCGGGGCTGGGCGGGGTTCTTGGGCAGGTTCTTGGGCAGCGGCCAGGTATGGACCGGGGCGTTGTTCGACGTGCCGTCCAGGTAGCGCTCGAGCATGCCGCGGATCGCCGTGGGCCGGTCCGCTCCCCGCCGCTCCAGGGCGGCCACCGTGCGCAACTGCCAGGCTGCCCCCGTGCACCGCAGCCGGCAGCGCTGCTCGATCACGTCCAGGTACCGGCACGAGATGGCATCGGCCACCCCCCAGCGCGCCAGTCCCTCGGCGGCCATCGGCAGCAGCTCGCGCAGCACCAGCTCGTCCGGCGCCACCCAGCCCTCCTCCGGCCAGAACAGGGTGGCCGCCATCCCGTCCCGGGCGGCCAGCTTGAAGTTCTCCTCGGCGGCGGCGAACGGGAGCCGTGACCACAGCGGTGGCTGCTCCGGGTCGGTGAGCATGCGCAGTAGCCCGTAGAAGAACATCGCGTTGGCGATCATGTCCACCACGCTCGGGCCCGCCGGCAGCACCCGGTTCTCCACCCGCAGGTGCGGCACCCCGTCGGCCACGTCGTAGATCGGCCGGTTCCACCGCCAGATGGTGCCGTTGTGCAGCCTCAGCTCCTCCAGCGTCGGCACCCGGCCGGCGGCCAGCTCGGTCTGCGGGTCCTGGTTGCCGGCCATCGGGAGCAGCCCCGGGAAGTACCGCACGTTCTCCTCGAACAGTTCGAAGATCGAGTTGATCCAGCGCTCCCCGAACCAGACCCTGGGGCGCACCCCCTGGTTGCGCAGTTCGACCGAGCGGACGTCGGTGGCCTGCAGGAACAATGGCACCCGGGTCTCCGCCCAGAGGCGGCGGCCGAGCAGGAACGGGGAGTTCGCGCCCATCGCCAGCTGCACACCGGCCACGCACTGCGCGGCGTTCCAGTGTGCCGCGAAGGTGTCCGGCGGGACCTGCAGGTGCAGCTGCAGCGAGGTACAGGCGGCCTCCGGGGCGATCGAGTCGAAATCCATCTGCAGCCGCTCGGCCGGCTCCCCGTTGATCTGCACGCCGTCGATGTCCAGCCGGAACGGCTCGCCCCGGGCGGCCAGCATTTGCTCGTTCAGCGCGGTGAAGCGGGTGGCCGGGGAGAGCCGCTCGGTGATCAGGTGGTTCTCGGTGAGGGTGGGCAGGATGCCGATGGTGAGCACCCGGGCGCCGACCCTCTCGGCCTGCTTCTCGATTTCCGCCAGCATGTCGAGCAGGTGGTGCTCCAGGTCCGGGCCCTGCTGGCCAGGGAGCGGGCGGGGCGGCAGGTTCAGCTCGACGTTCCAGCGGCCCAGCTCGGACTGCAGTTCGGGGGAGTCCACGCCGTCCAGCACCGCGACGTTGCGCATCGCCGGGTCGAGGTTCTGGTCAACGAGGTTGAGCTCGACCTCAAGGCCGGTGGTGGCTTCGCTGTCTCCTGCGAAGGCGCCCTCGCGCAGCATCGTGGCCAGGGCATTCAGGCAACGGTGCACCTTGCCCCGGTACTGCTGCCGCTCGCGGCGGGTGAACGAACTTCGGGCCAGATCACGGCCCACACGGCCCTCCTCGTTCGGGTTCCTGGCGGCTTCCGGGCGGGCCTATCACCGTGACACACAGGAGCGCGGCACGCTACGGCTGTCCGGATGACGACCACTGTGAGCAGCATCGTGCTGATCTCGCGGAATGTTTCGGGTAGGGCTGGGCTCGGTCCGGCGGAGCGCGGAGGCGAGAGATGATCACCGAAGCCGACAGCGAGCGAGCATCGCAGCGAGCGCCAGCGAGCGAGGAGCGGAACGAGCGCGGAGGCGAGAGATGATCACAGTTGGCGACCCGGCGGATCCCCGCCTTGACGACTTCCGGGACCTGACCGCCGCGGACCGGCGCCCCGACCGGCCGGGCGGCAAGGGCCTGGTCATCGCCGAGGGCGTGGTGGTGGTGCGTCGGTTGCTCAACTCGCCGTATCCCGCCCGGGCACTGCTCGGCGTGCGCTCCCGGCTCGCGGACCTGGCCGGCGACCTCGCGGGCCACGCCGTGCCGGCCTACGTGACCAGCGCCGAGGTGATGGACGAGGTGGTCGGCTTCCACCTCAACCGGGGTGTGCTCGCGGTGGCCGACCGGGCCGCCCCGGTGGACCCTGCCGCGCTGGCCGAGCGCGCCCGGGTGCTCGCCGTGCTGGAGGGCGTCAATGACCACGAGAACCTGGGCGCCCTGTTCCGTAACGCGGCCGCGCTCGGGGTGGACGGCATGCTGCTCGGGCCGCGCTGCGCGGACCCGCTGTACCGGCGGAGCGTGCGGGTGTCCATGGGACACGTGCTGCGGCTGCCGTTCGCCCCGCTGCCGGACGATCCGCCCTGGCCCGTCGCGCTGGACCTGGTGCGGACCGGCGGGCGGCGGATCGTGGCTCTCACCCCCCGCCCCGAGGCCCGTCCACTGTCCGAGGCGGGGTTGGCCGGGGAGCGGCTCGCGCTGCTGCTCGGTGCCGAGGGGCCCGGCCTGAGCGATGCCGCGCTGGCCGCCGCCGACGAGTGGGTGCGCATCCCGATGGCGGACGGGGTGGACTCGCTGAACGTGGCCACCGCGGCGGCGGTGGCGTTCTACTCGGCCGGTGCCCGGTGACCGGGCAGGGCCCGCCGGCCGAGTCGGCTCCGGGGGGCTGGCGCCCTCGAGGCCGGCCGTCGCCGGGCGAACCCACACCGTGGGCAACCGGACTGACCGTGACCGTGGTGGTGGCGTCGCTGGCCGGCGGGCTGGACCTGATCCTGACCAGCGCGCTGGCCAGGTCTTTTGGCTGGTTGGGGGTCCCGGCGAACGTGCTCATCGGGGTGGGGATGGCGCCGTCGATCTGGTTGATGCACCGCCTTCCCCTCTGGCGCTGGATCGGTTACGGCGTTGCGGCGGGGTTGGTTGTGGCCTGGCTGGGGTTGCTGGTTCACGCGGTGTTCGGCGCCGGTCACTGAGCCGACCCGTGCGCGGGGTTGCCCGGCGGCCCCTGTTGATCAAAGCTGGTTGCCGGCGCCGGTGGATGTGCGAGGGGGAGTTGCCTGTGCGGATGCGGACTCTGGTCGCCGTGGCTGCCTGCGGGCTGCTCTTCGCCGGTTGTGGTGGCCACCCGCCGGCGGCGCCAGCCGTCTCGTCGCCGGCACCCGGGCCCGGAAGTGAGCACGCGTGTTCGCCCGCCGTGCGGCTGGACGGGTTCTCCGACGCGCTGGACAAGACCACGTTCGACGGCACATTTGTCGGCAACCTGTCCGGCCTGGCGGTGGCCGCCGACGGGAGCATCCTCGCGCTGTCCGACCGCTCCGCGCTGTTCACGCTGGATGCCGCCGGCCATCGGCCCACCGCCGTGGTGGCGCTGACCGACGACCACGGGCGGCCCCTGGACTCCGAGGGGCTGGTCGTCGACCGCGACGGCACCTTGCTGATCACCTCGGAGATCGAGCCGTCGGTGCGCCGCTACGCCCGGGACGGTCACCTGCTCGACCGACTGTCGGTGCCGGACGCGCTGCTGGTCGCCCCGGCCGGGCGGGCGTCGACCAACCTCACCTTCGAGGGGTTGGCGCTGCTGCCCGACGGCCGCACGCTGGTCGCCTCGATGGAGGCGGCGCTGACCGGTGACCGGGGCAACCTGGTGCGTTTCCAGACCTGGACCCGGGAGGCCGTCGGCGCGGGCGCGTTCCGGCTGGGCGCCCAGTTCGGTTACCCGGTGGACCCGGGTCTGGGCGTCACGGAGCTCACCCCCACCGCGGACGGCCGGCTGCTGGTGCTGGAGCGCGGCTTCGTCCCGGGGGTCGGCAACACCATCCGGCTCTACCTGGCCGACCTGGCTGGGGCCACTGACATCAGCGCGGTCACCGACCTCACCGGGCAGCCCGGCGTCCGGCTGATCGGCAAGACGCCACTGGCCGACCTGGGCCGCTGCCCGTCGCTGGGCGCCACCGCCAGGGAGCCACAGACCAACCCGCTGCTGGACAACATCGAGGGCATGACCATCACCGGCCGCGATCCGGACGGCGGCCTTCGGTTGCTGCTGGTCAGCGACGACAACCAGAACGAGGCACAGACCACCCGGCTCTACTCACTCACCGTGCGCCTGCCCTAGTGGCTCAGGCAGGCGCGGCCACCCGGGACCGGCTCGGCCGGCGGGCTCGGGGTCAGCTGCGCTTGACCCCGAGCAGCACGTCCTCCCAGGCCGGCACCACCGGCTTGGCCTTGCGGCCGCCGGTGCGCTTGGCGGTGGCCGGGTCCGTACCCTCCGGCTCGGCCGCCGGGGCAACCTGGCCGGTGGCGGTGCTCGGGCTGAGCCCCGCGGCCGAAGCCGTGTCGGGGTGGGCGGCGGTGTCGGTGCGGGCCGAGCGCGCCCCGGAGCCGGTGGTGGTCTTGGTGGCCCGGCGGCCGGCGCCCTGGTCGACCGAGGGGTTCCGCGCGGCACCTCGGCCGGCGCCCTGGTCGGCCGAGGAGCTCCGCACGGTACCTCGGCCGGCGTTCCCGCCGCGCCCGCTGGCCTGGTCGGTGCCGGTGGCCCGCTGGGCGCCGCCGTTCGCGCCGGTGGTGGCCGTGGTGGCCGGCTCCTCCGAGCGGGAGCCCGAGGTGGGGGGCGAGGCAGCGCCCGGCGGTTCAGCCCGCTCGGTGCTGGGCGCGGGCTCGGCGGCCTCCGGTTCCCGGAAGTCGATCACCGGGCCGACCCGGCGCGGCGGTCGGGAGTGACCGTCGACCAGGTCGGTGGCGTGCTCGTCCAGCGCGGTCACCGTGCCGCCGTGCGCGCCTGGGTGGTAGGTCCAGCGGGCGGTGATGTCCGAGCGGCCGACCGACCAGCTCAGGGCCACCACCCACTTGTTGTCCTC